>Ga0182017_10003012_pt1 | contig 12619 bp, 9 predicted proteins | sample 712E3DmetaG_FD_120492 | JGI IMG/M metagenome (GOLD analysis project Ga0182017, IMG submission 120492) | Permafrost microbial communities from Stordalen Mire, Sweden - 712E3D metaG | ecosystem: Environmental > Terrestrial > Soil > Wetlands > Permafrost | place: Sweden: Stordalen | collected... | reverse complement strand
GAAAAACATTTATCCGGCGGCAAGCGCATATCGATTGATCATGCCGGCGCGCGCGCATTCAATCTATTGAAGAAGCTCTGAAACGAACATCTTTTTCTCATGAATAAATTCGGCATCCAACTCATTGCGCTTCTAGCCGCCTGCATTATCCTTTTCATCATCGCGAATAATCTCATTGCCGAGCATGCGGTCCCGTCGCTCGGGGAATTCATCGCTAGTTCGACGCAATCATTAGCGAGCTCAACGGAATCTTTGGCGAGCTCGACGCAATCATTGATGAATGATATTGCCTCGACTACGTCGACGTCCATTTCGATGAAGACTGTCGATTTGCATGCACCTAAAGGAGTCATCCACGCCGAAATCGCCGACACCGATGCCTCCCGCGAGCAAGGATTGAGCGATCGCCAATCGCTTCCGGCCAATCATGGCATGCTTTTTATCTTTGATACGCCCGGCCAATATGGTTTCTGGATGAAAGACATGCATTTTCCCCTCGACATGGTCTGGATAAACGCGGATAAGACTGTTGCCGGAGTGACGAAAGATCTTTCGCCGTCGACTTATCCTTCTATCTTTCCGCCGCCAAGTCCAATCTCATATGTTCTAGAAATCAATGCCGGTTCGGCCGAGAAATTTGGTCTCATTAGCGGAGCAATCGTTGACTTTACTTTGCCATCTAAATAATTTCCCACCGGAAAAACTTTCGTGGGATATTCTGGGCGGGAGTCGAGCGTTTCTGTGGATAACTCCACGTCTTTTTTAAAAAGATTGTGTAATTTTTGGCTATTCATTGTTTCCGGCATAAAATTTTTCCTCCGGCGACGGTCTCAAACCCTAGAAGCCACCTTTCATTATAAAAACGCCTCTTCACAGACGACGATTTTGCATTCACAATGATGATAGTCGGGTAAATTGCCCATGAATATTCGCGTGCCGCTTCCATTATCATTAGACTAGAGTTACAATTGACGCAAAGGTTCGCTGTTCGGTCCATTCGCTTATCAAAAGGTCCATTAACGCAATGACGCGTGCGGTTTCATGCCCTCCGCGTCCAGCATTTCATGCCCAAGCAAAAGAAAAGCGCGTCAGCAGTGTCCAAAGTCCCCACGATCCCGACTATCATAAAGAGAGACGGCCGGATAGTGCCGTTCGATCTCGCGAAAATCACCAATGCCATTTGGAAAGGCATGAATACCGTGCATGAAGGCTCGCTCGAAGACGCTCGTGTAGTGGCTGGCCAGGTTTTCGCCGAGATGCTCCGCATAAAGCGCAAGTTCAAGAACTTTTTGCCGACCGTGGAAGGCACACAAGACCTGGTGGAACAGGAATTGATGCGCGCCGACTTCGTCAAGACGGCCAAACACTACGTCCTCTACCGCGAAGAACGCGCCAAGATCCGCTCAAAAGGTCTCGAGGTGCCGGAGCACGTGCGCAAGCTCTCCACTGAGTCGAAGAAATATTTCAGGAATGCACTGGGCGAGTTCGTCTACTATCGAACCTACTCGAGATGGATAGATCAAGAGTCCCGACGCGAGACATGGATCGAGACCGTCGACCGATATATCGGCTTCATGAAAGAAAATCTCGGAAAAAAATTAACCGACGCCGAGTATAAGGAGGTGCGCGAGTCCATCCTGACCCAGTCGGCTATCCCTTCCATGCGCTTGCTCCAGTTCGCCGGTCCGGCCGCTCGCCGCACCAACGTCTGCGGATACAATTGCTCATACATCGCTCCGGAATCTTTTCAAGACATGTCCGAGATCATGTACATATCCATGAACGGCACCGGTGTCGGATTTTCAGCCGAGTCCGCCAACGTTCAGAAATTTCCCCAGATCATGATGCAGACCGGAGAGAAGCTGAAGACTCATGTCGTCGCCGATTCCAAGGAAGGCTGGTGTGAGTCTTTCGTCGTAGGTGCTACGGCATGGGCGGGGGGCAAGGACATCGAATTTGATTTCTCATTGGTCCGTCCTATAGGAGCACGGCTCAAGACCGGTGGAGGCAAGGCTTCCGGACCGGAACCATTGAAGCGCCTGCTCTCGTTCACCCGTCAGATCATGCTCGACCGGCAGGGTAGGCGCATGCGCAATATAGACGTTCATGACATCATCTGCATGATGGGCGAATGCATAGTCTCCGGAGGCGTCAGAAGGAGTGCCCTTATCTCCTTGTCAGATTTGGACGATCCGGAGATCCGCGATGCCAAGAAGGGGGCCTTTTATATGACCCATCCGCACCGCTCTCTGGCTAACAATTCAGCCGTATATATCAGTAAGCCTTCGAATGAACAATTTTTGAAAGAATGGATGGCCCTCATAGAGAGCCGATCTGGCGAAAGAGGCATATTCAACCGCGGTTCATTGGCGGCGACTCTTCCTGCGCGGCGTATCAAGGCCCTAAAGAGTTATAAGGGCTACTTTGATTCGTCAGGCCAGCACATCGTGGGCCTCATAGGCACCAATCCTTGCGGCGAGATTATTCTCCAATCAAAACAGTTCTGCAATCTCTCGGAGGTCGTAGCTCGCGCCGAAGATACCGAGAAGAGTCTGATGAAGAAGATCCGCGTAGCCGCCATCCTCGGTACATATCAGTCCATGCTGACCCATTTCGAATATCTGTCCAAGGAATGGAAGGAACGCTGCGAGAAGGAGCGATTGCTCGGCGTATCGGTGACCGGCCAGTGGGATTGCCCTGCGGTCAGAAAACCGGAGGCCATGAAGAGGCTCCGTGACGAGGCTATCAAAGTCAACGCCGAATATGCCAAGCGCTTTGGCATCAGCGCCTCGACCGCCGTGACCTGTGTCAAGCCTTCAGGCAACGGTTCCCAGACTTTCGATTGCTCGTCAGGCATGCATCCACGCCATTCTCGATATTACATCCGCCGCGCCCGCATCGCCTCCACAGATTCTCTGTTCAAGATGCTTCGCGATCAAGGCGTGCCATTCTTCCCGGAAGTCGGACAGACTATGGAGAATGCCACCACCTATGTATTGGAATTCCCAGTCATGGCCCCGAAGGGGACAGAGACCTTCAAGAACGACCTTTCAGCTATCGAGCAGCTCGAGTATTGGAAGATGGTCAAGGTAAGTTTCACCGAGCACAATCCATCCGTGACCATCTCCGTCGGCAATGACGAATGGATCACCGTGGCCAATTGGGTCTATGAGAATTGGGATATCGTCGGCGGCCTGTCGTTCCTGCCGCGTGAAGACCATGTCTATCAGCTGGCGCCTTACGAAGCTATCGATGAGAAGAAATACAAAGAGCTTGCCAAGCGTTTAGAGAATGTCGACTATTCTAAGATTCTCACCTATGAGAAGCAGAATGAGACGGATATGAAGAAGGAATTGGCCTGCGTTAGTGGGGTTTGTGAGATTGTATAGATATAATCCGAATACTACGAATATCATTCGAATGCTACGAATTACGAATAATACGAATGGTGGATGAAAAAAGGCCGCCCTCCGGAAGAGGGGGAGCAGGCTTTGAGTACCACAGACTGTCTATTAGATTAAGTGTCAGAGGAATATTATTAGGATTCCGCCGATAACCATTGTCGTCATGGTTACCATGAACAGCGCATATTGTATCCGTAGCCATCTCTGCTTCTCAATGGATCTCCCGAATACAAACAATACAAAATGCGCGATGATTAGGCACACCATGATTATTTGCCAACCAAAAACAATATAAGGAGCAATGACATTCATACCTTATATAATCTGGCATATTAAGGGTTACTTGTCAATACAAATGAGATGGTATATACTCCCCCTAGCTGTACCAGACAACCGCCCCGATGGCGTCGTAAGGCGCCGCATCGGGGAGGAAAGTCCGAACACCGGCTTTGTGAAGACATCTTAAGCGATCGCTTTCATAAAGCAGAAAGGTAGCAGGTAACGCCTGCCAGGATAACATCCAGAGGTGCGAACAGTGACGCCCGAGCCGAAAGGCGGAGGCCCCGCCCGTCAATCGACCGAAAGGCCGATGGACAGACGGGTGAATTCCTTGGCGACAGGGAAGTGCAACGGCAAAATCCTTACTTCGGTGCAAGACCGTGTCCCGATGTCACATCGGGACGAGTCGCACGAGGCGCGTAGTGATATGCGTCCTAGGTATATGGTTGTCATGCCGCGCTTGGTCCGGCTTTGCCGGGCTTCGCGAGGTGACAGAATTCGGCTTACGGTACGGCAAAGGTGAATCCCCATCCCCAAAAGGTGGGGATTTGCTATAATAGTCGGTATTAAAAGCCTTAAGCTTATCTAATTTCCATGAACCCAGAGACAATATCGAATTCCGCCGTTTCAAAAAGCGAAGCATGGTCGTTCCGTTTGCTCATCGCCGCCGTATTCCTGACTCCGCTAGCTTTCATTCCGACGAATTATGTTGCCCTTGATTTGATCAAGGTCTGTCTGATCGTTCTCGTGGCCGTCATCGGCGTTATCCTACAGGTTCATGTCGCATGGAAAGAGAAGAGGATAAATCTGCTTCCGAAATCCGTGGCATGGTCGGCATTCGCAGTCGTAGTTTCTGCCATCCTATCGTCGCTCTTCGTCCAGCCGATTGTGAAATCATTCTTCGGCCAAGGTTTCGAGCTCGATACCGCAGGCTTCATTGCCGTGCTTTTCGTAATGCTTTGCTTATCTTACAAGACCGTTTTGCGTAAGCCGGAACGCGCCGTAGGCATATATGCCGCGGCCATAATATCCTTTTTCATTCTTGAGCTTCTCCATGCCCTACGCTTCATATTCGGGACTGGCTTCATCTCATTAGGAATCTTGCCGTCTCTCATCTCGACCGTGCTCGGAAATTGGTATGCTCTAGCGGCGTACGCTCTCCTTGCTCTCATCATCACCGTTGCCGCTCTGCTATTCCTTCCGCTTTCTCGCGGCGTTAGGATCGGTTATTGGATCGCCGCTATCGCTGCGTTCGCCGGATCATTCTTTGTGAATGATATGCGCGTATGGGGTACTGCCGCCATAGTTTTCCTCGGCTTGGCCACGTATGCTACGCTCTCGCGTCCTCGGCCGGAAGGTAGATTCATCCGTGCTTGGTCAAAGCGCATCGCATGGTTACCACTTATCGTCTGCGTGATCTGTGCCGTTTTCGTCTGGAATGGTAACGCTCTTGCCGGTTCGGCCATAGGTAATATTGGCGCCGGTTATTCCGAAATGAGATTGCCGTGGCAACAAACCTTGGATGTCGGGGCCGGAGCGATAAAGGACAGTCCGCTTCTCGGCGCCGGGCCCAATAGATTTACCCAGGCGTACATAGCTCACAAGCCATCCGGCATAAATGCCACTGACGCTTGGAGTACGGAATTCACTTCAGGTTTTGGCCTTATTCCGACATTCTTCGTTACCCAAGGGCTTTTGGGCATCGTTGCATGGATAGTCTTCCTGGTCTTTATAGGCATATTCGGGGCGCGAGCCTTGCGCCGATTGCCTCCTGATTCCCGTGGGCGTTTCATAATAGTCTCTTCTTATGCCGCCTCGGTTTTTCTCTGGCTCACTCTCGTCGTATCCGTTCAACCCATCGCCATAGTCCTTCTAGCCTTTGTCATGACGGGCGTCTTCTTTGGCTCCGCCGTATCCTCTGGTGCCATGTCCGGCTGGACCATCTCGTTCGAGACGAGATATGTCCGCATTGCTCCTTATATCCTCGGTCTCATCGTCATCCTGGCGGCTTTCTGGGGTATAGTCTATGTCAAAAATGCCGTCGCTCTTTCGTATTTCGGTGCAGGCGTCAAAGCTCTCAATGTCAACGGGGATCCTGCGGTAGCCGATGCCGATTTCAGCAAAGCACTGGCGCTGGATAATTCCGACACTTTCTGGCAAGCTCGCGCCGAAGCAGGCATCGCCGCGACGCAGAAAGTCATATCCTCAGTTACTTCTTCATCTCCGGCCTCCACGACCCAAGTCGCCGCGACCCAAGCCGCAGCTCTCATAAATCAGTCTCTGGGATACGCGCAAAAGGCCGTCGCTTACGATCCGTCCAATTATTATAATTATATCTCCGAAGCCCGCGTATCTACCTTGGCCGCCAGCATCAACATGACCGGAGCGTATGATGCCGCCGTAGCCGCCTATACACAGGCTATAAAGCTTGACCCACAGAATCCGGCGCTGTATTTGGATCTCGCTCAGTTACAAGCCCAGATGAACAAACTTCCGGATGCTCTCCAGACTTTAGGTTCCGCTCTCCAAGTCAAGAACAATTATCTGGATGCCATATATCTTCTGTCGCAGGTCGAAGCCGCCCAAGGGAACTTGAAAGACGCTATCACTGCAGCGCAAGTAGCTCTGCAGATAAATCCTCAAAGCCCACTCCTGTATTTCCAGTTGGGCCTCCTTGAATACAATAATGCCGACTATGGCGCCGCCGCTTCCGCCCTCGAGAAAGCCATTGCCGTCCAACCGGATTATTCAAACGCACGCTACTTCCTCGGTCTATCATATGCCCGTCTGGGTCGGACCAAAGACGCCCTTACCCAATTCAGCCGATTGTCCGCGGACAATCCGGATAACCAGAGCGTCGTTTCAGTCATAACCACCCTCCAATCAGGCAAGTCGCTGTTCACTCCAGCCTCCGCTCCGGCAGCCGCCGCGGCGAAAGCCCCAAAGCTTCCATTGAAGCAAAAAGGACAATAATGCATGGTCAAGAGATGGTTTTCATTCATGGGCAAGGAGATACGCGGTCTACATGAGGCTGCGTATCTTCTTGCGTCTTTCGCCTTACTCTCATCTATCCTGGCACTGGTCCGCGACAGGCTTCTGGCTTTCACATTCGGCGCGGGACATTCTCTGGACGTCTATTACGCTGCCTTCCGCATCCCTGATTTCATCTTTGCCTCTGTCGGTTCTCTAGTCTCCGCCTCCGTGCTTCTGCCATACTTCATCGACCGTTTCGGCAAGAGCAAGGAAGAAGGCCACGCTTTCTCCGATACCATGTTCACCGTGTTCTTCGGCGTGATCGTCATTGTATCCGCCGTTGTCTGCGCCTTCGCTCCGCATATCGTGCCGTGGGTCATGCCCGGCTTCGCCCATGATCCGTCCTTGCCGGAGCTCGTACTTTCCATGCGCATCATGCTCCTCTCGCCTATCTTTCTCGGCCTCTCCAATCTCTTCTCAAGCTTGACCCAGATGCGCCATCGCTTCCTGGTCTATGCCGCTTCGCCGGTCGTATATAACCTCGGCATCATTGCTGGCGTGCTTCTGTTGTATCCTTTCTTTGGTATTGCGGGACTTGCCATCGGTGTAGCCGTCGGCGCGTTCCTGCATATGGCTATACAGTTACCTTTCCTTGCCCACGAAGGTACAGTGCCACGCTTTACTTTCCGGTTCGACTGGAAGAGTATACGCAAGATATGTTACACATCTCTGCCTCGCACCGTCACTCTCTCCGCCAACGAGTTCGCCGAATTCGTCCTAATCTCATTCGCCTCACTCCTTTCCGTTGGCTCGATCTCCGTCTTCAATTTTGCTTTCAATCTCCAATCCGTGCCTCTGGCCTTGATCGGCGCCAGCTATTCCTCGGCCGTTTTCCCAACTCTTTCACGGCTTTACTATGAGAAGAATATAAAAGAATTTCTGGAGAAGATGATAGCCGCGGCGCGCCATGTCATCTTCTGGTCCATGCCTATCATGGTTCTCTTCATTGTTCTGCGCGCCCAGATCGTCCGCGTCATTCTCGGCGCGGGAAAATTCGACTGGGCCGATACGCGCCTAACCGCGGCTCTTCTGGCTCTATTCGTAATCTCTACCATAGGCCAGAGCTTGATCGTGCTCTTCGTCAAAGCTTTCTACGCCGAAGGCAAGACGGCCAGACCTCTTCTTATCAATGCCATATCGGCTACTGTCATCGTCATTCTTGGATATCTGGGCATCCATTATTATTACCATGTGCCGATGCTCCGTTATTTCATGGAAGATCTTCTGAAAGTCGACGGACAAACCGGGACTAGTGTTCTCATGCTGGCTCTGGCGTATTCTATAGGCACCATCCTTAACACCATCCTTCATTGGATAGTCTTCGAGCGGGCATATCCCGGCTTCACCCGACCGGTCCTTTCAACGGCTTTTCACAGCTTCTCCGCCTCGGTCATCATGGGCTTCGTCGCCTTCGAGGGCTTGCGCCTGTTCGCTTTCTTCCCGCAGGAGAAGGTCTGGGGAATATTCATGCAGGGCTTTTGCGCCGGCATCATTGGTCTCATAGTCGGCGTTGCCATATTGGTTTTGCTCAAGAATGTCGAGTTAGCCGAAGTCTGGCGCACTCTCCATCATAAGATCTGGAAAGCCGCCGTACCTCCGGCGGAGATGGAGCATATGTAAAGGCGGCCGTCGCCGCGAAAATATTCACAGATTTTTATCGATATGATTTGTAATCTTATGGTACATCCATTTCGTACGTTTTTCCGTGGCTAATCTTCTGGCGAGTTTTCTTATTTCGAATTTCTTCAATATATAGAGCGTTGTTGTTCGTGGAAGTTTTGCTTGTCTGGCTATGACGGAGACGTTTCTGGCCATCTGGAAAGAGATAAGTGCATCGAAAACAACCTTTTCTTTTGGTGAAAGGCCGAGAGCGTTGATAAGAGCTAGTGATGGGCATCGGTTATTCATCTCGTGTATTTTATTCTTCGTATCTAGGCTGTCAAATATAATAGATTGACTCGGCCGCCGATTGAAAGTAGTTTGCGGAGAAATGATGGCAGAGAGAGGGGGAGTACGTCTTTTTCCTTACCCCGTGAAAGTGTCAACTTTCTTGACACTTTGGCGGGGTATACATACCAATGTCCCTCCCCCTAATCACTTTGTATGGCTTAAATACGCATAGTAAAAAGCGCGTCCCCGGTTGGCGCGCCTTTGTGTTTCGATCTTGTAAGCAATTATTGCCGACGACTTGGCTTGAAGCTCCGACGTTTGGGTTTACACTTTGAGCCTAAGCCGTCAACATATTTACCAGAGTATTCCAGCACCCTTGAAAGCGGCGTCAAAAATGTTGGGGATGATTGATGGGAGACACGTCCGCTTCGGAGTCGCCCTGCGACTTCCGCCAATCCTATTGGGATACCCATATTAACCTCAACTTTCTGTTTACAACGACATCTTTCCAGGCCTCACCGAATCCATCAAGTTCAGTGAGCGGATGTTCCCATATTGTTCGGAAAGAGACTGACCTTCCCTGGCGACCATACTTAGACTTGGTTTTAATTTTTGCATTCATACATTTTCTATTACCAATATATCATTTATTACTTTTTTGTAAATCCGCCCAAATCCTGCTATATTGAGCCTCTGCAAGAACATTTTTTGCTAGTATGAGCAAATACCCATGAACCCCTCCCACATCAGAAACTTCTCCATAATCGCTCATATTGACCACGGCAAGTCCACTCTTGCCGATCGCCTGCTTGAGATAACGGGAACCATTGAAAAGCGCAAGATGCAGGAACAAGTCTTGGATAGCATGGAATTGGAACGCGAGCGCGGTATAACCATTAAACTACAGCCGGTACGAATGAAATGGCGCCTCGGCGGCAAAGGCGATGAATACATGATGAACCTCATCGACACCCCCGGTCACATCGATTTTTCATATGAAGTGTCGCGCGCATTGAGGGCCGTGGAAGGGTCGCTCCTCCTTGTCGATGCCACCCAAGGCGTACAAGCCCAGACTCTGACGACATTGAATATGGCCAAAGAAGCCGGACTAGTCATCATTCCAGTTGTGTCGAAAATAGATTCACCGTTGGCGCGCACGGAGGAATCGGTTAAAGAATTAGCCCAGCTTCTAGGTTGTCAGGAGTCCGATGTCATCAAAGTATCCGGTAAGACTGGCGAGGGAGTTGAGTATTTACTTGATGAGATAATCAAACGTATTCCTGCGCCCAAAGCCGCTGAACCGACGACACAATTCCGCTCCCTCATCTTCGACTTCCAATACTCCAATCACATCGGCGTCATCGTCTATGTCCGTGCCCTTTCCGGCTCCGCCAAGAAACATGACCGCTTGAAATTCAAGATTGCCGACAGAGAATTCGAGGCCATAGACGTCGGCATATTCAAGCCTGATTTGACGACTGTCGAATCGTTGAATGCCGGAGAGATCGGCTATATAGTCACTGGTATAAAAGAGCCTGGCATTGCCTCTGTCGGAGACACCGTAGCCTCGGTTAAGGATACATTGCCACCGTTGCCGGGTTATCAAAGTCCTCGGCCCGTTGTCTGGGCTTCCATATATCCGGAATCGCAGGACGACCTACCCCTGCTTCGCCAAGCCCTCGGCCGCTTGCGCCTGTCAGATTCATCTCTCACGTACGAGGAAGAGGCCTCCGGTACTTTGGGCAAAGGCTATCGTTGCGGTTTTCTAGGTATGCTCCACCTCGAAATAGTGACAGAACGCTTGCGCCGTGAATTCAATCTGAATCTGGTTGTGACCATGCCGACTATCACCTATACCGTTGAGATGAAGAATGGAAAAAAGACGACCATATATTCACCGGCATTATTTCCGGACGACCATGACATAAAGCAAGTGTCAGAACCCATAGTCACCATGAAGATCATAACGCCGCCGAAATATTTGAGCGGTCTCATGAAATCTTTGTATGACCATGAAGGGGAAGTGACCGGTACCGAGAATTTCGGCGATAACCGCACTTTGCTCACCTTGAAGATGCCGCTCCGCGAGCTCATGCGCAATTTCTTCGACGAGACCAAGAGCGTTTCGTCCGGTTATGCCTCCATCTCATACGACATAACCGAAGAAAGACCTGCGGACGTGGTCAGAATGGACGTGCTCGTCGCCGATCTACCGGTAGCTGCTTTCGCCCGTGTGGTCTCGCGCCGCCGGGCCGAGGAAGAAGCCGAATCCACCGTCGAGCGACTCCACGCCGTCATGCCGCGCGAGCTATTCACCTACAAGATACAGAGCAGGGCTTTCGGCCGTATCATCTCTTCGCGCACCATATCCGGCAAGAAGAAAGATGCCGCCGCTACGCTCTCCGGAGGCGACATAACCCGCAAGATGAAACTGCGCGAGAAACAAAAAGAAGGCCGCAAGCGCCTGAAGGAGCACGGCAAAGTCATCATCCCCCAAGACGTGTTCGTGAGGATGATGAGGAGCGGCGAATAATTCGTCTTATACCTATGACCTCCAGACCGGAAAGTAGAGCAATATCATGCTTATGATGACCAATATACTTAGCACAATAAAGCCTGTTCTGAAGATTTTTTGCGATCTCTGATGAAACATCATGATGCATGTAGTATACTGTGAAGCATGAAATACGGCAACCGTTCACCGTGGAAACGCTTTATATATTCGCCGGCAGGCATCATCATAGGCTGTATAGGCCTATTTATCCTGGTCCGTGCCGCCTGGAATATACATGAAAAGGCCGTGGTGGCCGACGAACGCTTGTCGCAGGCCCAAGCCGAGCTTGCCGGCCTAGAACAGCAGAAGGAGTCGCTTTCCGATTCTATTTCCTATCTGTCCACTCCTGCCGGCATGGAAGCCGAATTGCGCGACAAGTATCATGCCGTCAAAGCAGGGGAGTCCGTGGCGGTCATAGTGGATGATGCTTCGAGCAGTTCCTCTTCGGGCGCTTCGAGTGAAGCTTCTTCGACACCGAGTTCTGGCTGGTGGAGCGGTCTGTTGAATTTCATAGGCTTTTGAACTTTATCATGCGGGTATGGTTTAGTGGTAGAACGCGACCTTCCCAAGGTTGAGACGCGAGTTCGATTCTCGCTACCCGCACACCAAAAAAATCGCCAGGTTCCCCTGAACGAATTTTTCGCAACCTGTCGCCTACTTCAATCCCAAAGTGGAGCGGAGCTTGGCCTCGTCGAAGCCGACGACGACTTCGCCGCCGATGTCGATGACGGGCACGCCCATTTGGCCGGTCTTGTCTATCATCTCCTTGCGCTTGTCTAGATCAGTGGCCACGTTGAAGTCGTTATAAGTGACGCCATTAGTCTTGAAGAAAGACTTGGCCATATTGCAATAGACGCAGGTCGGCGTGGAATATATGATTACGTTTTTCATATGGTTGATAAGTTGAGTTAAAACGACCGAGTGATAATATAGGTCTTCATTGTATCATGCTATAATATTCTATCAAGCAATAAGCATTCCCGATGCATTACACGGCCATCATACATTCATTTTCGTATTTTACCGATAATATCGCCGGTTGGATCGCCGCCGGGGGTTATCCACTACTGTTTCTGACGGTATTTTTAGAGGCCATTCCGCTCCTGGGCACGGCCGTACCGGGCCATGTAGCTGTATTCATGGCCGGATTCCTAGCCAAAGTCGGCATTCTGAATCTGTGGTGGGTTATTGCGATCGCCGTTGTCGCCGCCATCCTTGGTGATTTTCTAGGTTTCTATCTTGGACGGAGGTATGGCCTGTCCCTGATTGACCGTTTAAAACCGTATTTCTTTCTGACTGACGATCATCTAGCCAAAGCTCAAGGATTGCTGGCCAAGCATACCGGCAAAGCCATGATCATAGGCCGCATGAATCCCGTTACGCGGGCTTTAATGCCATTTTTGGTCGGAACAGGCGGCACATCCATAGGAAAATTCTGGCTGTTCAATATCCTCGGCGG
>Ga0182017_10003011_pt1 | contig 12619 bp, 13 predicted proteins | sample 712E3DmetaG_FD_120492 | JGI IMG/M metagenome (GOLD analysis project Ga0182017, IMG submission 120492) | Permafrost microbial communities from Stordalen Mire, Sweden - 712E3D metaG | ecosystem: Environmental > Terrestrial > Soil > Wetlands > Permafrost | place: Sweden: Stordalen | collected... | reverse complement strand
GCGGAGCGGCTCTACCGGCAGAACCTAGGCACGGACGCGAAGCCTGGCCCGCTGCGCAAGGCCGCGTCTTCATGGATCGGGCTGGGCGCGCTGTATCTGGAGCGTGGGAGCCTGCCCGAGGCTGAGGACTGCTTCCGCCACGGGCAGGCCGCGGCGCACGCAAGTGGGAGGGTCTCGGAGGAGAGAACCGCCGCGGCGGATCTTGGCGAGTCCCTGCTCAGGCAAGGGAAGCCGGAGGAGGCGGAGAAGGTTCTGCGCCCCATCGTGGAGGCTATCGAGGCGAACGACCCTTCCGCCATAGACGCGGAGACGATCGTGCTTACCTACGGCAAGTTCGGCGACGTACTGCGCCGGCAGGGGCGCATGAAGGAGGCCCGGCGCTGGCTCGATACGGCGACCGAGCGGATCGACAAACAGCAGTCCTCGTTTTTCTACGAGAGATCGAGACTGGCCACGGTCAAATCGTTCCGCTGGGCTTTTGAGGCGTCAATCGACTGTCTGGCATCGCTCGACGGCGCCTCGGTGGCTCTCGAGCGGGCCGAGTTCCTGAAGTGGCGCCTGCTCGGCAGCATCCTGCGGGTTCGAAGGCTGCCCCGGCCGGCCAACGTGCCGGTGGCGGACTTGCAGCGGGAGCAGGCTCTGCTCGACGGCATCCAACGAGTCGTTTTGGGGACTCCCGGCTCCGCCGGCGAGATCGATCCGGCGGTGACCGCGGAACTTGAAGCGATCTGGAACGGCATCGCCGCTCTGGCTCCGGATTACGTGGCCATTCGGCGGGACAGCCCGGTGAGCGCCAAGGAACTGGCGGAGCGGCTGGACCAAGAGACGCCGGTGCTGGTGGACTTTTACGTGGGTGACGAGCTGGACGTGGCCTGGGCGTTCGTGCTCCGCCTGGGCGAAACGGCTCCTATCGCCGTGCCGCTCAAGGCGCCGCTTCGGGATGTGGAGGCCGAGGTCGCGCTTCTCCGCGCGGCGACCGACGAGCATCCGGTGGAGCAATTCAACGCCGCCGCGCGCAAACTCTACGACCGCTTGTGGAAGCCGCTGGCGTCGCTGATTCCCGAGAACGCCGGCGTCTGCATCGTTCCCTCCGGGCCGCTTCACAACCTGCCCTTCGGAGCGCTCTTCGACGGCGAAAAGTACCTGATCGAGCGCAACGCGTTCACCATCGCCCCCAGCGCCAGCGCGTTGCGGCTGTGTCTGCGGAAGAACCGCACCGAGGCCAACCGCTGCCTGCTGTTCGCTGCGACCAGCGGCATCTCGGACGGCCAGAAGAGCCTGCCGGACCTGGAACTGTTCGAGGAACTGGCGCGGACGAGGCTGGCGCCGTTGTTCGCCCAGTCGCGGTTGATCGGCCCGGCGGAGGCAACCCGGCAGCGGCTGCTCCAGGAAGTGGCCCAGGGCGTAGGAGACGGTTTCTGGGACGTGCTGCACATCGCGGGCCACGGCGAGTTCTCGGAAAAAGGCCAGGTCGACGCGCGGCTGCTCCTCCGCGGCGCCACCGCGGACTCCGAGCGCGATCTGACCGAGGTCGATTTGTTTGCGAAGATCGAAGCGCCCGCTGCGCTCGTCACGCTGAGCGCCTGTGAAACCGGTATAGCCGGGGTAAGAACCGGGGACGACCTCTTCGGCCTGGCTCACGGATTCCTGGCGGCGGGTGCGTCATCGGTACTGGCCAGCCTGTGGTATGTCCGCCAGGGCGTAGGCGTCGAAGTCTCGCGCCGGTTCTATGAGCTCTGGAAAGGCGCGCCGGGCAAGCCGGGGATCGGCAAGGCCGCGGCACTCCGCGCCGCCCAGTCGGAGGCGCTGCGCAAGAAGGTGTGGTTCGGACTGGGCCGTCCTTACGCGCATCCGTACCAGTGGGCCGCCTTCCAGCTTTACGGCGACTGGCATTAGCCGCCCGTTTTGCGTATACTTCGTCCAATACTTTTATGACTGCACCTCAATGGGTTCTCTTCCTGGTAGGGCTGGTATTCCTGTTCTCCGGAGCCGCCCTGATGGTTTACGGCGCCTTGCTGCAATCGGCGAAGGCGGGATTGGCGGACACTCCTGCCACCACCGCCAAGGCGCTGGCTGACGCCTTCGCGACGGTCGGCGCGACGATCATCAAGATGATGAGGGTGGTGGAGAAGAGCCGTGCGCGCGGGATCGGCTTGCTGCTGGTATTTGTGGGGCTGGCCATGATCTTGATGACCTTCTTCATCCCCGGCCTGCGCGCCGCGTAAAGGGCAGGCCGCTGGGGGCCAAGGACTACCGGGCCGGCCGATCGGGCTTCGTGATGCATTCGCCAAGGCGCACGAGCCCGGCGAGGCTCGGTCCTGAGCCGGCGCCGGAGTAATGCGAGGGGCCGTTGGCCCGGCAGCTGGAATCCCCGCGCGACTCGGCCCTGAGCCTGCGCAGGGGTCCTGCGAGGGGCCGTTGGCCCGGCAGTTGGGAGCCCTGTCGCCTGTCACTTGTGTGTCGCGCAGCCCGCATGAGCGGGAGATCCGCACCGGCTCCCGAGTTGATCTAAGCTAGGGAATCATGACCAAATGGATCGTAGTTCTTTTTTCTGGCTTGACTCTCGCCGCCGCGCAACCCGACCCCGACGCCGTTAAGGAGGTGCTGGCGGCATCGGACGCCTTGCGACAGGCTATGATCACGAAGGACGCCGCCGGGCTGGAGAAGTACCTGCACGAGGACCTGACCTACAGCCACCACAACGGGCGGAGCCAAACCAAGGCCGAGGTGATACGGTCCACCACCACGGGCAGGGCGACCATCGAGGGGATCGACTTCAGCGAAGTTTCTGTCCGGGTCTATGGCACCACTGCACTGATCAGGGCCAACGTCGATTTTCGGAACAGTTTCGACGGCAAGTCCTCCACCACTCATCTGAACGTCTTGCACGTCTGGCTCAAGGGGCCCGGCGGCTGGCAACTGGTGGGCCGTCAAAGCACGTTGCTGGATCGTCCCGCGGCTCCGTAGGATGGCGCGGTGAGAGTGCCCCGCGCACGGGTCCGGTCCAGGCGCGGGCTATAATTTAGACGGGGTGGTGAGGGACGTGCAAAAGCTTGCGATCCTGCTGCTTTGTGTGCCCGTGCTGGCACCGGCGTCCGACAAGCAGGCGCCGCCGGTGGCGCAGGCAACCAACAACGCGGTGGCGCTTTCGGCGACGCTTTACGACGGCAAGGACGCCGTTCGAGCGCAGTTGGGCTCGGACCTGGGCGGCTATTTCATCGTCGTGAAGGTGGAACTGACGCCCAAAGGCCCCAAGCCCCTTGTGATCGACCGCGACGACTTCGTGCTGCGCAGCTACAACAACGGCGAGAAGTGCCAGCCGTACGCTCCGAGCCAGATTGCGGGGCGCGCGTCGCTGGCGGTGGTGCCCGCGAGCAGCGGCGGTGTGGGGGCCGATCGGGGAGGCCCTGTGTTCGGCGTTCCCGGATTGGGGATGCCGCAACAGTTGCCCGGCCAGGGGGGTTCCATGGGCAGCACGACCGCCGGGGTCGGGGGCGTCGAGGCCAAGGTCGACGATGGCGGATCGCAGAAGGACGACCCGGTTCTGGCGGTCCTCAAGGCGCGAGTCCTGCCGGAGAAACAGACCACCGAGCCGGTCTCAGGTCTGCTCTATTTCTCGATCGAGGGCAAGCACAAGCCGAAAGATCTGACCTTGCAGTACAAGACCCCGCAGGGGCTGCTCACGCTGTCGTTCCGCTGAACCTCAGCCCTGCGGCGCGGCCTGGACCGACTCGATCGTCAGTGTGTCGTCATGGACGCTGCCCGTGACCGTCACCTTCTCCACGATCCTGTCCCCGACCTTGTCGGGATTGGCGACCTTATAAGTCTTGCCGTCGCTGGTGACGAAGATCGGCGCGACGCCGTTCTTGATGCAGGTCCTGGCGCACCCAGCGGCGGACGCGCCGGTGTGCTTGCACTTGCTGCACGTGAAAACGCCGGTCAGATCCTCGGCGAAAGCGCTCCACGAACATAGGGCCAAACCCAGTATGGAAGCGGTCAAGAGCCGTTTCATCGAAACCTCCAGTTTGACGCGGCCGCGCCGCCGCGGCCATTGGTCCCCACTATACGGCAGGCGCAGCGGATAATGCAAACGAGTTGCAAGTTCCGTTTTGGGGCGGCGGGGACGAGCTGCGTATAATGGCACAATGCCCAATGAACTGAAGGGCGACGCAGCCGAGGTCGCCCGGCACTACGACGGATGCGTGCAGGCGGAGACGGCGCGCCTGGAAAAATTCTCCCCGGTCGAATACGCGATCACGCTTCGATACCTGGCTCGTTCCATCCCGGAACACTCGGATGTTGCCGAGGTCGGGGTCGGCGCCGGACATTACTCCGAGTTCCTGGCCCGGCGCGGCTGCCGGCTGCAACTGGTAGACGTCTCCGAGGGCCTGCTATGCGCGGCCAAAGAGCGCCTCACGACCGGCGGCCTCGCGGCGCGCATCGCGGGCATCCACCACGCGTCCGCGACGGCGCTGCCGCTCGCCGACGCCAGTCTGGACGCCATCCTGCTGTTGGGTCCGCTGTATCACCTGCGAGACCGGCGGGAGCGGGAGCAAGCGGTGGCCGAGGCGGCGCGCGTGTTGCGGCCGGGAGGAACGGTGGCTGCCGCCGGCGTCAACCGCATCGCCTTCCTGCGCGACATGTTCCGCTCGCCCGACGCCTTTACCGAGACCTTCTTTGGCGAGGAGTTCGCCAGCGCCGGGCGCGCCTTCGGACGCGCGCTTCCGGAAGGACGGTTCATCGCGCAGTTTCTGGCCACGGGCAACCTCGACCGGCAACATGCGCCGCCCATCGGCAATGCCCATTTCACGACGGTGGCGGAGTTCCGCGAGCTGATGACCCGGAAGTTCGAGGAACTCGCGCTGGCAGGGGTCGAATCGTTTACCGCGCCGTGGCAGGATCTGTTCCTCTCCAAGCCCGCCGGCGAGCGCGGCGGGTGGCTGGACATCGTCGAGGCCACGGGAACGACGGCGGAGGGCCTGGCGTACTCCGATCACTTCCTGTTCCTGGGCCGGGGCAAGCGCCAGGCGCAGGACTGAAGCAGCGCCGAGGCCAGCCGGGCTCTGGCCGCTTGCTGCCGGTTTGCACCCGCGGCCTCCAGACTTCCCGGCGCTACAATCAAACTGTCCCATGCTTCGCGCGTTGCTCCTTCTGCTGCTCGCCGCCGTGGCAGCGTTCGCCGCCGACTTCCCCCTCTATCTCAAGGACGGCAGTTACCACCTCGTCCGCGAGTATCGGGTCCAGGACGGCCGCGTGCGTTTCTACAGCGTCGAGCGCAGCGAGTGGGAGGAGATCCCGCTGGAGCTGGCGGATCTGAAGCGCACCGAGGCCGAACGCCAGGAGCGCCAGCAGGCAATCCGGAAAGAGGCCGCCGAGATCGCAGCCGAAGAGAAGTTCGAGAGCGAGCAGCGCGAGGAGCACGAGCGCATCCCCGTCCAGCCCGGCGTCTACTACCTCCAAGGGAAGGAGATGAAGACGCTGAAGCAGGCGGAATCGAAGGCGGTCAGCAGCAAGGGCCGCATCGTTCTCGCCCGGCTGTCGCCGATTCCGGTGGTGTCGGGCAAGACGACGGTCGAGTTGGACGGCGAGCATTCCGCCACCGTGTTCACCTCGGACCGTCCCGAGTTCTACTTCCGGCTCGATCGCGAAGAGACTTTCGGAATCGTCAGGATGATGCCCAAGAAGGGCGTGCGCGTGGTTCAGGAGTGGCAGATCGTCCCGGTTTCCAAGGAGGTGATCGAGAAGGAGAAGGACATTCCGATCTTCCACAAGCAGATTGACGACGGCCTCTATCAGATCTGGCCGGAGCAGCCGCTCGAGCCCGGCGAGTACGCGGTTGTCGAGTACACCTCCGGCCAGCGGAACATCCAGACCTGGGACTTCGCCTGCCAGCCGGCGGCTCAGCCCGCGGCCCATGCTTCCACCGGCCGGCCTTGATGCTACACTGGCCGGGTTGCCACTCGTACTCTTCCTTTCCGTCCTGCTGATCGCCGCCTGCGGGCTCATCTACGAGCTGATCGCCGGCACGCTCGCCAGCTACCTGCTGGGCGACAGCATCCTGCAATTCTCCACCATCATCGGCTGCTACCTGTTCGCCATGGGGATCGGCAGCGCCCTCTCGCGCTACCTGCGGCGCGGCCTGGTGGCGCGCTTCGTCTCGATCGAGCTGATGGTGGGGCTGGTGGGCGGCTTTTCCTCCGCGCTGCTCTTCCTCGGCTTCGCCTACGGCCAAGCCTTCCGGCTCCAGCTCTACGCCCTGGTGATCGTCATCGGCGTGCTGGTCGGCCTGGAGATTCCGCTCTTAATGCGCATTCTGAAAGGCCGTTTCGAGTTCCGCGACCTGGTGGCGCACGTCCTCACCTTCGATTACCTGGGCGCGCTCGGCGCCTCGCTCCTGTTTCCCATCGTGCTGGTGCCGAAGCTGGGCCTGGTGCGCTCGGCGCTGGCGTTCGGCCTGGTCAACGCGGCCGTGGCGCTGTGGTCCACCTTCCTGTTCCGCGCGGAACTGGGCCGCACGGGACCGCTGCGCGCGGCCTGCGTCGCCGTCCTCGGAGTGCTTGCCGCGGGAATGGTCTTCGCCGGACAGATCACCGTGGCCGCCGAGAACAACATTTACGCCGACGAGGTGATTTTCGCCCGCGACACGCACTACCAGCGCATCGTCCTCACCAAGTGGAAGGACGACATCCGCCTCTTCCTCAGCTCGCACCTCCAGTTTTCGTCGCGCGACGAGTACCGCTATCACGAAGCGCTGGTGCATCCCGGCCTGGCGGCGCTTCCCGGAGCGCGGCGCGTGCTGGTGCTGGGTGGCGGTGACGGGCTGGCGGTCCGCGAGATCCTCAGGTATCCGGCCGTCGAGAGCGTGACGCTGGTGGACCTCGATCCCGAAATGACCCGCCTGTTTTCCACGCACCCGCTCCTCACCCCTCTCAACGGCGGCTCGCTCAAGGCTCCGCGCGTGCACATCGTCAACGCCGACGCCTTTTTCTGGCTCCAGGGCGACACCGGCTTCTACGATTTCGCGGTGGTGGATTTCCCCGACCCTACCAACTACTCGCTCGGCAAGCTTTACACCACGGCCTTCTACAAGCTGCTCTCGCGCCACCTCACCGCGCGGGGCCTGGCCGCGGTGCAGAGCACCTCGCCGCTGTTCGCGCGCCGCACCTACTGGTGCATCGTCGAAACCATGAAACAGGCAGGCTTCGAAGTGCATCCTTACCACGCTTACGTGCCGGCCTTCGGCGAATGGGGCTTCGTGCTGGGCGCGCTCACGCCCTATCGGCCGCCGACGGATCTTCCCTCCGGGCTGCGTTTCCTCAACCCCAGCACGCTGGCGCAGATGTTCGAATTCCCCGGCGACATGGGGCCGGTGCCCGCCGAGGTCAACCGCCTCAACGACCAGGTGCTGGTGCGCTACTACGATCAGGAATGGAGCGCGATCACCCATTGAACCGCCGCCGTTTCCTCTCCGCGGCCCTGGTGGGTCTGGCGCCCAAGACCGACCCGCCCATCGCCGGCTCGTTTGTCAACGACTCCGCCGAACTGGGCCACCGCTTGCGCAGCCGCGGACCGTTCCGTGCGCCCGCTCGCCGCGAACGCGTTCCGCTGGTCATCGTGGGCGGCGGCATGGCGGGATTAACGGCAGCCTGGCGTCTTCAGAAGCGCGGCTTCCGCGATTTCGTCCTGCTCGAAATGGAGAAGCAGGCCGGAGGCGTCGCGCGCTGGGGCGAGAACGCCATTACCGCGTTCCCCTGGGGCGCGCATTACGTTCCGGTGCCGGGCCCCAAGTCGCTGCTGATTCGCGAGCTGCTCGCCGACCTGGGCGTGCTCGCCGACGGGCGGTGGGAAGAGCGCTACCTCTGCTTCTCGCCGCAGGAGCGGCTCTTCCTGCACGGGAAATGGCAGGACGGCATCGAGCCTGAGGTCGCCGCCACGCGCCGCGATCACGAACAGTATCGCCGTTTCGAGCGGCGCATGGCCGAATACCGCGCCTCGGGCCAGTTCACCATCCCCATGGCGCGTGCCGCCACACCGCCCGACCCGGCTCTCGACCGCATCTCCATCGCCGACTGGCTCCGCCGCGAGGCCTTCGATTCGCCCTACCTCAACTGGTACGTCAACTACGCCTGCCGCGACGATTACGGCGCCCTGGCCGAAGACACCTCCGCCTGGGCCGGCATTCACTACTTCGCCTCGCGCGAACCCGATGAGAAAGGACCGCTCACGTGGCCCGAGGGCAACGGCTGGGTCGTCCGCCGCCTGCTCGAACGCCTGGGCGATTGCGTGCGCACCGGAGCGCTGGTCTGCCGCATCGTACGCGACGGCTCCCGCGTACGCATCCTGACCGAAGACGTCGAGTACGAAGCCGAGGCGGTGGTCTTCGCGGCGCCCACGTTCCTCGCGCCCTACTTGATGGACGACGCGCCGCCCGCCGGCGAGTTCGAATACTCTCCCTGGCTCACCGCCAACCTGGTCGTCGAGCGGCCGCCGCTCGAACGCTCCTCCGAGCTCGAACTGGCGTGGGACAACGTGATCTACAACTCGCCCACGCTCGGTTACGTGGTGGCGACGCACCAATCGCTACGCTCGTTCGAAGGCTCCAGCGTCTGGACGTTCTACTGGGCGTTAGCCGAAGGCCCCCCCGCGCGCAACCGCAAGCTGCTGCTCTCGACCGATTGGGCCTGGTGGCGCGACGCCATCCTCGACGACCTGGCGCGCGCGCATCCCGGCATCCGCCAATGCGTCTCGCGCATCGACATCATGCGCCTGGGCCACGCCATGGTCCGGCCGCGTGTGGGATTCCTCTCCTCGGACCAGCGCCGCCGCGCGGCCGATTGGCGCGGCCCGGTCTTCTTCGCCCACTCCGATCTGAGCGGCTTCTCGATCATCGAGGAAGCGCAGCACCGCGGCGTCACGGCAGCCGACCGCGCCCTGGCCCACCTGGGAGGCGGCGGGCGCCGGCCCGCAGGAGCTGCCCCGTGAAGTACGTCCTCACCGCGCTCGCCGCCGCTGCCATTGCGTTCCTGGCTGCCTCGCTGCTGGTCCGCGAGCGCGAGGCGAAGAGGCCGCCTGCCTCGGGGACCTTCGAGCGGCGCTTCCCAGACGAGACCGCCGCCTACCGCCGGCCCGCAGCCTGGGACGCCCGGTGGAAGGAAGCGCGCGGCCACGCCTGGTCGATCAAAGACCGCGACGAAACCGATCCCGAAGGCGATCCGCGCTGGAACCGCATCCTGGCCGGGAGGCCCCGGCTGCGCCCGCTGCCCGCCGCCTGCCTCGCCTGCCACGCCGCAGCCGGCACTGCGGGCGCGGCCACCTACTATGAGGCTCGCGACCGCAAACCGCTCGGCTGCGCCGATTGCCATGATCGCCAGGGCGACCTCCGCTCCGCCGTCTGCGCCCAGTGCCATCGCGAGTACTACGTCGGAAGCGGCGGCGAGGCGGCCTTCCCCGAGGGCCGCAGCGCGGATGAGATCGAGGCCTTCTACCAGCGGCGCGGCTTCGGGGATTGGATGAATGCCGCAACCGGCGCCGTGGTGCTCAAGGCGCAGCATCCGCAGTTCGAGATGAACGCCCAAGGCCCGCACGCCCGCGCCGGCGTTGGCTGCGCCGATTGCCACATGCCGTTCGAGCGCCGCGGCGCCACCCGGATCGCGGACCACCGCGCCACGCTTCCGCTGGCCAACATTGGCCGCGCCTGCCTCTCCTGCCACCGGGAAACGGCGGACGAGCTGCGGGCGCGAGCCCAGGAGATCCAGCAGCGCACGCTCGCGCTCCTCTCGCGCGCCGAGGACGCCCTGGTCGCCGCCATCGACGCCATCCAGACGGCGCAAGCCGCGGGCGCCCGGGTCGAACCCGCCCTCAAGCTCGAAACCATGGCGCAATGGCGCATCGACTTCGTCGCCGCCGACCGCTCGAAGGGCTTCCACGCCCCCCAGGAATCCGCCCGCCTCCTGGCCGAGGCCATCGATTACGCCCGCCGGGCGCAACTGGACGCCGTTCTGGGCCGCGCCGGGCGCGACCACAAGACAACTGCGGCGGACGAGCGGCGATGAACGCCGATTGAAAGCGAAGTAGCTTATCGGTGGCCGAAACTGCTTTTGCCTGCTGTTCGCGATCTACCTGCGGCTGCCTACTGAGTGTCCTGGCTGCGGGGCAAGCTGGCGACGTGCCGCCGACGTCGGTGGACAAGAGCCTTGCCGACGCGCTCAACATGATGACCCAGAATCTGCGCGCGTACAGCCCCGGCCAGCTCCGCGGCCAGGACCTGGTCGGCAAGATCGGGGACGAGCAGATCACGTCCTCGTTCAAGATTCGATCGATCGAGCCGGTGCCTGGGCAGGCGTGGACGTACCAGGCGTTCGGGGTGAAGGAGGTTCACCGCATTCGGAGCAAGAGCGAGTTCACCGACAGGATCGTCGGCAAGTATCAGGTGCGGCTGATCCAGGACCGGCGCTCGGAGCGCGTCCCGAGCGGCCTGCTCGTGGCCGAGTACCGCGAGGAGCTGATGGTGGGGGAGAAGGAGGGGGGCCTCCTGCAGGAGTCGGGCCTGATGGACAACCGCTGAGGGCCTGCTGACCGCGATCTTTCGGCGATTGGGATCGACGGATCGGGGCAGGCGAATGCGATGCGGCCTGCCGACTCGAAGGCTGGCAGGTCGCACGCCCGTGGCAATTGGCGACTGTCTGGTCTAGACTTCTTGGTGTGAAGGCCATTGCAATCCCACTCCTGCTGTTGGCGATGGCTGTGAGTCACGCTGGGCAACAGCCACAAGGTGTGCCGCGTCAACCCCCACGTGGAGAGGATACAGTGGCGTCACCGGGCGTGATTGGGACTGGCGCTGCCGGCTGCATAGCGGCGGTCAGGAACATTCCGTTCGCACCGCAACGGCTTCCAGATGACATTACGCCCCACGTACAGCGTGGTGCACTTGTTCGCCTCGTGCTGCCACTGTCCAGCACGGACACTCTCACGATTTACGAACTTGGGAAAAGGCGCGCGGACGGAATTGAACTGACCGACCCAGACACAGCGCTGCTGATTACGCGGCAGGGCCGACCTGTGTTTCGGTTTTCGATCAGGGACCTGCGCCTGCCCAAAACTGATTATGACCGCGAGTGGGGAGCGTCAGCCGTGGCCATGAAGGCCGCGCACCTGTGCTCCAACAATGCCGACATCACCTATCTCGTGCTACAGGCCGGCAACCAAGGCGGATTCTTCGTGGCCCTGACGCGCGACGCTGAAGCCTATCGATTGGTGCCGATCAAGCCGGTCCAACAGGGCAGGATCGAGCTGAGAACCAGCAAGCCAACCCGGGTTGTTGTTTGGAGCGTGGCTGACGAAGACACGACAGACTGCACAGCCTGTCCGAAACACTATGTTGTGGAGACGATGGACCTCGACGGGCATTCATTCAGAACCGTCGAAAAAAGAAGAACAACGAAACGGTTTGCCAGTTTTCAGGACGACCCGCTTGTAGTCTCACCGGGAGATAACTAGATGCGATGTAACCACTGGAAGATGGTGTTCGGAGTCGCTTTCGCCGCACTGCTGTCGGTCCTTCCAAACCCGGCGTTTGCGTGTTCGGCTGTCGCTTGCATTGGCGGCGGGCCCGAGATGCGCGGTGACTTCCTCGTGGTCGTAAAGCACGACGGAAAACCGTTGCCAGGAGTGAGCGTCCGTGTTACTTCAAGTTCAGAAGGCACCGTGACCGTTCGGTTCTCAGGCCTGACAGCTTCGGACGGAGTGGTGGACGTGGCGACTCTTGCATCCGGTGAGTACTGGCTGAATGCCGACCTGCTCGGGATCTCTGCTGCTGACCAGTGCTTCCACGTCGCTCAGCGGGCGTCCAGAAAAGCAAGGCGCCGGGCGACATATGAATGGGGCAGATTCGCCGCGGTCACTCAGCGAGCGGCCGGCCGGCTGGTTGACGCTCAGGCGGGCACCGGTGGGACGCCTCTTTGGAACCTCGCCCATCGAACGAGGGTTCCGATCAGCGGGTCGATGCTGAAACTGAAAAATCCATTCACGGGTGACGTCCTCGCGACCAGGTCGGACGTGCATGGGGCTTTCGCATTCGATCACATCCCAAGCGGTATCTATGTCCTGCATGTTGAAGGGGGGAGTAGCAATCGGGCATTCGACGGCACCATTCAGCTCATCAGGATCAGTTCCACCGCAACTGGGGACACACTGGTGCTGACGAGGCAGGACCCTGGTCGTGGAAGCTGTGGCGGCACGTTCCTGGAAGTGGTCACAGCGAAGTGACTGCGCAGTTTGACGATATGGCACCCGAGGGAATGAGGCAACTCGCCGAGGAGCGAAGAAGACTAGCCGAGAGCCACGGGCTGCTCCTCGAAGCGGTTTCTGCGGTTCTGTTTCGTCACGATCCGATCGGAATCAACTTCGAGGACAATACAGACGAGTACGAGGCTGAAGCGGCGACGATCCTGAAGCGGATGGGGCCAGCGACTTCGCCGACAGAGGCGCGCAGGATTGTGCACGAGGAATTCATCAGATGGTTCGAACCGGAGATCGCCGGGCCGGAAGAGAGATACACCGACATCGCGTCCGAGGTCTTGGCCACGTATCACCAGTGGGGATGCCCGGATTTATAGAGCGC
>Ga0182017_10003009_pt1 | contig 12622 bp, 9 predicted proteins | sample 712E3DmetaG_FD_120492 | JGI IMG/M metagenome (GOLD analysis project Ga0182017, IMG submission 120492) | Permafrost microbial communities from Stordalen Mire, Sweden - 712E3D metaG | ecosystem: Environmental > Terrestrial > Soil > Wetlands > Permafrost | place: Sweden: Stordalen | collected... | reverse complement strand
CAAAATATTACAAAAAACGGAATATTCTTCGCTATCGGAAAGAGAAACCAGCGCCGAGAGTTGCAACCGGCGTGGAAGCGAAACTATAATCTGCCTGAATATCGAAAATCAAGAGCGAAAAATCTAGACCGACTGTAAACCGGGACTTGTTGCTTCCGTTTACTGTAAATCCTTGAAGTGTATATGATAAGCCCGTCGATTGATTGGTATATAAATAATCGTTGACCGTCATGCTCGAACTTTCAATTTGGAAGCCGGCGTAAAGTGTAAGTATAGCAAGCTTCTTGCTTACTTCCAAGCCGTATGCAGTACCTTTGCCGGAAAAAATACTTGTATCACTCTTCGATTTGAAATTGAGTTTCTGCGTCATGAAGTGTACGGCAATATTGACGGGGCACATCGGAATCCATTGATCGATGCTGTACCGGGCGCCGAATCCGGAGGAGTTGAATTTTCCTTCGCTGCCGGCGGAGACTGTCGGCATATATCGGGCCATGACTTCGATTCCGAACGGCAGCCCGAGAGACAACTGCGGCATCGGCAGCGGAACATAGGGAAGATCATATCCTGGCGGAATCGTCATGATTGGCAATCCGTTCACAGTGGTAAGAACAGTCGCATTTTTGGGACCGACAGCTGTTGATGCGGTAATCAGCGTATTGGCTGGATACAGAACTCCGTTAACATTAACCGGCTCTCGCATAGTGAATTGAAACGTTTTATCGCCGCCGGAAACATGCGCCAGGGCGAGATTGACGTTCAGGTCAAAACCGAGAACACTGTGCACTGCAGCAGTGTGATAAATACCTGAATTCAAATCGTTTGCCCAGTTTCCAAGGAGCGGGCTCGTATATCCGCCAACTAATTGCGAATTTAAGTTCTCCAATTGCTGCTGCAAATCCTGCGCCTGAATTCGATTGGCACCGAAACAGACACATAGAAAAAGAACAGTGAGAATTGTTTTCTGATAAATCTTCATGGTACCCTCCGTTTGGTGGATATTTTTGAGTGTGATTTATTGCCTTGGGAAATATAAGCAAAAAAGTTGGTACTATCCAAATGCCGGCCTTTTCAAAAGCTGTACCATTAATGGAATGAGCGGGTTAGAGAACAAAAACGGTTTGTTTGTGATTTGAAATTAAAACAGATAAAACGCTGTCACATAAAAGTATCGATGCTGCATAAAGGAAGAGATGAACGCCGGTTCGATAATTATTTCCGTCAGATCCAGGTACTCATGGAAAAAACTTATCCGGCCGGCCGTAAACTTAAATCCAAAAAGCCGAAGGAAGCCCGGGCTGTGAGTCCCCTGTGAAGTATGAATCGCCTTCCGTACCGATCCCCATCCGCTGGTCCGCTGTGCAACGCCGGGCATGATCTGCAATAATCTTTGCGCGTCCGCAGTTGTACGCCTGAAAAACAAAATATGTTGTTTTCAAAACTTCTCCGCACCGGCTGTTTGTACGATTTTTTCTCTTAACTGCACCAATTCCTCCTTAAGAATATACGCCGTTGCGCCTGAACGGCGTGCAGCATCACGAAATTCGACATCGTTATAATCGGTCACCATTGCTACACGGGCCTCGGGATACTTTGCAACAATTTTTTTCGTTGCTTCAAATCCGTTCATGCCCGGCATAAGAATATCCATCAATACCCATGCAGGCCGAATTTGATAATAGAGATCAAGAGCTCTTTCGCCGTCATCACATTCTATGCATTTGATATGCTGGGATGCGAGAGTACTGACTATTGCGCGGCGCATCCGTTCGTTATTTTCAACTATAAGTACTGTCATCATAAGTTTCACCTCAATTGTTATAAACAAGGTAAAGAGAAGTGGGCAGCAGAGAAATAGGTGAGAACAACCTAAAATGTTCCGGAATCACCCCTATTCCATAAAGGGGTTTTCATCCATGAGGCTACAAAAGCGACTTGTGTTCCAATGCGAATCTAAGAAGGGCGTTATTACCGCGTAGTTTAAGCTTATCTGCAATATTTGCTCTGTGATTCTCGACGGTTTTTGGACTGATACAAAAATCAACGGCTATTTCTTTGCTGGTTTTATTGCCTGCAATAAGCTTAAGGATACGCAGCTCTGTTGGAGTGAGATCGGCAAGTTCCGGCGTCTTCTGAAGTGCATTTTGCTTTTTTTGCGACCTTTTAAAGAGAAGTCCGGAAATGGAAGGCGAAATATAATACTGCCCTTGCGCCACTGCCTGAATGCTGTTCATCACATCGCCGACAGCGTTTTCTTTAAGAATGTAGCCGATGACACCCAGGTCCATTGCTTCATTGAACAGCTCTTCATCGGCATTCATCGTTAGTATTGCGAGTTTAACCGGTAAACCGCGTTCCTGAACAATCTTTGCAACCTGTAGTCCGGTCATCTGCGGCATTGCTATATCGAGAAGCGCCACGTCCGGTTTTTTTTCTTCAATGAGAGAAAGAGCGGCTTCGCCGTTTCCTGCCTCTCCGAGAAGAACGATGGACGGATCTGCTTCAATGAGAACGAACAGTCCCTTTCTGAAGACAGGATGGTCATCGGCAATAATAAGCGTAATGGGTTTTTTCATGATAAGGTTTTCCCGATAGGAATTGTTGCGTTGAGAGCCGTACCTTCTCCCGGATTTGATTTTATGGCAAGCGATCCGCCAAGAATGCGCACTCTTTCGGCAATACTCGTCAGGCCAAACCCGCGAAAATTGCGGTCAAACCCGATACCGTTATCCGAGACAGTTATAATGACGGCATCTTTTTCACGCCTGACTCCTATGACTGCACTTGTAGCATGCGAATGTTTAATAATATTGTTAATGGACTCCTGCACAATCCGAAAAATATTGATATCCTGCTGTTTTGGGAAAAGATTGTCAACATTGTCCAGGTCTTCCATGAATGTAATTTGCGATGACGCTTTGATTCGGGAAATGATCGACTGCAAAGCGCCAGTCAATCCCAATTGATCGAGATGATACGGCCGCAGATTGTATGAAATTTCACGAACCTCTGCGAGTGTTTGGGATGCAAGGGAAGAAATTTCACCAAGTTGTTCATCCGATGATTTGTTCCGTTTATTTGCCTCAGATCCCAGGACAGCAAGATTTTTCATCACGAGAAGATTCTGACCCAGACTGTCGTGCAGGCTGGTGCCTATTCGTTTGCGCTCATTTTCCTGAAACTCGATGAGCTGCTGCGACACTTTCTGTTGTTCTTCTGTACGGCGCCTGAGATAATTGATCCGCCAGTAAACGACAGACACTATGCTTAAGAAAGACAAGAAAATGTACATCGTACGGAACCACCAGGTGCCCCAAAACGGAGGAACGATGCGAACAGCAATCGATGCACCGTGTGTATTCCACACCCCGTCATTGTTGCTGCCCTGAACGCGAAAAACATAATTCCCCGGACTTAAATGCGTATATGCTGCATAATGCCGCGTGCCGCTGGAAACCCATTTTTCATCAATCCCTTCCAGCATGTACCGAAACGTATTTTTTTCAGGCGCGGTATACGAGAGAGCGGCAAATTCAAACGAGAAAAAATTCTGATCATACGAAAGAACAATTTCGTCGCCCGCCTGTATACCGGACGGAATTTGCATCGGCTGCTCAAGAACCATAAAACGCGTAAGGACAACCGGCGGGATGAAACTGTTTTCATGAATGCTGTCGGGATGAAATGCGACAATGCCCGGATCCCCTCCAAAAAACATTCGCCCGTCTTTTCGAAGACAACCGGACTCCTGATTGAAATCCGCAGTCGGCAATCCGTCTGCTTTTTCGAAATTCCTGAACTTCCCGGTGGACGGATCAAACTTCGATAAGCCGTTATTGGTCGTGATCCAAAGATTTTTTTTCCTGTCTGAAATAATTGTCCCAATATTGTTATCGACAAGGCCGTCTTGTTTTGTGAAGGAAGTGAAGCTGTTTGCCGCTGCATCATAGCGTGAAATACCGCCAAGTGTACCGACCCAAAGGACTCCGCGGGAATCTTCACACAAAACCGTGACATCATTATTGACAAGGCTCCGTGAATCGCCTTTTTTATAATAATAATGAGTAAATGTTTCTGTTTTGCGGTCAAACCGATTCAAGCCGTCTCCCAATGTACCCACCCACAAATATCCGCTATGGTCTTCAAGAATTGCCATAATACGATCGCTGCTGATGGAAGTACTGTCATCCTTGCGGTATCGGTAATGAATGAATTTGCCGTTCGTCCGATCCATCCTGTCCAAACCGTTGTAATTGGTACCGATCCATAAATCTCCGTCCCTGTCTTCATCCAATGCAATGATGCAATTTCCGCTGATACTTGCCGGGTCGCCGGGATCATGAAGAAACTCGGCACTTTTCCCTGTGTGTATGTCAAATTTATTTAATCCTTGATCTCGTGTACCGATCCACAGTACATTATTGCCGTTTCCGGAAATACAAAGAATAAAATCACTGTTCAAACTCCCGGGATCCTTTGGCGTATGCCGGAAGTGTTTGAACTGATTCGAACCGAACGGAAGATAATTAAGACCGCCGCCGTGTGTTCCCGCCCAGATGCCGCCATTGGCATCCTGCCAGAGATCAGAGACAATATTATTGCTTAAGCTCGACGGATCGTTTGCCTGATGGCGAAAACCGATGAATTCCTTTTTGTTGTTGTCATAGCTTGAAACCCCGCCATACGTGCCGAACCACATTGTTCCCGTATTGTCCTCACAAATAGTCTCAACAAAATTATCGTAAATGCTTTCTGCATTGTTTTCATCATGTTTATAACTGTAAAATTCATTTTTAACCGGATCGAAGATGTTGATTCCTCCATTCTGGGTTCCGATCCACATTCTTCCGGAACGGTCTTCGTGCATACAGGTAATATTGTTATCACTGATGCTTCCTTTTGCCTTGGAATAATGATAGGTTGTAAAATTATCGGCTTCTCGATTGTATTTGCATAACCCGGCATCAATGGTTCCGCACCAGAGATTTTTCCGATGATCTTCATAGAGGGAAAATACCGGCCCGCCGATACTCCCCGGTTTGTGAGAGTCGCGGCGGTAACGAATAAATTCCCCCGCTGCCCGCTTCTCTTTACACAAGCGGCACAGACCTGTCGATGTACCTACCCAGAGATCACCGCAGGAATCTTCAAGAATCGAATAGATATAATTACTATTGAGCGTTGTTGAAATATTAGAATCGCTCTTAAAAGCAACAAAGCCGTTTCCGGAAGCATCCATGCGGCATAATCCGCCTTTCTCCGTACCAATCCAAAGAGCGCCTGTTGCGTCTTCGCAGAGAGCGGCAATATTATTATCCGATAAACTTTTCGGATTGCGCGGATCATGGATGAAGGAAGAAAATTTTTCCGTTCGCGGATCGTATCGATTTAAGCCGCCGTTTTCTGTGCCAATCCAGACATATCCGTTACGGTCAACGAGAATATTGTGCACCCAATTGGAAGACAGAGAAGCAGAATCCGACGGATCGTTGATAAAACCGCGATACTCATATCCATCAAAGCGATAGAGGCCGTCCGTTGCACCGAACCAGAGATATCCCTCATGATCCTGAACGATAGGACTGAATTCGCGGCTTGAAATCTGTTTGAATTTAATATCCTGCGACTGAGCAAAAGCAAAAAGAGGAATGCTGATGGTGAAAATAATCAGGAGAACTGAGTTGTGTATAATTTGCTTCATAACGCATGAAAGATACTTACATTGTTTTAGAAACACAAAAATAAAGGTGAAACGAAAAGAATACGATGGATGAACGCCTGCGCAGGGGGAAAAAACACAAAAAACTTTTAAATACATTCTTGACCGGCATTCAAAAGAACGGAAAATTCTCCGGAGGATCGTCGTGCAAATATTTTTCGAAGTAGGGAATAAACTCTTCAAAGTCCTTTTTCATGGAAAACCGGATTGCATCGCCGAACGTGTTCAGCATCACGATAGCGTTCGTATTGGCATCGAGCGTCGATGCTTTGGATAGTCTGCCCCACAGGCCTTTGTTTACTTTTGCAATTTTTTTGTATAAATCGTCGAGCTTTTCCAGCTTCCAATCCGCCGAAAGTCCGCGTCTGCTGCGGAAATACTGCGCTATAAGGTACATCGATACCGAACGGTATGTCGTTTCCAGCGTCGTTGCGAACGGCAAATGAAACCGTACCATAGGCCGGAGGTTGTCCATAATCGGGCAGCCGCTTGCGACCATATAAATCCCGAGCAGCGAACTCAATCCGTTCTGGATGCTTGTCTCCTGGCCGTAGGTTCGTTCTACGGTTTCAACGACGATCCAGGTCTTTTCATACGATGTAAAATTTTTGAATTCTTCAATGAGGCGGGAAATGTTGACCGCGATCGGGCATCGCACGACCGTATCCGGCAGCGGGCAGTTGATGCATTTCTGGTATTGCAAATATGTCCAATCGGGAAGACTCGGTATTTCCGGAACGATAAGTTCCAGAGTTTTAGGATGGAGTGCGACGTTGAATACTTTTTCTACTCCCCCGTCGAAATGAAATTTAGCCCGGATACGAATCGGTTCGTCCTGATTGCCGTCCGCCATACTCTCACCCTCGGTCGCTTGTGGTTTCAGAAAACAAATGTAAATTCCGCCGGACTATGCCGTTTTTTCTTTCGTGTAATCTAACGATCAAACCTTGCTTCTGCAAGACCGCAAATGATTTTTTTAAACAATTGCTACTGCGGCGGCCGGACAGGAACGTCGAACCGGACTGTTTTGTCCCATGTCCGCTTTTCCCTTTTAATATAGTCCTGGTACCATGCCTTGATGACGATATAAATCCACAACTGGCAGTACGAAAAGTACATCAGCAGGACCAATCCGATATTTTCCAATTTGTCTTCATCGTCATAAGAGATCGTTAATACCAGTTCGAAGACGAAGAGGAAAATCGATGTAATCCAGACAAACGTGTACGGCCCGGGAAGCGAAATGCTGACGATGTGCAAAAGACTGATAATGAACAAAACATCGGAGAAGACAACGGCAATAAAATAGACATAATAAAGCGAAAGCGTATACAGCAGATCGAAAGCAAGCCGTTTGCTTTTAAAATGCGGGATTTTTTTCCAGAATTTTGAAACGACATAATTATTGCCGCGTACCCATCGCAGCCGCTGACCTATCCAGACCTTCCATTCCTGCGGTTCCTGTTCATAGGTCACTGCATACGGAATAAATTTAATCTTGTAGCCGGCTTCATACAAACGGATGCTCATTTCCGAATCTTCCGTGAGCGCTTCTTCGTCCCAGCCGTTGAGTTCTTCGAGCAAATGCCGCCAGATAACGTAATTCGTCCCGGGAAGCGTCGCAATGTTGTGCATCTGCCAGCGTCCCGCTTGCAGCATCGATTGAAAACTCAGTGTCTCGATGTTGATGAATCGTGTTAAAAGGTTTGCCTTTTTATTGACCGTTCGGAATTTTCCGATGACCGCACCGAGATTTTTATGAAGAAGAAGCTGTGCGGTAAGGTAGCGAAGGGACCTCGGATCCGGCGTATTGTCCGCATCGTAAATGGCGATAATGTCCGAAGACGCCACTTTCATGCCGAAATTCAGCGCTCGCGATTTTCCCTTTCCGCCCAGGCCTTTCGGAACATCGAAAAGAACAACGCGCGCGTCCTGCGCTGCATATCTTTGAATGATTTCTTTCGTGCCATCGGCGGAACCATCGTTGATGATAATGATCTTCAGTTTGTCTTTGGGATATTCCAGATTTAACATGGACTCGATCGTTCTGCCGATAACCTTCTCTTCGTTATGCGCGGGAATAAGAATAGAGCAGGAAGGATAATCGAACGACTGTTTGTCGATCTCCTTTTGTTCCTTCATCGCTTTCACATAATTGATATAGCCGAAAATTGTAAGGATAAACTGATACGCAATGGTAAACCAGATAAGAATAACGGCAACAACAAAAAGAAAACTCAAATCAAGTTCGAGAAGAGACATGGTTATAAACCTTTCAAGATGCAGAAGCGCGGCGTTTTAGAATTTTTAAGATACCGTACATCAACGCAAGTAATGAAACTGCCGTTACTGCGAACAGGGCAATCGCCGTTGAAGACCAGAAGCTTGTAATGCTGATGCCGTAGGAAAAAGCATCCCCCGTCGTAATAACGGCGTTATGGCGTCCCTGCGGAAGAAAGATAGAGAAACAATCGTTCCCCTGCATGGGGTGACACGGATAAAAAAGGTCGTCTACGGTAATTGCCGTCGGGAGATTGCTCAGCGCGATGAGCATCCGTTCGCTGCATTCATACGAAAACATGATGTCGCGCGAACCGTACTCCAGTGTTGTAATGTTGCCTGTCGAGGACATTACGCGGGGCTGCAATTTGTTCGCAGAAAACGTTCCGGCTTCCTGTGCCTGCAAAATGATTTGATGGCTGCCGGCCGGCATGAAATACCGGTTATCGCGGGATGGCAGGACGGTTGCACCGTCGAGAGAAATTTCCGGAATCGCTGCAGGCAGACGCAGCGTAGTTGAATAAGGCGAAGAAAAATCGATTTCATTGCCTTTCAATCGGTAGCGAGAAGCGGAGGCCAGAGCATTCGAAAAGAAAGCCAGATCCTGCGGATTGACCGTAGCTTCCGAATAAATTGTTGTTCGTACTGCCCCGCTTGCAGCCGAATGAATAAGATGATAGCTTTCCGTTCCGGTCTGTATAAGCGTCGGGAAAGGAAGCACTTCGTCCTTATTACGGAAGCTCAGGATGTTGAGGTCCAGCATGAGCTTGGCAGGATCGGAAACGAGCGCCTGATACTGCGCGCCGATTTTTGCGTAGCGCTGCGGGTCCGTCGACCAGAGAGATTGCGGATCTTCGATTTGCAGCATAAATCCGAATCGATGCTGAAGCGCGAGCACGCTTTGCATGTCCACACCGAGCTGCTCCCGCAGGTTCGGCGAATTGTAACTGTCCATTGCTGTAACAACGACCTGAAAACCCGGTTTTCGGATTTCATATTCCTGAAAAAGCGAAAGGAACGATTCATACACTTTTGTAAGGCTTTGTACGCGATACTCCGTTATGTCTTCGCGCACACCCGGATTTCTTTTCCAGTACGAAGGCGATAACGAATCGAAAACGGATGCCAGCGTTATACCGTAACGCCGTTTGAGGTCGTTTTTTGCGCTCGGGTGTGCAGGAGTAAAGAGAAGCGGGTCTTCAAATCCGCGGCCGGCTTCAAAGTACAATTCCGCAAGATTAACGCCGTCCCAATCGTATGTTTCCAGAATCGAGCGGAACTCCTGCATAACAGCTCGAACGCATCCGGTATCGGTCAGTGCTATCGGAAAACGCCAGGAGGCTTTTGCATCGTCCCCTTTGATGTTTTTCTCGCGCCATTCAGGATGGTTTATCCAGAACTTGTGATTCACCTGCGGCGGTTCCAGCCACACATACACGAGAATTCCGTTGGCATGAGCAAGGCGGATCAGCCGTGCATAATCGTACGTATAAGTGGGATATTGATGCCATCCTGCCACATGGATAATCCGGATACCGTTATTTACCCAGGAGCGGACAAGATTTTCGACGCTGTACGTATGACGCAGTCCCGGATCGAAATACATTTCCACCTGTTCCCTCCGCACAAACGGGCGCAGTGAAAAATATCGCCGTATATATTCCAGAAGGAACGGGTAATGGGAATATCCCTGATCGGTCATTGGATCGAAGAGGGAATTGATATAGAGAATTTTTCCTTTCTCTATTTTTTTACCTATAACCATCGGGGCGTCGGTCGCTTCATCGTAACAGAAAACTTTGTCGATATCATCCACATCGAATTTAGTAACCAGTTCGGCATTGCGCCAGGCAATCGGCTCTTCAGGGAACAGTTCATCACGAATATGACGCACATCCATGCGGGAAGATGCATAGGTAATGCCGAATTCTCCCGCAAGATCGGTCTTTGCATCGAGGATCAAATTGCCGCCGTCCTTGACGAACTTTCGTACCTCTTCGATTGCTGCCGGATTGAGCGAATCCGCTATGGCAGCGGGAATAATGAGAAGATTATAGTTTGCCAGTGAAAGCGGCTGGCCGAGGAAAGCGGTATCGAGCCTCACATTCACGCTTTGAAAGACGGAAGCAAACGATGACTGGTCATGAAAGAATGCACCCCTTGCAAAATAATTCCACATCAGAAGAGGACGCACCGGCTGCCATGAATTCTCTTTTTCCGTAAAATTTTCAAAAAGGCGCTGAACCTGTGAGGCAATCTTCTGAAAAAATGTCTCAGGTTTTTCACGAAATTCCGTTGCTTCCGCACGATAAAATTCTCCCGGGGCAAGCGTTATTTTTTTTGTCACAGGACCCAGTAGGCGTTTCTCGCTCAGCATGCGCTGCTTCAGTTCGCCGTTTTCATCATAGTACGCTTCCATTAAATATTGATCTTTGAGGTTCATCGTATACTGCTGGCTGCCGGAGAGTATAATCCGGTCTTTTGTGCGTACCCAGTTGGTCTGTTCCCGCATATCCATAAACGTATATCCAAGATTCTGTATACCGTCGATCAATTGTTCCAGCAGTTCAATATCCAGAAACGAATGGAAGAATGCCGTAGAGACTCCGTCCCTTACGTACATTTCAGCTTTTGCGTTGTCAATCAACTGCTGCACCGATTTGCGGCTTTCGTCTTTATCCGGATTGAGAGGAACATAACCGAGATTCTCCGGGTAGATCGTTTGTCCAAAGAGGTCTTTCTTGATGATGTAAGGAAAAAATTGACTGAAATCTGCATCCTCAATTGAAAGCCGCTGTTCACATGCGGTGCTGAAATATTTCGAAATAGTCCTGTACAGCTTGAACGATGCAGTATAGTGCGGCGTTTCCCACACCAGAGGATAGAGGCCGTTTTTCATGAATTCCTGTATGCCCAATTCTATCTTATGCGCATCGGCTTCTTCCGTTTCTCCCTGAATAGTGCTGTTGGTGTTGTCGTCCCAGAATTCAAAATCTGTTGCGGTCGTTCCTTTATATTGATGTGTGATCCCGTGCATCACAATCGTGCCGCCATTGCGCACCATGTACTGCAACGCGTCGACTAAATCCGGCTTATCGGAAAGACTCAGGTGTATGCCTTCACCCGGATCGACAAAAAACGGAATAACGCCGACCATAAACGGAATGCCGTGGCGGGAAAAAACATCGGCAATCTCCCGGAGTTTATCCGGATTATCAAAAACCGATATATCTTCGATGCGGATCATGGCGGAATGCGACTCTTCATGCTGCTCACCCAAAATATCATGCAAAAGATCGGCAAAATAGATGTAATGATCCCCCGGAATTGCAAAGGCAAACGGAGAATCGGCTATATACGTCAGATTGCCGGATGTGACGATGTACGGCGAACTTTTTCCCCGCGAGGTGGAGTACACCGTTCCCGACACACTGACAGCCGCCGGGTTTGTAATATGGATGAGATGAAGTTTCGGCTCGCCTTTGGTGAAGAGATGATTGTTTGCACGAACCTGATTGAACATGGATGTCGAATCGATTTCAGAAACGGTAAAGCCGTAGCGTTTCTTGACATCGTAGCGCCGGCAGAATTCGATCATTCCCGTGTTGAGCCAGATGACCCGTTTTTTGGCGGTCATAACATCGACGAGGAACTTTGCCGGAACTTCATTGTGGAGATTGAATCCGACATAAAAAATAAAATCGTAATTATTGAGTTCACCGAGTCGGTAATCGTGTACCCCTTTTAATGTAACGGAAGTGGAGAAATGACCCATGAGATCCGCCAGCTGCCGGGCGTCGCCCATTGCGATGTTTTTAATATCCGACGTTCCTTCGGCAACGATAAGAACTTTTTTGATTGGATATTGATCGTCGGCAAAAAGGGTTGCAGCGAAAAGTATGCTGCAAAATAAAAAATAAAATACAAACCAATACTTCATTCGTGTCTGCCTGTGTATGCGTTTCGCGCCCATCATGTTTTTAAATTGTATATTCTATAGAATTGTTAATTTACAAAAAAGAGATTGAAGATTCATGCCCGATCGGAAAAACGGAGCCGATTGCTTCCTGGCGGGCGGTTCTTCGTATATGGTTAAATGAAATTAGTCCTTTTCCTGTTAAATCCTGCTTCCAGGCGGTTTTTCCCTCTATGCCATGTTTACAGTTCGCAGCAAGCTCCTGGATACTTGAAATTATTTTTCCCGGACAGAAGAGCAGAATGAAGACGTCTGAAGATTGATTTATTGTTTCATGGACACTCCAAGTCATCTCTACTTTTTTGAACTCCAGCACCGCCAGCATTGAACTAAGACACTAAATTTTCCAGTCCTGGAAAAAAATAAGATGCAGACCGATAGCAATAAGAATGGCTCCGGAGACCCTGTCGATCCAGCGGGCAAGAGAGGGATTGTCCTGCATCATTTTTCCTCCGCGGGCGCCCAGCCACCCGTATCCGGTCAGTATAAAAATCTCGGGAGTCACATCTGTTGCTGCAAGAAGAGAAAATTGAAAAGGGATGTTTCCGGCCGGATTAATAAACTGCGGCACCAGCGATGTAAAAAAGAGAATCGCTTTGGGATTCGAAATCTGAGTTGCAAATGCCTGTAAAAATGTGTTCTGTTGT
>Ga0182017_10003007_pt1 | contig 12624 bp, 10 predicted proteins | sample 712E3DmetaG_FD_120492 | JGI IMG/M metagenome (GOLD analysis project Ga0182017, IMG submission 120492) | Permafrost microbial communities from Stordalen Mire, Sweden - 712E3D metaG | ecosystem: Environmental > Terrestrial > Soil > Wetlands > Permafrost | place: Sweden: Stordalen | collected... | reverse complement strand
TATTCTGCTGATTTGGGTGGCGACAGCCGCCCTTCCCTCTTCGCCGTTCCGGAGCTTTCTCCTGATTGACGAGATGCTTCTGGTAGTTCTCGCGCTGATCGATTTTCTTGTGCCGAAGAGATTCCCGCTCAAGCGCATTTCATCTCCCGCCAGAAGCTTTCTCGTAATGAATGCCGCATCTCTGCTGTCGTTATCGGTGTTTATCTTACCCGCCGGCATTCTATGGCGGCCCACACGGGTCAGAACCAAAGAGGATAGGGCGTAGGCCCGCTTCGGCCGGCTTAGGCGCTGTCACGAAACAACCTGTAACCGCTCTCTGACGTTCGCGGATGCGCTTTCGGAGCCGCGAACGTCAGAGAGCGGTTGCCGGCGATTGGACTGGTTATTTCCTGACAGACGCTTGGCCCGAAGAGATCGTCAAAACCACTCGCGGAGACAGTAATAGGCGATTCTCGCGGTATCGAGCATCTCATCCTGGAAAGCGCTCCAACGAGAAGAAAAGCTGCCCGCCCGCTTGATGGCATCGGGGATGGGATGGGACGCGGCAAGACGTTTACACCCGCTTTGCGGAACGCCCGCGCCGCCCGGAACATGTGGCAATCGGCGGTGAACCGCACCTTGGAACCGCGGTCGCCCATCAGGAGCCGAGCGGCGTACAGGGCGTTTTCGCGGGTGCATTGAGACGCCTCTTCGGTAACGAGCGCGGACATGGGCACGCCGCGCCAGACGACCAGATCGCGCATCCCCGCGCTCACCGGGGGACCCACCAGCACGATCTTTCGGAAATGGCCCGCTTGGCAGGTTCGCAACGCGACAATGCAGCGGAACAGAGTGTCCTGAGAGGGAATCCCGTCGAGGAGATCTCCGCCGCCGGGAACGCTGAGAGTATCTCCCTCCCGGTCGGTCCGTTTCGCGCCGTACCACCGGACGAACGGCGTAGCCGTGGCGAAAAAAACCACCAGCCCGGTACCCAAGCAGATGGCAATCGGGACGCGGCGAAACAGAATCGGCACCTGCATATCCGAGTGTCGCAAGGAAATAGCGGCGCCGAATCGTTCAACCCGAATATACGTTGTGGCGCGGAAGACATTCGAGCGCTGGAGAAGTCCGGGAGCGACCACTCACGGCTTGACGGCCCGCGGCTTTGCCAGAACGCATTGCGTGCACTGCGGGGCGCTCGAAGTAAAATGCTCGACGATTTGAGGGACTGACCAGCACCTGGTGAGCGATTCCGAGGCTCACAGAGTGGCACGCCGGTGCATCGACAACACCGCCGAAAAGTGATAAACCTAGGATTTGGGACGTTTTCGGGCATCCGGGAAACGAATGTGACAGTACCGATCTGCTGGCTGGGCATCTGGCTGAATAACCGAAACCGGGTCGCCGGGCTTGGGAGAGAGCAAGAACGCGCCTGATGCGGATCCTCGTCGACCCTTCAAGTTATGATTACCGGAACGCCGGTGATCTGGCCATGCTATTGGTCGCGGCGGATCGTATTAGTAAAGTTTGTCCAGCCGCATCCCTTCGCGTGATTACTCTGGACCCCGGCTCATTGGCCCGTTTGCTCCCGCAGGCTGTCCCCGTACCGGCAGAGTCCCGTTTTGAGTGGTATTGCCGCTCGATGGTGGGCGGACATTCCAAGCGCCTCCCAATCTGGCTCCGTGGGCCTTTGAAAACGCTGGAGGACCGGCTCTGGGCCGCTCGGCCGGATCTTTGCAGCAGGGCCATCCGGTTGAGACTGCCCCGGAAGAGTCAGCCGCAGACGGACCCGTGCGCATTTGTGGATGAGATCCGGTCGTCGGACCTCGTGCTGGTGAGCGGCATGGGCGCCCTCAATGACCCATTCAGGGCGCATGCGCTCGCACTCCTGGACGTCATGGCCCTGGCTCATCGCCGCGGCATCCCGGTGGCGCTCTTTGGCCAGGGGATCGGTCCCATCACCGACCGTGAACTGTTCCGCCGGGCGCGAGAGGTGCTTCCGCGTGTGCGCTTCATTGGGTTGCGGGAGGGCCGTACCGCGGTGCCCTTACTAGCATCTCTCGGCGTCTCCCCATCGCGAGTGGAAGTGACCGGCGACGATGCGTTGGAGTTGGTTTATGTCAGACGTCCGGCTGCCCTCGGATCCGCCATCGGCGTGAACATCCGGCTGGCGCTTTACGCGGGAACCGGCCAGGAAGCCCTGGTCCCGGTCCGGGCGGCGCTGGAGCGAGTCGCGCCAGACCTGGGCGCCCCGTTGATTCCCCTACCGATCTCTTCCCACGAGGCGGATTCGGGTGTCCGCTCTCTCATGGAACTGGCTTCGGGGATGTCGGCCCGCTGGATTGGGGAGTTTCAACTGGATGACCCCCCTGGGTTACAGGTCATCCCACAAACGGGCCGGTGCCGGGTGGTCGTCACCGGCTCCTACCACGCTGCCGTTTTCGCATTGGGCCAGGGCATTCCCGCGGTCTGCATGGAGCATTCGCCCTACTACTCACAGAAGTTCCGGGGTCTCCAGGCGCAATTCGGCGCGGGGGTTGAGATCGTGCCCATGGCCGAGCCTGATTTCGGCCTCCGCCTCGAGCGGGCCATTCGCTTCGCGTGGGATTCCGCCGAGCGCCTGCGCGTGTCTTTGCTCGATGCGACGGCGGCACAGATCGATCTGAGCCGCGCAGCATACGCGCGATTCTTCAGCGGTCTTGGTAAAGGCGGTACTGGAACCCCATGACTGATACTACGCCCGCGGTGAGCGTCGTGGTTCCCTGTTATAAGGTCACCGAGTACGTTGCCGGCGCGCTCGATTCCGTTCGCGCCCAGAGGTTCCGCAACTTCGAGACAATTCTCGTTAATGATGCCTGTCCGGACACGGACAACCTGGAACGAGTCCTGGCTCCGTACCGCGGCGAGATCGTCTATATCAAGCAGGAGCACGGTGGCCTCGCCGCCGCTCGGAACACTGCCATACGGGCGGCCCGGGCTCCCATCGTCGCGCTCCTCGATCCCGACGACGTTTGGGAACCCGACTATCTGGAAGTACAAACAGCCCTCCTGCAATCCCATCCCGAGGTAGATGTCGTCTACCCGGACGCCGTTATTTTTGGCGATACCCGGTGGGAGGGCGACAAATTCAGCGATCACTTTCCTTTGTCCGCCGACGTCACGTTCGAAAAGCTGGTTTCGGAAAAATGCATCGTCTTCGGGCCGGCGGCGATCCGGCGGAATGCGTTACTGCGCGTAGGCTTGTACGACGCAGCGGTGGCCATCGCTGAGGACCGCGATCTCTGGCTTCGCATGGCAAGAGCGGGCGCCAGATTCCTGTTTAATCCGAAGGCGGTCTATCGGTATCGCATTCGCGAAGGCAGCCTCTCGTCCGCTGGACTCGTTCTGAACCGGGCGGTCTTGAGCATCCATGAGAGGATCTTGAATTCTTGGGATCTTACGAAGGAGGAACGGCAATGCTTGCATGCCGCCATTGCCCAGCGCAAGGGGGAGATCGATCTCATCCTCGGGAAAGAGGCGCTATATGCCGGTAATTACGACGAGGCGTCACGGAAACTGAAAGCCGCCGACCGGGTGATGGCCGGCCACCCCAAGCTCCGCTGCGCGGTTCTCGTGTTACAGGTTTGGCCGGGGCTGCTGTCGGCATACATTCATTGGCGCTATCCTACGAAATCCTCCTACGTTCGTTAACGTCCCGCGAGGGACCCCGCCGCCCAGCCGGGATAGGGTCCGCCGGCCTCGCATGTTGAATGTAGGCGGAGCTGTACGCCAAGCCAAACATACGGCGGTCAAGCCGGGCGACACGATTCCGTTCGCCCGTGTGACAGTGGCGATCCAGCCGAGCTACGAATCGCAGAAGTTCGTCGGGGGGAGCCGGATGTTCGATGACATCGCTCGCGACGACAAGGTCCGCCTTTGGGATATCGGCTGCCTGAAAGCCGCAGACGGCCCATTGCCGATCCGGATAGCGCCTACGCAAGACCGCGCAAGTTTCCGGCACACCGAGCCCTGTAGTTGTCCGGTCCCCACGTGGCTGCTGCTGAAAAAGGATCGCCGGTGGGGGGTGGTTAGCCTCCCCTTGTTTTACATGCGGCGATCCGCCAAGCTGGCTTCGGATCAACGGCGGGTTGGGCGTGACCATGTTTTTCGCGCTCAGTAGATTTCTGAATGCTTGAAGCCGTGATGGAGTTGTCCGGCACCCGCGGGGCCGAGAGTCTCACACAAGCGGCGCGCGAACGGGTGCGCAGGTGGCGCGACTGGGCTGCTCTTGGAGGGATGCGCGTACGGAACGGTTGCTGGCTTTGGTCGAGAGCCGAAGATCCCAGCCGTGAGATCATCCACCGGCGCTGGGCCGTCGATTTGTCGCCTCCCGGCGCTGCCCCACGCGGTCCTTCAATGCCGAGCCCCACCAGAGCAAGCCGATAAGCCCAGAAGCACGGGATCGCGATCAGCAGCGCCCGCAGGCGGGCCTCGTTCGTCTTAAGCGCAATGAACGCTGCCGGCCAGAGCAGGTAATACTGCTCCTCGATGGACAGGCTCCACGTGTGGAACAATGGCGTTCCAAATTCCCCTGTCACCGCCTGGTAGTAATTGCCCACGTAAAAGAACGCCGTAATCGCATGGGGCCAAACCGCAGGTTTGCCGCGCCACACCCCTAAACCGATAATTGCGACGAACTAAAACACATAGAAGGCGGGAAAGATGCGAAGTGATCGCCGGACGTAAAACAAGCGCAGGCTAACCGCTCCCCACCGGCGCTTCTCTATCAGCAGCAGCCACGTGATCGGAAATCCACTGAGCGCGAAAAACATGGTCACGCCCAACCCGCCGTTGATAGGAAGCCCGAAATGGTACAGCACAACGAGCAAGACGGCGATGGCCCTCAGCCCGTCGAGAGAAGGAAGGTTGGATTTCTCCAGACCTGCGGCGAGTCCGCGCGGGAAACGGGATATCTGGGGAGCGCCCATGGTCATTTCGGCGATCTCTTCACGGTCTCAACCACCACTTGTATGAAGCGCCCGGCATACGCCGTTTCGCTGAACGCCGTATGCGCCGCCTGCTCGCGTAAATGTTCAATGGCGTCCCCACAATTACGACGATCGGCCTCGCGCCGGCGAGCAGTATCAGTCCACCCCGCAAATCGCGGTCGGCGTGTGCGAGTGAGCGACCAAGCAGTCGAAGCCGCATTCCCGGTAAACCAGCCGCTCCTGGGAGAGGAAGAACCCTGCCAGCCCGGGTTTCGACCACAGTCCGCCCTTGGCGCCGAGCAAGAAGTGGTAGCGGAGACTCTTCGGCTCGAAGACGGGAAATGAGTTCGGGCCCAGGTGGCGTTCCACGTGCTCCGGGCGGCCGAACCAGATCTCCTGCGGAACATCTCCCTCCAGGGCCGGCGACAACCGTGCGAAGCGGTCGCTCCGAAAACCGCGGGGAGGCGGGACCATCGTGCGATGAAGATCAAGAACTCGCATGTGTTCCATCGCAGGCGCCAGACGCCACCCGCGTCGCCAACGCTCAGCATAGCATGCAGGGTCCGCGGATTCTGCCCGGGACAACAGTTGGGTCTCATCCCGCTCGGAACTTCAGCGGACGTAGGAAGACTCCGTGGGGTAGCGGCGATGGATGTAGGCGGACAGCAGCCCCGGCCAAACCTGTACCATGAAAATCGCAGCGCGGAGCTTGTAGTTTCCGTGGATCACCCGGCTGGCGGCTTTCAGTCTCCGCGACGCCTCGCGGTAATCACCGGCATATAGCGCCTTTTTCCCGAGCGTGAGATCGATCTCCGCCGTCTTCCGGCGAATGGCGGCGTCCACCCATTGCCATTCCTCGCTCGTGAGAGCGCAGGAGTTCAAGACCTTCTGATAGGCCCTCAAAACCGACTGGCCCAGGACGACGGAGTCGCTCGAAATGCTGCCCGGTCGCATCAAGCGATACCGGTAGACCGGCTTTGGGTTTAACAGGAACTTGGAACCCGCTTTCACCATACGGATACAGAGATCGCGGTCCTCGGCGATGCCCGCCGCTGTGTCGTACAAGCCTACGCGCAGTAACGCATCTCGCCGGATCGTCGCCGGCCCGAACACGATGCATCTTTCCGAAACCAGGTTTTCGAACGTGACGTCGGCGGACAAAGGAAAGTGATCGCTGAATTTGTCGCCCTGCCACCGGGTATCGCCAAACATAACTGCGTCCGGGTAGACGACATCCACCTCGGGATGGGATTGCAGGAGGGCTATTTGTGCTTCCAGATAGTCGGGTTCCCAAAGGTCGTCGGGATCGAGGAGCGCGACGATGGGCGCCCGTGCCGCTCGTATCGCGGCATTCCGCGCGCTGGCAACACCCCGGTTCTCCTGCCGGATGTAAACAATCTCGCTAGAATATGGCGCCAGAACCCGTTCCAGGCCCTCCGTGTCCGGACAGCCGTCGTTGACGACGATCGTCTCGAAATTGCGAAACGTCTGCGCGCGTATCGAATCGAGCGCGTCCGCGACGTACGCCGTTACTTTATAACACGGGACGATAATGCTGACCGCTGGATTCTCAGAGTGATCCGGCAACGCGGGTTCGTCTCCTAAAACCATCGACAGTATATTAGAACACATTGCCTGGAAACTCGGGATAGGCCGCCGCGCCGCGTCCGGCGGGTGAATTCAAAGGCCTTCCGCAACGGCAGGAATTCCGGCAGGCGTGCTCACCGGGACCGTTTATTGAGTTCTCGCCAGGTCCAGACGCAGAGAGGGAGGAACTTCAGTTTGCTCCATTTCGCGGCGCTCGGCCCCTGGCTGTACATAGACATTTTTCGCCGCGAAACGGAGCAGACCTTTTTCAGTCACACGTCATGGATATTTTTTATCCTCTTGAAACTACAGGCGTTACGGTCCTCTCAGTATCCGGAGCCCCCCACCCCACATGCTACTTTTGGGGTGGAGGGGACGAATGTTGAGAACAGTTTTGATGGTTCTGGCAGGGCTGACGGCGACCGCACAAACCAGAGTCGACCTACGTACTCAAGCGAGAGACGTCGACTTCTCGGGCGCCAGTTCCACCAAGCCAATGAAAACGGGGGCAGACCTGCCATCCCAGTGTACGGCCGGTGAGATGTTCTTCAAGACCGGCGGTTCCCCAGCCGGGGCGAACCTGTACGGATGCACGACGGCCAACCAATGGTCGCTTCAGGGCGGGGCAGTTACGGTGGAGAGCGATGGCGTCGCAGTCGGGTCGCGAGCGGCAACCAATTATATGACCGGCCCAGGCCTGCTGTCCGTGATCGGCGACACGGGCTCGGCGATTAACATCCTGTGGGCCCTGGACACCGCCGTGTTTCAGACTCAGGAAGGCGAGCAGGGCGGGTCGGCGCTGTTTTGCGCATCGAACAGCGCGTCCGCTACCGACTATCGATGTTCCCTTAGTCCGGCGCTGGGAGAATACACGCCCGGGATGACGCTGCACTGGCAACCCAACGTGACTGGGTCAGGCGGTCCTACAACGTTGAATGTCGATACTCTCGGGGCGAAGCGGGTGACGTTATTCGACGGAGCCAGCGATCCAACTCCGGCGGATATCATCGTCGGAAGAACCTGCGATGTCCGGTACGATGGCCAAGTGTTTCGATTGATGCCGGCAACCGCAAGGGCAGTGGGCGCAATCGCGGATACGGGAGCGGCGGGAATTGTCTACAGAGCTGGCGGCGGCGGGGCCACGCCGGCGACGGCGGACCAGATGAGCGGGCCGTTCTTCTGCCAGGACGCCGGCGGCAGCGGAGCTTATGCATGCAATCTTACTCCAGTCATCGCGGCTTATACGCCAGGCACTATCTATTGGTTCAAGGCCAACACAGCAAACACCGGCCCGGCAAGCATAAGTTTCAATTCGCTGGGTGCGGAAGCGATTAAGAAGCCGTCCGGCCAAGACTTGGCGGCGAACGACATCCGGGCAGGACAGTGGGTCATGCTAACCTATGATGGAGTGAACATGGAAATGCTCAGCCAAACGGCGGGCTCCGGCGGGAACATTTCCAGCGTGTTCGGCCGGACCGGCGCGGTAACGGCCGCGGCCGGCGACTACACGACGGCGCAAGTAAGCGAGAGCGGGAATCTGTATTTCACGAACGCGCGCGCGCAGTCTGCGCTCTCCGGTTTGTATCAGGCCCCGATCACAGGGGCGCCGGGAACCTGGCCATCGTTTGGCAACGCGGCGCTGCTGAATGTGGGCACCTCCACGGGCACGGTGGCGGCGGGGAACGATTCGCGGTTTCCGGCCTCCGTCACCGGCATTCGCAAGAGCGCCGGCTCCGGGAGCACGGACACGGCGGCAGCAGCAGCGGATGTTGGAGCGCTCGTGGGAATAGCCAATCCATCGGACACGAATGTAGTCAACTACATTGGTACCGATGGAACACAGCATCGGATTGCTCAGAGCGGGGGTATGGTGTACCCAGGTTCAGGTATTCCAACTTCAACTGGGAGTGCATGGGGGACTTCATACTCACTCGTGACCTCCGTTGGATCGCCCGGCTTGGATACCAACGTGCCGAGCGAGAAAGCGGTGAGATCGGCCCTACCCACGTGTTCGCCTGGCACCTGGAACAATGGGGCGTGCGAAGTAAAGACCACGATTCCCTACACCAATTCGATCTTCGTGCCCGCCTCCACGACCGCAGACCTCACGCTCCTGACCATCCCGGCCAGCAGTTTCATCACGGGAGTCGAGATCAAACACAGCACTCAGTTCACGTCGGCGACGGTAACAGGGTTGACCGTGAGCGTGGGCAGGGCCTCCGCTGGGCAGTATACGGACTACTCGCCAACGTTTGAGGTGCTTTCTCAAGCGGTCGCCTCGACTACGTTCTGGGCGGATGGCGGCATGTTCATCAAGGACACGGTCTCGCACGTCGTCAACGCCCATTTCATCGGATTGAGCAACCTAGGAACCGGCTCCGCCACCAACCTGACCGCCGGATCGGTGACGATCTGGGTACGGTACATCACAACACTGTGAGGGAGACAATGAGAAAACTTCTTTTTCTCGCACTCTTGTTGGCCAGCGTAGTTTCCGCTCAATCCTTGCGCGGCGGTGCTACGTCCAAGTTCAGCTACCTGAGCAACCATTCCGGCTTTCCGCTGAACGGCCTGATTGCCGCCTGGGATTTCAGCGAAGGGACCGGGCTCACCAGCGCGGATCTTTCCGGCAATGGGTACACCGCGACCCTCGCTGCCACCAGCGCAAGCAACATGCAGGCGTTCTATCCCAAATGGCTGTATGGGGGTGGCGTGGCACTCGAGGGGTACGTCAGCAATCCCACCCAATACCTCTCGATTCCTGTGCTGAGTATGGGTAGTACTTCTGCGATTACCGTCATCGTGGCGGCGCAGACGCTTCAGGCGGGGCTGGATACTCGCCTTGTGTCGGCAGCCAATCCAGTCGCGAGTTATGTTGGCTGGCAAACTGGCTTTGGTTCATCGAAGTATCGGTACTACAGTAGTGCGGGAGGCGGTTGGAAGTCTGCCAATACGACGGTAGACGCAACATCCTGTCGCGTATATGGCATGTCCGTGTCTGGTTCCACGGGAGCGTTTTACCTCGACGGTGTCCCGGATGGAAGTATATCGGGGAGTTCAACTGTGGCTTCTTACGCCACGGCAGGCTACAATGCGCTCGCTGCGCAGATCGCCGCTGGAACAAACGGAGGCGTCCTGAAAGGCGCATTGCGGTACGTGTTGGTCTATAATCGAGCGCTCTCGCCAGGGGAGCATTGGCAAGTCAAGAACGCTCTTGCCCGGTTTATCGGATCGTACATCAAGTGGAGTAATAGCGCCACCCAAGTTCCTTTCCCGCCAAATCTGGTCACCGTCCCAAGCAACGGGATGATGACGCTTCCGCCGATGGGCTGGAACAGTTGGTATGTGACCAGCCTAACGACCACGGATACCCAGTTGAAGGCGCAGATGGACGCCATGGTTTCGACGGGTCTGCTGGCGGCTGGCTATAACATTGCGGGGTTTACGGAACCGCTGCCCTATGCGCGCGACTCAACCGGAGGAGCAACGATTAGCCATCTCTTCGTGTCGTCTCCGGGGCAGACTTGCACCTACGCGCACGGCCTGGGATTGCTGTGCGGCTGGTACACTGGCCCCCATGCGACGACCTGCGGGGGCGGGGTGGGATCTTATGGGTGGGACCGCCAGGACGTTGCAGCGTACGCCGCTGCCGGGGTGGATGAGATTTTCTATGACGGATCTTGCACTACCAGCTACGCCGCTCAGACTGCTTTGTATGGAGCGTCAGCCACGGCGCGCACGATATCACAGAATTTTGGTCAGCTGCTCCTGGCGTCGGGCCGGAACATCGCCTGGGAATTGTCGATCACGGGGAACAGCAGTACCTGGTGGCCGCTGGTTGGCTCGAATATCACTAGAGTCGGTACTGACAGTATGCACACCTGGGCCAACATCGACGGGTATTTTACTCAGTTTGCAAGTCTTTCCGCTTATCAATCGGTGGGGCACTGGCTGGACCCGGATATGCTTGTGGTGGGCAACGGCATCACCGACACCGAAGGCCGAACGCAGATGAGCATGTACGCCATGTGGTCGAGTCCGCTGATAGTGACGACGGACCTCACCACGGCGACGGCCCCCACTTTGGCGACGCTGCTCAACTCCGACGTGATTTCGGTGGACCAAGATCCTCTGGGGCTGATGGCATTGAGGGTTTCCCAGGTAGCGTGCGGTTCCAGCACATGCGAAGTCTGGGCCAAGCAGATGAACGCAACGAACAAGTGCGCGGTTGCATTTCTGAACCGGGACACTGGAGCGCACGACATTGCGACGACGTTTTCGGCGATCAACGCGGTTGTGCCTGCGTGCGGCACAGGGCCGTATACGACTACACGCGACCTCTGGGCACACGCTAGTTTGGGAACTCTCACAACTAGTTACACCGCGACGGCAGTGCCGGCGCACGGAGTATTCATGATGACGGTGGCTCCATGAAGATTATTAATTGTTTCGTTCTTTTCGCGGCGGCGGCGCTGGCGCAAATTCCTGCCCACACGCCGCACTTCCCCGGAATCTCCAACTTTCACTCTCTCTATGGGTGGGCCGGAGAGCCATCCGGATTAGTGACTGGAATGAAGTCCTGGGCTGAAACTCGCTTTGACATGGTGGTAGGAGGCGGATTCATCGGCCCCACAGACGGCCATGTTCATTGGATGGGCTATGAGGAGATGGCGGACATCCCCGGCTTTTCCTATTTGTACCCCGTCCAGGACTTCGCGGAAGCAAATGGATTCGTGCTGGAAGACATGCTCTTGCACTCCAGCATCGATGCTCAGTACACTCAGGTTTGGTGGAGCAAGACAGACCAGTTCGGGGTGTTTGAGGGAGCAAGGGGAGTCTGGACCTACGCCAGTGGCGTCTATACGGACGTGACCGCCAACAGTTACGACAACGCCCACCATATCCCGGTTTCGAACACTCTTTATGTGGGCTACATGGAGCCGTTCGACCAGATGAACTTTGCGATGTACACGGCTCGGGTGGGCGGCTCGGTCGCATACACTTACTGGAACGGCTCGATCTGGACCGCTCTCACGCCCCGATCCGACACCACATCCGGCCTCACGGCCTCTGGCAAGGTGTATTTCTACCCGCCATCCGATTGGGCGCGGACAGTCGTTAACGGGTCGAACAACAAGTATTGGGTGAGGATATCGGTGAGCGGAGCTTCAACTGCGCCCGTCTACTCCAAACTGTATGGTGATAACTGGGCCGTTTCGTCAGGGGCAAACAACGCGCGTGGGTGGAACAGCACGGACGGAAACCGTATCAACATTGGGACGCGGCTGGAATACAACCCAACCCCGCCGGCGAACGCGAGCGCCAAGTTCCGCTATCAGGCGCGGGTAGTCGGGACTTGGGCGTCGAATTACATGTACGCCAACCACGCCAATGTGCAGAAAGAGGTGCTCGCCTGGGGGAAGTACCTCGTCAGCGACATCGCAGCCGGCACGAACACATATGGGTACGAAGGCGTGATGCTGGATGATGGGACAAACTTTCCAAATCAGGGGCAAGTAACCGCCCCTGCGAATTGGATAACTTACCTCTACGACCGTGATCAGGGAGTCAGCTTCACAACCGAACGCCTTGCCGAGTATGCACAGGTCAAGGCAGATCTTCATGCGGCGTTTGGCTCCAATTACCTTGTCGGCTCAAACACCACGGATGCTGCGTTTGCCCGAGCCGGGGACTGGAGCGACGAAGAGAGCTACGCATACAGCTTTATTTTTGCTGGCGCGAACAACGCCTACACTGTGGATGCTACCTACGGTTCCTCCCACTATGATTCGTTTCTTCCGGCAAACAATCCTACGGGATCAAAAGCCTATATCATGTGCTACGATACACCTGCGGCTTTGACTCCGGGGATAAACAGCACAATTGCAAACTGGCACTATTGGGACCGGGGGAACCGTTCTACCATAGGCTGTCTGGCGCAGCATTACATGGGGTCCAACGTCAACACCGGCTTTTCGTACTACTCGGAGGGCGGCTTTATTTACAACGACATCGACGAGGTGTACACGTTCTCGCCAGCGACCGCGCTCACCGTAGCGGTGGCAGCGGATACTTCGAGTTCGGCAAAAGT
>Ga0182017_10003006_pt1 | contig 12627 bp, 16 predicted proteins | sample 712E3DmetaG_FD_120492 | JGI IMG/M metagenome (GOLD analysis project Ga0182017, IMG submission 120492) | Permafrost microbial communities from Stordalen Mire, Sweden - 712E3D metaG | ecosystem: Environmental > Terrestrial > Soil > Wetlands > Permafrost | place: Sweden: Stordalen | collected... | reverse complement strand
GGGCGTAATCCAGCATCAGGCCCATGGAAAATGCGGTGTTATTGTGCTCGCCGGTGCGGATGGGGTGTTGCAGTTTCGGCAGCCACTCGGCGATGCGCGCGGCGACGGCCTCCTCCAGCGGGCGCAGCGCCGCCGACAACTGGCGCGCATCCGGGTCGTCGAACTCCTTCAACTCGGCAGCCAGTTGCAGCAGCCAGGCCAGGCCGTAGGGGCGCTCGAAGGTGTTGCGGCCGTTGGCGTTGAGATAGACCACCTCTTGTGCGATGTTGGCGGGCGTCAGACTGAGCGCCACCGCGCGGCGCGCTTCCGCGGCGAACGGCGCTTGCGGAAAGAGGCGCATCAGGCGGACCAGCAGCCAGTGCCCGTGCACCGAGGAATGCCAGTCGTAGCAGCCGTAGAAGGCCGGCGTCAGTTCGCGTGGCGGCTTCACATCGGCATCGGAATTCAACGAATGCGCGATCTTGTTGGGGTACGGCTTGTGGACGCAGTCGAGGGCCAGAGCGGCGAAGCGCGCCGCTTGCGTCTGGTCGAAATCGGAATTCGCCATGAGGCCTCCACATAGGACAAGGGCGGGAATCGAGAGCCGAAGCATGTCTGTATGGTAGCGTGTGAACAACCGATGCTAGCATTCTGCTTGCGAGTGTGCTAGCGTTTTGCTAGGATCAAATTGGTGAACGTGATCAGCAAGCGCGGGCTGTTCAAGAAAGCATCCAAGTATCCCGATGCCACAGTTGCGGTCCAAGACTGGTTTGATGCGGCGCGCGCGGCGAATTGGCGCAACCTCGAAGAGGTCCGCGGGACTTACCCGGCCACCGACATGGTCGGCGCATTGGCCGTCTTCAACATCAAAGGCAACCGCTACCGCCTGATTGCGCGAATGGCCTTCCCCTACCGGCGAATCTACATCAAGGAGTTTCTGACTCACGCCGAATACACCAAAGGAGCATGGAAGAAATGGCTACTCTGACCGAAACCGCCTACGGCGCGCTGCTTTCTCAAGTCCGGCCCCGCGTCATCAAGACCGAAGCCGAAAATGAGCGCGCGATCGCGGAGTTAGAGGCTCTCGATACCCTGGGTCGCCCGCTCACGCGCGAGGAAGAGACGCTGGCCGATCTGCTCACCGTGCTGATCCTGCAGTTTGAAGAAGTCCACTACCCCTTGGGGCACGCGTCTCCCCTCGACGCGCTGCGCGATTTCATGGAGGTGCGCAACCTTCGCCAACGGGATCTGATCCCGATCTTTGGAGCGAGCAGTGTGGTCTCGAACGTACTGAACGGCAAGCGCTCCATCAGCAAGACCCACGCCCGCAAACTGGCGGAGTTCTTTCACGTCCCCGTGAGCTTGTTCATTTGAAATAACTGCGCCAGGCAATCCTTGGCGCCCAGCACCGCCGATGGACGGTTTCGGTGGACACCAGCCCTCAGTGTGGCGTTATTTTCCCGCGCCGAGGTGTGTTTTTCTGCAACGCATGCCACGCACCGCAACGAACCGAGGCTACGGCCATTACCCTGTTGGGTTTCGAACAATTCTTAAATAGGTGATGCGCTCGTCCAGCGGCGGGAGCACGAGTTCCTTTCTCAGGTCGAGCCGCAGTGACTCAAGCAGCGGATCGAGGGAGGCTTTCCCGCTGCCTGCAAACTCCAAGGCAAACTGCCGCGCCAAGTGCACCTGCTCAGGCGAACCGAGCAACTGGATGTCAGCCACCGCAGATTCGAGCGCCTTTTCATCTTCTCGACTGGGTTCGCGCCGATTACCGGCTCCTTCCAGACGGCGATACGCGTCAAGTAGGTACGACGTCCTCAAATCGCGTCGCTTAGACAGTCGGTCTCTCCGGACGGTCGCAACGTAGCCAATGATCCAACCCAAGAGAGCCAGCAAGGTCGAGGTCAGGATCGTGATAACCTGATCTGGTTTCATGTCAAACGAATGATCGCCCAAATTGTGCTGGTGTGCAAGTGCAGGCGGCACCTTGATGAAAACACACCCGTGCAGGTCAGCAGATGTGCCCGGCAGCGGGTGCTCCAATCAAAGGGCCTATAGCGCTTGGGAGGCGCGCCAAGAATCGGCCGGCCCCGCCCCCCATTCCCTCACTCCCGCGTAAGTTCAAACCCCCGCTCCGGGATGCTGCAATGCAGCGTCTCCGCTTCATGCCCGTGCAGGCGGAAGATCTGCACCACCAGGCCGCAGACGCTCTCGTATCCACGCTCGAAGAAGACCAGGATGCTCGGCCCGGCGCCGCTCAGCGCGCAGCCCAGCAGGCCGGGGGCGCGCAGGCGCAGGATCTCGTGCAGGCCCGGCACGAGCGCCTCGCGATACGGTTGGTGGAAGCGGTCTTCAATCGCCGCCGGGAAGACGGACGTCGTGCCGGTGGCCAACGCGGCGATCAACAGCGCCGCGCGCTGCACGTTGAAGACGGCATCCTCGCGGCTGTACGCCGAGGGCAGCACGGCGCGCGCTTCGGATGTCGGCAGGTCGAAATCCGGGACGACAATCGCCAGGTCGAAGCTCTTCGGCAGGTCCAGGCGGACGGCGCGGGTGACGCCGCCGGAATCGATGGCGCTGGCCACGATCGAGCCCAGCGTGCAGGGCGCCACGTTGTCCGGGTGGCCTTCCAGACGCGCCGCTTCGTCCAGGATGCGCAGCGGCTTCCAGCCGAGTCCCAGCAGTTCGTCGGCGATCACCACGCCAGTGGTGAGCGCCGCCGCGCTCGATCCCATCCCCTTGCCCAGCGGGATCTCGTTGTGGATGTGCAGTTCGATGGGCGGCATGGTCATGCCGTGAGCCTGCGCCACCGAGAGTGCCGTCTGCCAGATCAGGTTGTTGTCGGATGTCGGAATGGACGCGGCATCGCGCCCGTCGGCCTGGATGCGGAGCGCCTCGCTGCGGCGGAACCGGCAGGTGAGGTACACGCCCAAAGCCAGCCCGAGGGCGTCGAATCCTGGCCCCAGGTTGGCGCTGGAGGCCGGCACACGCAGGGTGAACCACGGATTGGAATCAGTTGGCATTTTCACTCGGCCCCACACACAAACGCCGCGGTTCTCAGCCAAGAGCCGCGGCGCGGAGGCTTTTCAAGCTTGCCGGTCTAGCGGATCTCCAGGATGTCCTTCTCCTTCGTCTTGGACGCCGCGTCGATCTTGTCCATATACGTATCCGTCATCTTCTGGATTTCGTCGTGCGCCTTCTTGTCGTCGTCCTCGGTGATCTTCTTGTCCTTGGCCAGCTTCTTCACGGCCTCGTTGCTATCGCGGCGCACGTTGCGCACCGCCACCCGATGGTGCTCCGCCACGCCGTGCAGTTTCTTGACCAGCTCCTTGCGCCGCTCTTCGGTCAAGGGCGGTATCGGCAGCCGGATGATCTTGCCGTCGTTGCCCGGGTTCAGCCCCAGATCGCTGGTGCGGATCACCTTTTCGATCAGTCCGATCTGGGATACGTCCCACGGCTGGATGGTGATCAGGCTCGGTTCGGGGACGTGCAGGTTGGCAACCTGGTTGAGAGGCGTCGGCGTACCGTAATAGTCCACCCGAAGGTTATCCAGGATGCTCAACGACGCTCGTCCGGTGCGAATCGTGGCCATTTCGTGCTGCAGGTCCGAGAGCGCTTTTTCCATCCTGGTCTTGATGCTCGCCTCGACTTCTTTCACCGAGTTGAACACGGGACCGCTGGGTGCTGCATGCTGTTCTGTCTTCATAGCGAAGTGTCTCCGTAAGGCGTTACGGCTAATGAATCACAGTACCGATGGTTTCACCCATCGACATACGCATTATACGACGAAGCTCCATTCTAAACCATTTGGAATCTTCACTGGGGACTATTTGGTCTCGGAGCTTCCAGTCCCGTCGCAGGTGCGGGAGCGGACGATGACGGCTTCATAGAAACAGTCCGGGGGGCAACTGAAAGAGCTGACCCAACTTCCGGGCCTGTGCCGCACTGATGGCGCGCTTGCCGTTGAGCGCTTCGTTGACGTGGCTGCGTTGGCCGAAGACTGGCAACAACAGCTCGGTGGCGGATTTGCCGGAATGCTCGACAAGGAATTGCAGGCGTTCGGCAGGGGTGGAATCATCGGGAGGCATGGCGTGGCGGCGGTCGTGGTCCTCAACAAGCAAGAGCAGCAGCCGCATGAGTTTGGTTTCCTCGGGTGTGCGCTTGCGGTTCTTGCCGACGAGATCTCCGGCGCGCCTGACGATCTCTTCGTACTCTCGCTCGGTTTCGATGACTTGGGGCGCGGCTTCGAGCAGAAGCTGTTCGTAGGCGGTAGGCATTCAGAAATTCTCCCTGCTGTACCCTTCATGGGTCATTACGGACTTGATTACCATTATCTGTTCATCGAAGTCCACGTTGGCGATGAGGCGGTATTTATTGCCACCGATGTCGAAGATCAACACCCCGGTAGCCGGCGCATAATCCACGCTTGGAAAAGACCGTTTCACTTCGACGAGCGAGCCCCATGTGGCAATCCGGGCCATGGCGAGAAACCGAGCGAGCGGCTTGCGGGCGGTGGCGTACCTCTTGGTGAACTTCGTGATTGCCGCCTCGCCGTAGACCGTCACTTCCAGATGTTCCCATATGTGGGAACTGGTGTCAAGGGGACGGCTGTGTACCGTACGTCAGACTCAGAACAGGAGACAACTACTTGATAATGCTGCCAATAGGTTCACCCATCGACATACGCATTATATTGCCTGTTGTATTCAAATTGAAAACAATAATCGGCAGCTTGTTGTCGCGGCACATGGCGATGGAGGTAGCGTCCATCACTCCAAGCGCCCGCGACAGCACTTCCTGGTAGGAGATCTCGGGATATTTCACGGCGTCGGGGAACTTGAGCGGATCCTTGTCGTAGACTCCATCCACCCGGGTGGCCTTGGCGATCACGTCGGCCTTGATTTCGAGAGCGCGCAGCGTGGCCGCGGTGTCGGTGGAGAAGTAGGGATTGGAGGTGCCCGCCGCGAAAATCGCGATGCGCCCCTTTTCCAGGTGGCGGATGGCGCGGCGCCGAATGTAGGGCTCGGCCACCTGGTGCATTTCGATGGCGCTCATCACGCGCGTCGGAATGCCCATCTGTTCGAGGGCGTCGCTGAAGGCCAAAGAATTGATGACCGTGGCCAGCATGCCCATGTGGTCGCCGGTGACCCGGTCCATATTGCGGGCGGCCGCGGCCACACCACGAAAGATGTTGCCGCCGCCCACCACCACACCTACCTGAACGCCGCCCGCCGCTACGTCGGCCACTTCTCGCGCCAGGGCCCGCACCCGGTCCGCGTCGATGCCGAACGCGGCCGTGCCGGCCAACGCCTCGCCGCTCAGTTTTAGCAGGATGCGCTTGTAGCCCGCCATTGCCTACTCGGCTGCCGCGGTTTCGCCGCCGGATTCCGCCGCCTGCGCATCGCCGACCTTGAATCGAACGAAGCGAGCCACGCTGATGTTCTCACCCAATTTGGCGATCTTCGTCTTCACAAGCTGTCCCACGGTGAGGGTGGCTTCCTTGACGAACGGCTGCTCCAGCAGGCAGATCTCTTCGTAGAACTTGGCCATGCGGCCTTCGATCATCTTGTCGATCACCTTCTCGGGCTTGCCTTCGGCCAGGGCGCGGGCCTTCTGGATATCCTTTTCCTTCTCAATCGCCTCCGCCGTGACGTCTTCCTTGCGGATGAAGCGCGGATCGGCCGCCGCAATGTGCATGGCGACATCGTGCACCAATTCCTGGAAATCGTCGGTGCGAGCCACAAAATCGCTCTCGCAATCGATCTCCACCATGACGCCGAGCTGGCCGCCGTGATGGATGTAGGTGCCGATGAGACCCTGCTTGGTGGCGCGCGAAGCCTTCTTGCCGGCCGACGCGATGCCACGCTTGCGCAGGACCACTTCCCCTTCGGCGAGGTCGCCCTTGGCTTCCACCAGGGCGCTCTTGCATTCCATCATTCCGGCGCCGGTGCGCTCGCGAAGTGCTTTGACTAGTGACGCGGTAATTTCCGCCATAATAATTTCCTGGTTCCTTTCACTGGCCGGTCGTAGCCCGGACTGGGCATCCGCCTGGTTTATCCCAAGCGCTCTCCCAAGCGCCGTCCCATGCGACGCCCCACGCGGGAATCTTAAACGCCGCCTTCCGTGGCCACCGGCTCGGCAGCCGGATCGGCCGTTTCGGATCCCGGTCCTTTACGCTGCGAAGCCGGAGCCGGCTCATCGGCTATGCTGGCCGTCTCCGCCATGATCTTTTCCGCATACTTGGGGTCCACGTACTCGGTGTACTCCATCATGCCTTCCTCGGCAGGGGTCTCGTCGGAGACAATCTTGTCGGCCGTGAAATCGTGTTCCGTGGCCAGCGCGCGGCCTTCCACCACGGCATCGGCGATCTTGCTGGCGAACAGGCGGATGGCGCGCAGCGCATCGTCGTTGCCGGGAATCACCCAATCCACTTCGTCGGGATCGCAATTGGTGTCCACGATGGCGACCACCGGAATCCCCAGGCGCCGCGCTTCCTTTACCGCGATGGCTTCCTTGTTGGAATCGATCACGAAGAGCACGTCCGGCAGGCCCGGCATATCCTTGATACCCGAAAGGTTCGTGTCCAGGTGCTTGCGCTCGCGCTCCAGCCGGATGACTTCCTTCTTGGGACGGCCGGCATAGCCGCCTTCCACCGAAGCCATGGCTTCCAGTTCCTTGAGCCGCTTGATCGATTTCTGCACCGTCAACATGTTCGTCAGCAGTCCGCCCAACCAGCGCTGGTTGACGAAATACATCTGGCAGCGGTTGGCCTCTTCGGCGATGGCTTCCTGCGCCTGGCGCTTGGTGCCCACGAAAAGGACATTCTTGCCCTGTGAGGCCATTTCGCCCACAAACCGGGCGGCGTCCTTGAACATCTTCAGGGTCTTCTGAAGGTCAATGATGTAAATGCCGTTGCGTTCGCCGAAGATGTATTCTTTCATCTTCGGATTCCAGCGCTTGGTCTGGTGCCCGAAGTGAACGCCTGCTTCGAGCAACTCCTTCATCGAGATTTGGGGCAAAATAACTCCTAATTAACGTACTCCACTACGATCCGCGCGGTCCAAAGCGAGATTTACGCGACCGAGGGGAGCCGGATTTCGGTTGAAAGATTGCAAAGCCTGGAAGGCGGGGCAACCGCTTTCCAGGCCTCGCGGAGACTTAACGTTTGGAGAACTGGAACCGCTTGCGGGCGCCCTTTTGACCGTACTTCTTGCGCTCGTGTTGCCGCGGGTCGCGGGTCAGGAAGCCGAGCTTCTTGAGCCGTCCCCGCAGTTCCGCGTTGAACTCCACTAAAGCCCGGGAAATTCCCAGACGGCATGCGCCCGCCTGTCCGGCCACGCCTCCGCCATTAGCCAGAATCAGCAGATCGAACTTGTCCGTGGTTTCGGTGGCCGCCAGCGCCTGCCGCACCACGGCGCGCGTACTTTCCGTGGGGAAGTAATTCTCGAACGCGCGATTGTTGACCTTGATCTCGCCCGTACCGGGCCGTAAAAATACTCTCGCCACCGATCTCTTCCGGCGGCCCGTACCCAAATATTGAACTAAAGTAGCTGCCACTAACCGTTACCTTCCTGCTCGCTATTTGATCGTCAACGCGACGGGTTGCTGCGCCGCGTGCGGATGCTGGTCACCCGCGTAGACATTCAGTTTCCGGAACATCTGTTTGCCAAGCTTGTTCTTGGGAAGCATGCCAGCGATGGCATCCTCAATAATCCGGGTGGGCTTTTCGGCGCGCACCCGTTTCAAGCTCTTCTCCACCAGCCCGCCCGGATACCCGGTGAAATGGCGGTAAAGCTTGTCCTCTTCCTTGCGGCCCGTTACCTTCACCTTCTCCGCGTTGATGACGATCACGTGATCGCCCGCGTCGATGAACGGGGTGTAGCTGGGTTTTGTCTTGCCCATCAACACCATCGCGGCCTTGCTAGCCAGTTTGCCCAGCACTACATCCTGGGCATCGATCAGATGCCACTGGCGGTTAATCCCATTCTTTGAGGGGAACTCGGTACTCATTGACACACGTCTCCAGCTATTCGTGGTTGCAAAGTATTTAGTTTAGGGGGTTTGGGGTTTCGTTGTCAAATTGGGTTACAGATCCGCCACGGTTCTACGCTACCATCGAGGCATCGCCGCCAACTGGAAGAACAACTTGCGCGTGGTCCTGGTATCCACGCGCAATCCGCTCAACATCGGCGCCGCCGCCCGCGCCATGGCCAACTTCGGCTTCTCCCGCCTCCGCGTGGTCAGCCCCTACGACGTGGCTTTCCGCGAGGCGCGCTCCGCCGTCGGCGCCGCGCCGCTGCTCCAAAAAGCGGAGGAATTCCAAACCCTGGCCGATGCGGTCTCCGATTGCCGCCTGGTAGTGGGCACCACCAGCGTCGGACATCGCGAGTTGCAGCACCCCATCCGCCGCCTGGAATACGGCGCGCGCCTGATGCTGCGCGCGCTACCCGCCGCGCCCGCCGCCCTGGTATTCGGCAGCGAGAAATTCGGCCTCTCCAACGAGGATTTGAGCCACTGTCAATGGCTGATGCGCATCCCGACCGTGGGCCAGGACCTCTCCATGAACCTGGGCCAGGCGGTGGCCTTGTGCCTGTACGAGATGGCGCGCGATCCCAAAGCGGCCGCGGCACGTCCGGGCAAGATCCGCTCCGCCACCGCGGAGGAAACCGAGCAGATCACCTTGCGCCTCCTGGAAGCGCTGGGCAAGAGCGGCTACGTGAACCCCGTCACCGCCGCCTCCACTGGCGAGAAAGTGCGCCGCCTCATCCGCCGCCTGGAAATTCCTGCCCGCGACGTTCCCGCGATTATGGGAATGCTCCGCCAGATCCTCTGGAAACTCCAATCGGAGCCGCGGCAGTGAGCGGTGCCTGTCATGCACCATAAATAGGAAGAACCACACCCCCTCTCTGAGAAGCTGAGAAAAAACGCGCCCACAAGCGCGCGTTGGCAAGCTCATTGCAGACAAACAACTTGCGGCTTTGTGGGACAGGCGCTTTCGCCTGTCAACCGTTTTTTTCTCAGCTTCTGACGCTCGCGGCTTCGATCAGAGCCACCACCGCAAAGCAGTGGTTGCTTGCTCCGCCGCCAATGTGGCACAGACACTCGTGTCTGCTGTGTCGAGACTCGTCTCGACACCTTTTCGCGGGTGCCACATCGTGTCGAAGGCAGGCGGCGGTATGAGTGCCGACGCGGCAGGCAGGAGTGCCCGCGCCACGTCAAGGCGCTCGAACACTCGTGAGAAATGCGGGTTAACGCATCCCCTTCAGCAACCCTTCATACGCGTCCGTCACCGCGTCCCAGGAGTACCTCGCCCGCACCCGCGCCATGGCCGCGTGGCGCAGGCGTTCGCGGTCGAACTCCGGCATGGCGAGCACGCTGCGCAGCGCCGCGCCCAGTTCCCCAGGCTCGAACGGGATCCCGGCGCCGCCGGCCACTTCCGCGTTCTCCGGCGTATTGCGGTAGAGCACCAGCGCCCCGCGCCCCATCGCCTCGATCAGCGCCGGATGCGTACCGCCCACCTCCGTCGCATGAATGTAGGCGAAGCAGTGCGAGCCGAGTTCGCGATAGCCAGCCCCGTAGATCGCGCCCGGCATGACGATGCGCGGATCCGTGGTGTCGCGCACCTGCCGGATGTACTCGTGGGCGTAAGGGGCATCGCCGACGAGCGCCAGCTTCATCGACGTGACCACCTTCTCGAAGGTCTGGCGCACTTCGAGCGGGTGATTTTCCGGCTCCAGGCGGCTCACGTAGAGGAAATACTGGCCTGCCTGCAGGCCCAGCCTGTCCAGCACCTCGGCGCTCGCCACCTTTCCCACCTCGGCGCCGTAGGGGATGAACACGCTGTCCGTGCCCCTGCGCTGGCGATAGTATTCCTGAATCGTCCGCGCGTCGGTGACCACCACCGTGGGGCAGAACCTGCTCAGCCACTCCGATACCAGATACCACGCCCGCGCCGCGCGGTTCCACTTCTTGCGTTTGCGCTCGATGCCGTCCACGTTGAGCGCCACGGGAACGCCCACCAGGCGCGGGGCTACCGTAAAGATGGCGTTGGCGCCATTGCAGTAGAGCGCCACATCGGGGCGGTGGCCGAGCAGATGCCAGGTGGAGAGGGCGGTGTGCGCGATGGTGTCGAGATATTTGTGCCGGATGGTCGGGAGATATTGCAGGCGCACGCCGCGGTACAGGGATTCCGCACGCGCCTGCCGGCAGTATACGGTGACCTGGTGCCCGCGCTCCACCAGCCGCGTGGAGAGCTCTTCCGCGAAGGTTTCGAATCCGCCGTAGTTGGCGGGAATGCCGCGCGTGCCGACCAGAGCGATGCGCACTTACGTCTTGGCGGTTTCGGAACGCGCCAGCATGCGCGCCATCTTCTTCGGCGGCTGCTTGCTCACCGGCGCGTACTGGAACCAGCTCGCCATGTACCCGTCGTCCACGCGGCGGGCGGCCTGGATCCGGCGGCGCTTCGCCAGCACGCGGGGCAGGTTGCGGCCCAGCAGCCAGAAGGCCTTCAGCGACGTGTGCTCCCACATCAGGCAGCACATCACCACCATCAGGTCGCGCGCCGTGATGGAAAACCAGTTGCGCCAGTAGAGGTTCGGCGAGATGTTCTTGATGCGCATCAGGAAGCGATTCTTCACTGAGTGCATGTTGATCTCCGGCGGCAGCGCGCTTCGGTTGCCGGGCAGCACCTTGCGCACGTGATAGCCGCGGGCATACGGCGCGTAGAGGCACTTCCAACCCATTAACTGCGCGCGCCAGGCGACGTCGGCGTCTTCGCGGTAAACGAAGAAATCGGTGTCGAAGAACTCGCCGTCGAGCGAGATATCGCCGATCATGGTGCGGCGGTAGAGCGCGGCGGCGGCGGTGGCGCCGAAAACGTATTCGTATTGCAGGTAGTGGCCGTTATCCACCTCCTGGCTGCCCCGGTCCAGGTGGCGCAGCATGGGGTTGAAATAGATGCCGGTGGAATCCACCACGGCCTTCTCGGGAATTTCGAAGTGGCTCGTCATGGTGAGCAACTTGCCGCACACCGCGCCGATCTTGGTATCGAACTGGCCGGCATCCACCAGCGCCTGAATGAAGTTCGGCAGCAGCAGCACGTCGGGATTCAGCGTCAGCACCCAATCGCCGTTAGAGAGCCGGATCGCCTGATTCTGCGCCGCCGCGAATCCCGCATTCTCCTCGTTGTAGTATACGTGGCAGCGATCTTCGAACTGTTCCAGAATGTCGATGGTGCCGTCGACGGAGGCGTTATCGACGACGATGATCTCTTTCAGCGGATACCGCTGTGCGAGAACGGATTCCAGGCACCGCTTGATGAAGCGGCCGCTATTGTAGGTCACTATCGTGACGGATACGAAATCGTTGTGCGCCATGAACCAGAACCTGAGAACCCGAAGTGTGAAACGTATCCTAAGACCCGCGGATCAGACAGCGAGCCGCAAAACCCGCAACTTTCCCATACGCCGCCATGGGCTTGAAGCTGCGATTCAAGGCCGATTCCGCAATGCCGCGCAGAAAGCAACCCGTCACGACGGCCAGACACACCGCTCGAGATGCAAACGGGCGGAAATGCTTGGCTGAATACCTTAGTAGACTACGATACCAATAAATCAGCCGCATCTCCAGTGGCAGGTGCGGCACCGAATGGCCGCCCGCATGTTTCGCGACAGCTTCGGGGATGTAGTGCAAACTGAACCCTCGATCTCGAATTCTGCGGCAGAAATCCACATCTTCGAACCACAACGGGAAGAAGCTTTCATCCAATCCCCCGAGTTCCTGCCACACCGCGCGGCGCACCATGAAAAACGCCCCCGCGGGTTGCTCCACCGCCGAAGGTGACGAAAAGTCCAAGTCCAGGCAGCGATAGCGCCGGTTGACCGGGTTCCCCGGCCAGATTCTATTGAGCAAGAGAGCTTCCAAAGCCAGGGTGGCGGGAGTGGGGAGGCGCCGCACCATGAATCCGGCCTGCGGCCGACCGCCAGGGTCCACCAGTTTTCCGCCGGCGCCGGCGGATCCGCTCCAGCCGCAGGCCTCCCGGAGAGGTGCCAAACTGCTCTGAATCACCGCATCCGGGTTCAAAAGCAGCACATAAGGGTTGTTTAGTGCCCCAAAACCCTGATTCACAGCGGCGGCAAAACCCCGATTCTCGGAATTGGCGATCAAACGCACCCCGCGCCGGGCAACTTCCGCGATGGTGCCGTCGCCGGAGGCGTTGTCCACGACGACGATTTCGGCGCCCGAGGCGAGCGCCGCATCCAGGCAGGCTCCGATCTCGGCGGCGGAATTATAAGTGACGATAATAATGCCGATGTCGCTCATGTGTCACTTTGCCCCACCGGTGAGCAGGAAATACAGCCTCCAGTACGTGTCACGATTCGCGGTCCGAATGAATTGCTCATTGGAGCGCAAAACTCGCTCCAGTAGTTGTGGATCGGGTTGACAGGCGAAAGCGCCTGTCCCACTTTGCTGCGCCTCGGTGGGGCAGGCGCTTTCGCCTGCCAACCAATCTTTTCTCACGTTCTGAGGGAGCGCTTGCCTGACTGGCCTTTCCTTCCGGGCGGCGGAGAAAAGGCGGAGACCCTGAACTTTGCCGCGCGTCCACGCCAGTCCACGGCCATGCCGAATCGCCACGGCGCCCCAGAG
>Ga0182017_10003001_pt1 | contig 12635 bp, 7 predicted proteins | sample 712E3DmetaG_FD_120492 | JGI IMG/M metagenome (GOLD analysis project Ga0182017, IMG submission 120492) | Permafrost microbial communities from Stordalen Mire, Sweden - 712E3D metaG | ecosystem: Environmental > Terrestrial > Soil > Wetlands > Permafrost | place: Sweden: Stordalen | collected... | reverse complement strand
AGGGCCGAATACGCCTCCACCCGCAGCCGGTCGGCCCCGGCATCACGGGCATCCGCCAGCAGGTCGATCGTCGTTCGCTCCAGGTATTTCGTCAGCGCAAACGCCGTGAGCAGCAGTGTCATCAGCACGAGGAGGATGACCGAGCCCGCCTGGTCCGGGCCGCGCCGGCCGGGACCGCGCCGGAGACTGGAGTTCCGGGGCGTCATGGCTCAGAAAAGCGGCAGCGCCCGGCTGGTCGCCGGCAGGGTGACGACCGTGTCCCGGGTCAGCCGGCCGTAGTCGAACCGCAGGTGCAGCCGCGTCGGCACCTGCCATTGTCCGTTGTTGTCCCGCTGCGGCACGGAGTAATTCTGCCAGCTGTTAAGGCTGGCGTTGTAGTAATCGTAACTCATGGCGGTGACGAGCGGAGACAGCACCGTGGCCCGCGGCGGATCCTCGGCAAACCGGGTTTCGAGCCGCGAATGCCAGTAGAGGACGAGCCCCTGGTCCCGCCGCCAGCCGAGCGCGCACACGACGTCCGGCAACGGCGCCTCGGGCCAGGGCAACACGCGGCTGCCCGCCGGCAGTTCGAAGGTCAGCAGCGTCGCGGTCGGGCCGTCGGGCAGGCGCACGTCCTGGACCGCCAGGGCCTGCACGCCCGTGGCCGCCGGCAGCACGGTCGCGTGAAGCGTATGGTCGATGAACCGGGTCACGGCGCGCACGTGGCGGTCAAACAGGCGCACATCCGTGCCGCGGCCCCAAAGCTCGCCCATCGAGAAAATGAACTGGTTCATCGCCACCAGCAGCATGCCGATGAGCGTAAGCGAGAGCAGGAGTTCGAGCAGGGTGAAGGCCCGCCCGCCGGCCGCACGTCGGCGCGGAGCCGCCGCCCGAGGCGCGGTCCCGCGGCGGCGACTGCCGGCCTGGAGCGGTCGTGTCATTGCGTGGTTTGTCCCTGCAGGGCAAGGATGCGTTCCTTCACCTGCTCCAGCGTCTTGCCGCGCTCCACGGGATCGGACCACGTCGGCCGCAGCAGCATGAACCGCTGGGTCACTCGATACGGTGCCGGCCGCGCCGGATCCGTGATCTCACAAGTCCACGCGACGGCGAACAGATCGAGCGTGCCGGTGGCGGCGATCTCCGCCTTCCAATGGGCACGCTTGTTGTTGCCGAGGTCCAAGTCTCCGCCCTCCTCAACCTTGTCCCGGTCGGACTCGATCAGGACCGCCGCCCGGACGAAGCGCAGGTCCTCTTCGTATTCATTGCGCCGGCTGGCCGCCTGGTAGGCATTGAGGGCGTTCACATAGGTGGCGCCCAAGACCACCGCCGCCAGGCCGAAAATCGCCAGGGCCACCAGCACCTCGAGCAGGGTGAAACCTCGTCTGAGGCCGCCGCCCGGAGAGCGAAAACCAAGAAACAAAAACCGAAAAACCCGACACCGCGTCATGGATTCGCCTCCTTTTTCTCCAGCATCGGAGCGCACGTCCACTGATCGATCGCCATCTGCCGCGCGCCGCCACCGACCCGCAGTTGCACGCGAAAGGCGCTGCACGTGCCGTCGGGATAGAACAGGACGCGCGGCACCTCCTGCGTCTCGACGACCTGGCCGGCGATGAGGACCAGGCTGGCGCCCTGCTGCGACTGCATGAATTGTACGCTCACCTCGCCGCTGGCCAGATCGAAGACCGCCTCCCCGTTTTCCTGTCCATTGCTCCAGACGAGCTTTTCCCCGGGTGCATCGAAGCGCAGGCTCACCTCGCGTTCACTCAGCGAGGCCAGTTTCTGCGCCGAACGGCAGGCCTGCCAGAATACGTCGTCGGCCGAAGGATGGTCGTCGCTCAACAGCCGCATCATGCCCCCCACGAACAGCCCGCCGATCAAGCCGACCAGCGCGAGGACGAGGAGGATTTCGAGCAGGGTGAAACCGCGGTGCCGACCCCGGGGCAGCGGGGGGACAGAGTGACGGTGAAAGTGAGGGTGAAGACTGGATTCCACGTCCGTGGCTGAGAATGCCGCCCGCAGGTTCCTTTTCACTTCTCCCTCTCCCGTTCACTCCGCGCGGCGGCCGCCGCGCGGTTACCAGTTCCCGATGTCGTCATCCGTGCCATCGGTCTTGTCGGGGCCCTTGGACCAAAGATCGTAGCCGTTCTTGTTTTTCACTCCGGGGTACCGGTATTGGTAAGGTTCGCCCCACGGGTCCACCGGCAGCTTGTTCTCCTGCAGGTAGGGTCCGCGCCAGCGGTCGGCCTTGTTGGCGGGCGGCGTGATGAGAGCCTGGAGACCCTCCGCCGTTGTCGGAAAATCACCGACGTGAATCCGGTAAACCGTCAGAGGCGCCTGCAGGCTTTGGGTGACGAACAACTTGGCGATATCCTTCTGGCTGCCGCTGAAAATCCCGGTGACATTGGTGACAGCGAGGCCGAAAAGCAGGACGATGATGCCAACCACGACGAGAATCTCGAGGAGGGTGAAAGCCTCGACGCCACGGTGGCGGGCAAGGAGGGAGGGGCGAGACGCGGGCTTCATAACGTGGAAAAGTTAAACGCCGCCCGCCCGGTCTTGTCGAGCCCGGCGGACGATCGTTGGGCTGGACCTTCTGACGCTGCGACCGCCGGCAGGTTTCAATCGCCGCCGCCGCCGCGCCTCACCGCAGGGCCGTCGCGTCGAAGACAGCGGCCGGCACATGGTACCGCTGCACCGCGATATCGCGCATGGCCTTCGCCTCTTCTGGACGCCGGGCGGCCTCACAGTTGCGCACGAGGGTCACGCACGCCTCTACGAGCTGTCCGCGGACGGAGGGAATGGCATCGTCGAGAAGGTAGGCCGAACCCTGCCGCGCGATGGGCGACGGTTTGAGGCCCATGGCGTCGTAGCAGCGCTGGAGATTCAGCCAGGCCTCGGCCGCGGTCGGCTGGAGAACGAGTGCCGCCAAGGTTTGTACCGTCGCCTGGTCTGGATGCCCCAAGCCGAACAGTGCAGCCGAGACGAGCAGATAGCCCGTCACCTCGCCCGGCAGGAGCCGCTGCAGATACCGACCCGCAGCTTCGGCCTCGGACCACTGGCCCAGCCGGACGTAGGTCAGTCCGAGTTCCCAATAAATGCGATAGTTGCCGAAGTCGGGCAACTCGGCCTCCCGGCGCCCGCGGCGCCGCAGTGCTTGGCGGGCCGCCTCGTCCACCCACCGATCCACCTCCCGCGCCCGCACAAGGATGTCGACGGCTTTCTGGTAGAATCGCCTTGCCTCGCCCGGCTGGCCCCGCCGATCGAGGAATTCCCCTTTGGTGCGGTAGTACAAGCCGAGATCGTGAAACAGGGTGTTGTCGCGGCGCTCCGCGGTCAGCGGCCGGGCGTCGAGCACGGCCAGCCCGATCTCGGCGCGCGCGATCGCCGCGTCGATGGCGGGCTCGTCCCGCCCGGCATCCCACAGGGCGTTGGAATAACCCTTGTGGGTCTTGAAACTGTCCGGCGAGGCCGCGACCGCGCTCTTCCACAGCGAAAGGTCATCATGCCAGTCGGCATTGCGCACCTGGGTGCGCAGGGCCAGTGCCAGCACCAGCAGCACCGGCAGCGCGAGGGCGGCCCACGACCGCCAGCGTTCTTCCACGTGACAGCGGGCGGCGAGCGCCGCACCCATCGGCTGGAGCGCCAGCGCGGCCACCAGACCAAAGCCGATCGATGGCAGGTACAGGAACCGCTCCGCCATGATGCTGCCGATCGGCACGAACAGGTTCGACGTCGGCAGCAGCATCAGGAAAAAGAACAGGACGCCAAAGGTGAACACCGGCTGGCGGCGCCACACGCGCCCGCCCGCGACCAAGAACCCCGCCACGACCGCGAGCGACAGCCACGCCGACAATCCCTCCCACCAGTGGGCGGCCTCGCCGAACAGCGGGATCTGGTTGTACGAATAGTCGCACGAGAGGCGGGCCGGCAGCACGAGCAGCCCGAGGTATTGGCCGATCACCTTGATCGCCGTCATGAACCCCTGCCACGGGCCGGCGTGGGCGATCGGGTTGTCCACAAACAGCTGGCTGTACACCGGCGAATTGTGCAGCAACCAAAGCCGCAAACCCACGAACAGGCCGACAGCCGGAAGGAACACGATCCAGCCGCGGAGGACGAACTCCCGGACGGCCACCGGCAGCCGCTCGCGCCAGGTCGGGCCCGGCAGCAGGGGCCAGCGCCACAACGCGTCGTACAGCACGACGAACGCGACAATCATCACCGCGTTCTCCTTCGCCAGCACCCCGAGACCGATCGCACCCCCGGCGCCGGCCAGCCACGGCAGTTTTGCCCGCCCGTCCCGCGCCGCCGCGCGCAGATAGCACCACCCGCCAGCCAGCAGGAACAGCGCCACCAGGAGATCGGCGCGACCGACGATGTTGGTGACCGACTCGACGTTGACCGGATGCACTGCGAAAAGCGCCGCGGCCAGCACCGCCAACGGTGTCCGCCCGGTCAGCCGGCGGAGAATCAAGAACACCAACCCGGCGTTGGCCCAATGCAGGAGGAGGTTGATCGCGTGATAGCCGGCCACGCGGTCCGCGTTGCCGAGCAGCGCGTAATTGGCCAGGTAGCTGAGCGTGGTGAGCGGCCGGTAGAGATCGCTCATTGCGTACGGCCACCAGTAGTTCTGCCGGAAAATCAGCCCCAGGTTGTGCAGACTCCATTCCCGGATCCGCGGGTCCTGGGCGAGGAGGACCTTGTTGTCGAGCGTCAGCCCGGCGCTGAAGGAATTGCCGTAGGCCAGCAGGATCGCCGCCCCGAGCGCGAGGCTGATCAGCACCAGCCGGCGCCATGAATCCGGCGCCCTGGCGGGCAGACCGGACGAAACAACAGAAGCGGTGGCGGGCGGGTTGGGACCGATCACGGGCGGGCGGAGACGGACGGCAGTGTGGGCGCGGCCGGCGCCCTTGGCAAGAGGCGCGCCAGCCCCGCGCTCAACAGCCCGGACTATTCAATCGAACCACGAATGATCCCAGCGCGGCTGACGCCGCAACCAAAGCCGGAACTGGGTTTCCTCACGCAAGGTCGCTAAGGAAGCCACGACCAGATTGGGAATGAATCCCTTCAGGCCTTTGCGGACTTTGCGCCTGCCAAGCCGTAGCCTTGTGCGAAGGCTGGTCCGTTGCGTGAGGCATAATGACCTCAATCCGGACGTCGTCGCCGCTCGCGAGGATTTTGACCTGCTGTAGTACGAAAGAGATGGACGACGGAGCTGAGGAATTGGTCGCATTGCCGAACGGTTGCCCCTTCCGTCCCCTCTCCCGCTGGTTGGCCGCCCTCCGGGCATCAGTATGCATTAGTGGCCATTAGTGGTTTCCCACTGCATTGATCCGACTCAGATTTCTTCCGGCGCCAGCCAGCGGAAACGCACGATCTCAAACCGCCGGCCATAGGCGCGATTCGTCGCGCTGAGGTCCGCCGTGGTCTCCGGCGCATCCGCCGGATCGACATAGTCAGGTGTGCGCTGTACCACCGCCTCGCACCACGCGCGGCTCACGATGGCCCCGGTGGCCGGATTCACCGCGTCACCGTACGCGCGGACGAGAAAAGTATCCGACCGCACGGCCAGCAGCGGCCCGAGCACACCGAGCACATCGGCCTGCGAGAGCCAGCCGGGTGCGAGCGTGGCCCGGTAACCTTGCGACGCCGCCGGCCACGCCAGGGGCGCGCTCGGCCCGGCTTGCTCCGGCAGACCCGGCGCGGGCGCGAGCGAGGGCGGAGGATTGGCCACGCCGTCAATCGCCGCCTGGAGCACACCGGCCAGACGCTCCGTCTCCTGCGCTGCGTCGAGGGGGCGGTTGATGAACTCCGCCAGCGAGCGAAAGGGGCCGTGCGCCCGCAGCCGGCTCACCAGCGCAGCGGCGAGACCATGCAGCTGCGCCGACGAGAGAGCGCGATAGCCACACCAACCGTCGTCCTCCCCGCCGTTCACGCCGGGCCCGGGGGGAAACGCGCGGCCCACGGTCACGATGCTCTCCATCCCGCTCGCGGGATCGTTCCACGCCAGACGTTGCGCATTGAGCGAGGCGAGCACGGCCTGCCACGCCGCGACCGAGGTGGAGTTGATGTTGAACGGACCATCGACCAGCAGGTGCGCGGCCGCGGTGTCGTAGTTGTGCACGACCTCCGGCGCGGCCGCCGTCCCGCGGCGGCGATAGAGAACGATTCGTGCATTGGGCAGGGCGGCCGGCAAGGCGCCGGCGCCCGCGGGGAGGGTGGAAAAAAAGAACCTGTCCCACAGGGTGTCATTCAGCCGATAGTTGAAGTCGGCCGTGCCGTCGGGCGTGTGCGGGTCGGCATAGGCCTGCCCGACGCCATATCCCGGTCCCGCGGCCGACGGCTGGAGATTCGCGCAGCGGAGCTGGGCAAGCGAGTGCAGATCGGCGCGCGGCAGGTGGAAGAGCGTGACGAACTGCCGCCCGCCGTCGGCCGCGCGATTGGCCGGGCCCCAGCAGGTGAACGCGCCGTTGAGCACGGTGTTGTCCCCGCCCTCGCGGGGCGTGGCGGCATTGTAGAGCGGGTTGCGGCCCCAGGCCGGAAAAAGACCGCTCACGGGAGCGCGCACATTGAAGTCCGCCAGCCACCGGAGACCGGTCGCATCGCCCGGCGCATTCAGGCTGTCCTGCGCCAGGCGCAAGCCGAGACGCACCGGCGCCGCGAGCAGCGGCAGGGATCCGGTGACATCGGGCGCATTGGCCGCCGCGTCGCTCACTTCCTGCAGGCGTCCGCTGGCCGCGAGGGAAAACTCGAAACCGTTCGCGCCGGTCGACACGCGTACCCGCATGGTCAAGGCGGCGTCGGGCGCCGCCACCGGCAGCACGCGCACGGCGTGAACGCCGCTGCGATAGCCGTCCGCCAGCGTCAGGCCGGTCCCGGGCTCGTAGGCCACGCCATCCGCGGCGGCCGGCAGCGTAAACACCCGGGCTTCGCCCGGGCGAAACCCAGCCTGGGGAATCAACAGCTGCGGATCCTCGCCGAGCAAATCCGGCGGTCGACCGGAAACCGTTGCCGACTCCGATTCGCCCGAGGGCATCTGCAATTCGATCGCTCCCGTTTGTTTCCAGACAAGCCGGTAGTCCGCGGGTAGGAGCGTCACATCGTACGGGTTGGCCAGCACGATCATGGGATGAAGCAACAGCCGGAATTTGCCCCCCACCCGGTCCCCGCCCCAAGTCATCTGCACCAGCAATACGACTGGATGCACGCCCAGCTGTGCCGGTTCGGGGGCGCACGGCGCGATTTGCCAGCGTCCGTCGACATCGTCCGGTCGTTGCCGATGGTACGATCGAAGGAGATCCCAAGCCGGGCCGCCCGGGAAGATCGCGCCCGCCGGCACCGTGGCGCCGGCTTCGAGCCCTCGGGTAAGGTCCTTCCGCAAACCGCCGTTGCGCGCATCCGCCAGCACGCCGAAGGAGTACGTGGTTAGGTCGTGAAAGCAGTCGCGCAGCGTCGCCACCCCGAAACTCGGGTCGGCATAGACCACTTGGTTCGGTGTGAGGACCCGGCTGAGGCGGTCGCGCAGTGCGGCGCCGGCCGCGGTGTTGCCCTTGGCGGTGGCATACGCGGCAAAGCCCGCGGCGAGTTCCTCGATGCCGAACTGCTGCGCCGACAGGAACTGGGACAGGCTGTCCGGCGAGCCCGGTGCGGCGCCGGCGGCAGGATTGACCAGGTTGAACTTCGCCTTCACGCCCTCGTCTCCCACCCACCAGGCGTAGTGGCCCATGGTCGACGTCCCTTCCTCGCCCGCCCCTGCCGCGGCGCGCACGGGCTGCCGCGGGAGTTTGATCCTCTGGCCAGCCGCGCTGACCGGCGTGCGCAGCAACCACACTGAGTCGTGGTCCGGCCCGGGGTCAGCCACCGGGGCGGTGCTGGGTACGCAAGCGAGCGGATCGACCTCGTTGCCGCTCACCAGCCAGGTCAACGGGCCGCCGGATCGGGCCGCGGCGTCCCAGACGCCGGTCCAGTACGGGTTGCCGGTGGAGGTCGGAAGCAGGTCGGCCCGCGCCGTCACGCGCTGGTCGGGACCCGCAAGGCGTTGGAGCCGGCCCGCCGCCAATTGCAGGGCCAGGAAGGCATGGGCCCGCGCCTGCGCCGCCTGCTGGCTGTTCGCGGCGACCGCCGATTCAACCCGCGTGAGCGTGATGGCACCGAGGAGCAGCGCCACGACGAGCGCGAGCAGCGTGAGTGTGAGCAGCAGCGCAAAACCTCCGCAGGCGTTCGACCGCGTCCGCGCCCGGCGGGCGCAGCGCCGCCCGTCCTGCCCATTACATGGAAGTTTCATTTATTATGGAACTCGGGTTGAGCCGACGCCATGTCGCACCGGTTTCCCTCGGTCAATGCTCCGTTTTCACCCGGCGCCCGAGCCCCCCAAAAACGGTGTAGTGATTTCGGTTGGCAGCGCGCGGACGATTCTTGAGGTGGCACGGTTCTCCCGCCCCGTGGCCCGAAAAACACGGGTCAGGAGACCCGTGCCATTCTGGCTGCAGCTCTGCGCGCCAGGAAACCCGGCCTAGCGCACCGGCGCCAGGGCCAGACGGAAGCCGATGTCTGCACGGCGACCGTCCGGATCAGCCCCGTAGCGCGCACCGGAGCGGCAATAGAGCTCGCCGTGGTTCCAGCCACCGCCGCGGATGACGCGAAGGGAACCCGATGACAAAGCCGCCCAATCGCGCACACTTCCACCTGGGTAGTTCGCCCGCCAGTCGAGGCACCATTCCCAGACGTTACCGAGCAGATCGCAAAGCCCCCACAGGTTCGCCTGCTTCTGCCCCACCGGATGCGTCGTGTGGCCGCTGTTCCGATCGTACCAGGCCACGTTGTCGAGCCGGCCCACGGAATCCTTGTTCATGCCCGCCCGGCACGCGTACTCCCACTGCGCCTCCGTCGGCAGCGTGTACTGGTAACCCTCCGGCAATCGCCGAGCCGCCCGCTCCCCCTCCGTCAGCTTGCGGCAGAACTCCATCGCGTCGGTCCACGAGACCTGCTCAACGGGGGCTGCCCGCCCGGCGTTCTTGAAGTGCGACGGATTGCCGCCCATCAGCGCCTCGTACTGCTCCTGGGTCACCTCGCACCTTCCCAGCCAGAACGGCCGACTGAGCGTCACCTGCGTCAGGGGCTTCTCGTCGATGGAGCCGTTCTGGAGGCCCATGACGAAGGTGCCCGCGGCAATCGGCCGCATCTCCAGATTCAGATCAGGAATCGTCCACCGCTGGCCCTCCTCTGGTCCGTGGTATTCTTCCAAGACGGCGGAAACCTTCGCCGTATCGTCGGCTGCAACCGTAACGGTCTGTTCCGCCGCTTTGTAGCCCTTGAGCTCGAACCGTAGTGTATAAACGCCCGGCGGCAGCACGCCCTGCCACGGCGTCACGCTTCCGGCCTTCGTCCCACTGCCGGTCAAAATGGTCCCGCGCTGGTCTCCCCCATTGATCAACACCCGCGCCCCGGGCGGTGTCGTCGCACACACCACCGTCGCCATTTTTTGCCGGTCTGCCGCGGGTGGCCCCGCTTTTTGTTGCTCCTGAGATGCCGACGGCGCGATCTGCTGTGCCTCCCGGGTTTTCCGGGCGTTCCACCAGCCAAAGGCCCAGGTTGCCAGCAGGACCACCACAACCAGCACGGCGGCGCCAAGCACTTTACCCGCGGGTGTTTTCAGGAGGGTCCCGGTTCGAAGGACCAGCCCTCGCCTGGCGGGCGCTACGCCGCTGACCGACCGCGTTTTCGCAACCAGGAGCGGTGGGTCGGCATCCGGGCGCAACAGCGGATCGGCGTCGCCAACGCGCGCCTCGCGCGGTTGGAGTGCACCTTGGTCCCGTTGCGTTTCGGCACCAGCCGGCCTCCTCTCGATCGCGGGCGCCTTTTCGCCCTGGGGCAGGCCGGGCGCCGGCACCGGCGGCACTCTGACTCCCGCCCCCTCGAACTTGATTCGCGCAGCGGCCGGTTTGGAGACCCTGCTGGCCCCGTCGGGATCCGGACTCTGCTTCGGTCCCCCCTCTCGTTCCCGCACCGGTTCCTCCGCCATCCCGCCTGTGCCACCCGCCACCGGCGTCGGGCCGGCCTTTTTCCCGGGATCCACCATCAAGGTCACGCTCGCCAGGCCCCGCCCGGCTTTCACCGACACTCGCGAGGAATGCACCAGATAACCTGGCGCCTCAACCCGGAGGTCATACTCGCGATCGAGCACGTCGAAAACCGTCACCTTCCCCTTCTTGGTCGGCAGGTTGACTGCCCCGCCCAAGGAGACCCGGGCGTCTGCCTCCGGTGGAAAAACGAAGACGACGAAGCCGCCGGGGATTTCCGGCAAACCAACCTCTTCCGCGTGCGTGCGTAGTCGGATCCTCGATATCGCCGGCGTCGTATTCTTGGAGGGCGACGCTTTGCCGGCCCCGGCCCCGACCGCGGTGGAGAGTGGTGCCACGGAGTCACGCCCCGCTGGTCCGGCCAACCGGGCGCAGAACTCCTGAACGCTGGCCGGCCGTTGCGCGGGTTCCTTGGCCAGACACGCCAGGATGGCGTCCTGCCACGCGGTCGGGATGTCGTCGCCGGTGATCTCCAACTCGGCGCGCTGTTCCGTCAGCGGCAGTGGAACTACCTCGGCGATCTGCTTCATGAGGCTGTGGGGGTCGCCGCGGTGAAACGGCGGCTTGCCGGTCAGCAGTTCGTAGAGCGTCGCCCCGAGCGCATAGATGTCGTCGGCCGCCGCGGGCTTTTTGCCCAACACTTGCTGGGGACTCATGTACGGCAGCGTACCACCCGTGTCCCGGGTTTCGCCCGTCAGCCGGGTCGACGACTCCGTCATGCTGCGGGCGATGCCGAAGTCGGTCACTTTCGCCACCCCCTCCTTCGTCACGAGCACGTTGGCCGGTTTGAGGTCGAGATGGGCGACCTTCGCCGTGTGATGGGCGTAGTCCAACGCCGCGCAAATCTGGGCCACGATCGGGGCCAGCTTTTCCACGGAGAACACCTTGCCCGGCTGCTGCAATCGCAGCTTCGACAGCGTCATCCCGTCGATGAATTCCATCGACACCGCCGCCATCGCGCCGTCGCGCTCAAACTGGTGGATGCGCACGATGTTCGGATGCGTCAGCCGGCGGGCCTGGCGCGTCTCTGTTTTCAATTCATCAACGGCCGCGTCGTCGCGCGCCAACACCTCCGGCAGAAACTTCAGCGCTACGGTCTCCCCGAGTTCCTCGTCGTGACCCCGCCAGACCACCCCCATTCCACCCCGGCCCACCTCCGTTTCGAGCACATAACGTCCAAACACCTTCAGGCCCGCGCTCAGCGCGCTTCCCGACAAACCGTCGCCGGTTTCACTCCCTGGCCCACGCTTGGTGGAGTCGTCATCGGCCATGCCGCCAAAGCCAAGCGCAGGCTCCGCGGGGACTCAACGCAGAATCCAAGCGGAATCGTAAGGAGACGGCTAAAAGTCCCGGCTGGCGCTCCGGCCCCACCCCGTTCCGCCCGGACGGCGCCGCCGGCGGCGGACGGCCACCGGTCAAGTGGATGGCCCCGCTTCGAGTACCTCGTGGACGACGCGGATGAAATCCTCGATCCGGTACGGCTTGGCCACCACGCCTTGGAAGCCGTGCTGCCGGAAATTGGCCATGATCGGATCGCTGGCGTAACCGCTCGAAACGATGGCCCTGATCGCCGGATCGTGCCGGCGGATCTCCTCCAGGGCCTCGCGGCCTCCCATGCCACCCGGGACGGTGAGATCCATCACCAACAGGTCGAAGGAACGACCGGCCGACCGCGCGTCGATAAACTTCTGCACCGCTTCCGCGCCGTCGTTGGCCAGTTCCACCTCGAGCCCCAACCGTTTCAGCAGATGATTCGTCATTTGGCGGATGATCTTCTCGTCATCCATCAGCAGCACGCGGCCCTTCAAGGAGGGCAGAGCCCCGGGACGGCCCGGCCGTGTTTCCGGCGGACGCCCGTGCAACGCCGGCAGCCAAATGTGGAAGGTCGTGCCGCGGCCGAGTTCCGATTCCACTTCAATGTGCCCCTTGTGCTTCTTCACGATCGAATAGACCGTGGCCAGCCCGAGCCCGCTGCCCTCCTGCTTGGTCGTAAAATAGGGATCGAAGATCTTCGGCAAATGCTCCGGCCGGATGCCCGTGCCGGAATCCGCCACCGTGATGCGGACGTAGGGTCCTCCGGCCAGCACCGGGTGCCCGCCACCCGTCACCGTGCGGTTGGCGGCGCTGATGCGCACGATGCCCCCCTCCGGCATGGCCTGGGAAGCGTTGATGACGAGGTTCTGCACCACCTGGCCGACCTGGCCCCGGTCGGCATCGGCCGGCCAGAGGTCCGAGGGAAGGTCGAATTCGCACCGGCTCCGGGAGCCGTGCAGCGCGAACTGCGCCACTTCCTGCAAAATCTCCGGCAGGAGCACACTGCCGCGGACCGGGTCGCCGCCTATGGAGAAAGTCAACAATTGCTGGGTGAGGTCCCGCGCCCGCATCGTCGCCCGTTCGGCCTCGCGCAGGCACTGTTCGACCTTGACCACCTCGCCCGCGTCAAGCAGCGCCAGGGCCAGGTTGCCCATGATTGCGGTGAGAATGTTGTTGAAATCGTGCGCGATGCCGCCGGCGAGGACGCCGAGCGATTCCAGCTTGGAGGAGCGCGCCAGCTCCTGTTCGAGGCGTTCCCGT
>Ga0182017_10003000_pt1 | contig 12635 bp, 7 predicted proteins | sample 712E3DmetaG_FD_120492 | JGI IMG/M metagenome (GOLD analysis project Ga0182017, IMG submission 120492) | Permafrost microbial communities from Stordalen Mire, Sweden - 712E3D metaG | ecosystem: Environmental > Terrestrial > Soil > Wetlands > Permafrost | place: Sweden: Stordalen | collected... | reverse complement strand
GACCGGAGACTTATGGGACTGGGTCACAGTCTGGGACTTATTCCGGAACGGCAATATCTGCGACTCCAGGAGAAAGAAGCAATGATTCGGGAAGGAATCGGCGCTGCATGCGGAACGACCATACAAGCTAAAGAAATGAACATGTATCTGAAAAATTTCGGATTGGAAGAGGGAACGGAAGGGGATAAATTAGATAAATTCTTGAAGCGTCCGGAAGTCAGATTGCAGGAAGTTATAAAACTCAACGGCCTTGGTGAGCAGCCATTCTTTAAAAAACTTCTTTTGCTGCCGGATGCACGTCTGCGTTCGGAAATTATAGAGCAGATTGAAATAGAACTGAAGTATGCCGGATATATCGGACGTCAGAAAGATGAAATAGAAAAAATGGAACGGTTCGAGGCATATTCGATTCCGGAAAGTTTCCATTACGACAAAGTAAAGTCCCTTTCAACGGAAGGAAGGGAAAAACTTAAGAAAGTTCTTCCCCGATCCATCGGTCAGGCATCCCGCATCAGCGGCGTCACGCCCGCGGATATTTCCGTGCTTATGGTATACCTCAGGAATTAATTTCAATCTTGTGAAATGTCTTATTTTAGATTTATTTGAATTTTTTTACTTCCCTCCACTGCAGAACCTTTTCCGGAATATTCATATATTAGCTTAATTGTAGCCGCGACCGTTGGTCGCGGAGTATCCCGACACCACCGGTGTCGGCTACAATGCCACAGAAATGTTTCACGTGAAACAACAGCAAACTATGGATTATTCGCTTTGGTTTAGAACTCTTTGCCTGAAAAACGATTTCCACATCGACGATGCACAGATCGAATTAATGTGCAGGTACATCGAGCTGTTGCTTGAATGGAACAAAAAAATCAATCTTATTTCCCGAAAAGACGAAGAGAACGTTTGGGAAGGTCATATACTGCATTGCGCAGCGCTCGGTTTATTGTTTCAATTTCCGGAAAAAGCATCGGTTGCAGACATCGGAACCGGCGGTGGCCTGCCGGGTATACCGCTCAAGATCATGTGTCCGGATCTTTCTCTGACATTGATCGATTCCACGAAGAAAAAAATCGATGCAGTGTCCGATATAATTTCCCGGCTTGGATTGACCGATATACGGGCGCTCTGGGGCAGAGTAGAAGATCTGGGCAATCCCAAAATGGCGCATCGCGTGCAGGCGGGACAGAAATCGCTCGATAAAAAATTTGACTTTGTTGTGGCGCGTGCGGTTGCTCCGCTGGATGAGCTTATAAGGTGGTCGAGACTGTTGTTGTTTTCAGGCAAGGGAAAAAATCAATCTGCAGAATCAGGTAAAATCAGAAAATTATATTCGCCGGCGATGATTGCTTTAAAAGGCGGAGACCTGACAAAGGAAGTTGAAATTGCCGCCAGGTTAAATCCAAAAGCAAAGATCGAAACCGTCAATCTGGTATTCGATGGATCGGCTTATCTGCAGGCAAACGATAAGAAAGCTGTTGTTGTACAATTTTAGAAGATTAAAACCCGCCGTCAGCGGCGGAAGCACACGGAGAATGTTGTGTCTGAATCGAAATCGTTGTTCAATCAATTGAAAAACCTCACCACGGAGCAGCGCAATCCGGCCAGTATGGATATCGATGCACGCTCGACAACGGAAATTCTCTCCATTATCAACAACGAAGATAAAAAGATTGCCGGAGCTGTCGAAAAAGAAATTCCGCACATTGCGCGCGCTGTCGATGCAGTGGTCGAAGCTTTAAGGAATCACGGCAGACTGATCTATGTCGGCGCGGGTACAAGCGGACGGCTCGGTGTGCTGGATGCGGCAGAATGTCCGCCGACATTCGGTACGGATCCGAAAACAATAATTGGACTTATAGCCGGCGGAAATGCGGCAATGTTCCGTTCGCAGGAGGGCGCGGAGGATAAAGAGACGAACGGCGCTGCGGATATGAAAAAGAAACGGGTTGGAAAAAAAGATATTGTCTGCGGAATTGCAGCGAGTCTCCGGACGCCGTATGTTGTCGGCGCCGTGAAGAAAGCAAAACAGCTCGGTGCGACGACGATTTATGTCACCACGAATCCGAGGTCGAAATTTGATCTGCCGGAATTTGCAGATCTAAAATCTGCGGTCGATATAGCGATCTGTCCGGAGGTCGGACCGGAAATTATAATGGGATCGACACGCATGAAATCCGGGACGGCTCAAAAACTTATTTTAAATATGATCACAACTGCAGCGATGATCAGACTCGGAAAAGTTTACGAGAACATGATGGTCGATCTGCAAATGACAAATAAAAAATTGCGGGAGCGGGCAAAGCGGATCATTATGACGGTCGCCGGTGTTGAGTATGAAGAAGCGGCAAAGCTGCTGAAGCAATCCGGAGATCATGTAAAAACAGCGCTCGTCATGGTAAAGGCCGGAGTCACAAAAGAGAAAGCAAAGCAGCTTCTTCTAAAAACAAATGGATTTGTCCGGCAAGCGATCGAGAACGAGGAATAAATTTTTATATGCTTCTTTTGTAGAGTCCTGCTCGCAGCAGGACGAAGAAAAAACAAGAGCCGAATTTTTATAAGGAATAAAATATGCGTCCGCCGGAATTCGATATCGACATGTATCCGCCGTTCGAAGGATTTCCGAAAGAGGGAATCGAGTTCTTCAAACAATTGAAGCGTCACAACAACCGGGAATGGTTCGAGAAGCATAAACCGGATTATGAAAAATTTATCAAGCTCCCGATGCAATCCTTGATTGCATCACTTCAACCGGAGTTTGCACGCTTCGCTCCGGAGTTCGATCTGAATCCGAAGCGTTCAATTTTCCGGATCTACCGCGATGTGCGTTTCAGTTCGGACAAGACTCCGTATAAGACAAATGCTGCTGCGCATTTTGTTCTCCGAGGCAAGCCGAAGGGACTGCTCGGTTCAGGATTTTATCTTGAGATCAATCCGGATGAATGCTATTGCGGAGGCGGGATATATATTCCGGACGGCGACCAGTTAAAAAAAATCCGCAAGGCGATTGCAGCAAGGGGAGAAGAATTTTTAGAGATCGTCGAAGACCGAACGTTCAAGAAAAATTTTGCTCCGTTCGAATGGCAAAAGCTTCAGCGCATGCCCAAGGGATACGAAGAAGATCATCCGATGGCGGACTGGCTGAAGTACAAGCAGTTCTTTGTCGGTCAGGGCTGGTCCGCTGCCCGTTGCTTCAAGTCTGCCTTTATGGATGACATCGTCGAGACCTGCGAACAAATCACGCCGCTTGCAAGGTTTCTCAACAGCGCATTTGTATAATTATTTTGAATTTGTAACAATTAACACGATATTATCCGAAACCTTGGCAAGGTTCCTAACCCTTGCCAAGGTTTACTCTGTTAGAACCGGTGAAACTTTGATTTTTTAACAAATATCACGATGTTATAATAGAAAACGTAATCAATCGACGTGCCATCGATATCGGAATTTGATCTTCTCTATCCGATGTTAACCTGTCCCGAATACATTGTTGGATATCTTCGGGATGATATTGGAGGCCTTCCGCGACCACCGGTCACGGCTACAGAAAGGCGAATTTAATAGCCAAGAAAAAAAATCACAATCCTCGATGATATTATTCCATATTTCCAATTATGAAAATCGGCCGGTTCTCTGGGCGGAACGATCTGCCGATGAGCAAGTGAAGAAGACGACATCCGGCAAACAGACGCGTCGATCGAATAAATCAAAGATATTTCCTTACGATGCTGGTGAAGACGGATTGCAATTATTGCATCAAAGGTGGAGCGATGCAATACCGCCAATTGGGTGTACATCTAAAGTCGTTGCCTGGCTTCCGTCCCTCGCCGGCAGGCGTGGTGGAAAAAACAACGGCTCTCTTGCATCCTCCGCTCTTATTCAGCCGCAGCCGGTTTCAGTCTTAAAGACTCACATTATGCCGTGGCAGGTTACTGTTTCGGAATTGTCATGGAACGATCTTGTACATCTCTTATGCTTTTGTGAAGACAAGAGCACGCCGGTGCCCGGCATCTTAATAGGTCCGGACATTGTTTTCTGGAAAGATGCGATGAGGTTTGCCGGTTCGCTGTGCGCTCGCGAGCAGTTTCTTCCGGGAATACGCGCCGAAAATAAATCGTTTCAAGCGCAATGGCAGCCGGTTTTTCTGGGTGAAGACAAGGAGCGATATGCTTTTCTTATGAACGTCATACCGCCGGTTGTTCATGCACTTACAGGACTCGATCAAGAATCACCGCCAAAAACGGTACGGAAAGATTTGCTTACACAAATCGTCACCGGCTTTATGGACTATTTGATCCGCTCTTCCATTTCCGCCGATAGAAGTATGTCCCGACAGAATTTTACCGAGAGGGCCGCCGATCATGATATTCTTCACGATCAATGGCTGAACGCCCTTCGGACTTCGGACGGCGAATTGCACGGAAAAGCAAAAGTTCTTGCAAAATTAGTTCAACAGGTGGAAGAATATCGGCAGCCTCTCGACCGCCTTTCCGCCTCGCCGTATCGGCTCTGCTTTCGGCTTCACGAACCTCCGGATCTTCAATCGGCAGGCAATGATGCCCTCCCCGTCCAACAGGCAGGAAGAAAAGCGGATGACGAGGCATGGCGTGTTGAATACTTGCTTCAACAGCATGATGATAAGAGCTTGCTCCTTCCGGTTAGTCAATTATGGAATACAAAGAATGTTCTTCCATCAAAAAGTGCCGATTCCGGTGCGCGAGAATTCCTGCTTTCGTCTCTCGGACAGGCCGCAGGTTTATCTCCGGATGTTGAGGAAAGCCTGAAGCATTCGTCACCGTCCGGTTATGTTCTCGATATTGTACGCGCGCATGAATTTCTTACACAAACATCATTGATTTTCGATCAGGCGGGGTTCGGTGTTTTCCTTCCCGCATGGTGGACACGCAAAGGAACGAAACTTCGTCCGGCCGTCCACGCGAACGTTAAAAGTCCGTCGATGCAAGCTTCCGGAAGTCTTTCGTTGGATACGATCGTTAATTTTAACTGGAACATTGCTCTCGGAGATGAAGTCCTGACGCGCGAGGAACTCGATTATCTTGCGCGGCTCAAAGCGCCTTTAGTAAAGCTGCGCGGCCAGTGGGTGGAGTTGAACGCGGAAGAAATCCGTGCGGCAATTGAATTCTGGAAGAAACAGCCGACCGAATCCGTTTCTGTTCGGGAAATCATTCGCATGAAATTAGGATCCGGCGCTCCGGTGCACGGACTTCAATTCTCCGGAGTAACCGCCTCCGGCTGGATAGGCGAGCTCATGCAAAAACTCGAAGGCGGCGCTGCGTATGAAGAAATCTCTCCCCCGTCGAAATTTTCCGGTGAACTTCGTCCCTATCAAGTACGCGGATACTCGTGGATGACATATCTGAAATCGTGGGGATTGGGAGCATGTCTTGCCGACGATATGGGACTTGGAAAAACCGTGCAAACGCTTGCACTCATCCTCCGTGATTGGAACTCGGAAAACCGTCGACCGGTCTTATTGGTCTGCCCGGCATCTGTCGTCAATAACTGGCGGAAAGAAGCATCCCGGTTCACTCCCGATCTGCCCGTCATGGTGCATCACGGTGCAGACCGGAAAAAGGGAAAGGCATTCAATGACGAAGTAAGCAAACATGCAATCGTCGTTTCGACGTATGCGCTCCTGCATCGGGATCAAAAACATTTGCAGGAAGTCGATTGGGGCGGCATCGTGCTCGATGAATCGCAAAATATAAAAAACTCAGAGACAAAACAGTCCCGGTCAGCGCGAGCGTTGAAAGCCGGGTATCGCCTCGCCCTCACAGGAACGCCGGTAGAAAATCACGTGGGCGATCTCTGGTCGCTTATGGAATTTCTTAATCCGGGTTTTCTCGGTACGCATGCGGAATTCAAACGTAAGTTTTTTGTGCCGATTCATGCCGGCACGGATCCGAATGCGGCAGTGCGACTGCGTTCTATGACGGGTCCATTCATTCTCCGAAGACTCAAGACGGACAAGTCTATCATTTCGGATTTGCCGGAAAAAATGGAAATGAAAACGTACTGCACATTGACCAAAGAGCAGGCGTCGTTATATGCATCGGTTCTTAAGGATATCGAAGATCGAATCGGTTCTTCTGACGGGATCGAGCGGAAAGGACTTATACTTGCAACGCTTTCAAAACTCAAGCAGGTTTGTAATCATCCGGCTCATTTTTTGGGCGACAACTCGAGCGTGCCCGGCCGATCGGGGAAAGTGACGCGGCTTTCGGAAATGGTTGAAGAAATTATCGATGCCGGCGAAAAAGCGCTGGTGTTTACGCAGTTTGCAGAAATGGGCGGTATACTAAAAAAGCATCTTCAAGAAACGTTCGGGCGGGAAATCTTTTTTCTGCATGGAGCCGTGCCGATTAAGCAGCGCAGTCAAATGGTAGACCGGTTCCAAAACGAACGCAATGCGTCGCCTGTGTTTATCCTGTCCCTCAAAGCGGGAGGAACGGGCTTAAATCTGACGCAGGGAAACCATGTTTTTCATTTTGACCGGTGGTGGAATCCCGCGGTGGAAAATCAGGCAACAGACCGTGCATTCCGGATTGGTCAGACGAAAAACGTACATGTGTATAAATTTATCTGCGCTGGTACATTGGAGGATAAAATCGACGAGATGATCGAACGAAAAAAGGGAATTGCCGATAAAATCGTCGGCGCCGGCGAAGGATGGCTTACCGAGCTGTCCAATAAGGAACTGAAAGAACTGTTCATGCTCCGCAAAGATATGGTAGGTGAATGATATGGGCTACTATGATTTTGGATATTTTCGGCCTTCCGTTCCGCGGCGTGTAAAGGGAGGTATTAAGGCTCAGAGCAAGAATGGATCCTTCGGTGAAAACTGGTGGGCAAAACGCTGGATCGATACGCTGGAAAGTTTCAATATCGGCGCGCGTCTCGTGCGCGGCCGAAGATATGCCCGATCGGGACAGGTACTGTCCATAGAAATTGTAAAAGGATGCGTAACGTCGGAAGTGCAGGGTTCGCGAATGACTCCATACCATGTTGAAATACACCTTCGTCCGTTTACCTCGGGAGCGTGGAAACGCTTTGTCGATGCCCTTATCGCTCAGCCGTATTACATGGCGATACTGATGAACGGCCGGATCCCGGATGAAATCGAAGAGGTTTTCAAAATCGCGAAATTGTCCATGTTCCCGGCTAAAATGAACGACCTTAAGACAACTTGTTCCTGCCCCGATTGGTCCAACCCGTGCAAGCATATTGCAGCAGTCTACTATTTGCTGGGAGAAGAATTCGATAGAAATCCCTTCTTAATTTTCACTTTGAGGGGAATCGAACAAAAGGCATTATTATCGCTCGTTCATAAAAATGCTCCCGCCCGGCAAGATACGGAAAATGCTGGACGCAAAGTGAAGAGGAAATCCCATTCCGTACGAACGGCACTGCCGACCGATCCTGATTCGTTCTGGGGAAAGAGCGATGCCCGGCATGACTTTTTGGGAGAAATCGCAGTTCCGGAAACTCATGCCGCACTCCCGAAGCGTTTGGGTAATTTTCCTTTTTGGCGCGGAGAGAAAATATTCATAGATACACTGGCGGCGATGTATGAAGAAGCATCGGAAGCCGGATTCGATATTGTGGCCGGCGATTTTGGGGGAAACGAAGAAAAACCGGATGCCCGAATTTATCAACATAAAACCGGATGATTGGTATTCGATGTTTTGTTTCTGTAGCCGACACCGCCCTCCTGCGGCGGGCAAGGCGTTACCCCTATGGCGTGGTGTCGGAATACTCCGCGACCATCCCGAAAATATCTGACGATATTTCCGGGACAAGCCGGTCGCGGCTACAAGGTAAGCAATTACCATATTATGGGGGGAAATAAAATGCAAGGCGATGACTTTACACTTCAACCAACAAACGATATGAATCCGCCGGAACAACCGCTGCTTCCGCTTCTTAAGAAAAATTTTGGATTTTCATCTTTCCGGCCGCTGCAGGAGGAAATTATACGGGACGCTCTGGCAGGTAAGGATGTCTTTGCATTGCTTCCGACCGGCGGCGGGAAGTCTCTCTGTTTTCAGCTTCCTGCGCTGGCTCGCGACGGGCTTACATTGGTAATTTCTCCGTTGATTGCCTTAATGAAAGATCAAGTGGATGCATTGCAGGCAAACGGAATACCTGCGACGTTCCTCAATTCTTCGTTGACACCGGAAGAAGCGCGCAGCCGGATCCGCGATCTGCACAATGCTAAATACCGGCTGTTGTATATCGCTCCGGAACGTGCTGTATTATTCGGCTTCTTAACCGATATGGTTCACTGGAATATCAAACTCCTCGCCGTCGATGAAGCGCATTGCATCAGTGAGTGGGGTCATGACTTCCGTCCTGAATACAGGCAATTGACCGCAGTACGAAAACTTCTGCCTGGTGTACCGTGCATGGCATTGACGGCGACTGCTACAGAGCGTGTGCGTGAGGATATTCATACGCATTTGCAACTCCAAAATGCACGGAATTATGTGGCGAGTTTTAATAGGTCGAACCTCAGCTATAAAGTCATTCCCAAAGCCGATCCTTATAGTCAATTGCTGACATTTCTGCGGCAGCGTACGCAGGAAAGCGGAATTGTATATTGCCAGAGCAGAAAAACCGCAGAAACTTTATCAAAAAAGTTGAATGCCGATCACATTTCTGCAGCGTCGTATCATGCAGGCATGGAACCGGCGGATAGAACAAAACATCAAGAATTGTTTCTCCGGGATGAAGTCAGGGTCATCTGCGCAACGATTGCATTCGGCATGGGCATCAATAAGTCCAACGTCAGGTTTGTTGTGCATTACGATCTGCCGAAAAATATCGAGGGGTATTATCAGGAAACCGGGCGTGCAGGGCGGGATGGATTGCTGTCCGAGTGTCTGCTGCTCTTTGGCGTCGGCGACGTGATGAAGCAGATGTATTTTATCGAAGAGAAAGAAGACGAGCAACAGCGCCAAATTGCGAAAACACAATTAGACCGGATGGTAAAGTATGCTGAAAGCAGCGAATGCCGGCGCAGGCTGCTGCTGGAATATTTTGGCGAGGAATATCCGGAAGCAAGCTGTGATGCCTGCGACAATTGTTTGTTACCGCGCGAATTATATGACGGGACAATCGATGCTCAAAAACTTCTCTCGTGCGTTCTTCGCATTCGGGAGAGCAGCGGCGTCGATTTCGGCTTGCGGCACATTATAGAAGTCCTGACCGGCAGCAATGCAGAAAAAATTCTGCGCTGGAGACATACGGAACTATCGACGTACGGAATCGGCAAAAACCGGAGCCGGGAAGAATGGATGTCCGTCGGGCGGGAATTGATGCGCCTCCGGTTGATGAAACAGAAAAGCGAGAATGGTTTCAGTGTGGTGGAAGTAACGCCTGCCGGCGTGGAAGCATTGAAGAAGCGATCGGCCATTATGCTGACAAAAGTCCATACGACGGAAGAAACTGTAAGCGTGCATGGAAACGAACAGGAATTCGATGCCGTGCTGTTCGAATGCCTGCGGGTTTTGCGTAAACGCATTGCAGACGAGCGCAACGTGCCGGCATTTGTTATCTTTTCCGATGCTGCATTGCGGCAAATGTCCCAACGCTGCCCGACGACGACGAGCGAATTCATACGTATCAGCGGAGTAGGAGAAAAGAAATTGAGAGATTTCGGCGCGATGTTTATGAAGGAAATAGAACGCCACCTGCAGAAAAATACGCGGAAAAAGTATTCGGATGAAAACGCAGCGCCTTCTTCACATTCATCGGCTGGAAAAATGAATAACACGGCAAATGAAACATTGAAACTTTTTCGATCCGGTAAATCCGTCAAAGATACAGCACAAGAACGCAATTTGGTGGTCAGCACTATATATAAACATCTCTTGACGGCAATCGTATCGGGTGAAGACATACAAGTCGATCGATTCGTTACGCCGGAGGAAAAGGCGGAAATCAGCTCAGCCTTTAAAATACATGGTTATGGAAACATCACAGTCGTGTATGAAATGCTGGGCGGCCGGTTCGATTATGGCCTGCTGCGTATTGTCGGGGAAATAGAGACATCGAGGCATTGAAAAATATCTATAGATAACCGCGGCTGCTTTTTCCATTGCCGGCACCTTGAAAAGGTCATATTTATATACGTATTGTCAGCTAAATTAAATGATTGACGTAGTTATACAAAGAAGACAACCGTCATTCCCTCGCAGTTCCTGCCTGCTGAAGCGCATTCGCCGTTCATTGCAAAAGATCCGGAAAAAAGAACTCTGTTTGAAAAGATGTTCGGAATTATGTATATTTAAACTATCACTTTAATATTACATAATTTCTATGCCTTACTATCATCGTGTTTTAGAAAAGACTATTCATGCGTATCTGAAACTTTTTCCGGTTGTCGGATTAACGGGTCCCAGACAGTCGGGAAAATCCACTTTGCTTCGAAAACTGCTTTCGGATAGGTACCGCTATGTTTCATTTGACGACCTCAATGCGGTCGATCGCTTTCATACCGATCCTGAGCGATTCATGGAAGTCTATGCGGATAAAGTTATTTTTGATGAAGTCCAGCGTGCTCCGGAGATTTTTCACTATGTCAAACTCATCGTTGACAACAATCGAAACAATTACGGAAAATTTATTTTAACGGGTTCAAGTCAATTTGCCTTTATGAAAAAGGTCTCTGAAAGTCTTGCAGGGCGGATCGGTCTCCTTGCATTACTACCTTTCCAGTTTTCAGAAGTCCCTGCAGGACTTCGGGAAAAGTCGGTTTACGAGGGCGGTTATCCTGAACTTATCGGACGAAAATATCGCGGTGCATACGATTGGTATTCTTCATATCTCGATACGTACCTGACTCGTGATGTACGGGATATCAGCGATATTGGCGATATCAGAGATTTTCGGCGATTCATTCAAATGCTGGCTGCCCGAGCCGCTCAGCTTTTGAATATGTCGGATATCGCACGAGATATTGGTGTCAGCGTGCCGACGATCAAGAAATGGATATCGATATTGGAGGCTTCCTATATCGTTTTCCTTTTGCCGCCGTTTCATAAAAATCTGGGAAAACGAATTATCAAGAGTCCCAAGATCTATTTTTACGACACAGGTCTTGTTTCTTATCTGACCGGGATTCGCAATAAATTACTGTTTGAAAAAGGTCCGATGTACGGAGCTCTTTTTGAAAACTATGTAATTTCCGAAACATATAAAAAATTAGTACACACACGGTCTGATGCTGAAATGTTTTTTTATAGAGAAAGCAACGGCAACGAGATTGATCTCATCATCGATCGGAAATCCAGCCGGGAACATATCGAGATCAAATCAGGACATACGTTTCGCCCTGAAATGGCAAGACTGCTTTTGCAGTTATCGAAAGAGGCAAAACACTCATGGGTAGTCTATCGTGGAAAAGAGATCATACTGGGAGATGATATCAGCGCCGTCAACTTTAAATCATTCTTCGATATAATCTAAAAATGCCATATGGTTTTCAGTCCGGCAAGCTGAATTGATGCATTTATGCAAGAATTTTAATACGTTGTAATAATACTGTTGCCGTTCCAAATAAGTAATATTGTATCTCATGCGGAACAGTGCCGCGAAAATGATGCAATTCGCAAAATTCAAATGCAATATTTAATTATTATAGCGGCGCTATCATTCGAAAATGGTCAATCAAACTCCTGAACAACGAGCGCGCGATTTAATCGACAGGCAGCTGGATGCTTCCGGCTGGATCGTGCAAAACAAAGACAAAATCAATCTTGGCGCAGGTCTCGGCGTTGCGGTCCGGGAATACCAGACGGATATCGGTCCCGCCGATTATATTCTTTTTGTGAATAAGAAACCGGTCGGGGTTATTGAGGCAAAGCGGAAAGAAGAAGGCGTACATTTAACCTGGCACGAATCCCAGACTGAAGAATACGCAGCGTCAAAATTGAAATACCTGAATAACGAACCGCTCCCGTTTTTATATGAAAGCACCGGCGATGTCACTCATTTTTCAGATTATTCAGACCCAAAACCCCGTTCCCGTGAAGCATTCTCTTTCCATCGACCCGAAACTTTCAATAATTGGCTGCAACTGGGTTCCTCGCTTCGAAAACGATTATTAAACTTGCCTGTTTTACCGACTGATGGCCTGCGTGATTGCCAGATACGCGCAATCAATAAGCTTGAAGTGTCGTTTAAGGAAAACCGTCCCCGTGCGCTGATACAAATGGCAACCGGTTCCGGAAAAACATTTACCGCCATCACCGCAGTATATCGCCTGCTTAAGTTTGCCGGCGCCAAGCGCATTCTCTTCTTAGTCGATACAAAAAACTTAGGCGAACAGGCGGAGCAGGAATTTCTGGCATACCAGCCGAATGATGATAATCGTAAATTCACTGAGCTGTATAACGTTCAGCGGTTAAAAAGCAGTTTTGTCCCGGGTGATGCGCAGGTGTGCATCAGTACCATTCAGAGATTGTATTCGATATTGAAAGAAACGGAATTAGACGAAAGCGCGGAAGTGGAAAATCCGAACGAACGCAAGTTCCAGCCGAAAGAACCCGTGCCTGTTGTTTACAACGAAAAAGTGCCGATAGAATTTTTTGATTTCATCGTGATCGATG
>Ga0182017_10002996_pt1 | contig 12649 bp, 12 predicted proteins | sample 712E3DmetaG_FD_120492 | JGI IMG/M metagenome (GOLD analysis project Ga0182017, IMG submission 120492) | Permafrost microbial communities from Stordalen Mire, Sweden - 712E3D metaG | ecosystem: Environmental > Terrestrial > Soil > Wetlands > Permafrost | place: Sweden: Stordalen | collected... | reverse complement strand
GCGCGGTCTACAAGCGGGACTTCCCCATGTATGCGCAATGGGGCATTGCGGGCCTGAAGATAGACTTCATCGACCGGGACGATCAGTGGGCCGTCAACTGGTATGAGGACATCGCCAGAACGGCGGCCGAGAACCACTTGCTGATCGACTTCCACGGGGCGTTCAAGCCGACCGGCCTGGGCCGCACCTGGCCGAACCAGATCACCCGCGAGGGCATCCAGGGCAACGAATACAACAAGTGGAGCGACAAGGAAACACCCGAACACAGGGCCACGCTCCCCTTCACGCGCGTACTCGCGGGCCCGGGCGACTACACGCCGGGTGGGTTCGCCAACCGGCAGCCATCGCAGTTCCAGAGCGGCACGAAGCCCACCGAAGTGCAGGCCACGCGGGCCGGCGAGCTGGCGATGTTCATCCTGATCGAGAGTCCCTTCACCGTCGCCTGCGACTCGCCGGACGACTACAAAGACAAGGACGGCGCGTACCTGCCGGGCATGGACTTCCTCAGGGGCCTGCCGACCGTCTGGGACGAGACCCGCGGCCTGGCGGGCGAGGTAGGTAAGTACGTGGTCGAGGCGCGGCGCAACGGGAAGAATTGGTATCTGGCCGCCATCGCCGACCGCAATGGCCGCGAGTTGCCTGTGCCGCTGAAGTTCCTCGGCAAGGGCGAGTGGAAAGTCAGCCTCTGGGAGGACGCGGCCGATAGCGGCCAGAACGCCGAGCACCTGGTCAAGAACGACAAGACCGTGCGCTCCTCCGACACGCTGCAACTGAAGTTGGCGCCTTCGGGCGGAACCGTGGCGATCTTCTCGCCCGCAAAGTAGAGCGGCACCGGCCAAATGCACCCGCTGCCGGAAGCAGTGCCGGTTCAAGACCCGGGCCGTGGCAGCGCAGACGCGCGCTAGCTCGGGGTCTCGGCGGGCGGCGGAACCTGATCGAGCGGCACCTCGCACTCGCAGCAGTCGCTGCAGCGCAGGCACTTGCTACAGATGTGGTTCGAGCAGGCGTCCTTGGTGCACCAGACGCAGATCCGTGTCGAGGGATCGCCGCAGATGCTGCAAGTGAACGTGCGTGGTTCGCTCAATGGCTCTCCTCCTGGCGGGCGCCGGTCCCGGGGGCTGGGCTGCCCTGGCGCGAAAGCGCCGCCCGGCATCGCTGGGCTTCCCGATCCATCACCTTGTACTGCTGCTCGCGGTCGGCGGCAAGGTCCACCAGGTACTGGCGGAGTTTGTCCCGGTCGTCGGCGGTGTCCGCAACCAGGCTCTGGAGCAATTCCGCGATCGCCGGGTTCTGGTACTTGCGGATGCCGCCTTCGACCGAGCGCAGCATTGCCTCCAGAGACTGCATGCGGAAGAAGGTGTCGAGCACCGCCGTCAGTTTCTCCGGATGTGCGGACAGATCCTTGGTCGAGCCGATCAGGTAGCCGATTTCGGCGCGGGTCCTCGCGAGCTGATCCACGTAAGCCTGGGGCGCCCCCTTCTTGACCCACTCTTCGGCGTGAATCTGATCGAGCACGGACTGGAAGCGCTGGACGTGGCCGGCCAGCGTGGCCATCTGCTTCTGCACTTCCCATTCGGGCGGGATTCCGCCGGACTGGGCAGTCAGGCTGCCAGTCGAAATCGCGCACAGCGCCGCGGCGAGCAGGAATGTGGAACGCATGACCTCGAGATCCCAGTTTCGCACGTCGTGAGGCAGGCGGTACCGCCTGCTCGGCCGCTCCCAAGGCCGGCGAACGCCAGGTCCCCTTCGTGCCGTTCGGTCGCTGTTGCCGGCTGGTGCGGCAAGGTCCGGTGGCGGCGAGGCTGGGCGCCTACTTCGCTCCCGCGGACCGCTGGAATGTCAGCGGCAGGTTCCCCGGGCCCTGTGTCCAGATGCCTTTGATCGCCGTTCCGCTCTTGTTGATCGCGCCCTCGAAGCCGCCGTTGATGGACGGGAGTTCCAGCTTCAACTCGGCAACGTTTTGCGCGATGACCGCGATGGGGATTACTGCGCCTCCCTGATCGACGCTGGTCAGGGTGCCAGAAGCCGGGCCGCCGGGATGGTTCTCCAGCTTGAGCACGAGGCGGAGCTGGGTGCCGCCAGCGTTGAGGGTCCCTTCCCAGGTGCCTTCGAAAGCCTTGGCGACGGCAGTGCTCTTTGCGACATCCGCAAACCGGGCCTCACCGTTGCGATCGAGCTTGAAGGTCAGTGTGGCGCCACCTTGCGTGAAGTTGCCGGAGATGGACTGTCCTCTCAGCGCGCCGTCGAAGGAGGGATCGCCCGGGACGCCCTTCATCTCGAACTTAACGCGCCCGTTCCCTACGCTTATCGAAGACAGCGGGAACTCCTTCAGGCCCTGCTCGGGGATGGCGATGACGCCTTTCCACGCCTGGCTCTCGTCCTGGGCAAGGTCCACCAGGAACTTGATCTCGTGGCCGGGGACCGCGAGGGAGCCATCCCAGTGCCCGGCTGCACCGGCGGCGGATTGGGAGAAGGCGCACGGCGCCAGCAGCGCGAATGCGGCGGCAGAAAGGGCGAGTCGCATGGGGCCTCCTTTTGGCGATTCCAGTCCAATATGACACAATCGGCAAAGCGCGTGGTGCGGGAACGGGGCGGCGAGCCATGAGCCATCGGCTTTCAGCCGACGGCTGGCGGCCAACCTGTTATCCTTCCTATTGAATGGCTATAGTGCTGGATGGAAACCGCATCCGCGACGAGATTCTGGCGGAGTGCCGGCCGCGAGTGGATGCGCTCGCCGCGGCCGGCCGCCGGCCCGGCCTGGCGGTGATCCTGGCGGGGAACAACCCCGCTTCGGAAATCTACGTCCGCAACAAGATCAAGACCTGCCAGGCGCTGGGGATCTATAGCGAGAAGATCGTCCCTGCCGCCACCGCCACCACCGAAGAGGTCATCGAGCTGGTGGAAAGCCTGAACAACCGGCCGGAGATCGATGGCATTCTGCCGCAGCTCCCACTGCCACCGCAGATGGACGCCAAGCGAGTGCAACTGGCCGTTTCGCCCGACAAGGACGTTGACGGCCTGCACCCGCTGAACCTGGGCCGTTTGGCGGCGGGCTTGCCCGGACTGCGGCCTTGCACGCCGGCCGGAATTCTGGAGTTGTTGAAGCGCTACCGGATCCCCATCGGCGGGAAGCACGCCGTGGTGGTGGGGCGGAGCGACCTGGTTGGCAAGCCGGTGGCCCTGCTGCTGATGCACCAGCACGCTACGGTGACCATCTGCCACTCGCGCACTCCCAACCTGGCCGAAGTCTGCGCCCGCGCCGATATCCTGGTGGCCGCGATGGGCCGCCCGGCGCTCCTCACGCGCGATTTCATCAAACCGGGAGCGACCGTGATCGATGTCGGCACCAACCGCATCTCATACCGCGCGGAAGCCGCCCGCATCTTCCGAGACTCGGCGGAGAAACTCGCGGAATTCGACCGGAAGGGCAGCCTGCTGGTGGGGGACGTGGATCCGATGGACGTCGCGGAGATTGCCGGCGCCTATACGCCCGTGCCCGGCGGCGTGGGGCCGTTGACGATCTCCATGCTCATGGTGAATACCATCGAAGCCGCGGAACGGAACCTCGGAAGGGCATGCTCCGCATAGGGCTGACGGGCGGACTAGCCTCCGGCAAGAGCTTTGTCGGGCAGGCGCTGGCCAGTCTCGGCTGCCATGTGATCTCGGCCGACGAGCTTGGACACCAGGTTCTGCTGCCGGGCGCCGAGGCGTACGAGGAAGTGGTTCGCGAATTCGGGCCGGGCGTGCTGGCGCCGGATGGCACCGTTGACCGTTCCAAACTGGCGGCCGAGGTGTTCGGCCGGCCGGACCGGCTGGCCAGGCTGAACGGTATTGTGCACCCGCCGGTGATCCGGCGCGAGGAGCGCATGCTGGGCGAATTCCAAGCCCGCGACCCCAACGGTATCGCGGTGGTGGAAGGGGCGATCCTGATCGAGACGGGCAGCTATCGGCGGTTCGATAAAATCGTATTGGCCGTAGCCCTCCGCGAGCAGCAGATCGAACGCGCCGCCGGCCGGGGGCTTTCGCGCGAACAGGCCATCGCCCGGATCGACCGGCAGATGCCGCTCGAAGAGAAACGAAAATACGCCGATTACGTCATCGACACTTCGGGCCGGAAGGAAGACACGTTGCGGCAGGTGAGGGAGGTCTACCAGGCGCTCAGAGGGACTGCGGCGCCCGGCAGGAGCATTTCGCAATGAGATTACGCAGCCTGTTGATGGCCACGCTGCTCGTGGTGGCTTTCGTCTACGTCACTTCAGTGGCGCATTGGAGTCCGTTCCACTTCGGGGGCGCGCCTTCGGGCCGGATCTGGTCGGGGCCCGATGTGGCCCACTCAGCCGGGCTCGGCTCGGACGAGACCAACAACATCGAGATCTACCACAGTTCGCATGCCGCGGTAGTGAACATCACCAGCACCGTCTACCGGCGCAATTGGTTTCTCGAGATCGTCCCGCAGCAGGGCACCGGTTCCGGCTTCCTGGTGGATGAGACCGGGCGGATCCTCACCAACAACCATGTGGTTGCCGGGGCGGAGGAGCTCGAAGTCACGCTGACCGATCAGTCCAAGTACCACGCGAAAGTACTGGCGCGGGACCAGGCCAACGACGTCGCGCTCATCCAGATCGTCCCGCGGAAGAAGCTGTCGCTGCTGCGCCTGGGCGATTCCGACGGGCTGCAGGTGGGCCAGAAGGTGCTGGCCATCGGCAATCCCTTCGGGTTGGAGGGCACGCTGACGACGGGCGTCATCAGCTCGCTTGGCCGCAGCCTGCGCGACGAGAGCAGCCGAACGCTCGAGAACATGATCCAGACCGACGCCGCCATCAACCCCGGCAACAGCGGCGGGCCGCTGCTCGATTCGCACGGGAACGTGATCGGCATTAACACGGCCATCTACGGCCCGGGGTCCAACATCGGCATCGGTTTCGCCCTGCCCATCAATCGCGCCAAGGTCATGCTGAACGAGTACGCCGCGAGCGGCAAATTCGCGCCGCCCAGGCTGGGCGTGTCGGTGATGTACGTGACGGGAGAGCTGGCCGAAGCGCTGCAGTTGCCGGCCGAGGGCGGCCTGCTGATCGTGAATGTCGACCCCGGCTCTCCAGCCGCCCAGGCCGGGCTGCGCGGCCCCAGCCGCACCGCCGTAGTCGGCATGTACGAGGTCCCGGTTGGCGGCGACCTGATCATGAACGTCGACAACCGGGCCGTCGAGAGCCGCGACGCCCTCACCCGCGCGCTGAATCGACATCGCCCGGGCGAGACGCTGGACCTGACGGTGTTTCGCGGCGGCCGTGCGGTGAAGGTGCAGGTCAAGCTGGGCGAAGGCTCGACGGCGCTGTAAGGGCAGCGAGGCGCGTGGCGCAGATCCGGCAGGCCAAACGGCCTGCCCCACGCGGTCGCAGGTGGTTGTGCAGCGTTGCGGTACAGGCGACGCACGACGCCGAGACGAAGCCGAAAGCCGTCCGGCGCGGCGCCGGCATCGAGCGGATGCCGCCTGAGTTGGGGGGGACCGATGAACCGCGCTGAGATGTACCGCCGGCTCGAAGCCCATGCCGGCCCCTGGGACATGGTCGTGGTCGGCGGAGGCGCAACCGGCGTCGGCGTGGCGATCGACGGCGCCTCGCGCGGCTACGACGTGCTGCTCCTCGAACAGAGCGACTTCGGCAAAGGCACTTCCAGCCGCAGCACCAAGCTGGTTCACGGCGGCGTCCGTTACCTCGAACAGGGCAATGTGTCGCTGGTGATGGAGGCGCTCAAGGAGCGCGGCCTGCTCCTCCAGAACGCCCCCCACCTGGTGCGCAACCTGGGCTTCGTGGTGCCGAACTACGACTGGTGGGAAGCCCCTTTCTACGGGATCGGCCTGAAGCTCTACAACCTGCTGGCGGGCAAGTACGGCTTCGGAGCTTCCGAGATCCTCTCCCGCGAAGAGACGCTGGAACGCCTGCCCATGCTCAACACGGAGGGGCTGCGCGGCGGCGTGGTCTACTTCGACGGCCAGTTTGACGACGCGCGCCTGCTGGTCAATCTGGTTGCCACTGCCAGTGAGCAGGGGGCGGTCCTTCTGAACTACGCGCAGGTCACGGGCGTCGCCAAGGACGGCGACGGCTTCGTCAACGGCGTCAAGGTCCGCGACATGGAAGACGGCCGGGAGTTCGAGGTCGCCGCCACAGTCGTGATCAACGCAACGGGGCCGTTCACCGACGACCTGCGCCGCAAGGCGGACCCATCGGCCCAGCCGATGATCGCTCCCAGCCAGGGCATTCACCTAGTGCTGAACGGTTCCTTCCTGGCGGGCGATAGCGCCATCATGGTGCCGCACACCAGCGACGGCCGCGTGATGTTCGCCATTCCCTGGCACGGCCACACGCTGGTCGGCACCACCGACACGCCGATTACGGAGCCCGTGCTTGAGCCGGTAGCGCAGGAGCAGGAAGTTGGCTTCGTTCTCCAGACCGCTTCTCTCTACCTGGCGAAGAAACCGGGCCGGAGCGACGTCACCAGCGTCTTCGCCGGCATCCGGCCGCTGGTGCGCGCGGGAGATTCCGCCAACACCGCGGCGCTTTCGCGCGATCACACCATTCGCATCGAGAACTCCGGCATGATTACGATCTGCGGCGGCAAGTGGACCACCTACCGCCATATGGCGGAGGACTGCGTCAACCACGCCGCCACTTTGGGGCGCCTGGCGGAGCGGCCTTGCGTGACCGATCGCCTCAACATCCACGGATACCACCCCAGCGCCGCCAGGTTCGGGCGGCTCGCCGGTTACGGCTCCGATGCTCCCGCCGTTCAGAAGTTGATGGAGACCGACGCTTCGCTGGCCGAACCGCTGCACAGCGCCCTGCCCTACGTGGGCGCGGAAATAGTTTGGGCTACGCGCGAAGAGATGGCGCGGACCGTGGAAGACGTTCTGGCGCGCCGCACCCGCGCCCTGTTCCTGAATGCCCGGGCCGCCATCGAGATGGCTCCGCGGGCGGCCGCCCTGATGGCTCGCGAGTTGGGGCGCGACGCCGCCTGGGAGGCGGCTCAGGTCGAGGCGTTCAACCGGACGGCTCGGGGGTTCTTGCTGGCGTAGTGGCGCGCCGCTTTAGAACTGCGCCCACCGAACCACCAGGCTGGCCAAGGCGCCTCCCAGCAATGGCCCGACGATCGGGATCGCGGCGTATCCCCAGTCCGAACCTTGCTTGTTCGGAATCGGCAGAAGCGCGTGAGCGATGCGCGGGCCGAGGTCGCGCGCGGGATTGATGGCGTATCCCGTGGTTCCGCCCAGACTCAGGCCGATGGCCCAGACCAGGCTCCCCACCAGATACGGCCCCAGGCCCGCCGCCGGTCCGGCCGCCGCCACGGTCTTGGAGAAAATCGCGGCCGCCACCAACACAAGAACGAACGTGCCGATGATCTCGCTCAGCAGATTCGCCATCGGCTTCCGGATCGCCGGAGCCGTGCAGAAGCAGGCGCGCTTCGAATCGGCATCGGGCGTTTCCCGCCAGTGGGGCAGGTAGTGCAGCCACACCAGGACCGCTCCCGCAATTGCGCCCGCCATCTGCGCCGCGGTGTACCAGGCCAGCTTGCCGAAATCCCCCGAAACGATCGCAACCCCCAGAGTCACGGCCGGGTTCAGGTGGCCATCGCCCCCGAAGGCGAGCGCGGTGAACACACCCGCCATCACCGCCAGCCCCCAGCCCGTGGCAATCACCATCCAGCCTGCGCCTTCGCCTTTGGATTTCTTGAGCACGACGTTGGCAACGACGCCGTTGCCCAGGAGGATCAGGACCATGGTCCCCATGAACTCTCCGAGAACTCCGTTTGGCATTCAGTCCTCCAGCCAATCGAACGACCGTGCGACCGCCTTCTTCCAGAAGCCGTACGTCCGTTCCCGCCGCTCCGCTTCCATATGCGGTTCCCAGGTGCGGTCCACCGACCACCGCGCGCGCAGGTCCTCCACGCCGGAGTAGAAACCGGTGGCCAGGCCGGCCGCATACGCCGCTCCCAGAGCGGTTGTCTCCTTTACCGCCGGACGCACCACGGTGCGGTTCAGAATATCCGCCTGGAACTGCATCAGAAACTCGTTCTCCACCATGCCGCCATCGGTGCGCAGCACGGCCAGGGGAACGCCCGAATCCTTCTCCATGGCCTCCACCACGTCGCGCGTCTGAAACGCGGTAGCCTCCAAGACTGCGCGCGCCAGGTGACTCTTGTTGGAATAGCGGGTCAGGCCCGCGATCACGCCGCGGGCGTTGTGCTTCCAGTAGGGCGCGTACAACCCCGAGAAGGCGGGAACGAAGTAGACGCCGCCGTTATCGTCCACCATCCGGGCCAGCGCTTCGATCTCCGCGCTCCGGGCGATGAGCCCGAAATTATCCCGGACCCACTGCACCAGCGCGCCGGCGATCGCCACGCTGCCCTCGAGCGCGTAATGGGCCGGCTGTCCCCCGAGTTGGAACGCCACGGTGGTGAGCAGCCCGTATTGGGACTGCACGATGTCGCGCCCGGTGTTCATGAGCAGGAAGCAGCCCGTCCCGTACGTGTTCTTCGCCTCGCCCGCCCGGAAGCAGGTCTGACCCACCAGGGCCGCCTGCTGGTCGCCCAGGATTCCGGCCACCGGAACGCCCGCGATGGCCTCCAGCGTCGCGGTTCCGTAAACCTCGCTGCTCGAGCGGATCTGCGGCAGAATCTGTCGCGGGATCGCGAATGCGCCGAGCAGTTCGGGGTCCCAGTCGAGAGTCTGCAGATTCATCAACTGCGTGCGGCTCGCGTTGGTGCAGTCGGTGATGTGCAGGCCGGTGAGGCGCCACAGCAGAAAGGTGTCGATGGTGCCGAACAGAACCTCGCCCGCTTCGGCCTGCTGGCGCGCGCCCGGGATATGCTCCAGCAGCCAGCGGATCTTCAGCGCACTGAAATACGTGGCCAGCGGCAGCCCGGTCTTGGCGCGGAACCGGTCCGGGCCGCCCTCGCGCGAGAGTTCGGGAATGTAGTCCGCCACCCGCGTATCCTGCCAGACCAGCGCGTTCGCCAGGGGCCGGCCGGTCTTGCGATTCCACAGCACAGTGGTTTCGCGCTGGTTGGTGATGCCCAGTGCCGCCAGGTCACTGGGCCGCAGGCCGCGCCGCTCCATCGCCTCGGAGATCGTTTCGCGGGTGCGGAGCCAGATCTCCTCCGGATCGTGCTCCACCCACCCGGGCTGGGGGAAGATCTGCTGGTGCTCCCTCTGCGCGTTCGAAACAATTCGCCCGGCGCGGTCAAAAACCAGGAACCGCGTGCTGGTGGTGCCTTGATCGATCGCTCCAATGAAGTCTGCCATGCGTTTCCAGCTTAGCTCCAAAGCGGGCGCTGTTGTATCGAAACAGGGGTCCAGGATGATTGTCCCGGCTGACGTGGAGCAAGACCCGGAAGAGACGGTGGCGCCGTTCACGCTGCTGGTGGAGCGCTGCGAGCGAGGGTGCGTGGTCGAGACCGGCAAACTGCCGTTTTCCGAATGGGGAGGAATCCTTAAAGACCCGATGACTTCGGCGGCTGCGATGTCAAGGCAAAATAGAAAGTTCCGGTTTTGAGCGGCTGCGCGGGCTGCCCACGGTAGGTTCGATCAGCCGCGCAGGGGTCGCGCCTGGCGCGGTGCCCAAGGCCGAGGCGACGACGGGGCCGGCTCCGAAGAAAGCATCGGCCACCGACCCCCCGGTGGCGGCAACGCCATCAGAGGGTTTTGTTTTTGACGTTGACTTCGCAGTCCCCTTTTCTTTGGTGAAGCCTCTGAGGAACTGAGGCCTTGGGCTACAGGACGCGAAGCCCGCCGGGCCGCCTTGGTCCAGCGCTCCAAATAGCTTTCTGCTCCGCGCCTCACGCATGTCGATTCGACTCCTCAATGGCCAGCCAGATCGGCTGCGCGGGGTGGTCCCAGAAGCCCTCCATCCAGTGGCTCTTGCCGCCGGCATTGTGGTCCTTGTGGGGCGGCCACTTCTTCCAGGCACTCGATCAGCTCCACGCGCCGGCCCTCGTAGCGGCCCTTCAACATTCCGTCCAGCCGGAGTTCCACGCGCAGGTTCTGGCGCTTCATCCCCGCCCGCACGTCCTTGCGCGCAATCCGATACTTGCGACCTACGAAAGGAATCGGGTAGTTGTTGTCGATCACGCGCGACTCGACGTGACTCAGACTCGAGGCCAGGTCGATCTCCGGCGTGAGCAGCCGGTGCAGATCCGTCACTCCCTGCAAGGGACGCGCGAACCGCTCGTTCCATTCCGGCCAGTACTCCTTCTCCAAAAGAAACCCGGCCAGTTCGCACTCTGTGTCGCGCACCCGCTCGTCGGAGAGTCGTTGCGCCGCAAGTCGGTGGGCGTTATGCTTGGCAACTGGACTTCGACTTTTCGAGTTTAGTCAGGTGACACATACGGGCTTTCCGTCTGCTGGCGGCATCGATTCGGTTCCAGAACTCCAGTGCCGGCCCGTCCTGGACTCCTGTATTCGCTTCGACCTGAGCCGCGGCTTGGCCGATGGGACGGACGCTCCGGAGGGAAGAGCATTCGACAAGGTTCTTCTCTTGGACATACTGGAACACCTGCCCCGGCCCGAACTGCTGTTGCAGGACTGCCGAAGTATGTTGAAGAAGAACGGGCGGGTCTTCCTCTCCGCGCCGAGTGTCGCCAACCTGGCCGTTCGCTTGGCGTTGTTGTTCGGGCATTTCGAATACGCGGATCGCGGCGTCCTGGATCGTACGCACCTTCGGTTTAGTACGCGGCGGAGCGCACGCCGGTTGGCTGAAGAATGCGGGTATCGCGTTGTCGAGCGGCTTACCGCCGTTGTGCCGGTCGAACTCGTGCTCGGGTTGCCAGCCGAGAGCGTCCTGATGAGGTTCTTGAACCGCGCGTTCGCGGTTGTGACGCGGATCTTCCCCGGCCCGCTCGATCGTCTGCACATTCTCATCCTTGCGGCGGACAGTGGGGCCGTCACATGCCGGTCCTGACCAGAACTGAAGGGGCCTTTGGGGAGGCGCTGGTTTCGGTTCTCCGCCGTCTGACCGAGAGCGCTGGGTTCTCGTATTCGACCATCATGTTGCTCCAGTTGAAGGTGGTGTGGGGGATGTGGGCTCTGCGGGATATGACACCCGGGGACACTTCGTCCTATTTCGTGAGCGCCTACACCTGGTTTACCGCCGGAAGGGCCCTAATCTCGTGGTCTCCTCTTTACGTCTCTTTCTACGGATCCCTCCTCCATCTGTCGCCGGACGCATTCCTGGTGACTCTCCTCCATCGGCTGCTGATCGTGTTCGCGTTGGCCATCCTGATCCTGGCCGTGATGCGGCGTCTGTTGCCCGCCGATATTGCCTGGTTCATGACCGCCTGGTGGGTGGTTATGCCCATCGATTTCGATGCAATGTACGAGGTTCATCTCTTCGCTGTCGTCCCTTTGATGATCGCCGTGTTGCTCATCGTGGGCGAGCCGGCTCGCTTGCGCCGCGGCTTGGCCTTTGGCTGCCTCTTGGCCACGGCGTTGCTCGTCCGGAACGAGATCCTGGTGGCGACGGCCATGCTCATGCTGGCCGCTGCCACTGCAGGTGCGTGGCGGATCCATTCCGTTCGTCAATGGCCGAGGGTGCGGCTCTCTCCGATTCTGGCCTATAGCCTTCCCGTGGGTGCGGCGTGCCTCCTCACCTTCTACTACTATCGGCACGCCAGCGATGCACAGGCGCTTTCGGCGATGTTGGAGCGGAAACACACACTGAATGTGTGCCAGGTGTACGCGTTCGGCTATCAGCAGCGGAACGATGACTTCAAGAAGTCCCCCTGGACTGACTGCCAGGAACTAATGACTCGTGTGTACGGGGTGCCGGAACCCTCTCTTCTCAGCGCACTTCGAAGGAATCCGCGCGCCATGATGACGCATTTCCTGTGGAATCTTCGCCTCCTGCCAGCGGGTCTGCAAGTGCTGCTCTTCAACGTAACCTCGAGCTCTGTGACGCCGGACTATGTGCCGGTGGCGAATTCTTCCATCGCTATCCCCGCGTCGTTGCTTCTGCTGGGAGTCGTCGCGGCGGGCCTGACGCGATTACTGAAAGACCGCCGCCGGTGGTGGCAGACCACCTTACGGGAGCGTCGATGGGGCTGGATGGCGCTCCTCGCGTTCGGCTGCGTCACGTTTGCCGTCATGATCACCCAGCGGCCGCGGCCATCCTATATGTTCACGCTCGGCATTCTGCTGAGAGCCGCAACGGGAACTCTATGTTTGGTCTTGCTGGACAACACGGTCTGGCGCAGACGAATCGCCGGCGCCTTTCCGGTTGCCGCTGTTCTACTCATCGTCCTTGCTCCAATCTATCGCCAGTTCACCCATGAAGCGCGCCCGCGATATTTGGCGGCGGCATATGAGCGGCTCAGAGAATCGGAGCGGATCGTAGAGCGGCCGGGCACGGTGTTCATGACGCCGGGGTACGGCCTGGAACTCTGCGACTATGTCGGCAAAGGGAAGTGCGCTCCGCGCGACTATTTCGCATTGCGAGCGGAAATGGAGGCGGGTGCGACGTGGATGGCGGTTCTAGCGGAGCACGGCGTCAATCTCGTGTATGCGAACGAGCTCGTCTTTGCCGAACCCGCCGGCCAACGCCTCGTCACGGAACTGCAAACCGATGGATGGCGGACGCTCGGAATGCTAAATGAAGGCGATCGG
>Ga0182017_10002995_pt1 | contig 12661 bp, 6 predicted proteins | sample 712E3DmetaG_FD_120492 | JGI IMG/M metagenome (GOLD analysis project Ga0182017, IMG submission 120492) | Permafrost microbial communities from Stordalen Mire, Sweden - 712E3D metaG | ecosystem: Environmental > Terrestrial > Soil > Wetlands > Permafrost | place: Sweden: Stordalen | collected... | reverse complement strand
GTAAAAACAATCGCTGCTTCTTGTTGCTCCCGCCGAATAACATTAGGAGTACATGCTATATACTCATCAATATCGCTTTTTAGTTCAGAATCTTGCCGTTGAATGCCAACATGACCATACACCTCGACACCATGATCAGCAAAATGACTATTGCCGCTTATATGATCAAGATGTCGTTCTGTATTAATCAAAAGCAACTGATTGGATGGTCGAACCGCTTGGGCATAGCCCCTGATCGTTGCCGCGGCAAGTGTGTTTGGACCACTGTCTACTATAAGCGTTTTTTCATCGCCGACAATGAATCCTGCATTAACACTCCACGGAGGAATATACGCAAACCCAATCAAAGCAAAACAATGTTGTGCTATTTGCATTGATCTTTTTAACTTTTTGTATGCTAATTATCCTTAAAGTTTTTTGGGGGCACTTTTTTATACCCTGCAGGAACTTCAAACTCACTCGCGGCAACCACTTTTTTCTCAACCTTTGTAACTGTCATTGTGATACCTGCCATGGTCGTTTGAACAGGAAATCCCTCCACCTTCGCCAGTGCTGTAACCATTTCTCCCGCCTTCGGCATCTGTGCTGCCATCCGTTGACCAAATTCTTTAAAGTCTTTTTGCATGCTGCTAAAATCGGACACGCTGGCGGTTGTCCACACGCTTCCGATTTCGGTAGTGTCCTCTTTCATCGCATACTTGATACACGCATACCCACTAATGTTTTTTTTCTCGGCAGTTTTTATCACGTCGATTTTGGCATTTTGTCCTCCCATAGCTGCTTTCCCCATCATTTGTTCCATCATTTTTCTTTGTTCGGGAGGTAGATTTTTTAATTTTTCATTCATTTCTTCTAGTTTTTTGTTCGCTTTCTTTGCGTTCGCTTCCATCTCTGCAAAGGTCATCTCGGAATATTCTTCCTTCTGTGTGTCTATCAGATACATCATTTCCTTATCAAGACGAAAAATCGATACACTATTATCCGACGATTGCTTGAACATGTGCGGCCGATAGGATGATGTCGAATGAATTACCTTTCCGTTAGCAATCGGTACCACTGTGGTGCTTTCCCAGTATAATCCCTGACCAACGACAATACCAATAACTGCGATAGTCAGCACGATCAGTATCATTCCCTTCAATATAATATTTTTCATCGTTGCTCCTTATGGTTAATGAATGAGTCTATTCAATGTAAAAAAATCGTTCAACACTCTCAATTACAATTTTATTATATTTCCTGTACCCTTTTTTACCTTTGTACCCACGAAGTGCCGCAGAGTGCAGTATACGGGCAGCGGTGACAATTTTTTCTGAGGTCGGAAGGCGGCGCGAAAGGAACAGCAGCATTGTTCATCTCTTGTACTAAGAGTTCAATCACTTTTTGAAGTTTCGTAAGGCATACTGCACGTTCAGCAGAATTTTCCACAAAAAATATTTCACTTTCCTTGTTCAATCGGCTTTCGCCAATGTAAAGATATGCAGGAATGATCTGCTCTATCGTAAGGCCGGTATGAATTCCATATAACAGCAGGTATATCGGCAGTTGGAGCGATGGGATCGCTTCGCTCCAGCTTTCGCGTTCATTAAGATCGAGTTTGTTCATGGCGATCAGTTTCTTACTCGGCGGCGCTCCGGTTTTGTAATCGAGAACGACAATAGAGTTGCCTCGCTGCTCGATACGATCCAATTTTCCTTCAAACTTTACACCAAACGCGATGACAGAAATTTTCTCTTCGAGTCCCTTTATTATCACGTCGTTCACTTCAATAATAGGTTTCTGATAATCTGTAAGCAATACTTTCAATTGTCTCTGGATCTGCTGTTTCAGCAAATAGGACGCTCCAGCCGGTTCTGCTCCAAATTTCTCCGAGAATGATTCATTCACCAACCGTTCCATGCGCAGGACATCAAGATCACGTATATCTAATTTTTTTCCTAAGAGAGGTTCATAGAATTTCTTCAGCACTTCATGGACAAACTTGCCAATCTCTTGGCTGTCAATATCTTCTGTTGCTTCTTCTTTCTCTTTCAATCGCATGATGTATCGATAATAAAACTTGATCGGACATTGCATGTAGGTATCCAATGCACTGGCGCTATAGGAAAATCCGCGAAGTGCCTCAAGCGTCTCTTCCGATTTTGGAATGGCCGGAACAGTGTCATTGGCGAGTTTGACACTATAACGAATCGTCTGTATGTAGTGGCCGGATGAATGCGTCCCGTCGCGCTTCTGCCGTTCCCACAGCAATTGTTCCACGAAACGGCTTTTGCTACTCTCACCAGATTCAGAAAAGAAAAGATGTACGCGCTTTGCTCCGCGCACAAGCAGGTTGAAGTAATACTCACTGAGTTTGTCACGGTCGCGGCGCGTTTCTAATTTTAACTTCTCGCGAAGCTGCTGCGGCAGAAGCATATCGCTGCCGATACCGCCGGGCAGGACATCATCGTTTACGTTTAGAAAATAGACGTCATCGAAGTGAAGACTGCGCGTTTCCAGCAAACCGAGCACTTGCAATCCCCGCAACGGCGTTCCAGAAAAAGGAACTTCTTGCTGTGCAACATATTGCTGGAGAAAACTGAAATATCCGGATGCATCGTGGAACGACATACCGCCGGCAAGCGATTGTTCCAGGTGCAGGAACATTTGCAAAAATGCTTCAGCATACGGTCGGAAGAGCGGATGTAAATGAGCGGTACTGTGCTCATAGATGTATGTGAGCACTTCAATGGCTTTATGTGCAAACTCTTTCAGTGAGGCCATGGAATCCAGTGCCCGAATAGTGTGCGCGTGAATGCTTCGTAGATGATCTTTCAATTGTTCCGGTGTTGTTTCAGCACCGGATTCAGAAGCCGTAAACGCTGCATTATTAAAAACTTCCCCTGCTTGCTCAATATCTTCCAGAGTAACAAATATTTTTGTTTTGTCTTCCACCAGCATCGTTTCCAGTCCATGAAAAAGAATGCGCGTGACATCCGCACGCTGGCCAAAGCGGATGTTTTTTGTATATGGATGCAAAACAAATTTTACGTACTGTACTGCTGAGTACCGCCCACCTTGCTTTGTGCATATCAACTCCATAAGATTGTGGAGGAAACCATACACCGGAGTGCGCGCCATGGGATAGCCAAGCGCGATGTTATATTCTTCCTCGGGCAGTAATGTAAGTGTTTGACGCACAACAGGAAAGAGTGCGTCCGCTGTGGGCAGGACAATCACCGAACGTTCATCAAGGTGTATGGTCTTCTCCAATTGTTCTTTGATAACCGCGGAGAGTGCAAATACCTGTCCATGTGTATCGGATGATTTATAAAAATGAATCTCCGGTTCTGTCGCTCCCTGTTCAGTCTTGTCCGTTTGAAAAACGAACAGCACATGTGAACGGTTTGCCATCTCATCAAAAATAGTTTTCTCTGCAGGTGTCTGCTTATATAATCCTGCCACAATAAGCTGAGTGTATTCGCTAAGATTTATATTGTCGATGTGTTCAGCTACTTCCGAGTAGAGAACAGCGCGCGTCGTAAAGCCTTTTTCCGCAGCAAGCGCATAGAACCGTGTATAATATTCAGCAAGCGAGAACAACCGGTTATATGTGAGCGATGAAAGTGCTTCCTTTATCTTCCGTTCCGTAAGATTGGCAAGATGGAGTTCCTCCAATTCACCAAATAGTTTCAGTCCAATAGGAAGGAAAGCTTCCAACGACACAAAGTATTCACCGCCTAATCGTTCTTTCAATTCGCTATGAATTTGATAAAGCAGTACCACAGCATCGATCGATTCTAAGTCATTTATTGGAGACGGGTGAATTTGCTGATAGAGCGAGAGAATAAATTCATCTACGGAAAATATTTTGGGTGGAATAAAACTGCCGCCTATGCGCCGTGCCAATTCTTTACGTAAGAAATGCGCTGGACGTTTTCCGGGAAACACGACTGCACTCGTTGAGAAATCTTTTCCCTCCGTACTGAGATGAGCGCCAACAGTTTCAATAAGATGTTCGTTTGGCGTAAGAACGATACGTTCGCTCATGCGATCACCCGTAATTTCTTCCGGTCCACGAATGCCAGCATACCGCGGATAGTGCGGCCTGGATAAAAGTTCTGGAGAATATTTATGTAGCCATGTATTTGGTCACGATAATCCTCTTTATCGTCCCCAGTCTTGAAATCGATTACCATTACATTCGTTGCGTCCACCACAACGCGATCCATACGGAACAGCCGCCCATCCGGACTGACGAATTCTTGTTCGTTCAAAATTTTTCTACCTTCTAAGGGAGAAAAAAATGGCACAATTTCCGGAAGCCGTAAAAATTCCAATACTACTGATTCTATACGCGCCACATCCTCTTGTTCTCCCCGGCTTTCTGCAATCTCTTTTGCTATTGATGAGATTCGTTCATCAATGCCAGCATCTACAAATTCAACTCGAGCAAGAATATCATGGATAGCTTCACCACGGCGTCGTTCATACAACGCTAATTTCTCCGATGAAACGCTGCTCGCCCGCTTACGCACAGACGAATGGCACTTGGCTGCGGTGAGTTCTCGTGGAGTTTCATGTAATTCTACCTTCGGTTTTGTTGACGGTTCGAATCCAGTTACAGGAAGAAATTTGGACGGTTCATCGGCTTTTTCCTTTTGCAAGCTGATAATATACATCTCTTCTTTCGCACGCGTGAATGCAACATAGAGCTTATTCAGGTCGTCAACCGCTCGCTCAAATTTGCGTCGTTCATACAAAGCCCTCATATCTTCACTAAACTCAGTATTCTTCTGTGTAATGCGAAGAAGTCGGATGCCATCTTCGTCTTCTTCTATGAAGAGATTATCAAACTTTGGATGGGAATCTTCCAACAGAACAATCACAACACGATTATCCAAACCTTTCGCTTTATGAATGGTCATCACGGAAACAGCATCCGCGCTGTGCGAAACATTGATGTTCCAATCCGATTCATCTCCTTCTTCGTCTGCAAAAGCCAAAAAATCTTTAAGATTATTCTGTCCGCTTTCCTCGAAGTTCTTGACAATCTCTAACAATTTTGTCAGCGTGCCTTCCTCTTCCTGCGCCAATTCAAACAATTGGAATTGTTTGTAAATTTCCGAAACGAGATCGTACATCGGCAAGTACCCGACTGCGGAAAACAACTCTTCAAAATATTGTTTCCAGATATTCTGATACTGCGAACGGAATGATGTGTACAACGACACTCTGCGGTTTTTTCTCCTTGTTTTCAAAATAAATGAATGAAGTTGCTCTTTGAATAACGAAATACTTGCCGCCGAAAATAAACGATGAAATGTGTCGCTGAGAAGAAATGTCACAAACGCAAGATCATCGATCGGCGAATCTAAAAACCGAAGAAGTGCAAGAATGTCGGTTGTAATTTTCCGTCCGCGGATATCGAGACTGCTATGCGAAACGAATGGCACATGTTCGCTATTGAGCCATCCGCTGATCGCAACAACGTGTTCGTTCTTTGGTGTAAGGATAGTGATGTCGCCGTACTTGTAACCTCGCTTTTTGCAATCAGCAATGATCCCTAAAATCTTCGCCCGCTCTGGTGCTTTTTCATCGTCTTTTTCAAATGCAACGACTTCAACGTAGCCGTTCTTTTCGTTGCCTTCCTTAACCTTTTGCTTGAATGAAGACAATCCGCTGGCATGAGGTGCATTTCCTTCCATGACAGATGGAACAATGGAATGAAACACCGTTTTGTTGAGATTAAGAATTCGCTCAAAGCTCCGATAATTTATTTCCAATTCCCGTACATCAGGCGGAGCGGATGGAAAAACATTGCCGTCAATCAAACTTTTCATAATACGCCAATCGGCATGGCGGAAAGCATAAATAGATTGTTTTGTATCACCGACAATAAATAAACTTCCACTTTTTGATAACGCCTCTGCAAACAACGGCTTCATTACGTTCCACTGCACCGGAGCGGTGTCTTGAAACTCGTCAATGAGATAATGAAAGATTGTTTCGCCAAGATAGAAATAAACTTGCGGTACAATTTCTTCCGAAATATAGTTCACGAGTGCACGGTTGACATCTGCGAGAGAGGTTTGATTGTTGCGGCGCATAATCTGCTCGATGGTGCTGCTAAACAATCGATGTGCTTCGACATACGGACGGTAATAACTTCGTGCGTTCTGTACAACATACTCTACAGCAAGAGCGTGAAGACGTTCCTGTATCGGAGCAAATCGAGAACTCCATTCTTCCTCTTTTATTTTCGCAGTTCCTGACTTTTTCACCGGAATGTTATAAAGGCTCTTCCGACCAATCAAGTCATCCACATCTCCGACAGCCGCAACTTCAATCACAGTCTTAAAGTTCTTCGTTATTTCCAATCCAGATTCTTTTATGAGTGCGTGCAGTTCATGGAATGACCTGAGAATTTCATGCCCCACTGCACTCATTTGCCGGCCATCATCAGAAAATGGCAACACTTCTTTCGTTTGTGCACTGAGTGTATTGTAAAGCTTTCGCACTTCATCTGAGAGTTTTTGATATGGATTCCAGATATACCGCGAAGAAGTGATTTGATTCTCTACGAGAATATCCGTGAGCTGTTCAAGGAGGAATTGTTTTGAAGGATCGGCAGAAAGTTCACGCGCAAATTGTTCGAAGGCCGTATCCAGCAACAACCGGTCATTCAATTTGATTTCGAGTGTCGGCGAAAACCCAAATTCCAGCGCAGATGCCCGAAAGACACGCGCCATAAAACTATCAATCGTCTGCACCTGAAATGCGGAATAATCCTGAAGGATGCTATCGATCAATTCTCCGCATCGCGCTCGAAGCTGTTCTTCGTCTATCGTAACGATAGCAAGTAACTGTCCAAGAATCTCACGGTCGCCATGATAGGCTTTTTTTAAATATTCCAGAACACGTTGACGCATCTCGGCTGCTGCGTTCTTTGTGAATGTCATAGCTAAAATATTATTCAGCCGATTGTTCGGCACTCGCTGAGAGAGTAAAAGCTGCAACAGCTTCAATGTGAGCGTATGCGTCTTCCCCGATCCTGCCGAAGCAGAAACAATCGTAAAATTAGGCAGATGAAGTTCGGTATCGTTTGGGAGAATGGGGGTCACAAATTTTAATATTATTATGCCCAGAATGGAACATAGAATGCATGTTTCTTCGATTTACTTTCTGGATCTCCAGGTTTAATAAGTTTCTTTACTAAAGTATCTTTTATTACAGATGAGATAACTGGATAGTTTTTCTCTTCGATTTTGAATCGATCCCTTAATGTTGTATTTGTCATTCTGTCATTGGCGATATGCTTAAGGCAACAATGGAAATAACAAGCACGTATTCGTTCTTCTTTTGTCATTCGGTTAAACTGTCTTGGAGAATAAATAATAGCTTTAAAATAATGTTCACCTTCAATGAATTCTGGAGGTGGCATTCCATACACTTCAACTGCTAATAATGCTTTATCAATTCCACTACCTCGTTCTTCGCAAATATTTAACCGCCTCATGAATTTAGCAAGAAGTTCATTTCTCGATTCTGGAGCGGTATCGATAAGTCTCTCGATGCGAATGGTTGGGAGAAGCTTGCCAGGATTCGTAATTTCTATGCGATCGGAAAAGATTTCAATCATTGGTCCCATTCCGGTAACATTGAATTCTTGATGGATAAGCGCATTAGCAACTATTTCACGGATAGCAATACTCGGATAAATTGTCACTTCTGCCCTTAACGCTTCCTTTATCACTTCACTGGCAGGTAGAAGATTTTGAATATATTGAATGAGTCCTTCAAATCCGACTGCATATCCTCGTTTACCTTCCAGTTCACGTTCGGTTTTATCCCGAGAATTACCTTCATATTTGATAACCCGAATAGCCTTTCGTTCTTTTCCTGAAAAACTCTGAATCTCTTTTGCACAAATAAATACACCAAGATTTGTTATGCCCATCTCTTCGCCAACTCTTGTGAGAATCTTTTGTGTTATAAGTTGCTCACAAATTGCTTCGGATGTCTGTGGAACTGGAATTTTTAACATTTCAAAGAGACGAATATATTCGATCCGCTGAAGGATATCTCCTATTGATTGGGATTTATACGCTACGATTTCTTCATACCGAAGAGACTGTGAAGTAAGAATAGCCCTTCGAATATCTTCACTCATCATTTTTCTGGTTTGTCCACCTGAACGAATATAAGACTGCTCCATTGATTGACCTCGAAGGTGAACAGGTCTACTTGAGGATTCTGCAACACAAATAAACAGTAGATTCTTCCCTCGAAAGGGTTCGATTCCGTAATCTATTGTTATTGCAGGTTCAAGACCATCCCGTGCTATGTTGCCAATCTTTTTTATAATCTCTTCAGTGTGAAGATGTTCGATTCCTTCTATATTGCCATTTCGATCTACTCCAAAGACTAAGTAACCTCCTCCTTCATAATTTGCAAATGCTGATAAGTGAGGATGGAATCGTTCTTCTTTTTGAGAAAGATCAAACTTCCAATCCAATTGATTTAATTCTTGTGGTACCGGTTCAAGACTTTTTAACAGTAACTCTTGTGCGTGATTTATCCAGTTTTTCATCTTAATTCCCTATTACATAAGCACTATATAAAAAACGCTGTTTTTGCTTTATCTTTGCTGATTGATGTCCGATACTTACATAAGCACTACATAAGAATTTTCAATGTTCACAGGGATTTATGACACCTAGAGCTTTTCTTGCCATAACTCTACTTCTCTTCATTGATAGTTCAAAATTCAAAGTTTCTCTATTATTTTTTCTTGGGTTAAAGTCGATTGCGATTGGAATAATTCCTCTCAGCATTCGCCCAAAATGTAGCCAATAAGTCGCTGGATTGCAACGAAAAGAGCAAGCAAGAAACGAATTCATTCTATTGTTCTCTTAAAAAACAAAGCGAAAGACTGGTGGATCAGCCATTGGCATGTGAGCTTTTAAAAGATTTAGAAGTGATAAAAAACGAGTAGTGATTTTGACATTGCTGTCAGGAGTTCACTCCTGACAGCAAGAAGAGTTCCGATAGTATTATTTCACGCTTTATGCATGCTTATTTTAAATACACCATTTTTCGTGTTTGAATGAATGAGCCTGCTATCAATTGATACATATATATGCCGCTGTTCAAATTGCTTCCGTTAAACTTCACTTCATACGTTCCGGCATTCTGCTCTTTGTTCACTACCGTCGCAATTTCACGCCCCAATAAATCGAATACGGTAAGCTTCACATGGATTGACGCCGAAAGCTGGTACCTGATGACCGTCTCAGGATTGAAAGGATTCGGATAGTTGGAAAGCAACGTCGTGCGAACAGGAATCTGAGAATTATCCCCAACGACAGCTCCAACTCTGTCATTGCTAAAGTTTCGCACCCACTCATACATTTTTTGCCAATTTTCCAGTAATGCCACATGTCCCCCGACGAAGGTCTCGAAAGCAAGATTGGTATTCCCTGCCCCCTGCAGCAATTGATACGCTGTTTGATTGACGCTCAAGAGTCCATCCTGAGTTCCACAAATGAAATAGACAGGAACATTTTTTAAATTTTGTGCAACAGATGCAGTAACATATGTATAGTTGTTATACCACAACGCACCGGCATAAATTCCAAGCGCTGCCCATATCGCTACCGACTTTTGTCCAATAACCCACGCGCCATATCCTCCCATCGACATACCCACCAAATATTTTCTTGATTGATTTACTTTTATCATACTCTCTGCTACAGCAATACTTTCCCAAACATCGGTCTCGCTGATCCCTTCATACCATAGATTGCCTCTTCCCCACGGGAACAATGAATAGCCGTCTTCAAACGATTTATCAACGGCAAGTTCGGGAGTAAGATATCTTGACATATATTCAACCGGATTCGCATACGGAGCAGACAAACCATGCAAGGTTACATACAGAGGATATGATTGTTCGGGATTCCAATTCTCCGGAAGAAGCAACCACGCCAGCGATACTATGCTGTCTGCCGGTGAAGTCCAAGAAACGATGAACGGCCGCTTTCGTTCTGTATAGGAAGAAAGTGTGCAGGCATTCCATGGAACAGTTGAATCGGAAAACGCAATGAACATTTTCTTTACAAACGATATTTCATACTCCGACAACTCATGTGCCTGAAGAACTTTTAGGATCGAAACACAGTGCTGCTTGAAATAAATATTATCGGAGTTCAACGAAAGGCTCGTCAGTAAACTGATAAACTCCGAAACAGTATCTTGAGGGACAGCGGATATCTGTTGTTCATCATGTACGATGTGTGATTTGTCCAATCCAAACGTAATGGAAACCGACACAAAAAAACACAACAATATGGCGGCATATTTATGTTTCATAACCATGGCAATTGATAAGCGCTTCCCGTATCAACTTGGCAGCATAAAGATTTAATTCTATATAGAAAAATGCTCTTCTTTGTGTTTAATGCTTTTCGTGCTTCTTTAAATCGATAGAGTGAATAATCGATTCCGCTATTTCCACGCCGACACCGAGACTGAGGCCCAGCCAGAGCCCATCAAGGTAATTCTTTTGAAATAATGCCGGAGGCAACGCTTGTACTTTAGTGAGAAGAGCAACTGACAATGTTAAGAGCACAAAGACAGCGCCGTAAAAAACACCTACGAAGAGAAACTTCCATTGTTTAAAATTCGCCAGCTTGCGTTCAAAGAGAAATGCAATGACGATCACCGACAAGTTGACTCCAAAAGACCAGATGGCGGAATTTAATACAGGCATCCATGCTGTAGCCATAACGAAAAGAAGAGCACCAACTGAAACGGCTGCAGTAATCGTATTGGAGAGTCCTCGAACATGATAAAATGCAAAAATAAACGAGGTGCTGATTCCATACATAACAAAGTACGCAAATCCAACCGATTGTGGATCAAAGATCTCGCTGCCGTATAGCATTAATCCGGCAATCATTCCTCCTAAAAAACCAAGAACCGTAATCAAAATAAGCCTCCAGAATTCCCCAAACCACTTTTTCATTTTCTTTCTCCTTATATTGACTTTGCAGCATGAACAGATATTCTGAGTCGAATTGCCGACTTAATATACGGACTATTCTGTTTTTTCCAATTCCTCAAAATATTTTCGTATCAATTCCTGATAATCTTTGGAATACCCTTGCTCCAGGGCTTTCAGCAGTTCTTCCCGTAATTGACTTTTTCCTTCCAGCGAATTCCAATCTAGATCTTTTGGACTGCGGCGTGTCATTTGTGTACCGGTTTCTGCTTTGCGTTTCTTTTCATAGTCACGTTCACGCGTAGATTTGGACGCATCCAGAAGCCGGGAAAGAATACGTTCCTGTTTCTTGATCGTTTCGGGATTCACATTGTTCTGTTCAAGATTTTTGACAACTTCATTCATCTCTTCAGCAATTTTTTGAAGATCACCCAACATTTTTTTTTGATCGCCGCTTTGCTGTGCTTCACGGTTCAACTCCTCAAGTGATTTTTGAATCGCCCCTTGTTCTTTCGCCAGCCGTGCTGCTTCCGCCCCTTGCTGCGGAGACATCCCGCCTATTTGTTGTGTCTGCATGTTGAGAGACATTTGCTGACCTGCCATCATTTGCAATTGCTGCATGAGGCTTCCTGCACCGCCTCCGCTCCCTCCTTGCATCATTGCTTGGAGCGCATTCTCCACTTGCATTGCCGCCCGATTAAGTGCAACCATAGCTTGTTCCTGTTCTTGAGATGCAGACCCACCGTTTCGATAATCCAACATGCGCATAGCATTATTCATTCGTGCCAATGCCTCACCAATTGCTTTTCCCATTTCCGGAGTTACAGCAAAGGATTTTTGCGACAACTCGCTTAACCCCCTGATAACATTGTTCAAGTCTTGAGCAGCACGCTGCTGATCCTCCGCATTTTGCCGAAGCTGCGGAGAATTCTGTGGTGCTTGTCGTGATTGCTGTTTCAGGGCTTCTTCATTTTTTGAAATTTCCAAAATATTGTTGATCGCCTTGCGCATTTCATTTATCACATATTGCGATTGCTGCTGAAGCATCTGCTGCTGCATTGCATCCATGTGCTTGCTGAACTGCTGGAGTTGTTCTCCAATCTGCTCTTGCGTTTTTTGTGCGGGCTGCATCTTTCCCATTTGCATTTGCTGCGACGCTCGCTGCATCTTTTGATCCAATTGCTGCTGCTGCAATTGCTCCAGAGATTTCTGCATTTTATCTGCTGGCATTTCAGTAAAGAACTCTTCCATTCGGCGTTGAAGATCGGCAGCTTCGCGTTCCATAGCCTGTTCTTTCTTGGCAAGATCGGCTTGTTTTTTTGCCAGCTCTTGCTGTTTCTGAGAGTCGTTGAATGCTTTCGAACTTTCTTCCTGTAGTTCCTTCTCTAATTTCTCCAACTCCTGCGCGCGTTTTTTCACTTCATCCATTTTCTGCTCGATCTGGAGGCGTTTGAGCAGGTTCATCGTTCGTTCTATGCTCTGGCGAAAACGTTCTTCAGAGAAGGTCATATTTTGCATTGCCTGTTGGAGCTGCTCTTTGCTGATATTCGGCATCTGCTGCTGCAATTGCTTGAGCGTCTTTTGTAACTCCGTTGCATCAAGCTGCTGGAAGAGCTGCTGAAGCTCCATGTATTTCTCCATGGTTTCTTTCGAAAGCACGTTTTGCTGCTGCATCTG
>Ga0182017_10002993_pt1 | contig 12663 bp, 17 predicted proteins | sample 712E3DmetaG_FD_120492 | JGI IMG/M metagenome (GOLD analysis project Ga0182017, IMG submission 120492) | Permafrost microbial communities from Stordalen Mire, Sweden - 712E3D metaG | ecosystem: Environmental > Terrestrial > Soil > Wetlands > Permafrost | place: Sweden: Stordalen | collected... | reverse complement strand
GCGGCAGATGTCTCTGCCAGAGAAAGTCCTGTGAAATACCGTAGTAACACTACCTGACGCTGCTCCTCGGGGAGATTTTGCAAGACTCGCTGTAATTGGTCACTTAGCTCTATATCTTCTGCTGGGTCAACCGCTATCGGATCGGCGACGAGTTCCGTATCCAGGGATATTAACGTGTTTGAGTTGGCCCTACGGTAACTAAGTACCTTGTTTACTAGAGTCCGAACCAGCCATGGTTTCAACGGATGTCCGGTACGAAAACTACCAATGCCTTTCCATGCAGATAGTAAAGCTTCTTGTACCTGGTCTTCGGATACCATCCTGCTACCGGTCATCAGGTAGGCTGTGCCGTAGAGCACATTCTGATACTTTTCCACCAATGTTCGGAACGCTTCCCTATCACCCGCTTGGCAACGTCGTATAATTTCAGCTTCAGTTATAACGGCTTCTTGTTTTATCATCGAGATACCCCTATAAGATAATACGTTTTAAAACCCCAAAAAGTTGCATTATCTTTGATTATTTTAAAATATATTTATCAGGAACGAATTTCGACACGTCGGTTTCCCTTTTACATACGGTGTCTGTTAGTTAACCCAATTTCTTTTGAAGTTTCTTCAAGATTAATAATAATAAGAGCACGATAAGATATTATTAGTGATCTGCTACAACATTTAACGAAAATCCGCGGAAAAGGTTAGCTCCACAAAGCTACAGAACGAGTCACTGATTTCAACCATAACAATTTCGAAATGCCTCAAGGCATGTCAATGGCGAATTCAGGCCATGGGTTTAGCTGACTAACCGCCAAATGCTACACCATCACTATCACAATCCGGTCATAGTGCCTGCTCGTTTAGCAATGTGGAATGGTCTCTTCAAATGTGGAAAATATAAAAACTGTATTTAAACCTTTATTTTCTTTTAGATTTGAGTAAAAAACCGGGCGGGGGGGTAAACTAGAATCAAAATCATAAAATCTATTGAGATGGTGCTGCAAAGGCAAAATTGTGGCCGAAGGTATTATTGCAAGTCGTCCACGCAATAGAACAAAAGATCACCCTCCAATTATTAATAAAAGCTACCCTAGCGTGGTTACGATTAAAGACGTTAAAATCAGGTCTGGAAATGAATTTTGTCGTCGCTTCAAAAATAATTCCTATGAAGGAAGCCATTTAGATACGGAACTGAATAATCCCTGGAGTGAACCCTTGAAACCGGACAACTCAGGCTAGGCAGAGCAAATCTCAGACCATGACGGAACCCTAGGTTTTATAGATATGTTGCAGAAGAAGACTAAGGGAAAGCCCTCAGTGGATGTCAGATTGGACATGAAGGGCTTCCTAAAAATCACCTCTTTTAATTGAGATGGAGACTGAATTTAGACAGCGAGATAGATATTACCATCGGTCTTATTACAGATTATGGGACCATTAGTAAGTGCTTTGTATTACCCATCTCCACCTAGTCTTCTTACACGTTCGCTATAAGAAACTAGAGCTTTGTCCAGTTCCTCAATATCGAAATCCGGCCAATACATAGGTGTGAAGTAGAATTCACTATATGCAATTTGCCATAGCATGAAGTTAGATATGCGGTATTCCCCCGCTGTCCTGATGACCAGATCGACATCCGGTGTACCATCGGTATACAAGTAGCTACTAAAGGTATTCTCATCGACTTGATTTGTATGGTGCTCCGAGATGAGTTTATTAACAGCGTCAATGATTTCAGCCCTACCAGTGTAATTAAAAGCCAGATTAAGAGTCATCCCTTGATTATTTTCCGTAATGGTAATAGCCTTCTGAATTAAATCCTGAAGATTATCAGGCAGTTCCTGCAAACGACCGATGTATCTTAGTCTTACTTTATTATCTTGTGCCCATGACTTGGTTTTCTTTAACCAAGACTCAAGCAGTTCAAACAGACTGAATATCTCTTCTTCTTTTCTTTTCCAATTATCCGTGGAAAATCCCCAGACAGTAACAAAGCGGACACCTAACTTCATCAAGTGTTCAACAACTTGAAACATGCGATCGCCGCCCAGCTCATGTCCCCGAATGCTGGGCAATCCGTTTTTGTTAGCCCAACGGCGATTACCATCCGGTATAATAGCTACATGTTGGGGAATACTATTGTTCATCATGTAATAAATAATATTATGATAGGACGTAGAAATCAAACACACGGCTTGCGTTATTATCCCTCTATCAGGGTAGCTAATTGTTAATTGGTTAGTAGCATTTGGTCTAACCTATTACCCGAAGCCCAAACAGATATAAGGTTGCCAAACTTACTACCACTCCCACTACCACACCTATCACCAATTGGGGTATCGTATGGTCATGAATTTGAAACTTTGCCCAAGCAATCAGAGGAATGGTGACTAAAAGAACAAGAAAGACTGGTCCCCAAACCTGTGCTGCCATGAGAATAAGGATAGTTATCCCTGTGAGGTGAAAACTTACCCTGTAGAATATATTGAACACAGCCGTCACAATTGAACCAGCAAGTAATGCCACAATGGCGAAAATTAGGGTTGTCGGAGCTTTGAGAAATGACAGAAATGCTAAGCAAGGCAGTCCTAACAAGAAGGCTAAAGTCAAAATATCCCTTGGGTGCCGTTTCAAGAATGTGGTTAGTTCAATTACCGATTTACCTCGATTCTTACTGCTGGAGATTCTAAGATAAATATAAACGACCGGTATTAACACAAAAAATATGATTATCACCGCAACCCAGCTAACCATTTCAGTTGCGTTAGAGGACCCGGTAAAAGCAATCAATAACAATGTTATTGGGCTTAGGATAGAAGGGTTGGTAAATTTGGATATTAGTTGAGCTCCATGGGTCAACCGAGTAACTTTATGTTCCAAAAATTATATCCTCAATTGGCATTGAACGTTCAGTTTATTCAAAGTAGGCTGGGATCCAACATTTCTCTTAATTACAAACAAGGCATGTCATGAATACCTCGGAAAATACCCAATAGAATCATACCATTAATGGATTTTTTAATTAGGTTATTTGTGAAAAAAGGGTGGGTTCAATCAAGATGAACCCGCCCTCATCAATTGTTTCACAGACTATTATTATAACTACGCGCCCGGATTCAGCACACGCCCGACAAACAAAATTGCGCCTGTCTGGATATCTCTTATCACAAAAATGAACGGCTGGTCAATCGTGAGTGTATTTTGCATCATCGCCATGGCGCTCATGATTACTCCGGTCGCCGCTGCCGCCTCTGTCCCCTGCTCATCGACGGCAACATATGCCTTGTGTACCACATCTGAGATATTCAAATCCTTCTGGCCCGTCATGCCCGAAAAATCAGCCTGGTCGCTGAAAGCAATAGGCATCCCCAGCGCTGATAATACATCTTTAAGACTGAAACTGGAATCGAAGTTAAACTTCGGCATGGTTAAACTCAGAGACTTTACCTGCAAATTATTGATGATTCCGGATATGGAATCGGCAGTCATCCCCGATTCGAATGTACTGAAATTTCCGGCATCAGGCATGATGATATCCATCGCAATCTGGTCGCCGCTGTAGGGTAGTTCAACTGCCTGATAGCCATCGCCTTTGGCGTAACCATAACTCGCCTCATTGTTCATCATCGGCACCGACACCGTACTGCCGTCGAGCAGGTTGAATGTCCCATTGCTGGTTTTATCTCCGGAAAAAGGATATTGCCAAGCCGCATCGAAATAGATCGCATTTGTGAGCACCAATCTCGTATAAGGAGTGATTGCGCCCTCTGGAATCAGGTCCTGAATTTTGTTATTCGTCTCATTGCTGACCCAATTGTTTATCGTCACCCGTGAAGGTTCGGGAGAATTAATGAAATCCAGCAGGTTTACCCCTGCGCCGTAATTTTGCGCCAGGGTGTTCAGAAAAGCCGGCTGAAAATTATAATCCTTTTGACACCATAACGCATTTGCGATATTGAGACTGAAACTCTTCCCATTGGTACCGCTGGCTCCCTGCCCGCGGCTTGCCAGTTGCAGTGCCAGATCATTGAATGCCGGATGTAACTGCGCTTGCGGTAGCGCAAAATCCAGCGCCTTGCTCATTTGCGTCGCAGTATCCCCGTTCGCGCCAGCGTAAGTCATTGCCATGGCAGTTGAAATACTGTAGGGAGAATAGAACATGTTACCGGTATTATTCTTTGTCAGCTGCTGATAAAGGTTAAAAGCAAAAGTATTGTTCCCGCTGACGAGAGTTGAAAGTTGGTTATCGGTTACATCCGGTGCGATGATTCTCGATTCATCGGATTTAGCCACCTGAAACGATACCGGGAGTTGCGTCTGGGTTGTCGTTACCGGGCTTGTAGTTACCGGTGTCGTCGTTATTGGTGTCGTTGTATCAGTGGTTGTCACCACTTTCGTGCATCCGACTGCGCTAAATACCATTATTGCCACAAACAGAGATACAAATATCTTTCTCATCTTGGATACCTCACTTAGTAATGTAGCCAGCTACTATTATAACGTTCAAATAAGAAAATGGTTAGGGATTGATTGTACTCTGTGATTTTTAATCCCTTAATGAAGATACAATGTTGTGGGGTTTTTACTTTACCGAAAAGGCAAATGGAATCAAATATTTGTACCCATCGCTGGACAATAATCCCGAAGACTGCAAGGACGCACGAACAACTGTGTGAATGGGAACACCATCTCGTCATAGTGTCAGTACGAACGATCTCAATTGCGACTCAGAAACGGTAATATACGGGAGGCAATCTCCGCCGTTCCCGCTGGCGGAAAAAGAAACCTGCAATAAGTCCCACAATCAGTCCGCCGAGGTGGGCCTGCCAGGCGACTCCTGGTATGATCACAGTAAGCCCAAAACCAAGTGCGATACCCACCCAAAGGGGCATCGGTATGAAGAAATATAGATAGACCTTCTGGTTAGGTCGCATCATTGCGATTAATCCACCAATGGCAAATATCGCTCCGGATGCTCCCACTGCTGCCGAATAGGCAGGTCCTATCAATAAGAACAAGATATTTCCGAATATCCCCCCAACAAAATAGACCAGCCAAAACCATTTGTCATCAAGCAGCTGCAAACAGAATGTGCCAAAGAAATACAGCGTAAGCATATTGCCTAATATGTGCAGAAGATTGGCATGCACAAACACGGCGGTCAAAATAGCCCAGTAATTCGAGTTAAGGATGGGCTTGGTGACAGCTAAAGAATCAGCGATATCCGGTCTTATCGTAGTAAAGATGAACATCAATATGTTAATGGCAATTAAGGCCCAGATAGATCTGTAACGTCGGAAGTTGTAATCCATATATTCTTTAACTATCTTAGCGAAATCAATGCCACAAGGCAAACCTCATCTTAGAACTTGGGGATAGATATTCACCGTTGGCGATCGAACCTGATCGCTCTTAAAAGCCCCTCATTCCACCCATATGACCACGCATGTGCCCTAAAAGTTTTTGCAAGCCATCAGGTCGATTCTTCCACCACTCACGAATTCGGTCAGCTTCCACTTGAGTGATTACGCCATTCTGAACTGACTCTTGAATCCTTTCCGTAATTGCCTGGTCAATCCTCTCTTTTCTAACATCCCGTAGCGCCGCTGAGACCTTCTCGGGCGACATGCCCAGCTTTTCAGCCACCTTGTTAACAAACTCTTTCTTGTGCTCCGAACCACGGCCATGTTCAATATCCATTTGTCACCTCATATTCAAATTTTACATCTATTTGCCCAATTATGCTTCCTGGAATATTACAATGTAATAAATAATTTAAAAGAAAAATGACAAATTCATTACAAATATTATCTGAAATTCGGTTCCCTTCCACCATTCATGAGTCGTCTACATAATACTGGTATTTCGGCATCCGCACAGAACATGTAATTTATTTTAGGCCCGGGCGATGAAGAACTGCCCTCTCCTGCAAGTGTATGGTTCACGAATCCATCAGGTGACCAGTCGATGGCGCACGAGCCCTTACAACCCTGGCACTGGCCGCCATCTTTAAGCTGCTTGAGATACTTTTCAATTTCTTCATTAGAAGGTCTGTAGGAATCAGAATCGAATGGTCCTTGTTGACATTGTTCCGGAACCACGATAAACAATGTGACGTTACATCCAGACTGCTTTGTCACCCATTTAAGTTCAAGGCATTGTAGTCGGTGTTCTAGCTTCATGGTTTGCCCTCACTTACAATGTTCTCAAGCTGCTCTGTTGTTAAATCCGAGGCCTTTGTTTTGGGGTTGCCGGTGACGACCTGTGCAAGTTCATCATCAGTCATGTTCCACAAATCTGCATGCCCTTTGCTGAGGCTTTCAATATTGATGCTCATATCTCCATGTCTCCATTGACATGAGCTCGCCGGGCCTCCATCAGGTCATAGATTTGCTCTGGCGTGAACTGGTCGAAAGGAATATATTCGGCCTGCCTGCCGTTCTCGCTTGGATCAAGCCTTAGCATGCATTGACCTTGCATGGCCTCTTTAAGAACGCCGAAGGCACCGATTACTGTTTCTTTGGGTAAATCAAGCAGGTCAATAAATTCAGGTTCCTTTACAGAAATTCCTACTCGCGACCATAAAACAATCTCAATTTGTTTCAACCGGGTCTCTATTCCAACCATCTAGTCACCTCCAAGATTGTTTGCTTCAGTACACTGTTTGGCATGTTCATTCCGAACATAAACCGTATTGATTCCATTACCATTATTAGGAGGATTGGATGCTTCGTAATCTGCGATCGCCTTTCTTTGCTGCTCCTCGGAGACACCATCTCCGCAAACCACGATAAGCGTAATGGTTTGCTTCCTGAGACCGGCTTTTTCTAAACATTTCTCGACTTGTCGTAATCTCTGGGCTAAAGCCATATCTTCACCTCCCGTAATTTGTCATTTCTCTTATTTGTCTGGCGAATTCCCTGGGTTCAATGCCGAAAGCTTCACTAATTACCTCAGCCAAACTGCGGCTTGTTCTATAAGCTGATTCTCGAACAACCACCGGGTCCAGCCCCATTTTTGTAATGCAGTCATCGGTATTGAACGGAACTTCCAGCACTGGAACAGTCGCTCTCATTTTTAATTCAAGGCGATTTAACCTGTTTTCCAAACTCATAATATTGCCCCTATTTCTTGACCTTGGCGAGTTCTTCGAGAGCGGCGACCCTCTCCTCAATTTCCCCGACCTCAAGCATACGCAGGGCAACTTGGGCCAGATATGCCAGAGTCCGGGCACGGGCCATGCTGTTCTCCATGGAAAGAGCATCCAGAATAGCAATCAACACTATGCGCCGTATCCCTTCCACTGAATTAAGTGATTCAAATTGGTAGGCCACTGAGATTGTGGATTCCCGTTTACGGCGGAGGCCTCCCAGGCGGCGAGCCTCTTGTACTTCCTGTGCCCGCTCCGGCGAATGTGCCCAACAGAATTGGCCATCTCGGAGAGGAGGCATTCGGCACAAATTGCCTGTTTTTAAGCGAAAAGCACATCGACGATTTGTTATCATGTAGCACCTCTGTCAATCAGAACCAAGTTACCAGTTTGATTACCAAACAACGCTGGTTCGGGCACGGGATGGTTACCATTGGTTACCTCTGCTAATCGAGGAGGGATGGTAATCGAACGAGGCAAGCTCCCGATATTGGGAGCCTGCTTTCTAGTGTCTATTCGCTTGTCAGGTAGTTTTACTTGGCCTGATGCTTCGCCGGACAAATCCCCGGTATCTCGACTGCCGAGGTAATGAAACTCTTGCCGCAGTCCCGGCAGAACCAGCGAATCTGCCCTTCCGGCACACCCTTCTGATTGGGGACCAGAAAGACCCCGGTCTTCTTGGGGTCGGTTTTGGCGGCACTCGGAGCAGTTTCGGTTGAAGGTTCCGGCGTGGTCTTGGGCTGTTCGGTTTTTGTTGCAGGTGAAGTTTCTGTGGTTGCTGATTCCTGGCTCTGGACATTTGCAGTTGCATTCTCCTCCGTTTGCACGCTCCAGAAGACCCAGCCGTCGCAGGCATGTCCGGTGATGGCCATCCCGGCCGCCGACGGGCTCTTGAATTCCCGCCCGTCCTGTAAACGGTACATCAGCTTCCCTTCCGCATTTTCCACTACTTCGCAGGAGTAACTCTGTTTGTGGTATCGACCTGTCAGTTTGGTTCCCTTGGTTAGATTTCTGTTTTCGATTGGCATTATCAGCCTCCTTTTTATTTACTATCGTATTCATCACTCTAAAATCATCGGAAGTCAACGGGTTAATGAGTTTATTTCTTAAGAAATAATTTCTATTTAAAACACCATCTGGCAATAGTGTCTGCTCCATTCCTACTTCACCTCCTCAGACTTTTTAGCCTTTACTCCAGTGAAAGCCTCCCAACGCATCCGGGCGATGTCCACATATAAAGGTTCAAGCTCCATGCCGTAGCAAACTCTCCCAGTTCTCTCACAGGCTATTAGGGTGCTACCTGACCCAAGGAATGTGTCCAGCACTTTATCCCCAGCCTGGCTGCTGTTCTGAATAGCTCTTTCAATCAGCGCCAACGACTTCATGGTGGGATGCAGCGGACTTGAGGAGGGCTTGTCTACCTGCCACACATCTCCCTGGTCCCGGTCCCGGCACCAATAATGACTGACTCCATCTCTCCACCCATAGAGGATAGGTTCGTATTGGCGCTGGTAATCAGAACGTCCGATAGTAAAAGTGTTCTTGGTCCAGATAATAAACGTTGACCAGTGGCCACCGGCGGCGATAAAGGCTTTCTGTAATGTATGTAATTCCGATGACGACATGCAGATGTATACAGCCCCGTCGGTAAACTCCAGTATGTTCTTGCAGGCTTTCTCTAAGAACGGCTCGAAGGCGTCACCAAGATTATCGTTTATGATTTTGTTGGAATTATTCCGGAGTTTATCTTTCATCGTCTCACCATAGTTTACATTGTAGGGAGGGTCGGTGAAAGTCATGGCCGCCTTGGATTGAACCATCAGGCGCTGTACGGCTTCCCTGTCAGTCGAATCGTTGCAACCGATCCTGTGCTCACCCAACAGCCAGATGTCGCCCAATTTTGCCACAGGCGAGCTCTGGGCTGCCTTAACCGCCGCGTCCAGGTCGAAGTTTTCGGGACGATCACGCCTCTCCCTGGCATCTAAACTTTTTAACAGCTTTTTAAGCTCGTCATCCTCAAAACCGGAAAGAGAAAGGTCGATATCCGGGATTTCCTGCAGTTCCTTTAACAACCGGGCCAGTAGTTCCTGGTCGAAAGAACCGGATATTTTATTCAGCGCGATGTTTAAAAGGTGAGCCTGCTCGACCGTCAGATCTGCCAGTACTACAGGAACAGTTTTGTAACCAAGTTTTCGGGCAGCCAGCAACCGCTGGTGGCCGCCGATCACCATCTTATCTTCCCGTCTGGCGATAATCGGGTCGATTAGCCCAAATTCCTGGATGCTTCGTGTAAGCGTTTCCAACTCTTGGTCGCTGATACGGCGTGGATTGGCCAGGTCAGGCCTCAACTCGTCAATAGGTAACTGTTCGATTTGAATTTGTTGTGCTGTTTTCATATTTTTTACTCCAATTAATTTATTTGAATTTTTTTATTATTGCGTTTGTCTTTTATAAGGCGTGGCTTGTCCTTACTCACTGTCTTAACTTTGCTTAATGCAAAATTAGACTATTTTCTGGCAGCCAAGGCTAAGTTATATCGTCTTCGTTCTGCCGATGCGCGTTTTACTCTCTCAATTGCTGGTCTCTGAACAATGTCATCGGAATTCAAGTTAACCGCAATGTTGACAAGACGGTCACCACTTTGCTGCACTGCCCATGCAATGCCATCAGGTGAGACAAAGATATCGCCAAACTTATCGGTATGATGCCAGCCCGAAGTAAGTCGACGACGATCTGCCTGTTCTTTTTCATTCGGAATCTCCTGGGTAGTTTTCACTTAATCCTCCAATTTTTAATTCGTCTTATAATCTGAGCGCTTTAATCATTTGCCTTGTACCATTCTTTGGTCATCTCAAATTCACAGCCGCGAGCGATGTTGAATTCTACTCGCAGGCCATTTGGGTCTATTTTTTTATTAGCCCAGCGTTTACCTTTGACGATGGTTAGTTTGCGCTCGTCCATCGAGAGGTAGAGTTTGCTTTTCTCGGCACTGAACTCTTGACCGCGTCCCCATTTCTGCCCCACTTTTTTCTGGATGGCAACGATGGCCAATCCATTTCCTAACTTCCGGGTGATCGCGGTCAGGTGGGTGTTGATGGCATATAGGTCTTCAGTAATTTCCAGGTAGTCCACGATGTTGACACAGTCAGGGGCGATTACGTCTGCAAAATCCGTGGACCTGTCGAAAGGTCTGAAATTCCATTCCTCAATGGACATGCCCGGGAACTGCTCCAAGCGTTCTTTTAGCTCCACATCACCCATTTCCGAACAGAAGTAATAAATCGGCATGGGGAATGTAAATTGATTAAGGTACACGGCGTTTAAGAGCAAAGCAGTTTTGCCGGCATTTGTTGCCCCGGCGATGACTACCAAATTACCAGGGAAAAGGTTGACATATTCTTCAATCTTGAGCGGCCACTTGAAAGGAAGTGCTCCGGCACTGGTTGCACTTTGGAACTTAATCGGAACGAGTTGTTTATTGACGAAGCGGAACTGTTTTTGAATCTTGGGGTGTTTTTCGATAATCCCTTTCTCTTCCAGCCGCAGTAAAATTTTGCGCCGGTTGTTTTTGTCAACGGGTGAAGATATTCCCAAATCCCTGTCAAGCTCGGGCGTTTCACACCAACGGGAACCTGAATTCTTAACCCAATCTTCAATCCTCTGAGACAAAGGCTCTTGTCCCGTTTTGGCTGTTTCTGTCGCGTTTTCTGTCTCGGTTTTGTCCCGTTTTAAATCTGAATCGCCGTTGTCCCGTTCTATATATTTATATATATACGTATTATTATCACCATTAGTAGGTTGTTCCCCTTTGGTGCATTCCTTCCGGTAAACGCTGTCGAGGCACTTATCCACATCGGCATGTGGTAAAGGTGGTTTGCATCTATCGGCAAAGGAATATAAGATTTCCCGGACAATATCAGGAGGCATTTTGGTAAGGTAATAACCAGCTAATCTTGTGCAGATATCGTCCCGCTGCCCTTCGTTAACACCTTGCATGGCCTGGGTTATCCAATTTTCTTTGGCTGGTGGTATAGTAGCGCAATGGTCGTGACCACTTGCATACGATTTAACCAACCAAGCTGGTGCAGTCGCAACCGGACTCCGATCAATCCAGGCATATTCATTACCACTGCGATGGATTGATGGCGGAGCCACAACATAACCCCCAATCCCTCTGATATCCAGACCCGAAAAACCGGCAAAAGCCGTGGTGTTACGGATGCCGTCAGCTTTGAACCACAGATGGAGACCACCTCCTCCAGTAATGACGGACATGGTTTGGGGTAGTTTAGCGTGCTGTTCCTGGATAATGTCTAAGCTTTCATGGCCTCCGCGTTCGGCATCTACATCCAACACAAAGTGACCTTCGGGTATCACAATAGCAACGTTGGCATCCGGCCATTTTCCCCAGTATTCATTGACACCTGCTTGTGTTTGAGTTGCATCTTTGAGACCATGTTCGGTGAGCGGGACTTTGCCAATTAATTTTCCTTCATGCTTGCGGCCGCACCCACAATACCCGTCTTTAATAGGCCAACACAAAGGTATAACCGGAAACCCCATGGTTATATATTCGAGAGCTGCCTCCGCTTTAGCTGTGGTCGTGTCGTTCATTTTGTCCCTCCGTAGGCATTTGATGGAGAAAGTTTTGGTAGTGTGAAATGTTAATATCCGGCACGATCGTTAGTTTCCGCTGTTTCCTGCAACGAGGACATCGTTTGGGGGGACTTAATGCTTTTGACTTGTAGAATGCTTGTTCCCCGCTACTAAAAACAAAGGTTTTCTCACAGTCTACACAGGTAATGTTTAAATCTGAGAATGAAATATTATTCATTTTTCTGCCGTCCTTAATTAAATCCGCTTTTCATTCATTAATTCTTATCGTTAAATTACATTGCCAAATTCGCTATATTTATCACCTCCAAATGCATTGGCATTGCCTAGGCATGCCATCTTTTTTATGTAAAAGGACATTCGGTCGAAGCAAAAAACCGCATAGGCTAACCTTGTTGAATTTTGGTGCGTGCCCATGCAAGGCGATCCTTGTTGGCCAGCAACGCTAGATAACAAAAAAGGGCGGTTTTTACCGCCCTTTGAAAAGGGTATGAATTTACATAATGAAGTAACTCACTTCAATTTAGAGTTAATTTGATATAAGCAGTGAGTTGGAGTTAGCGGCGTTAAGGCCTCCCCCGTCTCCACCAGAAACACGGACGAGCCCTGAATGGGTTCGTTAATGATACGGATATCTGATCCTTCCCTGGTTACAGCCACCTGGAATATCGGCTTAAACGGTGGCTTTGGTTTAATGGCTACTATTGATTTGGTTTGCTTGGCATCGATGTAGACCCCATCCAGCATGGTTAGCAGGAGTTTTCTTTGCTCTTCGACGGTGGCTTCTGCCCAAAGATTTTTCAAATTGTTGATCAGATTCCCAGCCTCTTCGGCAGCATTGGCCGCCGGTACGACCAAAGATTCCAACTCCATTTCTAATAGTTTCTTTTGACGCTGATATTC
>Ga0182017_10002992_pt1 | contig 12664 bp, 5 predicted proteins | sample 712E3DmetaG_FD_120492 | JGI IMG/M metagenome (GOLD analysis project Ga0182017, IMG submission 120492) | Permafrost microbial communities from Stordalen Mire, Sweden - 712E3D metaG | ecosystem: Environmental > Terrestrial > Soil > Wetlands > Permafrost | place: Sweden: Stordalen | collected... | reverse complement strand
GGGGTTTATGTCAAAATGGGCATATGGTCAACAAATCTTCATATGGGCGTTTGCATGCCTGGTTTTCTTCGGACCATTATCAATCGGGCAAGCGGCAACGGATGTTTATAATGGACACCGGGGGCAGAATTTCAATAAAGGATGGAAGTTTAATCTGGGTGATGTAACGGGAGCTCAGGCTGTAGCTTTTAACGACGGCTCCTGGCGAGGTCTCAACGTGCCGCACGATTGGAGCATCGAACTTCCCTTCAATCAGAATGTCCCGGCCAACCAGTGGGGCATTGAAGGGTATATGGACGGCGGAATAGGCTGGTATCGAAAAACATTCACCCTGCCGCAGCCATATTCGGGAAACAGGGTCTGGATCGAGTTCGACGGTGTGTATATGAACAGCACCGTCTATATGAACGGGGACAGCATCGGGCTTATGCCGTATGGATATGAAACGTATGAATTCGACGTGACCTCGCACGTCACCTTCGGGACGACGAGCAATGTCCTTGCCGTCAAGGTCAATCACCAGATACCGAGCAGCCGCTGGTATCCGGGCAGCGGCATTTACCGCAACGTGTGGCTGACCATACTCAATCCGGTGCATATCGCGTCGTGCGGAACATTCGTGACGACGCCGTCGATCAGCGCGGCCTCCGCAGTGGCGAAAGTCAGCACCGAAGTGCAGAACCAATCGACCGCCTCCCATACCGTAAACATCAACACGACCGTCACCGATGCGAACGGGACCGTTGCCGCAACAAACGTATCACCTTCGACCGCTATCGCCGCGGGCGGCCTCGACACCGTCGTCCAGAATCTCACCGTGGCAAATCCCAAACTGTGGTCAACGGCGTCGCCCAATCTTTACACCGTTAAAACCGTCGTAATGGACAATGGCGCGGCCGTCGATTCATTTGTTACGACCATGGGGTTCCGTACGATCAGGTATGACGCGAACACTGGTTTCTACCTGAATGACCAGAACATGAAAATCTACGGCTTCTGCAATCACCACTGTACGAGCGCGCTGGGCGCGGCCTCCTTTTACCGCGGCAAGGAATGGATGATGGAAAAACTCATTCCCATGGGGACCAATGCGATCCGAACGTCCCATAATCCCGAAGCCCCGGAACTCCTGGACATCTGCGACAAGCTCGGGATCATGGTCATGGATGAATTCACCGACATGTGGGACTCGCCCAAAAACACCTACGATTACGGCAGGTTTTTCCCGAAATGGGCCCAGACCGATATTCAAAACTTCGTACGCCGAGACCGCAACCATCCCTGCGTCATCATGTGGAGCACGGCGAACGAGGTCCTGTCCAACAATATGTTGACTAATGCGACAAACCTGAAAAAATGGGTTCGCAACGACGATACGACCAGGCCGGTGACCTGGGCGCGTGACAATCCGGCCACCGCGTCGTACCAGACATCCATCGACGTGTTCGACTTGCACGGGATGAATTATCAGGAAACAACGTACGACCAGGTCCATACGCAATATCCCAACCGAAAGATATTCGGCAGTGAAAATGGCGGATCGGAATCAAACTTTTATGATATCTACCGCCACGCCTTCGTTGCGGGGGCGTTTTTCTGGACCGGGTTCGATTATCAGGGCGAGGCAACGTGGCCGAACGTCCGCGCTGGCGCGGGAAGGGTGAGCACCTGCGGTTTCCCCAAGGGCAACTATTGGGTGCACCAGGGCCAATGGCTGCCCACGCCGATGGTCCACATCGGCAATCATTGGAACTGGAGTACAGGTTCGAACCAGACCGTGACCGTTTATTCAAATTGCGATGCGGTGGAATTGTTCCTGAATTCCGCGTCGCTTGGTTCCAAGAACACGACGAACGCAACGGGGGTCTATCACCTGACGTGGAGCGTTCCCTATGCCGCCGGGACCTTGAAAGCGGTAGGAAAAAAGGCCGGGGCAACCGCTGCGAATGATTCCGTAAAAACAACGGGGGCGGCGGCCGCCATCAGGTTGACGGCTGACAGAAGCCGGATCGCAGGCGACGGAGAGGACCTGTCCTTCGTTACCGTTGAGGTCACGGATGCGAACGGGCTGATGGTCCCCACCGCGACCAATTCCATGAATTTTACCTGTTCGGGGGCCGGCACGATCGTCGGCGTTGACAACGGCGATGCTGCCAACCATCTGTCGATGAAAGCGTCTTCCTGTCCGGCGTATAACGGCAAATGCCTGGTAATCATCCAATCGGGCGGGACAATGGGAAACGCGGTCCTTGCGGCGAGTGCAACCGGGCTTACGGCCGGTTCCGCGACCATCGCGTGTTCACTTGCAACTACGGGTATACTGGCGCATCATGCTCCCGCAAGCGAATTGGGAATTGCCGGGGGCGCACAGCTTGCGGTCCATGCATCTCAGTCCGTAGCAAACATACAATACCGTTTGCCTTTTTCCGGCGCTATTGGTTTACAAATTTATGACGCAAAGGGCGCCATAATAAAGAACCTGGTTCATGAATATCAGCAAGCCGGTACTCACCGCGTGCAGTGGGACGGAAAAAATTCGGGCGGCGAAAAAACCGGCGCTGGGGTTTATTATTGCACGCTGACAACGGACGGCCATGCCTTGACAAAAACCATTTTTCGCATGGGGAAATAATTGCGCTTGTGTCGGAAACGCGGTCTTTGACCGGGAAAATTCCGCGGCATTGAAAATTAAGCCGGTCAAAAGCGGGGGTTTTATTGTACCGCGATGCCGTAGACGCTTCCCAACAGGCGTTCGACCCCTTGACGTTCAGTGACCGTGAGCGCGCGGCTATAGATCGTCACGGAAGCTACCAGGCCGCCCAGTGAACCGTAATAATTCGCAGTGCTGGCCGCCGCGATCATCAGGCCGCTGCCGGGCAGTGCATTGGTCATGGCCATTTCCATCGCGGCCGGGGCCCCATTGAGCCACGTTTGCACATGGATGCTTCCGCCCGCGACGATGCCCGAAGCCGATTCATAGGTCACCACATACCAGGTCCGCCCTTGCACGGCAAGATCGCTGTTCGCGGTTGCCGCGGCCGGGCAGGAAGCGGCGCTCGCGCTGTTGAACATCCCGATGGTCCCGTTACAGTCTATTCCGAGCCCGAACCCGTTGGCCGCGTTGGTCGAAACCAGCGTCTGCCGTGTGCTGGGAACGACCGCATTAAGGTTGAATACGACAATGATGGTGAACGGCGCGGCCGCCCAATTGCCATAGGTTAGATTATAGAGTCCATCATCAACATTGGTGCCCGGCGGAAGATTATGATCAAAATAGATTGCCGGCAATCCGTTGACGATGTTCTGGAACAGCTCGGGGTTACGGTTGCCGTCGGACTGGACAAGGGCCTGGAGCGGCCTTGACGTATCAGACCATTTGCTGATCTCCGTGGCCGACCCCGACAATAGCGTGACCCCGGCCTGGGCCGTGAGCGACAATGCGAGTTGCGGAATCTGCGCCGGGGACGAAGGTATATAGTCGACAATGGACCGAACCGTATCGGCGGTGCCGTTTGCGTCCAGCACCGTAACGGTAACCGTATCTCTTGTCAATGCAGTTGCAGGACCGATTGAAACGAAAAACCGGCGTTGGGTCCCAAGCATTTCCAGGTCCGACCGGACACGGTCTTTGACGATGGTTACCGTATAATGTTCGGTCAAAGGATTATCGGCGTCGGTGATCACATATGAGATGCTTTCCGCTTGCGCGTTCGTAAATGACACAAAGGCCCCCGACGCCGATATCTTTCCCGAATAAGTCGCGGCAAGCGAGACCGGGGACCGGTTGGGCGGCGCCACCGAAATCACCGGGGCAATGCTGTCGCTCCTTCCATACCGGTCCCTTACCGAAACCATCAATACCCTGGTCCCGGTGTCGGAAAGCTGCGGCTTCCACAGCAGCAACCCGTTCGTATCTCCATCAAGAACGATAGCGCCATTGTCAATAAACCGCGCCCGGTAGGTGAAAGGTTTTACCCCGGTCCCCTGAACGGTCTGGAGTTGCAGCACCATGCTGTCCATGCCCGCCTGCAGCGCCTTCGGGAAATCGCCCGCCTTTGTTTTGAATAAAACCGCCGGCGGCCGGTTCGCGCAATCGATCGTCGTCAGCGGCCATCGGTAGGGGTTGGAATATGCACGCTGATCGTAGAAAATAATGACCAGGCTGTCGGACCCCACCGAGGCCAGGGTCGGGTTCCATGTAACGAGCCCTCGCTTCGAAACGCTCATGCTCCCCGGCGCATGCAAAGTGACCACATCGACGAGGTCGTTATCCGGATCATAGGAAGCGATATTATAGTGGTAGACGCTGTCCGCGCAGACATAGGGTGGAAATTGGGGATCGCGAAGAAGAACGGGAACGGTATTGGCCCGCAGGGTATCGTATCGGATGATAAATTGCGCGCTGTCTCTGGTACCGGTCATGTCGAGAATCGAAACGCAGAGCGTATCCAGAATGCGCGTCGAGTCCGGCCGAAGGGCGACGAAAAAAACTCTGGTCGTGATCGCTTCCACGGTTTTCACCTTTCGCAAGGTAATGGTCACCGTATACTTTTCTGTCAACGGGTTATCGTTATCGCGGATCGTGAAGTACAGGGTCTCGGGCGCGGGATGGGTGAAGAGGTCTAGTTCCCCAGCGGCCGTCCTGCTGCCGGTAAACCGATAGGAGAGACTGCAGGGATACTCGTTACGGTGCACCACCCTGATGGCCGGATATAGCGTATCGAAACACATCACGCCGTCCCCGACGGTTATCAAGAGACGACGGTAGCCGGTGTCGGCTTCCACGGGCGCCCATAGGATATGCGGCGAGGAGGTATCAAGCACGATGGACTCGTTCCTGTCGGTAAAGCGCGCGGAGTAGTGCAACGTATATCCTGAGGACGGTTTGTCGGTCGCAAGCACAACCGACATGGTGTCCACCCCGGCCTGCAGGACCGTGGGGAAATCCAGTTCGGTAGTGGTAAAGCGAACGGACGCGTGTACCTGACCGCAGGTAACGATTGAAAAATAGAAGGTCGTGTCACGGGTCTCTCCATAACCGTCGAAAAGCCCGACCACCATACTGTCAAGACCACTCGCCGTCGGCTTCCAGGAGAGGCTCCCATCAATCGCCGTGGTCATGCCCGCCGGTATATGCCGCCATTGGAACGTAACCGGGTCGCGGTCAGCATCATACGCGATTAGTCGCAGGGAATAGATGGTGTCGATGCAGACGGAGCCGGGAACCACGGACGTCGGGATTAGAACCGGCGAGGTATTTTTTTTGATGAACACGGTATCGTCGCGGAAATTGTTCGCCTGGTCCGTCACGCGGACCGTAATGCTATTACCCCCGCTTTGATGCACCAACGGGCCCGTCGTTCCGGTCCAGGTATAACCATCCGAATTATAGGGTTGGGCGGTTACGCCATTAATAAAAACGCTCCAAATTCGAGACCCTTCATCGAAGGCAATTACTTTGAGCGTTTCCGAGTCGTTGTTTGTGGTGAAGCCATCGGCCGGCGTTCCATTAGCGGTGGTAATCTGCCAGATCATGGGTTTGATGGTGTCGGGGAAATTCGGGTCGAATAGAATGCTCACTGTGTCGGAAGCCATGAAGCGGTTGTCGGTTGAGTAACCTGTAACGGTGACTTTGTTTCTTCCGGCCTGGAGATGCACCTCCGACCATACCCAGTCGCCTGACTGGCCCTGGATTGTCCTGTAATCACTCGATACCGAATCATTGACGGCGATATGCAAAATCATGGTTTGCGTCCGGTAATTTTCCGCACTCCCTTTTACCACGATATTGGAAACGCGATACGTGACCGAATCCTCTCCGGGAACGACAAAATAGACCTTGGCGTCCGCGTTCTTAGCTCCTGAAGAATCATAAAAGGCCCAGAAAGTCCGGCTTGCGACATTGTGGAACTGCTGGTTATCCATAGCGTATACGGTTATGGCGAGCGGTCCGTTCTGCCGTGTATACTGGGACATATTCTTGAAAAATTTCGTATAGACATTGGTTTTTAGGTTGTTCAGTTCAAAAGATACACCATTGACCGAGCACGTATCCACGGTCTGGTCGATATTGTCGATAACATGCACCCTGAACACGAAAAGGCTATCGCCTGCAAAAAGCGTATCACGGTTCAGGGCGTCGTTAAAGTAATAGATGACCGGTTTTGACGTATCGTTAAACGAATAGGCGAACGAGTCGGCCGGGGTAGGGTGGTTACCCGAGAGATCGGTCACCCATAAGGCGCCTTTCCCCTGGATCTGCTGCACGTTCGTAAACGTCACGCTAGTGGATTCGGCAACGGACCCGGTTTCCTTGCCGGGACCGAAATGCCAGTGATACAGGGCGTCCTTGTCCGCCACTTTGGGGGTTGACACCGAAAAAGGTACCCCATAAACCTCCTGAACGGCCCTTTGATGGAGCGGACTTACGGCCCTGATGGAAAACGCTTCGGGAATGACTTCACCGTTCGAACGGAAGGTCTCGACCGTTATTGTCTGCAGGCCGGTGTCGAAGAAGGAAACCGGAAACAGAAAGGGGCCGCCGTTTATGCTCACCGGACCGGAACGCTTATGGATGACAGTATCGCTCCAAAACCTGTTTTTTCCCGCGCTCACTTTGAACGAATCCACATCTTCACTGAGCGCGACAACGGTCTTAATCGTTCCCGTCGCATAAATCGATATCGAATCCATTCCCTGGAAACACCACGACAGAACATGTACCTTGGCGTTAGTCAAATCGGCAAAAGGATTATAGTCCCTGCTGCAAAAAAATATGGCGGCCATGGATACCAGCGCCGTGGAAAAAACCAGACCTTTACGGGCATTCGATTTCATTGCACTTCCCATGGCAATTATTTTCGGATACTATGCTTAATTCCATATTATATAATCACCACACGAAAAAGTTAAGGTGTTTAATTGTATTACCGATGTTCATCCAAACATTTTTCGATACTTTCGCATATTTTTTTAACTAGTCCCCTTTTCCGCTGAAACACCGTTTTATTTTTGACAAAACAGCTCTAATTGAGTATATTTCTGGCAACGTCCAATGAAAAAGCATACTATCGATCGGTTAGATACTGTGTCTGATTTATCTACGCGCTTTGCGTAGATAAATCCTGACTATAGTATTTTATCCACCTTGTGGGCTATTGGAAAGGAAGTTTTTGCAATGAAGCGTTCATTAATTGCCGGGGTGCTTTTCGCCGCCCTGGCGGCATTTCCCGCATTCCCCTCCCCGACGGACACGACAGACGATAAAAAAATGACCTTTTTCGGTTGCATGCACTATTCCTTCGGTGAAATGGAAAGCGGCACCTACGAGGGCCAGGAGTTGACCCATGTATGGCTGCAACGTCTGGTAGGAGACCTGACCCTTAAAGCAAAACCTTATGATAGGCTCACCCTCTATCTCGGTGCCGAAGTTGACCTGAATTTTTCAATAAGCGAGGCGTATCAATATATGGAAACATTGATCCGCTACGTAAACATATATCCGTTCCATTTCGAAGGCGTCGTGTCCGTCCTCGATAAACCGAACGCCAAACTTGACATTGGTATCGGCTCGTTTCCCTATAAATACAACAGCGAATCGAGAGACCTCGGGGAGTATTTATTCAGAAGCAATTGCTATCCGCCGAACCTTATCACTGCGTTCGATTTTTCAGAGGCCTGGCTGACGGGCGCGCGGATACACAATACGCTTTTCAACCGCTTTACACAGGACCTTTTTCTCATCATCGAAACCAACTATCCCCCGGTACAAGACTACTCCCTTGCCTACGTCGCATCGGGGCAAATCGGGTACGGTCTCGAACTCGGCGCGGGAGTGGATTTTCATCACCTGTTTTCGGTCAACGAGGCCAAAACAACCCCACATACGCCGGATAATATGCACATTGATTCTTCTACGTCAACAATGCATCCCGATACCGGGTATTACACCTTCAGGGGGATCAAGCTTATGGGAAGGCTCTGTTTCGATCCCAAAGCGCTTTTTAGCGCCGACTTTTTCGGAAAAGAAGACCTTCGCCTGTATTCGGAAGTCGCGATGCTCGGCCTGAAAGACTATCCCGGGTACTATACCAACCTTTCCGAGCGTATACCGGTCATGGTGGGTTTTAATTTCCCGTGTTTCAAGGTCCTTGATGTTCTTGCCGTTGAAGTCGAGTATTATTCCAATCCTTATGCAAACAGCTATGCGAACCAGCTTCCCCCTTCCGCTCAGGGTCAAGCCGCCCACTTGCCTATTCCTTATGGCCAAAACGATTATAATTGGAAGTGGGCCGTCTATGCGACAAAAACCTTTTTCCGGAATTGCAGCCTTATTTTCCAGGTTGCCGACGATCATATGCGTTCACGAGAGGCCAGTCTATACGCAGCTGACATGACTGAATCGCTCCATCACGGAGACTGGTACTATATGAGCAAAGTAAAATTCACTTTTTAATATTTAAGGGCGCGAGGAGGAATATATGCGTTCCGTGCAAGAAAATATCCGGGTTGTTTTTATCATCTGTCTGGCCTTTGTTTCCATGGCTTTCGGCGGCATCAGCAGTTTTGATCAGAACTGGAAATATATCGATGGCGATCCAGCGAGCGCCCAGACAACTACTTTTAACGATGCGGCTTGGACGGCGATCAATGTACCCCATGATTTCTGTATTACACACCCGCTGACGGGTGGGATCCAGGCATGGGGATATTTCACCGGCGGTACGGCTTGGTACCGGAAGCATTTCACTCTTACTGCGGCCGATATCGCTGGTAAAGTCTTTTTTGAATTCGACGGTATCCAGCAGATTTCCACGATCTATGTAAACGGCGTCTCGGTAGGCACGAGCGGCTATGGATATATAGCCCTGAATTTTGATATCACCTCTCAAGTCGTGGCTGGTGATAATATAGTGGCGGTGCGCGTGCAGAGCGGCACCACGCGATGGTATTCGGGGGCCGGAATAAACAGGCATACCTGGCTGAAAATAATGAACAAGGTGCACCTCGACTGGTTCGGCGTTTATGTCACGACGCCCGACAATTCCGGCGTGGTCACGGTAAAAACCACCGTTTTGAATGAAAATTCCACTGTCCAGACCTGTTCGATCGCGTCCGCGATTTTAGACGTGGACGGCAACACCGTCGCGAATGCGCAGACGTCAATTGACGTCCCGGCAAGCGGCAACGTTTCGGGAAGCCAGAACATCACCATCCCGAACCCGGTCGTCTGGGACCTTGCCACGCCATATTGCTACCGTGTGAAAACGGCGATTTCGGTTGGCGGGACGGTCGTCGACTCGGCGGTCACCCCGTTCGGCATCAGGCAAATTGCCTGGAACGTCACGAACGCATTCACGCTGAATGGAAAAAAGGTCCCGCTCAAGGGCATGTGTTCGCATGAAGCCTGGGGCGCATTGGGCTCGGCCTATAACGATGAATATTATGAGCGCACGTTTCATATCATCAAAGACGTGGGATATAACTCCCTGCGCAGCTCCCATAACCCGCGCGACCGCGGGGCCGTCAGCCTGTGCGACAGAATGGGGCTTTTATTATTTGATGAACTCTATGATAAATGGGACGCGTCGCATTCGGATTTTACCAATAGCTGGAGCAGCCATCTTAAAACCTTTATCGCCCGCGACCGGAATTGCCCGTCGGTCATTTTATGGTCGGTGGGCAACGAAACCTCGGAACAGGGTTCCGGCGATTTGACAACCTTCACCTCCAAATACCAGCCCATGGCCGCGTATGTCCACGCCAACGACTACCGTAAGGTCACCGTGGCCTTTATAAATAGCGGCGTGCAGACCAGCTTTGCCCAGCTCATGGACATTGGCGCCTTCAACTACGCGACCGGACTCTACGACGGATATCACAGTTCGCTGCCGAACCTCGCCATGCTCGGCTCCGAAGAGTATTCCGGGAACCCGGTGATCGCCGTTTCCTGGCCCATCGTAAGGTCACGAAGCAGCTATGTCGCAGGGAATTACACCTGGGTCGGCCTTGATTACATAGGAGAACCGAAAGTCACGTCCACGAGCGCCCATGTGCGAAACGCGGCCACGATCGACATGGTCGGGAACATACGGCCGTACATGTGGGTCTGGACCAGCAAATTCGTCGAAAACCCCATGGTGAAAATAATCGTCCAAGACAGCAGGGTGGACCGGCCCGCAACCACGGCCAATTCCCAGATGGATTATCCGATGATGGTGGCCCACTGGACCCATCCGTATATGGCTTCGAGCCCGGCAACGACCGTGGTGACGCCCACCAACTGCGACAGCGTCCAGCTCTTTATCAACGGCGCCTCGCAGGGCGTGAAAAAGCGCCTCTCGGGAGCCAACGATACCGCTTTCAACTGGAGCGTCAACTATGCGGCGGGAACGATCAAGGCTATAGGCTATAAATTAGGCGTCGCCTGGTACACCGACTCGCTGACCACGGTGACCGGCACGCAGAAAATTTCCCTGACCCCGGACCGCCCAATCATGAAAGCCGACGGTCTGGACCGGGTGTATGTCAAAGTGACCGTTACCGATGCGAACGGCTCGTATGTCCCTACAGCCAGCCAGGACATTACCTTTAACGTTACCGGTCCGGCGACGATCATCGCGAAACACAATTCCGACGCCTGGGCCGATTTCAGGGTTGGAACGGCGTATTACGGCACGTGCCTTGTTTCCCTGCAATCGACCGGGGCGGCGGGAAACATTACGCTCACGGCTTCGGCAACCGGCCTTACCGGCGGAAGTTTGACGATCCCGACGAACGCGACCACCGCGGAAGTCCCTTATGTATTCGGGCTTTCCAAAGCCGACGCGCTTGCGAAAATAAGCGGCAGAGGCCTCAAAACCGGCACCATCAAATATCAATACAGCGCTTCCGTCACCGACGGCAATGTCATCGACCAGAACCCCGTTTATTGGAGCACGGTCGCGGCCGGAGCGCCCGTTAACCTTGTCGTTTCTTCCAGCACTCCCAAGGTTGACGAAGTGGTAAACGTGGTCGTTTCCCGGTGCGTTGCTTCGGCCCCGTCCGACATCAGAATCATCGCGAGCGCGCATTCCATTGATTTCTCGGTGCCAAATCTTGACAAGACGGCCGATCTGCGGCTGGACCTGTTCACGCTCCAGGGGAAATACGTGCAAACGCTTTTCAACATGAAGACCTTTGGGGGGAAATTCTCCGTTCCTTTCAGTCAAAAAAACGCGCATTTAGGAGCGGCAGCGGTCTATTGCGCCGTGCTTCATTTTGGAGACCTACGAAGGGTTTTGCCGATACGGTTCATGAAGCAATAAGCGGAAATAAGCGGGATTTTCGAGCCATTGACTTCCGGTGATGGGCCGTTGTCAAGCCGGATTATTCCGGTTTCGAGGACCGGATTGATAGATATTCCCGCGCGGTGCAAATTATGATACCGGGTTTCTTATAATCTTCTTTATTTCGCGTAATTAAATATTCTAAATTCTCTTCCAAAGCGGAATAATATTGGATTGCGTCTTCAAAATCCTTAAAACCGGACGATAAGGCCAATTCGATTATTTTATCGTTGACGGTTAAAATATTCAATAGCGCTTTTAACCGAATGAGTACTTGTAAAGCGAATCTTCCGGATTCCTGCTTTCGTAAGATATAATACAAATTAGCGAATATTAATGGCGAAACATATCCAAGCACCTTATTTTCCTCGATCAAAGTGAATAACTGTAAAGCATCGGAATAATTCTCCCGTTCTTGAATAAGGTCCAGGATTATATCCGAATCGATGAATATTTTGTCCATTATTTGTATTTTTTTATCAGGTATTTTGAATAGTCATCTTTGAAGTTGAACGCTTTGCTCTTTTTTGCAACGCCTGCCAATCCCGATACTATGGGAGGTAATCTATTGTTTTTAGCTTCCGATTGCCTCTTCGTCAATGAATTGAAATAATTCTCAACGAGCTTGGATAAACTAAATCCCTTATGAAGGTGTATGTACCTCTTTGCCCTGCTGATGGCGCCAGAGTCCAATTTCAACGTTAATTTCGATTCCATAAGCAATTTCTCCTTATACGTATAATATACAATTTATTATACGTATAAGCAAGCCCTGAAAGGGAGATTAATGGCGGTTGTGTGGTTTTTTAGGTGGTGTGGTCGAACGTTTTCTTACTGTAAACAAATCAATTTAGCGCCAAACCACCAAACCTGGCGCCCCGTTACCTGATCGCTTCTGTAATATTGCAGTGGCGGGCCCGTCACATGCCAGACTTCTTGAAATCGATTTCAATTCCCTTCCGTTAATTGAATATGCATGCAGCGGGATGTTCCGTAAATCGTGAGACCGGTTCGCCAGCGTGTGTTCGATACGCCGGTTGTTGTTTATTGAGGTTGCGCGATTTGTCGTAATAATGGTCCCGTTGTCGCCGACAGCCGTGAAGGCGCCGCCGGAAAAAATCACTTTGTTGAGATTTTGGGTCGTTCCGGAGCCGCAGGCAATCCATGAAGTCCCATTGATGGAGGAGAAAATAACGCCATTGTTCCCCACCGCAATATAGGCGCTGTCGCCATACGCGATGTCGTTGATTGCAACATTATTCGAGTTCAGGTTCTGATGACTCCAGGCGCCGGAAGTATCAACAGCCGGCATATTACCCCTGATTGAACCCGTACCG
>Ga0182017_10002990_pt1 | contig 12668 bp, 11 predicted proteins | sample 712E3DmetaG_FD_120492 | JGI IMG/M metagenome (GOLD analysis project Ga0182017, IMG submission 120492) | Permafrost microbial communities from Stordalen Mire, Sweden - 712E3D metaG | ecosystem: Environmental > Terrestrial > Soil > Wetlands > Permafrost | place: Sweden: Stordalen | collected... | reverse complement strand
GGGCCTCTTTTCCGGTTTATTCCGCACGCTGCCCAGAGAAGATTGGAAAGCATCTGCCGGGAAAGTTTCTTCCCGCTTATTTCCCGGATAGTCTGTCTTTGTTGTAGCGCTCTTGATACTGATTTGCCCCCCTCGACCCTTGGTTTCGGTAAGTCGACCGGCAGCAGAACCTGTGAAGACCCGGAACGTTTTTCCATAGAGGCGGCTCGTCTGGGAGAAGATGACAATCATTCGTCATCAAGGAACGGATAAAAGAGGACTGGTAACCCTATCGCAAAAGCAACATCTTGCGCGTCTGGATGAAGCTTCCGGCGATGAGTCTGTAGAAATACATCCCGCTGGCAAGACCGGATCCGTCAAACGTCCGTGTATGGAACCCCGCCGGCAATGTGCCTTCCACGATGGTTGCCACTTCACGCCCCTGCACGTCATACACCCTGAGCGTCACACGCCCCGCCTGGAGGAGCTCGAACCCAATTATCGTTGAGGGATTGAATGGATTCGGATAGTTGCTGTACAGCTGATATGCCCTTGCCGGTCTGATCGCTTCTGTGATTCCGTTCACAACCTGAGGCATCCGGACAAGCTCGATCCCGCTGCCGGTCCCCAGATTCCGCGAATACTGCATGTCCGTGAGATTGTTCCAGTGTTCATGGACGCCGATGCTCGGGATGGGCGACCCGGTGCTGTCGGGATCATACATGATTCCGGCCGGCCAGGTTGTCGAATCCGCCGCCTGGTGGAGGTAATCGTCCACACCAACCTGCTGCACGTACGTCGCCAGACCCCGCGCCGGAGTAAATTCTGATCGGAGGAAGTCATAACCCACAGATTCGATTGCCACCTCATCAAGCGAGCAAAATATCGATGACATCCAGTCATTGTTGAAAGGCGGCATGGCCCATTTCACCGGCTTGTCGAGCTCGTGATCCGTCGCCCAGAGGGCGTCCAGGATGAACACAAGGTTCTTACCACCCAGGAGGTGGTGGCTCATGAGGTCCACCTGCACCCGGTAAAGGCCGTACTTGTTCCTCAACGAATCCGGCGTCGGCGGGGAGACGAGCCCGTTATGAAGGTGTGAGGCATCGGCGCGCGTCTGTGATCCGAAGTGGTTTTTGGCGAATGCGGTCATCCCGGCATAGGCGTGACCTTTCAGCATCGGGATGTCAACAAGGTACGCTGCGTCATCGAATACGGTATACAGATGATCCGAAACCGTCGGCGTTCCTGTGGACGTGTGCAGGATTTTCCCCCGGTCGGAGTAGTGAACAACGGCCGTCTGGCTCGCGATCACCTTCTCCCGTCCTGCCAGCCCGTCATGATCCAGGTAATGGACACCCGGGAATTCCGGATGCCAGAGGTCATAGCAATGTTTGTAGATGTGCCTCAGAGGGTCGCCGACAAGTATGTTTGCCTGAGAGACTTTAGCCACGTTGACGAGCTGCCTCAGCACCGAGAGCACAACCTGCGGGGAAGTCTCGGAGATGCCGTAATAGGAATTCTGCACCTTCGAGAGATCGGTCGGGTTGAAATTGCCGGACCAGCTGCTCGTTGCGTTGATCTTGATGAATATCTTCTCCCCCGGCTGGTATCCGATGTCGCCCTTCCCCGCATTCGTGTTATGGAAATGGAAGAGGGCATCCCATGCGGCGCTGTCGCTGCTCCGGCCTGTGACCGTCTGAAGGCCTGTCGAGACCATCCTGTCAATTGAGGCCTGGTTGCTGTTCTCGCTCAGAAACCAGCCGTGACCGTACTGGTCGGGCACGCAGTTGATGTTTGTCGCAGTGGAGTCGTGCACCCAGACGACCCGTCCCGGGAAGATCCCTTTGGCGACGCCGATCGGCTGATTGGCGGCGTGGAGTGATGCCGGGATTGTCGCCTCTGCCTGCTGGACGTCTCCCGTGAATATCAACGGAACGGCGACGGCCGCGATCGCCATCACGGCAGCCAGCCGGTAATTTGACATTTTGAATGTTTCTCTCGCCTTCCGCAGAGTGAGAAGAGAGATCGCCACTCCACCCAGCTGGATGAGCATGCCGGAAGCCAGCGACATCGCGACGCGCATACAGGGATACGTCACCCGGGAAGGTTTCGGGATGACGCGAACAACCACCCAGATAATTGCAGCGAGACCCATGGCGAGAAAATACAGGTTTGACCCTCTGCGGAATCCCTGTCCCGGGTGATCCTCGTGGTGATGATTCTCTCGGGTCTTCATATCTCCTCTTTTCCTCCGGGCCGGTTGCCGGGCATGGACAAACAAAAAGGCATCCCTCGTTTCCATCTGGGGAAACCGGGATGCCTTCTCAAAGAACTACTCTGAATATCAATGTACCTCAATTTGCCTGCAATATCAACGGGCCGCTGGAGTCGATGTATTGGTGTGTCGATTCATTGATGAGGCGGCGGCCGGGGAACGGAGGCATTCTCTCTCGTGCAGACATTGCGTCTTTGCGCAGCATTGGGTAACATTAGGCGGTACATTCAGCAAAGATTCCGCATTCCTGCCCCGCAGGCCTGTTCCTCCATTATAGCACACAGGGATACCCCCATGAGACAGTTCGCTTGGTTACTCCTCCTCCTCACCTCCATGAGCGCATTCGCGCAAAAATTCGAAGGGCTCGCCCCCACGCCTCCGATGGGATGGAATAGCTGGAATACATTCGCCGGCAATATCAACGAACAGTTGATCAAGGGGGTGGCGGAAGTCCTCGTGTCGAGCGGGATGCAAAAGGCTGGATATACCTGCATCGTTATCGACGACTGCTGGGAAGCAATGGCGAGAGACACGATGGGAACCCTGATCGCCGATCCGGCGAAGTTTCCGGGGGGGATGAAGGCGCTGGGCGACTATCTCCACGCGAAAGGATTCAAATTCGGGATCCACAATTGTGCCGGCACTCAGACATGTGCCGGATTTCCCGGGGGGCGCGGGCACGAATTCCAGGATGCCCGCACGTATGCTTCCTGGGGTGTGGACTACCTGAAATACGATTGGTGCAACCATGGTACTGCGAACGCAGAGGAGACGTACAAAACAATGCGGGATGCGCTCCACGCAGCAGGCAGGCCCGTGATCTTCAGCCTCTGTGAATGGGGAAACAATCAACCATGGTTATGGGCGGCGAAAGTCGGCCATCTCTGGCGCACCACGGGTGACATACGGGATTGCTTCGACTGCCAGGGTGTGTATGATATGGGATGGAAAGTCATTCTGGACAAGCAGGTGGGACTGGAAAAATACGCGGGGCCCGATCACTGGAATGATCCCGACATGCTGGAGGTCGGCAACAAGGGGCTCTCGCTCGGCGAGTCCAGGGCCCATTTCAGTCTCTGGTGCATCCTCGCAGCACCGCTCATGGCGGGGAACGACGTGAGGAACATGTCGAAAGAGATCCGCGACATCCTGACAAACAGCGAGGTGATCGCCATCGATCAGGACCCACTGGGAAAGCAGGGATACAGGTTCATCGAGAACCCGGGGAAAGAAATCTGGGTGAAGGAGCTCTCCAACGGCGGGTGGGCGGTGTGTGTTCTCAACGGCGGCGATAACAGGATGGAAATGCACCTGAACTGGAATAATCTTCCGTTCCTCAAGGGGACATTTCGCGTCCGGGATATCTGGAATAACAAGGATCTGGGAACGACGAAGGAAGAATTTGTCGGTCAGATCCCGTCGCATAACGCGATCTTGATGAGACTCGCTCCGGCGCAATAGCTTCTGAACGACCGGGAGGAATTATGAGGTCAAAGAGAGATCGGCGCTCCGTCGTGACACACAATTGGTTGAAGGTTTTCGTTCTCGCCCTGTCACCGGTCATGCTTTCTGCCCAGACCGGCAAAGTGTTTGACGATCTCTCCCTGGACAGCAAAATCCTCAAGGGTGAACGGAAGTATGCCGTGTATCTCCCCCCGGACTATGCGACTTCGCAGCGCCGCTATCCGGTCCTGTATCTCCTGCACGGGAGCGGCGATGACCAGACGGGATGGGTGCAGTTTGGAGAGGTGTTACATATCGCAGATAAGGCGATCAATGAGGGGTACGCGACGCCGATGATCATCGTGATGCCCGACGCCAACACGGGACGCCGCGGCTATTGGAACGACATCAGGGGAGAATGGCGGTATGAGGACTTCTTCTTTGAGGAGTTCGTTCCCTTCGTGGAAAAGACCTATCGGATAAAGGGGGAGAAGCAGTACCGGGCCGTGGCAGGTCTCTCCATGGGTGGCGAAGGGAGTTATCTCTATGCGTTGCATCATCCCGAGTTGTTTTCGTCGGCCTGCCCCCTGAGTGCCGGGACAGGCCCCCTGACGCCGGCCGACACCAGAAAAAGTCTGACCCGGTACGCCCAGCCCGTCACCGGGAATCCTCCTGACAGCCTCGCAATTGAAGCGTATTACAAAAGCCACAGCGTCCTGTTCCTCGTCGAGAACATGCCTGAGGACCGGAAGAAGGCCGTCCGGTGGTACATCGACTGCGGTGATGATGATTCTCATATCGAAGGGAACTCCCTTGTGAATATCGCCATGCGCAAGAATGGGATTCCCCATGAATTCCGCGTTCGGGACGGCGGCCATACCTGGACATACTGGCGATCTGCGCTCCCCGAAGTACTCAGATTTGTCTCTGAAGCGTTTCACCAATACTAACAGTCACACCCAAGAACATCGTGATCGTTGATCCCGCCGCTCTTCGGCAGGAACCAACGAAATCCCGCAGCCGAACAGAGGCGGGGATCGGTCTATCCCTTTCGTCTCATCTCCTCATCGATTTCCTTCCCGGCGGCAACAACCAGATCCGGAAGACCCAGAATGTCCTCCACGGTCGTCCTGAAATTCACCACGCATGCCCGGATTGCGAATTTCCCCCCGACAATGGCGTTGGAGGGATACATTTTTCCTCCTGACTGGATCCGGGCGAGAACTTCAGTGTTGAGCTTGTTCAGGTATTCCTCGCCGGTCCTGTCGGCGCCCCGGAGGTCCGCAGGGACGTACCTGAATGTGGCGATGCTCAGATTGCACGTCAAAGGCTCGATTTCCGGGTGCGACCCGAGTGACCTGTAGAGATCCGCGGCGATCCCGCAGTCTTCCCGTATCATCCGTTCGTACCCTCCCCGTCCGGCCTGGCGGAGTGCAAGCCAGACTTTCAGCGCCCTGAACCCCCGCGAGTTTTGAAGTCCGAGCTCATGAAAATTTGTGAGCCCCTCGTCCGCGTGCTCGTCGAAGCGGTAATATGCCGGGTGGTAGCTGAATGTATCGAGGAGAGCCTTCGGGTTACGGACGAGCGCGCAACCGGCTTCAAGCGGGGCGTAGAGCCATTTGTGCGGATCGACGGCTACAGAATCGGCATCCCTGAGCCCCTTCAGGTCGGCGGAAGCCTCCGGGAGAGCCGCGGCGAAGCCCCCGTACGCGCCGTCGACATGAAACCAGAGATCGTGTTCCCGGCATACCGCTCCGATTTCCTGGAGAGGGTCGGTTGCGCCCGTGCCCACTGTTCCGGCCGCCCCCACGACCATGAGTGGAATCATTCCCCCCTTCATGTCCGCGTTGATCTGCTCCCGGAGCACTTCCGTTTCCATCCGTTGATTCTCATTGACCGGGATCCAGGCAATCGCATCGTGCCCCAGCCCGAAGAGGTCCGTGGCCTTGTGGATCCAGGTATGCGTTTCGCTCGAGCAGTAGATCCTCAGCCGTCCGTGCGTCGCGTCCCCTACACCCTTGTTTCGGATATCCCAGGGAATTTTCGCTTTCCGTGCCGCCAGGAAGCAGACGAAATTAGCCATGTTCCCGCCGGTTACGAGTATCCCGCCGCAGGAGGCGGGATATCCTATCATCTCCGCGATCCATCGAATGGTCTGGCGCTCGATTTCTGTTGCGACAGGCGACAGGTCGTACGCACCCACGTTGGGATTCACCGCTGATGCGAGGAAGTCGCCGAGGACCCCCACCGGCGCCGCGGGAGAAGTGATGTATCCCCAGAACCTGGGGTGCCCGTTAAAGAGCGAATGATCAAACAGGAGTGTCGAAACCTGGCTGAGCAGCTCTTCGGCCGGCGTCCCCTTTTCGGGGAACGGACTGCTCCCCAGAAGCGAACGTATCTGGCCGGGTCGTTCCGCACGCGTGACCGGGTTGGACCGGTCCTGTATCCACGAGAGAAACTCCGCTATCCGATCCACAAGCGCGTGCCCGATCTTCCGGAATTCATCGGGACTCATGTCCAGCGCGGCGTGGCGCCGGGGATTGTTGCTCATATTTTCACCTCTCTGGGGTCGGATAATGTAGGTTCGGGGCCTTGGAAAAACAAGTCGGACCGCGTCCCCTGTTGTCCATTTCAATATTCGTGTCTATATTCCCCTGCTTCACGGTTGGTTTGTATGCGGATTTTGAACCTGAACAGACGCCGGACAACCTCATGCCCTATCCCCCGAAACTGGAGGAAGAGATCGGTTATTTGCAGGAACTTCTCGGAGCCTCGGCCGTTTTCCCCCCTCCCTGCTTTGTCACAATGAATGCGGAGTTTGCCGCCTATGAATCCCGCTCCTCGCTGACCGTGACTTTTCCTGTCACGGAGAATCTCCTCAATCCTGTGGGGGCGATGCAGGGAGGCTTCATCACCGCTGCGCTCGATAACGTGCTTGGTCCGCTCAGCTATCTTGCAATGAAGAATCCGGCCTCGACGCTTGATATCCACACACAGTATATCCGCGCCGTGTCTGCCGGCGACACGCTGACAGTGACGGCGCGCGTCGTTTCCATGGGGCCCGCGACGCTGGTCATGACCGCCGAGGCCCGGAACGTGCGCGGCAAGCTCGTTGCCACGGCAACTGCCAATGCCATCACGGTAGGGAAGGGGAGCCGTCTCTGAGAAGAGACTGCGGGGTGTGCCGCGGACCTCTGCGCCGGACCCGGCGCTTCACGCGGCAGTGATCTGCCGCCATCTCCCGCCGAGCGCCAGCAAGAACAGCACGGCTGCGGCGATCGCGAATGCCACAGGCGTGCCGGCGGCAGCCGCCTTGTCCGTCGTAGCCATGAAGTCGATTGACGGCGTGTGGTGCGCGGGTCCCAGGTACCAGAATGCCACGTAGATCGCCTCGAACGTCTTGCTTGTGCCGCTCCAGATCCCGAGAGCGAGAGCGAGGGAAGGGATAAAGACCGCTCCGGCTATGATCGAGAGAAATGTCGCGGTTTCCCCGTTGAGCGCCAGCCTCAGAAGTACTCCCGAGGCGAGGAATATTCCGACGAGGAATCCCGCTCCCCATTCTGCCGGAAGTTGGCGGGCGAGGGGCCGGGGTGCGGAGAAAAGTATGCTGCCGGTGCGGAACCGTTTTTCCCTGGTCCCCATGCCTGACCATAAGAGCACGGGCCAGATCCAGAGGAAGAGAAAAATATCCGCGCGCGCGGATGTGGGGTCCGTTGCCACCGACGCAATCCAGAGGCCCAGGGCGACGGCGTACCACCAGAAGGGAAGCCCCTGAAGCATCAGGCGGAGTTCAGCGACGAGTATTCTCCCGGTGGCAAACCGTTGAAACAGCGCCTCGAACGGGAGCAGAATCCAGCCCGGGATTTTCTGGAGGGGTGGCCATGTAACTCGTTTCATGAATTTGCTGAGACGTCCCGTGCGGCGTCCCGCCGCATTCGAGGCAAAGCGGTCGAAGAGTCCGGCGGCGAATAGTGCGAGGAGGAAGCCGTAGGCCACCGGGAGAGATCTGTATCCGAAAATTTCGAGAGTCCACGGCAGTCCGCTCCACACAATAGGGTGTTGCTCTCCGGTCTCCTTTCCCCCCGCTCCGATCGAGAAATGACCGTTGTAGTCCGGCACGACCAGGCGCGCGTCGGCCTGTATCCGGTCTATCGCGACCTTTAACCCGAAGACGTCCGTGGACATGTTGCCGGTCTCCATGGGGACGACGATGAGCGCCGTAAAGGCGAAGAAGAAGAGAATATTGCCGAATCCCCCCCTGAGAAACCTCACGCTCTCAAAAAAAACCGCCGTCCCCCCGACGCAGAACATCCCTGGCAGTGTCAGAAAAATAAACGGCGAGACCAGGGCCGGGATGTCGAGTCCCTCCCCCCTGAATACCTGCATGAGGACGGCGGCGACAGCCAGGATACCCGTGACGACCGCAAGTACCGCAAAATTGCTCAGCAATTTCCCCAGCATGTAGAGCGTCGTGCTGACCGGGGTCCCCGCGAGTATCTCTCCCACGCCCGTTTCCCTGTCCCGCTCGATGGCATTCTTAACGACGTAGAATCCGACAAGGCCGACGAACATCATGGTGCAGAGCGCAACCGCCATTCCGGTCCAGGCCGAATTCGGCACCGGCCGGCAGTTCCCCATGTTCACGCCGATCGTCCCGTCATTGACGAGGTATCCCAGATAGAGCGCGGCGGCGATTGTCACGAGGAAACTGTACCCGCGTGTCCGTTCGAGTATGTCCGCCTTCATCAGTGCTGAGAGCGTTCTCAGGGCGCTCATGAGGCGCCTTCCTTCCTCGCTCCCGTGACGAGACTCAGGTAAGCGTCTTCCAGGGATGGGTCCGCGGACTGTGCGCCGGGATCGGGCGGTCCCGTCGAAATTATGCGGCACAGGACGCCGTCGCTCCTGCGGAGCGTCCCGCTCACGAGGAACCGTGAGCGGACAGCGACGAGATCGCTGCTCGGGACGACCCACTCCCAGACGCGGCCCCGCACGCCGGCCAGGATCGTCTCCGGCAGCTCATGTGCGACCATTCGCCCTCTGACAATGACTGCAATATCCGTGGCGACAGCCTCGACGTCCGAGACGATGTGCGTGGAGAGTATGACGACTCTTTCTCCCGAGAGGTCTGAGAGAAGGTTCCTGAACCGGACCCGTTCCTCGGGATCCAGTCCGGCCGTCGGCTCGTCCACGATCAGCAGCCGGGGGTCGTTCAGGAGGGCCTGCGCGATCCCCACTCTCTGCCGCATCCCCCCCGAGAACCCTCCCAGCCTCTGAGTACGTTCACTGTCGAGGTTGACGAGGAGCAGCAGTTCGTCGATGCGCCTGCGAGCCGCAGGTGCGTCAAGTCCCTTTGCCGCCGCGATGTAGCCGAGGAACTCCACCGGCGTAAGGTTCGGGTAGACTCCGAAATCCTGCGGAAGGTATCCGAGTTCACGGCGGAGGCTGTCGGGCGAGCGGACGATGTCGGTGCCGTCCCATGTGACGGTTCCTTCGGTCGGCTTCGAGATGGTCGCCAGTATGCGCATCAGCGTGCTTTTTCCCGCCCCGTTCGGCCCGAGCAGGCCGATGACCCCCGGTGCGAGGGAGATAGAAAAATCCCGGAGTCCCCAGACGTCCGCGGTGTACCGTTTGCTCACGTGCTCAATGAGGAGGTTCATGGTCGCTCGTAGATTATGCGTCCGTCGAATATTGTCATGACGACCCGTGCGTTCGCGATTTCCTTCGGATCGACGGAGAGTATGTCCATGGAGAGGACCGCGATGTCCGCGACCTTCCCGGGCTCGATCGATCCCTTCGACTTCTCGTCGAAGCTGGCGTATGCCGAGCCCATCGTGTAGGCGCGGATTGCTTCCGGCACACTGATCTTCTGTCCGGGGACCCATCCCCCGGGGTGTTTGCCGTCGAGCGTTCTCCTTGTCGCCGCCGCGTAGATCCCCATAATCGGGTCCATGGGCGCGACGGACCAGTCGGAACCGAATGCAAGCATCACGCCCGCGTCCAGGAGGCTGCGGAACGCATATGTCCCCTTGACCCGCTCGGGGCCGATCCGTCCGTCGGCCCAGCGGCCATCGTCGATCGCGTGATACGGCTGCATGGAGGCGATCACGTGCTGTGAGGCGAACAGCCTGATGTCGTCCGGCCTCAGGTGCTGCGCGTGCTCGATCCTGAATCGCCTGTCCCGGTCGCCGTTCTTCTTCGCGGCCTCCGCGAACATCCCGAGTATGATGTGATTTGCCCTGTCGCCGATCGCATGGATGGCTACCTGGAGTCCCGCGCTGTCTGCGCCGAGGATGTTGTTCAGCATCGTGCTCTCGGGTATCATCTCGTCGCTCGCCAGACCGGAAGTCCCGGGGGCGTCAGTGTACGGCTCGAAAAACAGTGCGGTGGTGGACCCGAGCGATCCGTCGGCAAAGCCTTTCAGTCCTCCGATTCTCAGCCTGTTGCCGCCGAATGCCGCGCGGATGCCGACAGACGCCAGGCGCTTCCATGTCGCGAGGGGCTGATGTGCGGAGATCCGGAGCGTCAGCTCGCTCGTCGCGAGGAGTTTCTGGTACACTTCGAGGTCCGGGGGTGCGCCGGACATGTCCTGGACGCTTGTCACGCCGTTTTCGGACGCGTACTTCATTGCGGCGCGGAGTGCCTCCGTGATCTCCTCTTCGCTCATGTCGGGAATAATCGCGTACACCGGATCCATCGCCGCGTCTTTGAGGATTCCTGTCGGCTCACCCTGCGCGTCCCGCACGATTGTCCCCCCGGGGGGATCTGGTGTCTCCTTCGTAATCCCGGCTGCCTTCAGCGCGAGCGTGTTTGCAAGGCACATGTGTCCGTCGAGCCGGTTGATGAAGACCGGGTTCTCCGCCGTGGCTCCGTCGATCAGGTGACGGGTGGGAAGGCGTGCCGGAGTCCAGTTCTGGTGGTCCCAGTCCCCCCCGGTGATCCACCTGCCGGGCTTCAATGTCATGGCGAATCTCCGTATTCGCTCGCGCAATTCCTCTTCCGTCCTGGCGTCTCTCAGCTGTACGCCCGCCAGGTGCGCGCCGCCATCGATCAGATGGACGTGCGCGTCGTTGAAGCCCGGCAAGGCCAGTCTCCCGTGCAGGTCAACCACCCTGGTCCCTTTCCCGGCCAGGGGGAGGATTTGTGCCGTGGTCCCGACCGCGGTTATCAGGCCCCCGGAACACGCGACCGCTTCGGCCTGCGGCCGGGCCGGGTTAACGGTCCATATCTTCCCGTTGATGAGGACGAGATCGGCCGGCACCTGCGCCAACGAGAGCGCACCGAGGAGCGCGAGAAGGAGGCAGGGAACGAGTGTTTTCATTGAAAGAGCCGGGAGAAGTCGGAGAATGTATGGGGGAATGCAGCGACAAGATAATGCGTTTTTGCCAAACACACCACCCTCTCGTTCACCGTGGAACGACACACCGTGGAATGACGACACATCTCGGAATGACACATGGTTGCGCGACCACGGGAACAATATCATCTATATCTACGGAGAAACGGACCTCTGGGGCGCGACCGCGATGGAGCTCTCCGACGAGACCAATGCCATAAACATCGTGAAACCCGGGGGTTCGCACCGTACAAGAATCGGCACTCTCCCCCCCGGCCAACAGAATATAGTCTATTCAGCGCTGGAAGAGTGGCTGGGGATCAAGATTACACGCTGAACCCGTTCCTGACTCGATCCACTACCTCCTGTGGAACCCGGGGGGGTGGACTTGCGTTGGTTCTTTCAGTCCCCCTGTAGTGCAACTCACAGAATAGAGGTACCAATGAAGCGGCGAATCGTCCTCGGTTTTTCCCCTGTTTTGTTCACTCTGTTGTTCGCCTCCCTCGGCTGCGCACAGGGGTTGTACATAGAGAGCACCCGTTCCGGCAGTTCCGACGTTGAGGAGAAGATGTACTACATGCCGAAGATGTTCAAGTCTGTCAGCTCGGATCGCGCGGAGATCTCGATACTCCGCTTTGACAGGGAGACGATCTATGATATCAATCCTGAGAAGAAAACGTACACCGCCATGACATTTGCAGAGATGAAGGCCATGGTGGACAATGCAAGGTCGAAAGCAGACGAGATGATGGCCAAACGCCTTGCGTCGCTCCCTCCCGATCAGCGGGAGAAAATGAAGGAGAGAATGGCGGCGATGAAGAACCCGCCGTCGTCCTCCGGCGCCAGGCATGAGGTCGTCTCAACCGGCGAGCACAGGATGATAAACGGATATGCCTGCGAGAAGTACATCGTGAAGATCAACGGGAAGGAGTCCGAGACTGTCTGGGCATCGAAGCAGGTCCCGGGATATGAAACTATGAAGCGTGACATGGAAGGGTTCCTCGATCGCATGTCCGCCATCGCGGGGAGGAGAGGGGACCTGGGTGCATGGTTCAAGCAAATCGACGGTTTCCCCATCGAGACCGATTCGCACGGAAGCGTGAAGACAGTGGCAAAAATCGATCGCAGATCCATCCCCGCCTCGGAATTCGAAGTGCCGGCGGGCTATACCAGGGAGAAGAACCGGATGCCGGGTGACCCCGGGGCCGGAGGGGAATGAGTCTTTCGTTCAGAGAAGATCTCGTCATATCTCTATGCCGCTGCGCTTCCAGGCGCAGCGGCTGTTCCTTCACTCCGCCCGATCCATCCGCTTGAGTCTTTCAATCGCATCCAGACTCCCCATCGCTGCCGCCTTCCTGTAATACCTGAGGGCCGATTCCTTCTCTCCGGGGTCTTCCCTCAGCGATCCGAGACCAAGATATGGAAGGGCGGATTCAGGGACGATCTGCATCGCCCGCTTGAATCGCTCGATCGCCCGGCTCTTCCAGTGTCCGGGCTTTCCCTGTGGATTATCCACGAACATTCATAACCGATCGCGCAGCAGGTGGCGGCAAGGAACTGCGCCGCCGGGAGCACGTCTTACAGGTTTTTCTCCCGTTTTCGCCTTACGGTGCCTGAGGCACCTCCTTCAGGAGG
>Ga0182017_10002987_pt1 | contig 12671 bp, 12 predicted proteins | sample 712E3DmetaG_FD_120492 | JGI IMG/M metagenome (GOLD analysis project Ga0182017, IMG submission 120492) | Permafrost microbial communities from Stordalen Mire, Sweden - 712E3D metaG | ecosystem: Environmental > Terrestrial > Soil > Wetlands > Permafrost | place: Sweden: Stordalen | collected... | reverse complement strand
GGTCTAATCGATTTCGGTGAGCCGTTTAAAAAGCTCTTTAACCAAGGTATTATCGTTGCCGACCATCAGAAAATGAGCAAATCGAAAGGTAATGTCGTCAACCCCGACGCTTACGTCAGTGAACTGGGCGCCGATACTGTGCGCGCTTATATGATGTTCCTCGGACCTTGGGAACAGGGCGGGGAGTGGTTCGATAGCGGCATCAGCGGCGTGGCCAGATGGTTGAATCGAGTCTGGAATCTGGCGCTGGAAGAATACGAACCGAAAGCTAATGATGCTCAAGCCGTTAAAGAATTGGAAAGATTTACACACCAGACTATTAAGAAAACAACCGGGGACATGGACCGGCTGCGCTTGAACACGATGATTGCCGGACTGATGGAATTCACCAATTACCTGAACAAAGGTAAAGAATCAGCCAATGTTTCGAAGAAAGACTGGCAAAACAGCATCGAAGCGCTGGTAATCATGATGGCACCCACCACGCCGCATCTGGCAGAAGAATTGTGGCACAGATTGGGACATCATGAGAGCATTCATAATCAAAGCTGGCCGCAATGGGATGAAGCGCTGGCGAAAGAGGATGAAATCACACTGGTGGTTCAGGTCAACGGGAAACTGCGTGACCGTCCGACCGTCCCGGCCTCTATCACGGAAGAAGAAGCGAAGAAACTGGCACAGGCGAGCGAAAAAGTACAACCTCATCTCCAGGGCAAAACTATTGTGAATATTATTTATGTTCCCGGGAAACTGGTGAATATTGTAGTGAAATAACGTAACCTCCCTTCTTCACAAAGAGGGAGAATACATTTTCTCCCCTTTGTAAGGGGAGATACAGAGGGACGTTTAGAGAGGATATTGATATGAAAATAGCATTTATCGGCGGCGGAAATATGGGGGAGGCGATTCTGGCAGCTTTGCTGAATAAAAAGCTGGCCATTGCCAGAGACATCACCGTCAGCGATATCAGCGAAGCCCGGCGTCAATATCTCTCTCAAAAATATGCGGTCATGGTATCCGTCAACAATATTGAGACAATAACAGGGAAAGATATTATTCTTCTTGCGATTAAACCCCAGACACTCGCCAGTGTAATGGCAGAATTGAAGGGACAAGTTAAACCGAATCAACTGGTGCTATCGATTATCGCCGGCGCCAGACTGGCTAAACTCAGCGAGGGCTTAAATCATCATTCTATCGTCCGTTCCATGCCGAACACCCCGTCTCAAATCGGCGAAGGTGTGACCATGTGGACGACCACCAAAGAGGTTACGGAACAGCAGAAGAAAACCGCCGGTCTGATTCTGGGAACAATGGGGAAAGAATTCTACGCGGCCGACGAGGGGATGCTGGACATGGCCACGGCCGTCAGCGGTAGCGGTCCGGCCTATCTTTTCTATTTTATCGAAGCTATGACCGATGCCGCTGTCAAAATCGGCTTGCCGCGTGAAACGGCCAAAGCAATGGTCATCGGCACCGTACTTGGTGCAGGTCATCTGGTATTACAATCGGGCAAAGAACCAGCAGAACTCCGCAGAATGGTCACATCGCCCGGCGGCACCACCGCGGAAGCAATTGCCACATTCGAAAAAGGCTGCTTCGCCGAACTGGTTTATCAGGTCGTCAAAGCTGCCTATGAAAAATCCCAGAAGTTGGGGCGGGGATAGAATTTCAGGGATTACCCGATACTACCATTCGATACCGGCGAAATCCGGTATCCAGAAACATGGATTCCCGCCTGCGCGGGAATGACAAAAACAAAAAGGTAATCCTTCAAAATGAAGGATTACCTTTTATACTTATTTCTATAACCTTAACTAAACTTACGGATGCAGTTTCTTGTATTTGACCATCAGCTGCTCTTTGGTCTCTTTATGAGCCGGGTCGGGCTGGCAGGCCTCTACCGGACAGACCTCCGCACACTTGGAACTATCATGAGCCCCAACGCATTCAGTGCATTTATCGGGGTCGATTTTGTAGGTCGTATCGCCCTCACTGATTGCTTTGTTCGGGCACTCGCCCTCGCAAGCTCCACAACTGATGCAGTCATCGGTAATTTTGTACGCCATTATTTCCTCCTCGAATATTTAAAATTAGGTAATCCCTCTAGAGAGTAATCTTCTTACTTAAAACTTTTTCCTTCAATGCTTTTACCACATTCTTCGGTACCATGCTGGTCACATCACCGCCCAGATTCGCCACTTCTTTTAAAAGGCTGGAACTGAGAAATTGGTACTGCAAACTTGTCATCAAACACACCAGCTCCAGATCCGGACGCAGCTCTTTATTCATCAGCGCCATCTCAAATTCGCGTTCAAAATCGGAAGACATTCTTAATCCCCGAACCAGTGTTTGTGCCCCGACGGCTCGGGCATAATCGACGGTCATGCCGGTGAATGACTTAACTTCAATATTGGGATAATCTTTGGTTGCCTCCCTGGCCATTTTCACCCTTTCTTCGGTGGTAAAAAGAATACGTTTTCCGGCGGTACTGTCGTAGATACCGATGATGAGTTTGTCAAAAAGGCGTGACGCCCTAACTGCAATATCCAGATGTCCGTTGGTGATGGGGTCGAAAGTTCCGGCATAAAGTGCCACAGTCATACTAATTTCTCCTTGCGATACATCGAAATGGTACTGTCGCCATGACGACGTTCTTTAAATTGAGTCAACCCCCCGTAATTTAGTTTCAAAGAAAAACGCGAAGAATGTGTCACTACTACTATCGAATCCTGATTTATTAATTTTGAATTTGCGAGTTGTTCAACCACATCACCAATTGAAGTATCCGGATAAGGCGGGTCCATAATCACGATACTATACTCCTTATCCAGAATGGAGAGGGCTTTCGCTGCAGGCATGCAGTGAACATGTGACTGAGCGCTGAATTTAGTCTTCTCCAGGTTAATTTTGATTATAGCACAACACCGCGGCTCACGGTCAACAAAGTCTACCCAACCTGCCCCGCGACTAAGTGCTTCAATACCAAAGGCGCCACTGCCGGAGAACATGTCCAGTACTCTAAACCAATCATCTGTAAGATTTTCCAGCATGGTGAAAATCGACCCGCGCACCAGGTCGGTGGCGGGACGAAGACCTGTCTCCGGGACTTTGAGATGAGTGCCTTTAGCGGTGCCGGTAATAACGCGTAACATTACGTTAATCGTAACGAATTGATAAGAGAGGTGTCAATTCCTATTGCCACACATATTAAACGGCAACCATGTATAATAGTACCCAATAACATTATAGGGGATATAAAATGAGTTCAATTGATTGGATATTGATTGGATAACGTTTGTTATTGCTGCTGGCGTAATGCTTTATGGTATATGGAAGTTCCTTCCTGCCGGTATATATCTGTTTTTCCCCGGTGGAGTACACTCTCACTTTGATAATGAAAATGACGCTCCTCTGAAGTTCTTACAACAGGGGAATGTACGTTCAATAACAGAGAAACTAGAAGCTTTGAGTTTCTTCGAATTAGGCGTAAAAATTGAGCGGCGCCCGATTTGGGGAAGTATTCGCGACCTGTCGCTCGCCTCTAACAGTACCCATACCTTCGCCTCAATAACTGTTATCAACAGTAAAACGTTATGTTACTTCTTTACGCCCTTCTCCGGCGGGCAAGCTTTCCATACGGCTAATGATGGTTTCCCCACGGTGAATACTACAGATTTTATTCAAACCTCAGTATTTGCGACTACCCCGCAGATTTATTGGCCATACATCAAAGATACGTGGATGAATTCCGTAAGAAAGAATTTAGCCCGTTTTCGGATTATACACAGCAAGTCAGACTTGACGCGACATCGCTATATTACAAAATAAGCAGTGTCCGCGGACGTATGCGTAAAAATGGCGCCACTTACTTTACACTTTTCCTTCTTTTTTGTTTCCCTTTCTTATATATCGTTTTTAATCGGCTTAAATAAGACCTGCAGCTTCAGTGCAAATTGATAAAAACAGAAAAGTAATTACTTTAACAAAAGATAGCGCCAAACATCGAGATTATCCAAGGGGCGGGTTTGAAACCTTGAGTGATTTCGTGAGAAATAACGAAATACTTTCAACTGCAGTCGAAATGTACGTCCGCCTCGTTTTCATTTTTCAGCCATTGTTTTTAACAAATCGTAATTCAATTCGAAAGGCACAACACTCTTTCTTACATTCATGAGTCGGAGGAATTACAAATTCTGGCTCAATTCCTGACCTTTTCCAGTAATCGCACTAAGCATCCGTTCGCATCTTCGGTCATCGGCCTGCCGTGCCCGAAGCAAATCGTCGCGACATCCAAATGCGTCATTTTCTCAATAGAAGCGATTGCCTGACTGATATCCGTGGTGGCAGTCTTTAGCGGTAAAAGTAGACCGTGGCGTTTTTTAATTGCGTCAGCTACAAAAAGTATTCTCTTCTGCGGCGCGTAAAGGCTGATACTGCCCGCAGTATGACCGGGCGTCAGGATAACGCGAAGTCCGCCCAGAACAGGAAGCTCTTCTTCTCCGTCAAGCAGCACACCAACATCTTGGGAATTGAGAATCATCTTTTTTCGGATTGAAGACAATCCCGGTGCTTGTGTCTTCTCCCCAGGAATTGACCTCCGGGATACGGCCAGGCATCCTTATCCAGAGTAAAATCGATTTTCGGAGCGACAATTTTCGCTTCTGTCAATTTCCGTAACTTAGGAAGTCCGCCGGTATGGTCAAAATGATTATGCGTCAAGACAATGAGCTTGATTTCTTTGGGGGACCTGCCCAGTACGCGGATTAAATCGATGATGCCTTTTACATGTCCGGGGAAACCGGTGTCAATCAGGGTCAGGCTATCTTCCACAATCAGAAAGACGTTAGCATGCCTGAAGGTAAGTTGATAAACCCCGGGAATTACTTGCATTGTGAGCATAATTTAAAAACTCTAAACAATATCGAAATTTTAAGTCACCAATTGTCATTCCTAACCTGATCGCCATTGGTCCCGCCCTCGTCCTGTTCTGGCATAGGATGTGCGAGAGGAATCCATATAAATGACTTCAGGTCTGAATTGTATTTAAGTCTTGTGATAGTTTTTTCCGTTATTTATTCTAACCACTGCTTGTCAGTTAAGCCCAGACGCCGGAAAATATCATCCACAAAACGTAAATAATAGTTGTAATCGAATAATGCCTCAAGTTCCTTGACAGATAAAACTGCCATCACTTCCGGGTCAGCCTTGAGTAAAGTAACGAACTTCTTGCTGCTACTCTGCCAGGTCTTCATCGCGCTGCGCTGCACAATCTTATAGGCGTTCTGGCGGCTCATGCCCTTGTCAATCAGAGCGAGCAATACTCTCTGCGAGAAAAGTAAGCCGCGGGTAATTTCCATGTTCTTCTTCATCCTGTCCGGATAAACGTTCAAGCCTTTCATCACCGAGGTGAAGACATTCATGGAGTAATCGAGCGCCAGACAGGCATCGGGCAGAATAATCCGTTCCGCCGAGGAATGACTGATATCCCGTTCATGCCACAATGTAATATTCTCCATTGAGGTAACCGAGTAACCGCGCATCAGTCTGGCTAAACCGCAGACCCGCTCACACAACTCCGGGTTGCGCTTGTGGGGCATTGCCGAGCTGCCGGTCTGACCGGGACTGAACGGTTCTTCAACCTCGCGTACTTCGGTTTTTTGTAGGGCTCTGATTTCGGTAGCAAACTTTTCCAGTGAGCCTGCAATGATTGCGAGAGTTGTCGTAAACTGCGCATGACGGTCGCGTTGTATAACTTGATTTGAAATCGGGGCAGGTACCAACCCCAATTTATGGCAGGCCTTCTCTTCGACCTGAGGTGAAAGTGTGGCATAAGTTCCGACAGCGCCGGAAATCTTCCCCACTGCGATTATTTTCCGGGCTTCCTCCAGACGAGTTCGGTTACGCTTCATTTCCTCAAACCAGAGCGCCAGTTTTAAACCGAAGGTTATCGGTTCGGCATGTACCCCGTGAGTACGTCCCGTCATCGGCGTATTTTTATATTTCATGGCCATTCCGGCTAATACCGAAGTCAATTCTTTGATGTCCTCCGCCAGAATATCGGTAGCTTCAATAAGCTGCAAGCTTAAAGTGGTATCCATAACATCGGATGAAGTCATCCCCAGATGAATATAGCGCGATTCTTCGCCGATACTTTCCGCCACCGTATTCAGAAAAGCGGTAACATCATGGTGCGTCTCTTTGAGAATCTCATCCATCCGTTTCAGATTGACACGGGCGAGTTTGATTTTAGGTATCGCCGCACGGGGGATAACACCGATTTGCGCCCAGGCTTCGCACGCTGCAATTTCTACTTCGAGCCATTTGTTAAACTTATTTTCTTCCGACCAGACCTTTTTCATCGCCGGCCGGGAATAACGTTCAATCATTTGTTGTCTCCTTGCAGTTTACTCCGGTAGCCATCATAAGCCTTTCTGATATTATCATATTTCAATCCAAGAATCTCGGCAGCAAGATAAGCGGCATTTTTAGCGCCCGCCGCACCCACCGCGACACAGGCAACCGGGATACCACCGGGCATTTGCACAATCGAGTACAAGGCATCAATACCTTTCAATTCTCCACTTGGTAACGGTACGCCGATGATCGGGATGGTCGTCCAGCTTGCCAATACACCCGGCAAGTGCGCGGCGCCGCCGGCAGCGGCAATGATTATTTCCAGTCCTCGTTGACGGGCAGTCTGACCGTATTGCCGGGCTTTATCAGGGTTACGGTGCGCCGAAATAACATTGACCTCGTAGTCGATGCCAAATTCTTGCAAAATATCCAGCGTCGGCTGCAGCGCCTCAGCATCTGATTTCGAACCCATGACCAATCCAACTAATGGCATTCTTGCACCTCCCAGACATAAATTCCAAAAAACAATAATCAAACATCAAACAAATAACAATTTTTAAACACCAAATACTACTTCGATTTTTCGACTATAGAAGAAAATATCTTTAGGTGCTCTGTGGATTCATTGACAAGGTCTTGTCTTCTTTTCTCAATTTCATTCCCACTTACCTCAATAAGTTTAAGCCAGTATCTACTTTCCTTGGCTTCTTTGCGACAAATCTTAACCCTCATACCAAAATCTTTTTTACTTAGCGCTTCATTCGCCTCAATATAATTTGCCCCAACCGAACCTGCCGACCTGATTAATTGCTTAGTAAGTTCAATATTTACCGTCGTCTTTGGACAGATATCTATAAACACTATCACATTAGCCGTGAACTTAGCTGTTCTTTCTTCTAGTCAAACGTTTTTGAATATGTTATTTCGGTCATTATAGTTTGTTTGTTATTTGTAATTTGATTCTTGATCATTTAAATAAAGCGATATCCTTCCGGTAATGACATCCATCAAAGCTGATGCGCGAGATATTATCATAGACTTTTTCTCTTGCCTGAGCAATAGTTTTACCCATCGCTACCACGGTTAGGACACGTCCCCCGTTAGTCAGGACTTCCCATGGCGTGGCGCCAATCTTCGTACCGGCATGAAAGACCATCACATCCTTATCGGCATCAAGCAACCCGCTGATGGGTAAACCGGTTTTGTAACTACCGGGATAACCTCCGGACGCCATCACGACACCGACACAGGCATCGTCCGAGCATTCAATCTGAATCTGGTTCAACTTACCCTTGACGACTGCCATAATTATGTCAAGTAAATCGGTTTTCAGCCGCGGGAGAATAACCTGAGTTTCCGGGTCGCCAAAGCGGGCGTTGAATTCCACGACTTTGACGCTTTCTTTATTGACCATCAGCCCGCCGTAAAGGACACTCCGGTATTGTCTGCCTTCTTTCGCCATCGATTGAATTGTCGGTATCATAACTGTGTCCATTATCTGTTTTTGCAATGCGGGCGTGCTGAAGACCGGCGGACTGTAACTTCCCATACCTCCGGTATTCGGGCCTTTATCGCCGTCATTAACCCGTTTGTAATCGCAGGCAGAAAGCATCGGTAAAACAGTGGTGCCGTCACTGAAAGCGAAGAAGCTCATCTCCCTGCCCGCCATGAAGTCCTCAACCAATACCTGATTACCGGAAGCGCCGAGTTTCTTTTCCTGCATGAAATCCTTGAGCGCCGTTAAAGCTTCGTCCAATGTCAAGGCAACCACGACACCCTTGCCGGCTGCCAGCCCATCGGCCTTGATAACAATCGGCAATTTCTGTTTAAGCAGATATTCTTTTGCTTGCGCGTAATCCGTAAAATTGACACTTTTTGCGCAGGGGATATTATATTTCTGCATCAACCCTTTGGAGAAAACTTTGCTGGATTCGATTTCCGCAGCCAGTTTACTCGCCCCAAAAATGGGAATGCCCAAACTCTCAAAATGGTCGACAATACCTTCGGCCAGCGGGACTTCCGGTCCCACCACCACCAGGTCAATATTCTTCTGCTGCGCCGCTTTTGCCAGTGATTTAAAATCCGTAGCGGCAATGTCCAGATTCTGCGCAATCCGTGCCGTACCGGCGTTACCCGGGGCGGCATAAAGTTCTTTTACCTTGGGACTCTGTGATAATTTCCAAACAATGGTGTGCTCTCTCGCGCCATTGCCCACAACCAGAACTTTCACTATCGCCTCCTTTTTCTATATTTATGCATCATTCTTCTCCCTTTCCCAAGGGGAGATTAAGAGGGATTGATAAATTTAATCCTCCGTAGATTGCCGATAGGGGTTTACTCCCATTCAATCATTTTAGTTAGTTCCCTCTCTCTTGATGGGAGAAGGACAGGATGAGGGTGCAATCTATCAATCAGGAAGTTTATTCAAGGGCATAGCTTTTCAACCCGTAATTACTTTATTTTTACTCCCATTCAATCGTTGAAGGCGGTTTGGAAGTGATGTCATAAACGACTCGGTTCACCTCCGGGACCTCATTGACAATGCGATTTGAAATGCGTGCCAGCACATCATATGGGAGCCGTGCCCAATCTGCCGTCATCGCATCCTCGCTGGTCACCGCGCGAATGCCGACCAGATAACCGTAGGTGCGGTGGTCGCCCATTACCCCAACAGACCTTACTTCAGTGAGCACGGTAAAGCTTTGCCACAACTGACGGTACAGGTTCGCCTTCTTGATTTCATTCATTAAAATAAAGTCCGCCGAACGTAAAATCTCCAGTTTTTCTTTTGTCACTTCCCCAATAACACGAATTGCCAGTCCCGGACCGGGAAAAGGCTGGCGCCAGACCATTTCTTCCGGCAGACCGAGTTCAATCCCAACCTTACGTACTTCGTCCTTAAACAAATACCTCAGCGGTTCAATTAGTTTCAGTCTCATTTTGGCCGGCAACCCGCCGACATTATGATGGGTCTTGATTTTTGCCGAGGCCGTACTGCCGGATGAAGCGCTCTCGATGACGTCGGGGTAAAGGGTACCCTGAGCCAGAAAATCCACTTTCCCCAATTTATTTGCCTCTTCCTCAAAAATACTGATGAATTCCAGACCGATGTTTTTCCGCTTCTGCTCCGGGTCAAGAACACCCTGCAATTTATCCAAGAACCTTTCGGCTGCATCTACATAGATGATATTCATTCCCATATTCAGACGGAACACATTGAAAGTTCTTTCCACTTCTTCACGCCGCAACAGCCCATTATTGACAAAAATACAGGTCAATTGATTTCCAATTGCCTTATGCAGCAAGGTTGCCACTACTGCCGAATCGACACCACCCGAGAGCGCAGCAATTATCTTACCTTTATCCACTGTTTCCCTGATAGATGCAATATTTTCGGTGATAAAATTACCGATAGTCCAGTTTCCTTTGCAGCCACAGATATGGTAAGCAAAGTTCCTCAAGATTTCCTTTCCCTGCGGGGTGTGCACTACTTCAGGATGGAATTGGATACCGTACACGCCTTTCTCATTACCGATAACCGCGTTGGGCGTATTTTCGGTCTGCGCTAACGCTGTAAAACCAGGCGGCATTTCCATAATGCTATCACCGTGGCTCATCCAGACCGTTAATGATTCATCGAGCCCGGCAAAAAGAGGCGAATGACGATCATTGACATGCAAGACCGCGTGACCGTATTCACGTTTCGTCGATGGGATAACTTTCCCGCCAAGTTGGTAGGTCATCGCCTGCATCCCATAACAAATCCCCAATACCGGCAGACGTCCTTCATAAATATACGACGGTGCTAATGGCGCACCTGTTTCATAGACGCTCGAAGGACCGCCGGACATGATAATCCCCTTGGGTTTGAGAGCTGCGATTTTTTCCCAGGGGGTATCGAAAGGTAACAATTCACTGTAAACGTTACACTCACGAATCCGCCGGGCAATGAGCAAACTGTACTGCGAACCGAAATCCAGAACGACGATTACCTCACGTTCGGCAGCCGGGATAGTCTGTGCCGACGGGGAGGGCTGCACACCGCCTTTTTCTTTGGCAATTTCCAGATAGGTAGTGACTTCAATATCACCGCTAGTTGTCATCCTTCCTGTGGGGTTTTGTCTGGGCTTGTCTGATTCTGTACTCATTTATCCCTCTATATGATTTTTATCAATTATTCTAAAAATGTAATGTTATTATAACCTAATTTTCATCAAGTGGCACTATAAATTAAAAATTGACAGACAACTAGGGGCGGACTAATATATGACTTAGTTTCTTCGCAGCTTTTAATGGGAACTAAATCCCCACAACAATTCAGACGATTTTTTTAACGGCAAAAATAGGCTTATCGTACCGATTATAAAACAATGAAAAATAAAAATGTATTAGCGCCAAACCAAACACGTCAGATTTTAGACCTCAGCGGGGAATGGACAGTCCAACAATACAGTAAGCAGAATACTCTCAAGGCGACCGTACCCGGCACCATTCACAGCGACCTGCTGGTAACAGGCAAAATCCCCGACCCTTACTACCAAGATAACGAAGACCGTCTCCAGTGGGTCGGTGAAGTGAATTGGATTTATAAACGCACATTTGATATCCAAAAAGAATTCCTCGGTAACGAGCAGGTTCTCCTCCGCTGCGAAGGGCTTGATACGCTCGCTGCAATAAAGATTAACTCCAAGGAAATTGCCAGAACTGACAACATGTTCCGCACCTACGAATTCGATGTGAAGAGTTTTCTTAAGAACGGCAAAAACGCCATCGAAATCCGGTTCGATTCCACCATTCCGTATATCAAAAAGCGCCAGGCCGAGCACCCTATACCCTTAAGTGACCGTCCGCACGGGGTAAACGGCGGCAACTGGGTCCGTAAGGAGCAGTGTAATTACGGTTGGGACTGGGGGCCTTGCCTACTGACCTGCGGCATCTGGCGCCCTATCAAAATTATTGCCTGCAATATTGTTCGACTTAAAGATATTTATGTCGGCCAAAAGTATAATAAAGACGGCAGTGTTACTCTTGATATCACGGCTGAACTTACCGCGAAGCCAGTTGGCATATATTCAACAGCTTCAATCATTGTATCTCACGAAAAACAAAAGGTAAACGAGAGTAAATCGATTGTTAAGAATAGTAAAGTACATGCCACCCTTACCATCGAAAATCCGCAGCGCTGGTGGCCCAACGGCATGGGAAAGCAACCGCTCTACACCGTGATGGTTAGTCTGCTTGATAAAGACAGCTCCATCCTCGATACTGTAGTAAAGCGCATTGGTCTACGAACACTCCACATCCAGCGGAAAAAGGATAAATGGGGTGAGTCATTCCAGTTTGCGGTTAATGGAGTGCCTTTCTTCGCTAAAGGCGCATGCTGGATTCCAACTGATACATTCGCCCCTCATCTAAAATACGATGATTACGCTGATCTTACAAAAAGCGCTGCCGAAGCGCATATGAATATGCTGCGTGTCTGGGGCGGTGGTTTCTACGAAGCCGATGCATTCTATGACCTCTGCGATGAACTCGGCATTTGCATCTGGCAGGATTTCATGTTTGCCTGTGCCACCTATCCTACTTTCGACAGTGCTTTTATGGAAAATGTCCGTGCCGAATTTGACAACAATATCCGCCGTCTGCGCCATCATCCCAGCATCGCCCTCTGGTGCGGGAATAACGAAATGGAGCAGGGATGGGTCAGTGATAAGTGGAATGACCGCCTGATGAGCTGGGAAGCTTATTCTAAATTATTCGATAAACTTTTACCGGAAATAGTCAATAAACTTGATCCCGAGCGTGATTATTGGCCGTGCAGTCCCCACTCCCCTTATGGTAACAGGAATGACTACAATAATCCCCAGTGGGGAGATGCGCACCTCTGGAATGTATGGCACGGCAAACAACCTTTTGAATGGTACCGCACGGCATTACACCGTTTCTGCAGTGAATTCGGCTTCCAATCTTTCCCCGAGCCGAAAACCGTTTATGGCTACACTGCGCCGCAGGATAGAAATATCACCAGTTATGTGATGGAACATCACCAGAGCAGCGGCATCGGCAACACCACAATTATGACCTACCTGCTCGATTGGTTCAGACTGCCGGATGAATTCGAAGCAACACTCTGGTTAAGCCAGATTCTCCAGGGCATGGCGATGAAATACGCTGTGGAATATTGGCGTCGGAATATGCCCCGCACCATGGGTACGTTGTACTGGCAGTTAAACGACTGCTGGCCGGTCGCCAGCTGGTCATCGATCGATTACCATCACCGTTGGAAAGCGCTGCACTATATGGCCAAGCAATTC
>Ga0182017_10002986_pt1 | contig 12673 bp, 12 predicted proteins | sample 712E3DmetaG_FD_120492 | JGI IMG/M metagenome (GOLD analysis project Ga0182017, IMG submission 120492) | Permafrost microbial communities from Stordalen Mire, Sweden - 712E3D metaG | ecosystem: Environmental > Terrestrial > Soil > Wetlands > Permafrost | place: Sweden: Stordalen | collected... | reverse complement strand
TTTACATCCCACTTTCGTAACTCTTTGACATCCAATTGTCAGAGAGTGGTGGCTGGGGGCGGAATTGAACCGCCGACACAAGGATTTTCAGTCCTCTGCTCTACCAACTGAGCTACCCAGCCATAACCATTGAAAACATTAGCGCAACCTATACTTTGTAATTACAGCCTTTTTGCCGTTGCATACCGACTTTTGATACCTTATGGTTTTAGGTGTTATGGCTAACCGACAAGACACCTTCGGCGAATGCAATAGCGCCCGGAAAATAACCAACACTGTCACGCATGGCAAGTGGGAAACTTACCTGAAACACGCTGGCCTGATGCGGTACATGCCAAGCGGCGTATTTTATGCCCGATTCAAGGTCAACGGTATAGTAAAACGCGCCAGCTTGGAAACCACCGTCAAAACGATTGCCATTGATCGGCTGAACATCAAACGCGATGAGCTACGCAAGCCAAAGGCGGAAGTCGGCACGTTTGCCTCTGGTCGCGTCCAGTTTGAAGCCGAGACGCGCAACAAGCACGAGTTGGCGGAATTGTCCCGCGTCTATCGGCTGCGATGCGTTGACCGCATTTTGCGATCATGGCCAGGCTTGGACAACAAGCGCGTGGACACCATTACCAAGGCGGACTGCGAGGCTTGGGCGAAGCGATACGCGGACAAATACTCGGCGCAATTTTTCAATTACTCGCGCATCGTCTTTCGTGAGATTCTTTCGCTGGCCGGGCTTGGACGTGATGCTAATCCGGCCTATAAAATCAAACGGCGCGGCGTCCCGCGCAAGCAACTGGACTTGCCCACCGCCGATCAGTTCAATCAAATTCTCGCGGAGATTGAAACCGCTGGAGCCATTGACGAGAAAGCCCGCGCCGATTTTGTGCGGTTTCTGGCCTTCAGCGGTTGCCGGCTGAACGAAGCCAAGCAAGCTCTTTGGCAGGACGTGGACTGGCAGAAAAACGAGTTGACGATTCATTGCCTCAAACGCCGGGCAACAAGTGACGAAGTGCGCTCGCGGGCCATTCCACTTGTCCCGGCCATGCGCCAGCTTTTGACAAGGATGCACGGCGAACGCCAGCCAAAGCCAGAGGACACCATTTGCCGCGTCTTTGTGTGCCGAAAGCCGCTGATTCGGGCGTGTAAGCGGATCGGTTGCGCTCCGCTGACTCATCATTCCCTCCGCCACCTTTTCGCAACATTCTGCATCGAGGCGGGCATTGACATTCCGAGCGTGAGCCGCTGGCTAGGCCATTCGGACGGCGGCGCGTTGGCCATGCGGGTTTATGGGCATTTGCGGCGCGAACACAGTCAGCTAATGGCGCAACGTGTCACTTTCGGCCAAACTTTCGCTTTACCCCAGTAAACCAAAACCAAACCAAAAAAGGAACTCCATGAAACAGAAAACTATTAAGAGCCGGGCCGATGAGATCGTAAAGTTTTTTTACCAAATGCCTAACCCTGAGCAATCGGTTTGGCTCGATGCTTGGCTTTTGGCCTTTCGCCAGATTATTTCAACTCGGCACGCGCCACCTTTACCGGACCCTCTCACTCCGCGCCCGTGGGTGAATTGATGAATTTCCCGGCTCCTATCTCTGTGCCGATGAAAACCGCGCTTGGCTGGAAAGCTGACGCGGACTGGCTTCAAGTGGCGGGATATTCGGTTGCGTCGCCACCGGATTGCGGGCGGGTATTGGCCTCGATTTTGGGCAGATATTGCTGCAATAAATCGGTCTGGCGCTGGGCAAGGGTCTCGATCATGCCCTTGCTGCTGCCCAGGAAATTGCCCACAGCCACGAGACTGTCGGATCTATCCATCGCCTGATGCTTCGGCTTGGGTTCTTTTTTAAGGGGTTCGGGCGGGTTCAATTCCGGGGGCGCGGGATGCTTTAATTGTTCGATTAACGCATCGAGAGCTTTCTTTCTTTCCATCATTTGTGCATCCCAAGAATCTCCTAAACCGCCAGATTTATTGAGTGCTTCTGCCATTCTGTCCAATGGGCCGCCGGTAAATCCTGTCTTTTGGAATTTGAGTTCGGACTCGGCCAGGGTGTCCACGCCGCGTTGATATAATTTTTCGGAAAACGCCATACCGAGCAGGGCTTCAAGCGCACCAATCGTGCCTTGGCCAACTCCCGCAACATTCGTCCCGACATTTTTCCAGTTGACGTTTGAAACAGCGGGTTTTGATTCGCCGCCGGTCCCGGTTTTTGAATCAATCCAATGCAGAAACTTTCCTATGCCGTCCATCAAACCATCAATGACTGAAATGATTGCCGGCGCAAGAAAGCTGATAAGGAGCGTTCCAATAATCCCCAAATCATCCTTGACCATTTTTAACTCGGCCGCGGTCTCAGTGGAAATGATCATTCCCAGGTTCCGCATCTTGGCTCCAAGCGCCTCGAAATCGGTTTTCAAAAACGGGATGATCGAGCCAACGGCCTTCAATCCGGGCAAAATCTGTTTCAGCGCGGCGATAATATCGGCTGAATTGCTGGTCAACGCCGTCGCGTGCAACTGGCCCATGAAGGCCGTGGGCGCAGTTTGGGAGCGCAACATGGCTTCTGTGACGCCGAGGCGGCCAAAATTGCCCATCATTTTCGCGCCTTCCTTTCCGCCGGACAGTGCCTTGTCCCGGGCCACATTAAAGCCTTCAAAGGCTTTTTCCAGATTCGAGAATTCCACGCCGCTTTCCTTCGCCGCTTGGCGCAGGATTTGAAGCTGCTCGACTGAGGTGTCCAGCCGTTTGCTGGACGTGACCAATTCATCGGCGCTCTCGACCGTTTTGGAAATGGCTTGGGCAATGGAATAAACGCCAAATGCGCCAGCCACAAAATTCTTCAGGCTGTTCGCGCCCGTGGCGCCGAGCCTGGCGAGGCCGCGTTCAAAGCCGCTGCCGTCCAATCCCGTTTCAAATATGAGTTTTTGGGCCATCCTTCTACAGTCTCAAAGCTCACGGGTCATAACAAACGTGCAGCACAAAATTTGTGAAGGAGCCAAAGTTTGCCGATATGCCCCCTTCTCGCCCAACCGTGGTGTAGTTGCATTCCTGGCCGACCAACGGGTAAAATGTGGTGAGGCAGATATTGGTCGAATTGGCATATTGCGCCATAATGCTGTACGTATTAAACAGGCTTAAAACTGGAATCAAATCACCCGGCAAAAACCCCGATGGAACGCACGAGGAACCCGTGTCGGGGTGGATGCACAACAATGACCATTCAACCCGACTCGGCCTATGACCAAAACCGTGGGACAGAGAATAATTCAAGGTGCTGCCATCAATGATAAAATCATGTGTGAATGGCGCGAACTGGCCGTGGAGGATGATTGGGAAAAAGTCAATGTTGACTGTGGACTGAGTGGCGGAACCCCTAGGCGGATTGGTTGCGCCTTGCCACGCAGCCCAGAGTCCGGCCGGAGGTTCCAACGCTGCATAATATGGTTTGTTCCCAATGGCGCAAGCCAGCCATCCACCATTGGTCACGGTATCGTAAACCGGCGTTCCGGAGCCATCTGGATTTTTTTGAAGTGTGATTTCGTAAAGCCCCCCCGTTGAATTTGTCCACACCCCAAACGGGCCGTAGTTGGTCAAGACTCCGCCGGAATAATAATTGCCACTCGGATAATTCGTCCAAGGAGCTGAATTTGTGTTGTAGTCAAAGACGTAATAATTCGTGCCAGTCACGACGGCGTTGGTGCCGACTAAAATGATCGGGTTCCAAAACACATTGGTCTGGGTGAAGCCGATGGTCGTGTTCGTGCCGCTGCCGAGCATGGTTGGAATTCCGCCACTGCCACCAAGCCCGCTGATCGGCACGCCATTGATGGAGAAGCCCGCCGCCGGCCCGCTGGAGTCCACATTGCCCGCCACACGCAGAAGATTTGTCCCGGCAATGTTTGTCCCGATGGCAACAAATCCGTTGGTTACAATCAGCGCACTCCCCAAATTTATCCCGTAGTATCCCCCCGACTGAAACGTAAAAGAGCCCTCTGGATACCACGGGCCAGCCGGGAATGAACTGGTCGGACAATAATAATCCTGGTAAAATTCGATTTCGTAAATATACCAGTACGGGTTTCCCGGCAAATGCCCGACGCTCACGGTTCCGTTGGTATAGCAACCATTTGTAAACACGCCGTTGCCACCGACGCTCCAGTGGTTTGTTCCATCCAAAACCCCATAATCAGTTCCTGTGATGACAAAAACATTAGTGTCAGTCGTTCCATTCGTTGTGCCATAAAGCGTCAGGTTCGTCCCTAAGCCATTCAGATTGGCAATGGCATTAGTTGCCGAACCACCGCCCAAGCCTGATAGAACATTCGTCGAGAGCAGCGCCCAGCCGTCGATTAGGTTCGATGGGATGCCGCTGTCGAAAATGCCCGTCCACCACGGCACGCCATACCCGACCGGAAGATTGATTTGCGCGCGGGCAGATAGTGCCAGTGCCGCGTAAAATGCTAACAGCATCACGCGACGGGCCATTATACGCGGTCGCCTGGCGACAATCCGAGCGACGCAAACTCGGGGAACGTCGCGGCGAGGTTCAACGCAATCCGCTTCACCTCGTCCACCAGTTCCGGGCGCGGCTTTGATGGCGGGAGTTTGGTTTTTAGGCATAAATTTCAAACCAGTCCCCTGTAGTACTCGACGGGCAGCAGCGGTTCGCCACCGCGTTGAGCTCGTTCTGATGTTAAGAGCGCTAAAACTTTTTTCAAATCCATCCCGGCAACTTGCGCCTGCGCGCGGATTGAGGCGATGAGCGTCGCGGCCTGTTTTTCCATCGGCGCAACAAATTCGGCAACGTGATCAGTCAGAACCGTGCGAAAGGCCAGGTCTTCAGACATTGCCCGAAACCCGCTGTTCGTTGCGATGCTTTCGCCGCCGGTTTTTATTTGTACAAAATAATTCAATGCCGCGTGAGCGATCTGCCGTTTATTGTCGGCGGAAATAAGCAGCGATTTTACGATGGAAATTTTTTGGCGAAGGGCGCCGAGAGCCAAGATTTCAGTCGTGACGGCGGACAGCACGTTCTCGTGATCCGCGAGGACGCTTTCCGCCCGTTCGCGGGCGGCTTCAGCTTCGGCTAAAGCTTCTGAAATTTCAGCCGTTGCCGCCGGTGAAAATGAAGCGAGGCGGCGAGCATTGGCTGCGAATTTTTTTTGCAGATTTTCACGCGATGATTCAAGTGTGAGACCAAAAGATTTTGCTTCATGCAAAATTTGATCCGGCGTTGGTTCCATCGCCCACGGCGCGGCGTCCGTTGAACTGACAACAGGCGTCAGCTTCGCCACGGCGCGTTCGGCCTCGTCGAGACGATGCTGGAGTCGAGCTTGCGCGGCAAAGTAATCGTTGCCGCCGCCAATGGAATTGAGTTCCTTGGTTATTTCCGCCGGTGTTGGGTTTCGTGCCATAAATTTTAAGCTTTATTGTTTTACTGTTTTTTTGCGAAGTCGGCCTTCACCGCGGCAGCAAATCGCGCGCGGCCTTTCAGTCCGGCGGGAATGGGATTGCCCGAAATAATTTGAGGCGTGGCGTTGATCCGCGCGTCGGCAGAAAAGCGGTCACGGCCATGCAATTCGGGATGACTTTTCTTCGCCTTGGGTTTGGCGGCGGCATCGCGGGTGCATGAAGCATTAAACCTCGCCCGCCCCGACACGTCGGCGAGGCTTTGTGATTGTGCAGCGGCGTCGGCGGGCGGCACCGCGATGGGAGCGGGAGCAGCCGGCGGAGTTGCGACTTTCGCGGCAATCAATCTTTCCAGCAAGAGAACGCGCAAGTTTGCTTCCACGATGTTGAAAAATGCCGGGCCGTGCTCGACACCTAGCAGGTTTTCGAGCCGCAAAATTTCCGCATTGGCGTCTTTTACACTCTTAAATTTCCACTTTTGGTGGGGTAGCGGAACGGCGGCTAATTGGCGTATGATAGCGATGTCCATAACATCAAGGTCGGAAAGTCAACTTTTAGTTTACAAGCCAAACACTTCACGGGCTTTGTGGGCGTGCTTGTAAACAGCTTGCTTACAAACGCCGTGCTGTCGGGCGAGCTGTGCCAGGTTGCCTTTGCCGCGGATTATTTGCGTAAGCACGGCGAATTTCAGGACGAAGGCCCGGCCGAAGTAAGCGTCGGCGGATGGAGAGGCGAGCCATTTTTCCAGACTGGATTTATTTTTCATAACGTGGAAGGTGGCGGGTCGAATTTCACGGCAAGCGATTTTTCAGCGCCGCCGTGCGCGCTGGCCGGGGCTGTTTGAGCTTTGAATGTGCTGTTGGTTGTCATCGTCCTAAACGGATGCCCGTCGCTTCACAGGGCATCCAGCGCATCGCAGGGTTGGCCCTGATTTTTCAGATTTTCCCGGATTTTTTCGTGCCGAGAACACGAGAAAATTCTGAAGAAAAGTATTCGATTCGAGCCAGCATGAGTTTTGGCGAATCATCACCAAACCATTGCAAACATTGAACAAAATCACGTTCATTTCATAAAACACCGCGCAGATTTTGCGGAATACATTCACCAAACCATTGATTTCATTGGTTTTTCTCACCTATAAATTTTGTTTAACAGAACTTTCGCACATCATTCACAAGCACATCTAGCGGTTCGGTAACTACCTTTGGGCGATTTGGGGTCAAAAAGAATCCCTTTGGCACGGGCCTGGGTGCATATAGGGATGACCGGGGTCAGAGCTTTTCATAAAACTCGATCAGTGGTTTCATTTGTTCCTTGACGTTCGCTCGGCGTTGGGAATCCCAATTCTCCAAGGGATCATCCCTCAGCCATTCAACGATCACCGTCCGAAGTGAGCCTATGTGGTTCACCAATTCCATGAACTTTGTTCGTTGGGACGCGGTTTGAGGTTGCCGCTCGGGTATCTGCAAAAGCCCGGCGGCTTGAAATTCAATCTGCCATACGCGCCGCGCGTCATCAAGTTTGCTCACGGCTTCAGGCAGTTTTGCCGCAATGCTGGTAAAAGTTTTGAGCATGTCGAAAGTTACCTGCTTTGGCAGCTCAGATTTGTGCTCTGTGAAAAAGCCAAATGTAATCTGGCCGCCGGACCATTCCGTCACGAGTAATCCGATTTGCCGCGCAGCATTGGTGAGTTGGATTTGATCTTCGGCTGCCTCGGCGCATTTTTTTTGCCAGGCAATTATCAGTGCGCCGATTTCCTTGGGGAAGACTTCGGCAGTTTGAATGGTGAGTGATTTACTTTTGGGTGTTCTCATTTTGCGGTTGATGGTTGATTTGTTGATTTCGGACCTGTGAAAATTTTCGGCACGATTCAATCTTGCGCTGGCCATCCATCGGCTCGATGCCGTCAATTGAATTTCCGAGTCGGGTTTGCAGTGCCTTGCAGCATTTGTTCACGGCCGCCCGGGTGATTCCAAATTTATTGGCGAGATCCTGCTGTGATGCTCCGTCAGTCAGAGAAGTTCGCCCGGCTGCAATCGCAATCACCCAAGCCGCAAGGCGGGGGTCCGGATACTGCATGACGAATGCAAGCACTTGGTCCAAGAATGGAAAAAATTTCAGCGCCGCGGCGCGGTAGTGGTTGACGGGCAGTTCGGTCGGTTGGACTTTTCCGGCCAGCCGTTGGTCAACCAGGTCAAACCGGAACTCCTCAACTCGGTCCATCTCGCCGGGTGCGATGTAACCCGTTTGATCGTGCTGCTGAAAATCGTATTCGTGGCCGTTGTGCATTATTTTTCTCCACGCTTGGCTCTCTGAATTTCTTCGATGCGAACCTGCCAGCATTTTTTGTGTGCCTCACCTTCGGCGGTTAACGTCGTCGTGTAGTTTTTTGGATCCGCCTTGACAGATTTTATTTTTTTCACCTTTTGGTCCGGGTCGGTTTCATTTGCTTCCACCCAGGCGATGAAACTGAGGGCGGGTGCCGTAAGAACTTTGTCCACGAATCTTTGCTCTGCTTTCTTTAGTTGCTCTTTTGCGTCAGTTATCATCGCTGCATATGCGCTCTGGTAGAGGCCACGCGGGACTGGCTCAAAAATAGGGAGGGATTTTCCAAGCATTTGTTGGCTTTCGGCAACATTGGATGCTCCAAGCAATGCTTGGCTCTTCTCCTCTCCTCTCTTCTCTGTCTCTTTTTCTTTGGTCCTTTCTTTTTGCCAGCGGACCGTTGCCGCATTTTTAGCACGCGCCGAATACGCGAGGTGATAACCGTTGAAATCCTGCCAATCGTGAATTCTGAGAGGGTTTGCGTCCGCAAATCCTGCTTGTAGCAATGCTTCAAGCATTTTAAGGGGGTCTTTCTGGTAACCGAGCAGTGCGGCAATCTCGGGAGCGGTATAATCCTTGAAAATGCCGTCCGGCTGATTCTCGGCAGCGTAGGCCCACCAACGCGGCGGCAACCAGAACGCATCGTCGCCGATCAATGCCCGCAACTTCGCTGTCTTGCGATGGGTGTAAAAGTTGCAGTTCAACCGGACGTAAAGGCTCACTGGACACCGCCAATCTGATTGCGGCCCACAAAGTTTGACTCCGTGTCATTTGTGATGGTAGTGATGGTTTTCAAAGGTTTATTAACGCGCGATTTCCGGCCGGGACCCGCGCGTTAATTTTTTCATCCGGGCCGGGTTAAATCGGGAAACACGGCCGGCTTCCATTCGAGACTGCCGCCGGCGCCGCAACGTTCGCAAACTTGCCAAACATCTCCGACAGTCGCGGCGGTAGGCTCGCTGCGAGATTCGCAGCGCCGACACCACCAAAATCCAAAGGTGAATGCCTCGACGACGCGGCGACCAGGCATCCGCCGCAAATTGGAAATCGGTCGGCTCATTTTCGTCCCCTCCAATTCCGCCAGATTTGCCGGGCCGTGCGCCACGCAAAGCGCGGGCGAAAGAGAAAATAAAAAAACCAGTATGGAATCAAATAGATGATCGCGAGCAAGCGACAAAACCGCCAAATCCAACGGGCGGTTTTTTTCGGGTCGGGTGGCATCATGCGGTTCCCGTTCATTGGGCGGCGAACCGTTGAAGCTCGATCTCGCTGATTAAGATTTTCCGAAAATCGCCGAGCCGTTTGAGTCGGCCTTGACGAATCAGCTTCCTGACGGAAACCGGAGACATGCAAAGTCTTTTGGCGGTTGCGTGAATGTCGAAAAGGAGCGGTGTCGCCGCGCCATTGCTATTGGTTTCGTTTTCAATCATACGTTTGGTTGTCTTTCGTTTGCTTCAAGATAAGTTACATTCCACCCTTGCTCAATTTAGATTTGGGTGTAAAGTACGGTGTAGCACCTAAAATGAAAAAGAGACTGAATAAAAAAGGCAGGCCATCCGGCGAAAAAACCACGTTGGCAGTTCTACGTTCCATGCTCACCGTTCCGAAACGCAAAGGGGATTACAAAGGCGAGCGCGTGCCGCTGGCCGTCAAAGACGTTGCGGGCTGGTTGAACGTAACACCTGATTGCATCCGTTGCATTGAACGCCACCGGCAAGGTTATCGGTTGACGCCGGAAAACGCCGAGATTGTTTCCTATCAAACCGCCGTAAGTGAGGATTGGTTGCTGGCAGGCAAACCCAAAGCGGAGCCGTTCAACAGGGGTCGCAAACCCTATACCCAAGCCGATTTCGACGCCCGGCAAATCAAGTTGGCCAAAAGTTCACCCCAAGCCAAGCAAGCAACCGTCTCATGGTCCCTGGCCAGAAATACCGCCGTTCTTGCTGAGATTCTGCTATTAGCGAGCAAGCGGGGGGATTTTCCAATTTTCAATTCTCATCTGCGGACCATTCTCGGTAAAACTCTGTCCGATCTCACCAGCAAACCGCTTTCACTGCTAGCTCCCGCCTGGCGTGGATGTATAAAAGGATCACCGGCCCGCCCAAACCTAGACGAACTTATGGACGCTTACAAAGCACGACTCAAAATGATATACCAGTAAGCCATTGCATACCTCTTATGATACCTTATGCCGGTTTTGGGTGTTAAATGGCATGACGATAAGACACGGCGCGCGGGCTTGCCGGTGACGATTGCCGCATGGAATAACGAAAAGACACGAGGCAGGACAATAAGGGAAACGTCTCTTTGGATTTTCAGTCCTCTGCTCTACCAACTGAGCTACCCAGCCAGCCGCAGCCACGCATTAAACCTCGCGTCTGACCCGTTGGCAAGGTGAAACGCGAAGGCAACACGGTCGTGGGCGCAACTTCGCACCACCGCCAACCAGGACAAAAGTCTCGAAAAGGAACGCCGCGTTCACGCGGCAGCATGGCAGAAAGGGAGCCCCTGCCGGCTGAAGCCGGCGTTCCCCGGCGGCGGGGTCAAGTTGCGCCCCACAGTCGTGTATCTGTGCATCGCCGATACAGATTGTTTTTGGGACATAAAAAGGAACGTAAAACCGTCAAAAACGTCCCGATTATCAGGCATTTTTGGGTTGGTATGCACGATGCTTGGAATCGGACGTGCATAGTACCAAAGCTTCCCACTTGTTGCTCCTCCTGTCCGGGTCAAAGAGCCTCCGCCGTTTTCTCGTTCTCCTCCTGGCTCTGACCGCGACTTCGGTGTTTGGGCAGGAATCGGTGCTGACTCTGGCGATGGTCAGTTACGATCAATCACCGGCACGGACACCCACCGTGTCCCGCACTGATTCGGCGGCCAATCCCCTTGGTTACACTTCCGCTCCCCGCCTCCAGTACCGAATGGCCGGGTTGAAGCCAGACCATCAAAATGCCACCGGTTTTTCATCTGATTTCCTTCTCGAAAAGCAGAACGGTTCCTGTCAGCGCGATTGGTTTCAGTTGGTTCACAAAAAATCGAGCGCGGACGGGCGGACGGGCAGTTGGGTGCATGTGGAAGCCGGATACGGACAAATTTGTCGGGTTGAATCCAGCATCGGGAAAAATTCAGTGGAATTGGAGCGACCGGGGTTTGCCTACCTCAAGGCCAGTTTCAGCTTTTGATTCTCCGAAAAAAGTTTTCCTCGGTTGAGCCACCGGTTTTGACAGGCCCCGGGTCTTTGTTTTTCATCGCGCCGGCTGCTCATTCGTGCTAATCCGTGGTCAAAATGCTCAACGACAGCGCGCGCAAATTTCTTAACGCCACCGCCTGGGGCGACGCCGCCTGTGAACCCCTCACCGGCGATGCCTCCGCCCGAAAATATTTCCGCCTGCGAAAGGATGAACGAAGCGCGGTTCTGATGGATGCCTCACAAGTTCTGGAAAGCGTTGCGCCATTTATCCAGATCAACCAACACCTCCATCAACTCGGTTTCAGCGTGCCCGCCATTCTGGCCCGTGATGAGAAAAACGGCTTCCTGCTCCTGGAGAATTTCGGTGATGCAACCTTCACCCGCCTGCTGGATGGTCAACCTGATGCCATTTCCCAACGGCAACAGGAACAAACATCAGGTAGGGCTGGCAGTCCCCTGCCCGCCGCCCGTCAGCCTGACAATTGCGGCGCGCACGGAGTGACGCGCCCTGCCATTGCGCCGAATCTATTTAACAAATGGTTTGAACCGGAAAAACTTTATACCCTGGCCACCGATGTCTTGATTGCCCTGCACAAACATCCCCGGGCCATCCCAACCGGCCTGCGGGCGTATCATCCGGAAAAAATGCTGGAAGATATCGAGCTGTTTTTGGAATGGCGCACGCCCGGGATTTCTGAAGCCGGCAAGGCGGAATTCCGGACCGTCTGGCGTGAAGTATTGCCCGTCGCCCATCAGGTCCCCGCCTCGCTCCTGCTGCGCGACTATCATGTGGCCAATCTGATGTTGCTTCCGGACCGGCAGGGCGTCCGCCAGGCCGGGTTGCTTGATTTTCAGGATGCATATCAAGGCCCGGTCACGTATGACCTGATGTCGCTGCTGGAAGATGCCCGGCGCGATGTCCCGGAAGAGCTTAAGGAAAAAATGGCGGCCCATTATCTGGCTCATTTCCCCACGCTCAATCGAAATGCTTTCGAAACTTCCATGGCCATTCTGGCGGCACTGCGGCACACCCGCGTGCTGGCCATTTTTGAACGGTTAAGCCGGCGCGAGGGAAAGCATGATTATAAGAAACTTCATTCCCCGCGCGTGGAACGCCTGTTGCAAAGGGCCTTGCGCCATCCCATGCTGGCCGGCGTGAAACAATGGATGGAACGCCATGCAGATTTGCAAAAAAAATAATTTGTAATTAACTTGGGTGCCCCTCGCCCCATCCCTCTCCCCGCTCGGGCGGGGAGAGGGTGTCCGTCAGGACGGGAGAGGGGTTCGTAACTACATTCTGAAGATTTATTCCGGCAACCAATCTATGCACGATAAGATTAAAAAAGCCATGGTTCTCGCCGCCGGATACGGCACGCGATTGAAGCCGTTGACGGATTGGATGCCCAAACCGCTGGTCCCCGTGGCCGGCAAACCGATGATTGAATATGCGCTCGACAAGCTGAGAGCGTACGGGATTCAGGAGGTCATCATCAATGTCTCGCACCTGAAGGAGCAACTGACCGCTTATTTGTCCGCCTGCCATGACCTGACCATCAAAATATCAGAAGAGGCTGAACCCCTGGAAACGGGTGGTGGATTGAAAAAGGCGCTTCCGCTTTTGGGGAGTAATCCCTTCTTCACCATCAACAGCGACATCCTCTGGACGGATGAACAGGAAAGCGCGCTGGATCGCCTGACCCGTTATTGGGACGACGCGAAAATGGACGTTCTGCTCCTCACGCAACCCAAGG
>Ga0182017_10002985_pt1 | contig 12675 bp, 11 predicted proteins | sample 712E3DmetaG_FD_120492 | JGI IMG/M metagenome (GOLD analysis project Ga0182017, IMG submission 120492) | Permafrost microbial communities from Stordalen Mire, Sweden - 712E3D metaG | ecosystem: Environmental > Terrestrial > Soil > Wetlands > Permafrost | place: Sweden: Stordalen | collected... | reverse complement strand
GGGGAAGCAGCATCAGCAATCAGCTTTTTTTGAATGGCAAACTCTACTATAGTCGGGAGTCGGACAGGCGTCCCTGCCTTTCACTTAATTGGTAATTCCATCTCCAGATAATGGGTATAGATGTCGCCGATATGCCGGTAAAATTTCCGGGCAGCATGATTAGGCGCATAAACCGTCCAGAACATCTTTTTCGCGCCCCGTTTTTTCGCGGCCGTTTTCACTGCTTCGATCAGCTTGCGTCCCAACCCTATACCCCGGTATTCCGGGCGCAGATAGAGGTCGGTCATATAAATAATGCGGGATCCTTTGTCGGTTTCGTAGCCGTCATGATATAACGAATAACCGGCGGCTTTACCATCCACCTCTACGATCAATCCCCAGATAGCCCGGTTACGTCCGAAACCGTCACGCAGCAGCACTTTGCCATCGAAACGAAAATCAGTGTTATCCCCGAGGTCGCGCAAATAAGCGGCCAGTTCCTTGATCATCACATCGACTTCTGCTGCATCCTGACGTTTGATGGCACGAATTTTGATTTCATTTTGCGCAATTGTTTTAGTCATATGGGGCTATGATAATGGTTAGCAAGGAAGTATGTCAAGGATTTGCCTTCTGAGGATACGGTGGATTCTGGCCTTCGCTAGAATGGATAGGAAGGGTTTAAAACCCCTCGCTGAAATGGATAAAAAATAGGGTGGGTGGCATCTTTAGACGCCACCCACCCTTAATTATTGATTACATGGGACTTGATTATTTTTTACTTGAAGCCGCTTTCTTGATGCTTCTGAGCGATTGTTTCCGCCAGTTTCTCCAGCGCCTGATAATCAGCTTCACGCGGTTGTCCTTTACAGATCACCGGCGGAATAATCTCTACTTTGAGATTGGGAACGAGAGAGACAATGGTGTCCACGGCTTTTGTTCCCCAGCCGTAAGAGCCGATAATCGAAGCGAATTTAGCCTTGGGTTTGAGGGCATTAGCTAACAGCGCCGCATATGCAATCAGCGGATGAGGTCCCACCATCACCGTCGGTGTTCCCAGAACAATCGTACCGGCGTCGACCAAAGCCATAGCCAGTTTGCCGGTATCCGTCACCGAAACGTCAAACTGCTCGACGGTCACGCCTTTGACGGCCAGCGAACCGACCAGATAATCCACCATCTTTTTGGTGCTGCCGTGCATCGAGATATAAGGCAGCACGACAATATTCTTCGATTCATCGAATGCCCATTCGTGATAGGCGTTGAGGATAAAACCCGGTTTACCATACATCGGGCCGTGACTCGGAGCAATCAACTTGAACTGGTAATCCTTGATCTTCTCCAGGTTCTTCTGGATTTGTGCGCGGAAGGGCATCATGATTTCGGCATAATACCGTTTAGCCGCTTCATATGCCCGCCCCTCATCGGTCACATAGAGATCGGTGGTGGCAATATGCGAGCCAAAGAAATCGCACGGGAAAAGTATTTTATCTTCACGCAGATAGGTCAGCATTGTTTCCGGCCAGTGTACCCACGGCGCATGGATGAACTCCAGCGTCCTGTCACCCAGTGAGATTGTTTCCAGGTCACTCACCGTCCTGAATTTTTCCGGGGGCAGATGGAACAAATCAATGAGCAAATCTTTAGCTTTCGGCGTGCAGACGATCTGCGCTTCCGGGTATTTTGCCGCAACCTGCGGAATCGCACCCGAATGATCCGGCTCGGAGTGATTTGAAATGATGTAATCGAGCCGCTTGATCCCCAGTATATCCAAATTATTCAGCAGGATTTCCGGCATTTTACGATCGACCGTATCGATCAGCGCGGTCTTTTCACTACCCTTGATCAGATAAGCATTATAACTGGTGCCGTCCGGTAAAGGAATGAGTGAATCGAAGAGACGCCTGTCCCAATCAACCACTCCGACGGAAAATATCCCCGGAACAAATTCTCTCGGTTTCATTTTCAGGTATCTCCCTGTTAAATTTTCTTAAAATCGCTTTTGGCCGCGCCGCATATCGGGCAAACCCAATTATCCGGCAGTTTCTCAAATGGTGTGCCCGGCGGGATTTTACCATCAGGATCCCCCACTACAGGGTCATAAATGTAGCCGCAAACTGTGCATTCGTATTTGTTCATTACCGGTTTTTCCTCCTTTTTAATATCGACAAAACTGGGCGCGGATTTTGGCGTAGTACCCCGTTTGACCTCATGGTAATAGGCATAGGTCATCGGCTCACCTTCCTTAATAATTTCAGCGCCGATAACCTGACCGATAAAAACAGTATGTGTTACCGCATCCGTTTGTCCGATCACTTTCGCTTCCAAATACGCCAGAATATTATCAGTCACAATTGGTGCGCCGGTGACCCCGGTTATATAATCAATACCCTGAAATTTATCAATTTCCCTGCCCGATTTAAACCCGAAATTACCGATGAACGATAGAGGGGTGTCCTGAGCAAGGATGGAAGCGGTAAAAATTTTGCTCTTGTCAATGTAGTCATGGGTCAGGTTCTTTTTATTGATCGCCACAGCGATAATAGCCGGTTCAGATGCTACCTGAATGACAGTATTGGCAATCTGTCCGTTCACTTTATCACCGTCTTTGCTACAGACCACATACATACCGTAACTCATTTTGAAAAATGCTTTTGGATTCATTTTTCCCTCTCCCGAAATTATTTGCAACCTGAATTCAGATTTGGTTAATGCTCTCTCTCCTGTCGTACCTCCGGGACTTTACCACAAGGGGCGACAGGGTTAATCGAGAGAAATTATTTACATGAAGTCTTTTTCATCGGTTTTTACCGCGCGCTGCAATTCGGCGTTAAGCATCGGCGGTAATCCATCGATGTCCACTCTGAGGAATCCTCTGACAATCGTGGCGGTGGCTTCTTCACGGGTGATACCGCGCGCCATCAAATACTCGACTTCTTCCTCCGCAATCTTCCCCACTGCCGCTTCGTGATAAAGGTCGATACCGGCCAGATTACCCTTTAGTTCGGGAATCGCGTGAATTGAACCTTTACTGCCGAGAATCAGGCCGCGGCACTCCAGATGTCCCTTGACTTCCGGCTCATTGCCCTCAATATATCCGCGGCTGACGATATTGCCGCCCGTAGTGATGGCACGGGTAATGATTTCCGTCCTGGCTCCTCTGGCATTGAGATAGACCCTGGAGCCGACATCCATATTCGAATCCGGACGCGCCACCAGGATACTGTTAAAACGGGCTGTGGCATTCTTGCCGTTGCAGCGCGCGATGGGATTCATTTGAATGGTATTGACCGGTTTCATTAAAACATAATTGCTGAGAAACAGGCCGTCCTCCTCGATGATGGCAGCGGTCCGGGGACGCACCGCAAATTCGCGGTTCCAACTGTGTATCATCGTGAAAGTTACTTTAGCGCCTTTCTTGATATAAAACTCGGAGACGCCAAGATGCATTCCGGGTTCATTCCCCAGAGAAGTGGTACAGCCGGTGATGATGTGCAATTCTGAATTTTCCTCAGCGATGATGATATTATGCACATTCTGGGCAAATTTCGGCTTGGAGAGATACAGGCACGCCTGCACCGGGTAATTTGTTTTGACTCCCGGCAGAGTGCGGATAAAATAGCCGTCATTCTGCCCCATTTCCACACTGGCGGTATATTTATCCGTGTCCACCGCCACTGCTTTCCAATAATAATCCACCAGCCAATCGTGTTTTTTCAGGGCCTGGCTGACCGGCATTACTTCGACACCCTCTTCCTTGACGGAACTGTGGATCGGAGTATTGTCCATCTGGATAAAAGTCCCCAGTCTCTGGCTGGGGTCATCCAGCATCAAACCGGCTTCCAGCATTTTGCTTTTGGTGGCAGCCGCCAGTTGTGACGGGTCTTTTTGGTATGCGTGTTCTTCTGCCGACCTGGTAAATTTGTTCAGGTCGATATCTTCACCCATGACGGCTTTTTTATTTACGGCGGCTTGCGCTTTTTCTTTCCGGCTTTGTGAGGAATTAGAATTATCAGACATTCTGACCGCTCCTGAAAATACATTTAGCGCATTCTTCGTAGCCCTTTTCCTTGATTTCTTTCAGGATTTCATGCGGGTCGCCCGAACAACCGATTTCACCGTTAAGCATGATATAACCGGTGCGGGCATTCACATAATCCAAGATGTGTCCTGTATGAGTGATAATCAACCCCATGGAATTCCGGGTGCGCATTGAGCTTTCTTTTTCCAGCAACTCGTTAATCAGCCTGCCGATAAGGGCGATATTCTCCAGATCGACACCGGATTCCGGCTCATCGAGCAATATCAGATCAGGTCTCTGCGCTAACAACTGCATCAATTCGCTGCGTTTGATTTCTCCGCCGGAAAAGCCGTAATTGATATCCCGGTTCAAAAATTCGGTCAGGTCGGTGCGGTTTGCCAGAGTCGTTACCATCTCTGGATTGCTCTTGTCTTTCATCGAGGCTAAAACCATGTCTCTGGTCTTCACGCCTCTGACCACCGGCGGACGCTGGAATGACATCCCGATGCCCAATCTGGCTCTTTCATCAACCGGCATTTTGGTAATATCCACGCCCCGGAAAGAAATACGGCCGCCGGTAACCTGATATTTAGGGAAGCCCATGATCGTCATTAACAGAGTAGTCTTGCCGCTGCCGTTCGGCCCGAAAAGCACATGTGTTTCTCCGGTGCGGATTGTCAGATTGACACCGTGCAGAATTTCCTTCCCTTCCACCGCCACCACTAAATCTTTTATTTCGAGCATAAACTACCTCGTATTTTTTGTGTTAATTACCCGTCGAGGGAATGATGTTCGGCTTTTACATACCATCCGGCCGGGTCCTGCAAATATTCATAATAATCAAGCAGTATTAATTTATGTTGTCTCTCCTCACCGGCAATGGTTTCATAGAAACTCTTTTCAATACCCAATACTGCCTGACCAAACCTTTCACGGTATAGATCATACGATTTATCTTCAATTTGCATGGCTTTTTGTACAACCTCAAGTTCTGTCTTCACCGCTTTTTTCGCCGGTGCAGGAGTGTTCAGTTCCATGGCAAAAATAGTTCGCAGTGATTTGCCGCCGTCCGATTTGAAATCCACCACCGGCCAGGTATTGGACTTGCGCAGATTCTCATAAATTTCTTCGAACTTCTGGCGGTGATAATCTTCCTGTGTCGCCAATGTCTCCAGTAATTTTTTACCAAGCTCATTACGGCTGTCGTGGCTGGCTTTCAGGTAAAATTTCTTACCGTCGATTTCCATCTGAATCGCATACCATAGCGCCTGTGTTGTCTTTTCTTGTCCCGTGGTCATTTTCTCCTCCATTTAAAACCGGCAAAGCGGCAGGTATCTAATTATACTGCGGGATTACCCAATTTGAATATCGCTACACAAATTTAACTCCGATGACGACGAAGATATGTGACTAATGTCTCAATTACGAGCGGTCATACATCGCTAAGCTGACTTCCTGCGGTCGTTCAGCGATCAAAAACAATTGTAAGCAAGAGACGCATAAGCAATGATATTTGTTGATGATGAAGATTGTCTATTACCTTCGCAAATTAGTCCCACTTGAAGAACTTCACGGATAAAGCCGTAGCGACGATTGTGATTCCCCCGACGATCAGCGAAGCATGTACCTGCCAGCCAAAACCCAGCCACGGTTCCTGCAGCAGTTGAATAACATACCAGACCGGGGTGATATTACTAACCGCCAGCATCACAGTGCTCATGACCTCACGCGGCGGTCCGGCGCCGCCCAGTATCATCATCACAAAAAACAACAGCAGCCCGATTCCCTGTGCAGCGCGGGTATTCGGCAAAATTGCTCCCAGCAGGACACCCAAAGAAGTAAAACAAAGTGTACCTAAAATGAATGCCAGAATCAGTAACCCCCACATCTGCGGCGGATTTGTTTTGAAACATACCATGGATATGACCGTCAGCAAAATGCTCCCCAGAATGGCAATTACGAATGCAACCAAGATCTGAGACCCGATTACATTCCATACGGATATCGATGATGCGTGCAGGCGTTTTAAGACCCGGCGTTCCCGGTAAGCAGTAAGATGCACCGGCATCGCGACAATTCCGATCGAGGCGAGCACCAAAGCAATATAAGCAGGATTATAATAGTTTGCCGCCCCGACACCGCGGTATATACCAAGTTTGCTGGTATCCGGTTTGTTACCAAAAACGCCGCCCATCACCAGTAAGAAAACAACCGGCAAGGCGAAAGTAAAAACCATCGTCAAGGGTTCACGGAAAAAGAGTTTTAATTCCACCCAGGTTAATTTTAAAAGTGATTTCATATTTCTACTCGACCACACTTTTACCGGTAATTTTCAAGAAGACATCCTCCAGCGTTGCCTGTTCTTTGCGCAGGTCGAGCGGCAGGATACCGTGTTTCACCAGTTCCGCCGCCACTAAAGCCAATACCGGACCGTCACCCTCAACTTCAATTCTTTGCCCGTGACGGGAGAAATTGTGCACATGCGGCACAGCTTTCAACCAATCGAGATCTGTCCGTTCAGTGCTGAATATCACTTTGATATTATTGCCGTAAGTATTGATCAGATTTTGCGGTGTATCCATCGCGGCCAGTTTACCATTGTTCATGATGGCGACACGGTCGCAGAGATTTTCCGCTTCGTCCATAAAGTGCGTTACCAGAACGACCGTGGTGCCGCGGTCGCGGATGGCGCGGATCAGGTCCCAGGTAACGCGACGGGCAGCCGGGTCGAGCCCGGTGGTCATCTCATCGAGGAAAACCATTTTCGGATTGTTCACCAGCGCCAGTGCAATCAAAAGACGCTGTCTTTGCCCGCCGGATAAAGTTCCGAAAGCGGCATTACGCTTTTCTTTCAATCCCCATTGTTCAATCAGGGTCGACCAATTAACAGCTACGGCGCCGGTAGAGGCAAACAGGTCAAGCGCTTCCCAGACTTTTATGCGGTCCGGTAAAGCTGATTCCTGAAGCTGGGAGCCGATTTGTTTTTTCAGATTCGATGCATCGGCCTTAGGGTCAAAGCCGAGCACCCGGATCGAGCCGGAATCCGGTTGCCGTAAACCCTGCAGACATTCCACGGTGGTGGTTTTACCGGCGCCGTTCGGCCCGAGTAAACCGAAGATTTCTCCGTCATTTACCTGAAAAGAAACATCATCGATGGCGGCGGTTGCCCCGTAAGCCTTCCGCAGATTTACAACGTCGATAACAGTGCTGTTAGGCATAACCATTAAATCATACTAGCGGAATACTAAGTTGTCAAAAAGACAGATATCCATACCGGCGAAGGCCAGTATCCATGGGGCGTAGGGTGGGTGCAACCCATCACAGCCTGCTTTTTTTAGTCCGTGACTAAGTTTTTTTCACACCGTCTTTACCGGATGCCGATGGCGGGATATTCTCCGGTTCGCTGTAAGGACGGACCCTGGTCGGTACGATAATCAATACCGCCACCGCGGCCACGGCCATGATGATCGAAGCCGTAAGCACGGTGTGAGCCATGCTGTAGGTAAAAGCCTGGTCGGCTTTTGTGATGATCAATTGTCCGACTGCGGCAGGTTGTTTTGAAGCCAGGATATGTGCTCCCTGGATGCCGCCGCGTATTACCGCTAGTGCTTGAGGCGGGAGGGTCTGTCCCAATGTGTTGTCGATGCGCAGGGCATAGGTTGAATTAAACAGCGTACCCAATATTGCCACGCCCAGTGCGCCGCCGATCTGGCGGGTGGTGTCATTCATCGCCGAACCGACTCCGGCCTCATCGACCGGTATCGAACCCATGATGGAGTTCGTTGCCGGGCTCATCGTGATACCCATGCCCAGTGCCGTAATACTCATGCCGATCGCGATATGAAGATAAGCGACATCGACAGCGGCGATCCGGAATAAATAAAATAGACCGGCGGCCGCAATGAAAGTACCCAAAGCGACGGTTAATTTGGTGCCTATTTTTAAAGCGATCCGCGCTGAGGATACGGCGCCCAGAAATGCCGCTACCGCCATTGGTAATAGACGGATTCCGGACTGCAGCGCCGTATATTTCTGAACGGTTTGCAGAAACTGGCTCATGAAAAAGAATACGCCGAACATCGAAAAAGCGATTAGTGTCAACGCGATGTTAGCGCCGGTGAAAGACATGTTTTTAAAGAATCTCAGTGGCAGCATCGGTTGAGGGGTACGACGTTCCCAGAGGGCAAAAGCCGTGAGTAAAACCAGGGCGATACCGAAGGCGATCAGCACGTTTTGCGCATTCCACCCGTCGATTCCCGCCTGGATAATTCCGTAGACCAGCGCAAACAAACCGGTCAGGGAAAGGATGCAACCCGGAACATCGATTTTCCTTAGTTGCTCGGCGCGCGAGTTGGTAATGAAGAAATACCCGCCGACAAGTCCTATCACAACGACCGGTAAATTAATATAGAAAACAGAACTCCAATGGTAATGTTCCAGCAGATAGCCGCCAACCAGCGGCCCGATGCCGGTACCCAGAGAAAAAGTGGCTGCCCAGAAAGCAATGGCCTGGGCGCGTTCTTTCGGGTCGCGGAAAGTTGCGGTGAGAATTGACAGCGTCGTGGGCATAATCGTTGCCCCGCCGATGCCCATTAAAGCGCGCATCGCAATCAGCATTCCGGTAGACTGGGACAAAGCCGCACCGAGCGAAAAGATACCAAAGACAATTAATCCACCCTGCAAAAGGTATTTCCGTCCGAACCGGTCGCCGATCGAGCCCATGGTTAAAAGTAATGCGGCAAACACCAGCGTGTACGCATCCACGATCCACTGCAGGCCGTTCAGTGTTGCTCCCAGGTCTCTTGAAATAGCCGGCAGGGCCAGGTTCAAGACCGTGTTATCCAGAGAAATAACCAGTAATGAGAATGCCAGGAAACCTAGCGCAATCCAGCGCTTGTTATACATCGGGGTTTGTTCTATCACGAAATTCTCCTCTGCCGTGTTCAATACGGAAATTTACCTGTTATTTTGAATCTTATAAAAACTCCTGAATAATTTTACTATAAAGTATCGGCTCATTTTCTGCAAAGTATCAACATTAACGAGATGTACTTTGCGCGGTAAATATATACCCGATATAATAAACGTATATTTTACGCTACACACACATTTAAATATCAAAATATAGCTATCGAAAAGGAGAATATCGATGTCAGAAGTCAAACGCGTTTTTAAAGTAAACGGCAAGCCGTTCTTTCCCCTGGGCGCGCAGTCCTGTAATTCGGCCGGGTATGACGACCGGGCTTCAGAAACAGCTTTTAAAGCTGTGAAACAGCTCCACGGCAATACACTGGAGATTCCCGTGTATTGGAATCAAATTGAACCGAAGGAGGGTGTTTTTGATTTTACCCCGGTGGATGCGCTGCTGGCCAGCGCACACCGCTACGAACTCAAATTGATACTGCTCTGGTTTGCCACCTGGAAAAACGGGAACATGGACTATGCCCCGGCATGGGTCAAGACCAATCCCAAAAAATACAAACGGGTTGTATCATCTACCGGCAAACAAATCTGGGTGCTGTCTTCTCACTGCCAGGCCAACCTCGAGGCGGATAAAAGGGCTTTCACGGCGCTCTGCAAGCATATCAAGGTCAAAGACAATGACGAGACCGTCATCGGTTTCCAATTACAAAATGAACCCGGCATCATGGGCAGCGACCGTGATTACAGCCCTGAAGCACAAGCGATATATGATAGCCCTGTACCTGCCAAACTGGTGGCGGCCATGAAGAAATACGGTAAAGGTCCCGTATATAATATGTGGCGCGAATCTGGCAGTAAAAACAGCGGCACATGGTCGGAGCTATTCGGATGGGAAGGCGGCGAGTATATGACGGCCTGGAGTATCGCAACCTACATCGATAGTATCGCTGAAGGCGGAAAAGCGGTTCTGCCGCTCCCGATGTACATCAATGTCTGGTTAATGGGAAACGGCTGGTGGCCGCTGCCCGGGGAATCATATCCCTCCGGCGGCGCCGTCACCAAAGTGCTGGATATCTATAAATGGTTTACCCCTCATGTAGACATGATTTCACCGGATGCGCATATCGGGGAAACGAAACAGTATGAAGCCGTTTGTGCGGCTTACACCCGCGACGATAATCCTTATTACAATCCGGAAACTGGCGGCGCCGGTAATTCTCACTGCTGGAACATGTTCCGGGCGATCGCCGATTTCAACTGTCTGGGTGACTTCTTTTTTGGCGTCGAGCGCATCATGACGCCGGAGGGTACGGTACGTCCCGAGGACCGGAATGTGGTAGACAGCGTGCGTTGTACAGCGGCGGTAATTCCGCTGCTGCTCAAGTACCAGGGCACCGGTAAAGTACACGCGGTCATCCAGGAAGACCTGGCCTCTTCGATGCTGATGGATTTTGAAGGTTATACCGGATTGATCGAATTCGGCCCCCGTAAAGCCGGCTACAGCGGCAAGGACTGGAAGCATCCCTCCGCCGGAGGAGGACCTGAAATGGTTAATCCCAACCGCGGCCGCGGTCTGGTGATTCAAGCCGGCCGGGATGAGTTCTATCTGACGGGCGCTAATTACCGCCTCTTCCTGCGCCCTAAACCGACACTCGCCAATATGCAAGCCCGGTTAGCGATCAATGATGTGGCGCCTAAACTGCCCGGCTGGAATATCGTCAGTATCGACGAAGGGCATTTCGACCAAAAGGGAGGATTCATTGTCGATACATGTCGAAACGGGGACGAGATCGACCCGGCAGCCTGGGTGGAACCCGATTGCGGCGTGGTGCGCGTGATCACCTGCGACTAATTTATTGATAATTAACGGATGTAACTGAAAGGAGCAAATTCTTTATGACCGGTATTAAACGTGTATTTATGGTGGACGGTAAGCCGTTCTTTCCCGTGGGCGGCCAGTCATCAACTTCCAGCGCTTATAACGATAAGGAGTCCGAACAGGCTTTCAAAGCCATCAAACTGCTCCACGGCAATACTCTGTGGACCGATGTTTATTGGGAGCATATCGAACCGGAAGAAGGTAAATTTGATTTCAAGATGGTGGATGACCTGCTCGCCAGCGCCAAACGTTACGGCGTTAAATTGATCCTTTTATGGTTTGCGACCTGGAAGAACGCCAGCATGGATTATGCCCCGGACTGGGTGAAAACCAACCCACAGCGTTTTAAACGGGTGATATCGCCGACCGGCATGGAATTATGGACGCTTTCTCCTTTTTGTAACGCCAACTTTGAAGCAGATAAAAAGGCTTTCGTAGCGTTCTGTAAATACCTGAAAGCCAAAGACACCGACCATACCGTGATCGGCATCCAGGTGGAAAATGAGTCGGGGATTCTGGGCAGCGACCTGGACTATAGTCCCGATGGACAGGCAGCATTTGATAGTCCCGTGCCCGCAAAATTTATCGCCGCAATGAAGAAAGCCGGTAAAGGGCCGGTATATGATATCTGGCAGAAAGAGGGCGGCAAAGATTCCGGCACGTGGCCGGAGGTATTCGGTTGGACCGGCGGCGAATTCACGAGCGCCTGGGGTGTTGCGACTTATATCGACCGGATAGCGGAAGCCGGGAAAGCGGTCATCGATCTCCCGATGTACGCCAATGCCTGGCTGAGCGAGGTGCGCCGCGGCGATTCCCGCTGGATGCTGCCCGGAGCATCCTATCCATCCGGCGGACCGGTGACCAAAGTGCTGGATATCTGGAAGTGGTTTACCCCGCACCTGGAACTGATCGCGCCGGATATTAAGTTTTACAATCTGCGGGCGTTTGAAGCTGTTTGCGCTACCTACGCGCGTCAGGATAATCCCCTTTTCTTCCCCGAAACACCGCCGGCGCTGAGCCTGTTTCGAGCGATTGCCGATTACAATCTCCAGGGTTACAGCCGGATGTATCTGCTCGAATCTATTGTAGCGGAGGACGGCACGGTGCGTCCCGGTTCCAAGGTCGGGACAGATACGATCCGCACCATAGCTTCGGCCATCCCGCTCATCCTCAAATATCAGGGCACAGGCAAGATCCATGCCATTGTCCAAGAAGATGATATCGATTCCCAGCTCATCGATTTGGAAGGTTATCTGGGCGCGGCCACATTCTCCGGGGGACACCTGCCGCATATTCCCTCAGACTGGCGGCACGATTCACCGGAGGAAATGAAACAACTCCCGTCGGACCCGAACCGCGGTCGCGGTTTAGTGATTCAAGCGAGTAAAAATGAGTTCTACTTTGTCGGGGCTGCTTACCGGTTTTTCTTCCGCCCGAAAATGGAACCGGCCAAGATGCTTGACGCTCAATTTGTTTCTGAATTTTTACAGACCCATAATGCGCACCAGGTCAAGGTGGATGAAGGCCATTTCGATGAGAATGATAAGTTTGTCATCGACCGCCGTCGTAACGGGGATGTGATCAGCGGCGGCGTCTGGGTGGAGGCGGATAACGGTGTAGTGCGGGTGATATTGTGCGATTGATGACAGACTAATAGCTTTCAACTATCAGTGGCCAGCTTAACGCGGTTATTTGTTTGGCCAAAATCAAAAACAAAGATCGTACAGGTATGCGGAAGCTCTCGTCGTTTTTGAATAACGCGAGCCGATTGGGGCCCGAAACCCAATATTGGATGAAGTTGCCGAATTTCAGGTAAAAATTCCCTGCACTATTCGGCAGGCACGGAGACCCTTCACCCGCCAGAGGCGGTTTC
>Ga0182017_10002982_pt1 | contig 12683 bp, 10 predicted proteins | sample 712E3DmetaG_FD_120492 | JGI IMG/M metagenome (GOLD analysis project Ga0182017, IMG submission 120492) | Permafrost microbial communities from Stordalen Mire, Sweden - 712E3D metaG | ecosystem: Environmental > Terrestrial > Soil > Wetlands > Permafrost | place: Sweden: Stordalen | collected... | reverse complement strand
GCCCCGCTCTTTGAGACTATCCCAGGGTTTCATGACATTGAAAAAAGGCTTGAAACATTTTACGATAAGTTAAATGCTGACCCGCTGTCGCGTGCCGGATCGGTTAAGGATGAAACTGATTTTGTTTTAAAAAGAGCCGAGGAGATGAAAGTAATTCTACGACTTGGAACTAAAGGTGAAATACCGGTGCGAATAACTCATAACGACACCAAATTCAATAATATTCTCCTAGACGAAAATGATAAAGCTTTATGTGTCATCGATCTGGATACCGTAATGCCCGGTTATGTTCATTATGATTTTGGCGATGCAATTAGAACAGCAGCAAATATGGCATCAGAAGACGAGAAAGACCTCTCTCAAGTAAAAATGAATATTGATCTGTTCAGGGCATATTCGGAAGGTTATCTTTCAGAAACATCAGGAACGTTAAATAATATTGAAAAAAAGTATCTGGCCTTCGCTCCCCGTCTTATAACTTTTACTATCGCATTGAGATTCCTGACAGACTACCTGGATGGGGACAATTATTTCAAGATACATCATGAACATCAAAATCTGCAACGTGCAAGAGCCCAGTTCAAGCTTGTTGAGAGCATGGAGGAACAATACGATGGGATGAAAAAGATTATCAAGAAATTAATCTGAAGGCTGAAGTCAGTAGACAGAAGGCAGTAGAAAGTTTTTTAATTTGGACAATTGTCATTTTATTCTGAAATACGTTTTTCTGGTATCAGAATAAAAAGTAAAGGAGGACATGAAACCTTCTTTATTCATATTATATCTGATTTCATCCGGACCATCAGATCCCAGGAAAAAAGTATTTCCTGAAGATTTTTTCAACAATGATACCCTGTATCCTGCAAAACCATATTTGATCCAAAGCTTATCTTCAACTCTGAAAACTGTAACACTATCATTACCAGAGGAGAAAAGTCCTGTAAATTTATCCAGTGAGTCCATCATCTTCATCTCCTCAAATCTGAATCTTTTATGGTCGAGAAACCAATTGAATATCTCGTCATTATTATAAGTCTCAGTCCAGCTATCATGCTCAACATCAGGATATATAGTAAGTTTAGAGTTATTATATTGTTTCAGACTGTCAAACATAATTTCAGAGTTCTTCACCGGAACTCTCGGATCTTTCTCCCCATGAAAAATCCAGACTGCTGTATGACGTAGTGTCCATGCCTGTGAAGGATCACCTCCACCACAGATTGGAATAATAGCGGCAAATAGACCCGGGTACCTCTGAGCTGTCTCCCATGTTCCATATCCTCCCATACTAAGACCGGTCATATAGATCCTTTCCACATCGACATTATATTTCGCAATGATGTCTTTCGTCAACCAGACCAAAATATCTGGTGACCATATTTCTCCTGCCGGAACCTGTGGCGAGACAATAATAAACTTGAATTTTTTTCCACTCTCAATAAGTTCTGGAGGCCCATCTGTCTTTACTTTTGTCAGATCATCACCACGTTGGTTAGCACCGTGCAAAAACAGGATTAATGGCCATTTGGTTGTCGATTCTTTACCATACTCTTCAGGCAGATATAAAAGGTATTTGATGGTTTTAGTAAATTGCTTTTCTGTTTGCTGAGATTTAAGTGAATTAAAACATGCTGTCAGAATCATGCAGGTAATAAACAAAACCTGCTTTTCATAATGGTTATTTTTATGCATATTTGAGAAAATAGTTGTAAAAATGGATTTTAAATTTAAGAATTAATTCTTATCATTACACACAAGTAGGTCAAAGGATAGGGTTGAAGTGTAGTGAAGGGTTAAAGAGTTGAAGGGAAGAACATTTCAACATTTCAACATTTCAACATTTCAACTATGCTAAAAAGATGTTGAGAAAATACAGACTAATAACTTATCAGCATATCAGTAAATTAAATAATGGATTGGACAAAGGAAGAAGTCAGTTTTCTCAAAAAATTAAGTGATCCTGACAAGATCCAGAGATTTCTTGATATGATTGATTATAATCCAAATTATGAATGCAGGTCTCCCAGATGGGTAATTAAGAAGAGATCAGCTCATTGTTTTGAAGGGGCATTATTTGCCGCTTCTGCACTTAATTTCATCGGACATAAACCCTTACTTGTTGATATGAAGTCATTTAACGACGATGATCACGTTATTGCAGTATTTAAGGAAGATGGTCACTGGGGAGCTGTGGCAAAATCAAACTTCACAACACTTAGATATCGTGAACCCGTTTACCGGACTCTGAGAGAGCTTATCATGTCATATTTTGATTTCTACTTTAATATTAACGGTGATAAATCATTAAGGTCATATTCTCTTCCACTTGACCTTACAATATATAACAAGCTGAAATGGGCAACGACCGATGATGATCTGGAATACATCGGCGACAAACTTGAAAAATTACACCACTTTGATGTTGTTACAAAAAAAATGATAAAAAAACTTAAGGCAGCAACTGAAACTGTTTTGCTGGCCGGATTGATGGGTTCAAATGAGGTGGGTCTTTATAAACCAAAAAAAAGCTAAATATGGATACTATTAGGTTATCGAAGTATCGCTGGGTGGTTCTCTCCGCATTAATGGTGATCAGCCTGATGGTGCAGATACAATGGCTGACACATGCTCCAATTGCCAGAGCGGCCGATGTCTACTATGCAGGTCATTTTAATCCTTCATCTTTCTTCAATATTGATTTCCTTGCATCATCATATATGTTTTTTTATATTTTATTCTGTATTCCGGCATCATATTTTATTGATACTTATGGTATTGTAAAAGGAGTGGGTCTCGGTGCCCTTCTGACTGCCATCGGTGCAGCTATTAAAGCATTATCAGGAACCTCTTTTAATATGGTAATGACCGGGCAGATCGTACTTGCAATAGCACAACCATTTGTAATGAATGCTGCAACAGCCCTTACTGCGAAGTGGTTTCCGGTTAAGGAAAGAGCAATTGCTACAGGATTAGCAACTCTTTCACAGTATATCGGTGTTCTCATTGCAATGGTTGTTACTCCGATGCTCATTGTGTCAAAGGCTTCAGATCCTAATTACGGAAGCGGTATTGACAGTATGCTTAAGATTTATGGCATTCTGACAGTTGTACTATGTCTGGCAGGAATGATATTGCTAAGGGAAAAACCAAAATACCCGGTTTCATTAGAACCTGTTCCTAGTTTAAAATTTACGGATGGCATCAAACATATTTTCAAACTCAGAGATATGTGGATGATGGTTATTCTTTTCACCATTGGTCTTGGGATTTTCAATGCAATCAGTTCCATGGTTGATTCAATTGCTGAATATCTGGGTGTTGTTGATTCAAATGGTATGATTGGTGGTTTAATGCTGATAGGAGGAATTATCGGAGCTATCATAGTACCGATATTATCAGATTATTTCAGAAAAAGAAAATTATTTCTCGTGATATGCATCATTGGAATGGTGCCGGGAGTTGCAGGTATTGCCCTCGCTCCTGCCCTCACCGGCGGACATGGGGTAAATCCTGATGGTGCTTATACAATCGCTCTTATTTCTTCTTTTATGCTCGGATTCTTCGTAATGAGCGCCGGACCAATCGGATTCCAGTATGCTGCCGAGGTTTCGGCACCAGCGCCAGAATCAACATCCCAGGGACTTCTGCTTTTAGTTGGCCAGATAAGTGGGATTATTATGGTGACAGGTATGAGTATGAGGAACAAGACATTTTTGCACGGGTTCCTTATTTCCTTTATAATACTAGCTGTAATAGCTGCAATTGTAACCTTCACAATAAAAGAATCTGCCCTTATTATTGCAGAAAGGAAGAAATGATGTAAAAAAGATAGAAGTCCGAAGACGGAAGTCAGGAGTTTAAAGAAGAAGACTATAGGCCTTCTGATTGATATGTTTTAAAATTGTATAGGTGCTAAACAATAATATATGAATAGGGATTTTATCAGGAAGAAAATTGAAGAATCGCTGAAAGTCAAGACCCTCCTTCTTGAAGATGAGAATACTTTTAGATTGATTGAAGAATCTGCATTACAATGCTGCAAAGCTCTCAGAAATGATAAAAAAATAATCTTTGCCGGGAACGGTGGCAGTGCAGCTGATGCACAACATCTCGCCGGTGAACTGGTTAATCGCTTTGGGTTTGAAAGACCTGGCCTTTCTGCTATTGCTATAACAACAGATACTTCAGTTATTACCTCAATAGCAAATGATTACGGATTCGAGAGGCTTTTTGCGAGGCAGATCGAAGCTATTGGGAAAAAAGGAGATGTATTGCTGGCATTATCGACTTCAGGTAATTCAGCCAATATTATCGAAGGAATAAAAGAGGCGAAGAAAGTGGGTATAATAACTATCGGATTGACCGGCAGTTCAGGCGGAAAAATATCACAGTTATGTGACCTTTGCCTTAAAATTCCTTCTGATGATACACCCAGGATCCAGGAAGCACATATCCTGATTGGACATATTATTTGTTCAATAATCGAAAACTCATTATATAAGAAATAATATCCGGTCGAAGGATTATCTTATCCATGAATCTGATATTCATTCATTTAAAGACATAATCGGTTTTGCGGTCGAATGTTTGTTGGAATTAGGCAGATATTGACTATTTTTGAATCCTAAATATCCGGACGGAGGGTAAAATAATATGAGACAGATATTATTGTCTTGATATTTAATTTAAAAGACTTGGGTATGGATTTGTCAGGAAAAAATTACAAAGCCTTTATTGAACGTCAGGAGGCTTTGAAAAAACAATATAGCCCGAAACAGGCAGAGAAACAACACTCAAAAGGTAAACTTACTGCTCATGAACGCATCAGCCTGCTTTTCGACTCCGGAACTTTTGAAGAAATTGATGCTTTTGTGACCCCCGCCAGTCAACCGGTTGAATTTGGCAAAGTGGAGAGGACATTCGGGGATGGTGTAATTGTAGGTCATGGAAAAATCAACGGACGATTGGTATTTGCGTATGCGCAGGACTTTACAATTATGGGTGGATCGCTTGGTTTAGTCCACTCAAAAAAAATTACTAAGATTCAGGAGATGGCTCTCAAAATGGGCTCTCCAATCATCGGACTGATGGACTCTGGTGGTGCAAGAATTCAGGAAGGGGTAGCCAGCCTGAGCGGTTATGCCTCTATTTTTCATAATATTATCCAGTCTTCAGGTATTATTCCACAAATCTCAGTGATTATGGGACCTGCTGCAGGTGGTGCCGTCTACTCTCCAGCTCTTACAGACTTTGTATTCATGGTAAGCCATACCAGCTACATGTTCGTGACCGGACCAAATGTCGTGAAAGAAGTATTAAACGAAGATGTGTCATCAGAAGGTTTAGGCGGTGCTGAGGTTCATGCACGGAAAAGCGGTGTTGCCCATATGATCTATGATGACGAGGAGAATACAATACTGGCTCTGAAAAAATTTCTCTCTTATCTGCCTTCGAATAATGTTGAAAATCCGCCTGTTATAGCTGATGATGGATCTATAACCGATATCAATGAAAAATTAAGAGACATTGTCCCAGATGACCCAAACAAAGCTTATGATGTTAAAGATATAATAAGTCAGGTTGTTGACAGGAATAGTTTTTTTGAAACTTCAGAACTTTTCGCAGCCAATCTGGTAACCGGATTCGCCAGATTAAAAGGAAAAACAATTGGTATTGTTGCAAATCAGCCTAAAGTACTGGCAGGTGTTCTCGATATTGACTCTTCAACAAAGGGCGCCAGGTTCATACGTTTCTGTGATGCATTCAATATACCGATTCTTACTTTTGAGGATGTTCCCGGATTCCTTCCCGGAGTCGATCAGGAGCATGCCGGTATTATCCGTCATGGTGCAAAGTTGCTTTTTGCCTACAGTGAAGCAACCGTACCAAAGATAACTATTATCCTGAGAAAAGCTTACGGAGGCGCATTCATTGTAATGAATAGTAAATTTCTTGGAGGCGATTTCAGTTTTGCATGGCCTACAGCGGAAATTGCTGTAATGGGTCCCGACGGTGCAGTTGCAATTCTCTATAAAAGAGAATTAGCCGAATCTGAAAAACCTTTGGAATTAAAAAAAGAGCTTGTTAAAAAATATCGTGATAAAATTGCCAATCCTTTTATAGCAGATGAAAGCGGTTATATTGATGAAGTTATTGATCCTGCTGTTACAAGGAAAAAAGTAATCTCAGCTTTTGAAGCTCTGAATAATAAATGGGTTAAAGTACCTGCCAGGAAACATGGGAATATGCCGTTATAACGGCTCAGGGCTCAGGGCAAAGGGCGAAGGGCACAAGGATCAGGGCTGCGAAAGGCGAAAATAACTAGGAAAATTCCCCCATTGAAGGGGGAAAGGTGGATGTAAAATTTTCATTATCAAGACAAAAAGAAAACTCAAAAATGAAAATCAAGAGAATACTAATTGCAAACCGCGGCGAGATAGCGATCAGGATAATGAAGACGGCCAGGATAATGAAAATTGAAACTGTAGCAATAAAAACAGCTGTTGAGCCCAATGCAATGTATCTGTCGTTTGCTGATGTAGTGTATGATAACTCCGATGATGGATCAGATATACCTGTTTTTCTTGATATTGACAGACTAATTGACATTGCGCTGAAAACAAAAGCTGACGCCGTTCATCCAGGTTATGGGTTCCTGGCCGAAAACGCATATTTTGCAGATAAATGTGTCGACAATAAGATAGTTTTTATCGGACCCTCTCCCGACGCCATATATAAAATGGGAAATAAAACCATTGCAAGGAAAATTGCCCTTGCTAATAAAATTCCAATGGCATCCGGAAGTGAAGGAAATATTAGTAATGAAGAAGAAGCTGTCAAAATTGCTGAAAAGATTGGTTACCCGGTTATAATAAAAGCTGCTTCAGGTGGCGGCGGAAGGGGAATGAGGATCGTAAGGAAATCAGAGGACATGGAGAAGCTGTTCATCGTTGCAAGCAAAGAAGCGGAAAAGGCTTTTAACGATCCATCGGTATTTATAGAAAAATATATAGAAAATCCTAAACACATTGAATTTCAGATACTTGGTGATAAAAAAGGAAATGTGATTCATCTTGGTGAAAGAGAGTGTTCAATACAGAGGAAGCATCAGAAACTTCTTGAAGAGGCTCCCTCCAGTGCGCTTGATGAAAAACTCAGAAAAAAGATGGGTGACATGGCAGTCCAGATTGCTAAAGCCGTTAATTATTATTCAGCTGGGACGGTTGAGTTCCTTCTGGACTCCGATAAGAAATTCTATTTTATGGAGATGAACACAAGGATACAGGTGGAACATCCTGTAACAGAGATGATCACTGGAATAGACCTCATTGAACAGCAGATTCGTATTGCAAGCGATGAAGAGCTTAAATATAGTCAATCAGACATAAAACTTGAAGGATGGGCCATTGAATGTCGTATCAACTCAGAGGATGTTCAGGCAGGTTTTGCACCGGATCCGGGCAAGATTGAAAAGATAAATATGCCCGAGGATTCCTATGTAAGAGTAGATACCGGGATTCAGGCCGGATCGGCAATTGTTTCCAGCTACGATTCAATGATAGCCAAGTTAATTGTAAAAGGCAAGGATCGCAAAGAGGCATTGCTAAACTGCAAAAAAGCCCTGGATAAAGTGTGGATAAAAGGAACAAAGACCACCCTTCCGTTTTTCAGAATGCTGGTCCGTAATCCGAAATTTCAATCAGGCAATTTTACGACTGCTTTTATTGAAAAAGATCTGGAAAAGCTTTATTATAACAGTGAGTATGAAGAGTTACTTGCTGCCTGGCTTGCAACCAAGCTTTTCATTGAAGAGAATTTACAGGATGACAGCATAAACATTGATTTCAGAAAAAGCAGGGAAATGAGCCCCTGGTTGCTTAATAAAAGAATTAATCAGTTCTAAACTAAATGATTATCAATGCCTAACGATAAACTTCAAATTAAGAAATTATATGCACTTTCCTCAGAAAACAGGAAATTCAGCTTTTCGCTTCCATTTAAGCATTCCATCAAAATTGGCAAAAGAAGCTATGATGTCAAGCTTAAGAATGATGATAAATATGGAACCTATATCCTTTGGAAAAACAGGAGATTTCCTGTTGAAATAATCCGCTCAAGGCAGAACAAATATGAGATTCTTTTTAACGATATAAGTTATGAGTTCACTGTTGAAACTCCTTTTTCTATGCAAAGAATGAAGATGCTGAAGAAGCAAAAGGGGAAAGCTGAAAAAGAGTTCGTTAAAGCACCGATGCCCGGCAAAATAATCGATGTTCTTGTCCGTGAAGGAAGCCAGGTTCTGCGTGGTGAATCAGTCGTGATCCTTGAGGCAATGAAAATGCAAAACGAAATATTATCACCTGTAAACGGACATATTGTTAAAGTTTCAGCAAAGCCTAATACCAATGTTATGAAGGATGATATTCTTGTAGAGATTAAAGTTGATTAGGAGGCAGGCTTCAGGCATCAGGCATCAGGCATCAGGCATCAGGCATCACGGCCATCAGAAATAAAAAAAGGCACTGAAAATTTTAATCAATGCCTTTAAAATTTATCGGATTCTAATCTACTTGACCGGTACATTTTTTAATGTTCCGCAAAGAAAATCATAGAATTTCACCACAGAAGGTATAAGAACTTTTTCATCAGGAGAATGAGGATACCTGATTGTTGGTCCAAATGAGATCATATCAAGATTTGGATAAACGCCTCCCAGAATTCCGCATTCAAGCCCGGCATGAATTGCCTTTATTTCAGGAATTTTACCGAAGATATCGTTGTAAACCTTACTCATAGTCTTGAGGATAGGAGAATTAATATTTGGTTTCCAGCCTGGATAACCACCTTCAACCTTGACCTCAGCGCCAATCAGCTGAAATACTGCAGCGATTTTCCATGCGATAGCTTCTTTAGCTGAATCTACAGAGCTTCTGGTAAGATTAAATGCTTCAAACTTACCTCCTTTGCACCGTACAATAGCGAGGTTGTTTGATGTTTCCACCAGACCTTTCATTGCCTGACTCATTCTCACCACACCATTAGGACACACAAATACCGCTCTGATAATTCTGTATTGATCACCCTGGTTCATCACTTTTGCAGGGACAGAAGTCTTTTCGCATGCAAAGTTCAGATCAGGTTCTGTTTCAGCAAATTCTACTTTATAAATCTTGTCATACATTGTAACAAATGTTACAAACTCTTCAGCCTTGATTTCAGGCACCAATACAATTGAATACGATTCGCGCGGTATTGCATTACGAAGATCACCACCTGCCGCTTCAGTCAGTCTTATACCAAAATCGGATTCAGCCTGCATCAGAAACCGAAACATCAGCTTGTTCGAATTAGCTCTGCCCATTGCAATGTCGACTCCTGAATGACCACCTTTTAGCCCCCTGGCAGATATTCTAAAGGCTGTCATGCCCTTTGGCGAAGATTCTTCTGCATAATTTTTAACAGCGCCAACATCAATACCCCCGGCACAACCGACATACAGTTCACCCTCATCTTCTGAATCGAGGTTCATAAGAATATCACCTTTCAGAAGGCCTGCTTCAAGTCCGTTAGCACCTGTCATTCCTGTCTCCTCATCTATTGTAAAGAGAGCCTCCAGTGGCCCGTGAATAATGTCTTTTGATGCGAGCACGCCGAGTGCTGCAGATACTCCTATTCCGTTATCAGATCCAAGTGTTGTACCTTTTGCCTTAACCCACTCACCGTCTATTAAAGTTTCAATAGGGTCTTTTTCAAAATCATGAATTTTATCGCTGTTTTTCTGGGGAACCATATCGAGATGAGTCTGTAAGATTACACCTTTCCGGTTTTCCATACCTTTTGTTGCAGGTTTGCGGATAATCACATTTCCGGTTTTATCAACCAGCGTTTCAAGGTTAAGTTTTTTTCCAAAGGCAACAACATACTCTACAATTTTCTTCTCCTTCTTTGAAGGGTGTGGTATCTGTGTTATGTCATGAAAATAGTTCCATAACTGCTTCGGTTCAAGATTGCGTATATCGCTCATATTCAATTATTTAAAATTGTTTATACTCAAGAGTGTAAAGTTAGTATTAATTACTTAAAAACAAAAATGTTATAGGATCTTAAGCTTCGGTTTTTAATCAACCAGGTTGAAATAAAGGGAATCCTGTAAAAGTAAATTCAATGATTCTCTGAAATGGAAAATTAGATTTATTTATCTTGTTAATATCAATTATCTGAATAATAATCTGTTAACAATATTATCAACAAAATATCATTATTCAAATTCTTTATTTGGTACTTTATTACATTAATGTTAATTTTCGGCTACAAAACTTAAACGCTTCAGATTGTTGTATTCATTTTATCTGCAATCTGTTAAACACAATGCAACTGAAGCCTGGAAATAATTTAGAAGCACTTTAAAAATATAACTGTCAAAATATGACATTCCTATATGTAGTAATTGGACTGACTCTGGTGTTTGATTTTATCAATGGATTTCACGATTCAGCCAATTCTATCGCTGCTGTTGTTTCTACAAAAGTATTATCACCCCTCTCAGCAGTAGCGATGGCTGCTTTTTTTAACTTCATTGCTTTTACAGTTTTTCCGCTTAATGTTGCCCACACCATAGGAGGAAAAGTAGTCAATCCTGATATTATCAATCTGACAGTTATCGGGGCAGCATTAGTTGCTGCAATAACATGGAATCTGGTTACATGGTGGTTGGGTCTCCCATCCAGTTCTTCCCATACGCTTGTGGGAGGTTTAGTAGGTGCGGCTGTTGCAAGCTCAGGATTTGGAGCGGTCAATTTAGCAGGTGTGATGTTAATAGTAATGTTTATTTTTATTGCGCCTTTGCTTGGGATGGTACTTTCCTTTATTCTCTCTTCTGGTATCATGTGGCTATTCCGTAAGCTTTCACCATCGGCAGTTGACAAATACTTCCGACGTTTTCAATTGGTTTCTGCCTCTGCTTTCAGTCTGGGACATGGTGGAAACGATGCGCAAAAATCTATGGGAATAATCTGGGCTGCGCTTATTGTTTCAGGCCTGGCTACAAAAAAGGATCCTATTGCTTTATGGATCATCTTATCATGTCAGACTTCAATAGCCCTGGGTACTTTGTTTGGAGGATGGCGGATTGTTAAAACTATGGGGCAGAGAATTACTAAATTAAAACCATTTGAAGGTTTCTGTGCAGAAACTGCCGGCTCAATAACATTGTTTATGGCTACACATTTTGGTATACCGGTTAGTACAACTCATACAATTACAGGTGCTATTATCGGAGTTGGTGCCCGAAAAGGAGCTTCAGCGGTCAAATGGGGTGTCACAACAAAAATATTCTGGGCATGGATCCTCACCATTCCTGTTTCAGGTGTTATCGGAGGTATTATGTACCTTATCTTTAATTGGATATCATAATTATTTATCAGAATTTAAAATATTATAAATATGAACATAGATAAGTTTCTTAAATTCTTTGTACCGAAAGATCATTCTTTTTTCCCTCTTTTCGCAGAGGATGCACAAAACCTGGTTAAAGCAGCTTCTTTGCTGAGAATATTGATGGCATCAACAACTGTTGAAGATCATGAAAAAGTAAATAAAGAAATCAAGGATATTGAGCTCATCGGAGATGAAATAACAAATAAAACCTTTGTGCAGCTTAACAAATCGTTTATCACACCTTTCGACAGGGAGGATATCCATGAACTCACAGCTCATATCGACGATGTTGTCGATTCCATTAATGGGGTCAGCCGAAGAATATGCCTCTACAAGCCGAAGAAGTTAATTCCTGTATATAAGGAAATGGCTGAGTTGATCTTTAACGCTGCAACAGAGATCGAGGTTTGTATTCAGGGGTTGAATGATGCTGCAGCAAATAAAGATAAGATTTTGGTTGCATGCGATAAAGTAAAGAATATTGAACATTTAGCCGATGAGCTTTATTTTGTTGGTGTTTCAGAATTATTTGAGAAAGAGGAAGATCCAAAGGAACTACTTAAGAACAATAAAATCCTTGAGATCCTAGAAAGATGCGTTGATGAAGAAGAGGATGTTACTGATACACTGAGAGCGATACTGATTAAAATGGCCTAGGTATCAGGAATCAGGCGCCAACAGGTGGCAGACACCGGGTTTGAGGTTTATCCGGAATCGAGACTGTCCAGAAAACCGTGGTCAGAGTTTATTAATTCTTATTTGAAAATAATACTGTCCTGCTGTAAAATACTTTTGGTCCATTAATGATGTCAAACCCTATACCACGCGCTCTGCTAATCATCTTTTCAAATAATGTTTTTGTGACATGAAAAATGGGTTCAATAATAAGAACTTTCCCGGCAGGTTTTAAAATTGATTTCAATTCTTCAAATAGTTTGTCCTGATCCGGCACTTCATGGATCATATAAAAACACAAAACAAAATCAACAATTTCAATAACACCTGTACTATTGCTTTCGCACTTATGTATTATAATCCTTTTTTCTAATTCAGTTCCTTTAATCTTTTGCCGGACTTTTTCAAGCATCCCTTCCTGTAAATCAGCTGCAATGACTTTTCCTGAATCGCCAACCATTTTTGCAATTTCGGTTGTAAAAACTCCCGGTCCACATCCCAGATCAAGAACTGTCATTCCTTCACTGATGTAAGGACTAAGTATTTTTTTAGGATTCTGTAATAGCCTTCTT
>Ga0182017_10002981_pt1 | contig 12686 bp, 9 predicted proteins | sample 712E3DmetaG_FD_120492 | JGI IMG/M metagenome (GOLD analysis project Ga0182017, IMG submission 120492) | Permafrost microbial communities from Stordalen Mire, Sweden - 712E3D metaG | ecosystem: Environmental > Terrestrial > Soil > Wetlands > Permafrost | place: Sweden: Stordalen | collected... | reverse complement strand
GCCGGGATCATCAGTCCTCTCCCCATACAGATTGCCCGTACATACGGACTTCCCATGGCAAGGGATTTGAACACATTAGGCTCGTCAGAAAATCCACCTGCCATCGCAATATCCGGAACTCTCATCCCCCGCTGTGTCAGCCGCCCGCAGAATTCGTACATGAGAGACTGGAGGTAGAATGTCGGTATCCCCCACTCATTCATCATGGGCCATGGGCTCATACCGGTACCGCCCGATGCCCCGTCAATAGTAAGCAGATCGATTTGGGCATCAGCTCCATAACGGATTGCCATAGCAAGTTCAACTGCGGAATAGGCGCCGGTTTTTAACGTTATCCTCTTGAACCCAATGTCACGGAGCCGGTCAATCTCTTCCAGGAATCCCTCCCGTGAAATAAAACCGAGCCGGGAATGTCGCTCAAATTCCCTGATTGAACCTGACTTGAACGAGGTTACGTTTTCCTTTACAGTTGGATCGGGAAGGACGACGAATCCCCGTTTTTTTAATTCAATTGCCCGTTCGAGACTCTGAACTTGTATTTCCCCCCCGATACATTTCGCACCCTGTCCCCATTTCAGTTCAATGGTCTCAAGGTTATGCTTGCTGGCCACATATTCCGCGGTGCCGATCCTCGTATCTTCAACGTTCATCTGTACCAGCATCTCGCCATGTCCCTCGGAAAACCGCCGGTATATTTCAATGCGGCGGTCCATTTCAGGTGATTTTCTGACTTTTCCTTTCTCATCCAGCTCGAGCCCCGGGTCTGCACCACAGACATTTTCCCCGCATACGCAGGTGATGCCGGAAATTGCTGCACCAATTGCGATCTGTTCCCAGTTCGCCCGGGCGATCTCGGTTGAACCAAGTGCCCCGGTGAAGATCGGGAGCCGCATGGTAACTTTTTTGTCCCATCCATAGGAAGTTTCGGTATTTACTGCGGAAAAAAGAGCAGTATCGGGGCCGATTTCTGTTCCGGTGGGGAGACCCTTTGCTCCCGTTGCATAGCCCTGGATATTCAGATGGGAGTAATCAACGGGATAATTTTTATCTGCCCCTGCAGTAATCTCTCCGAACGGGCCGGGATACAATACCTCGCGTCCCCGGAAAGACGTGAGCCACAGATCGCAATTCCCCCTGCAACCATCGAGACACCGCGTACATATCCCTGATACCGGAGAAACATCCCGTGATCGGTTAACAGTTCCTGTTGCTTCATTTGCATTCGGCCGTCGTAAATTCACCGGTATCACCTCTGATTAGCTGATGGGCTGAAACGTTTTCCTTACAGGCTTCTCACCAGGTTAATAAAGAGGAATACGGGGCTGATCATAATAAGCACTTGCCTGTTTATTCTTGATGTTGCAGAACGTGAGAAAAAACCGGGCCGGATCAGATCCGGACGAGATTATAGTCAATACTTCCCAACCCGATCTCCTCCGCATACTGCACCTGCCGGTAACCGTCCGTCTGGGCATGGACTCCCTTGAACTTGTCCCCTCCCTTATGATGGTGGGCAGTGAGCAATGAATCCGTATATCTCTGTTGCTGGTTGACCAGATCGAAACTGGCAGCATCGATCGCAACCGGATCTTTTGACGCGAGAATACCGATATCCGGCACGATAGGTGCGTCACTGTATGGGGAACAGTCGCAGTCCGGTGTGATCCGGATCAGGAAGTTCATGAACCCAATCTTATTCTCTTTTCCGACAATTGCCCCGTACGTATACTCGACCAGTCGTTCGATGAACTGCGGGAGCTCCATCTCCCAGTTGATATCGATCGCATGATCCGGGCATGCATGCACTCGAAGCACCCGATGCAGAGTTCCTGATTGATTACCGATTTTTTCTTCTGCACACAGATTGCCTTTTCCGGGCAGACTTTCATACAGGCTGCACAACCGGAACACTTCTCCGGTATCGTGAACGACCGGGCGTTATGCTGTGCCCGTTTCCCTTCACGAGGAGCGCAGCCCATTCCAAGGTTTTTGATCGCTCCGCCGAAACCTGAGGTAATATGCCCCTTGAAATGGCTGAGCACGATCATACTGTCGGCAGCAGCGATATCGCCGGCAATCGATACCTCCGTAAAATGTTTCTTCTGGATCTCCACCCTGCGGACATTCTTCCCGTTCAGCCCATCGGCTATAATGACCGGTGCTCCTGCCACCGCATAATCGAACCCATGAAGGATCGCTGTTCTGATATGCTCCACGGCATTCGAACGGGTACCCCGGTAGAGCGTATTGGTATCGGTCAGGAACGGCAGGGTGCCCATGCTTTTACCTTCTCTACTACCTGACGCACATATACCGGGCTGATAAACCCGTCATTTCCCTGCTCCCCGAAATGGAGCTTGATCGCTGTTTTGTCATGCGGTGCGATAAGGCCGGCAAAACCGGCATGATCGAACAGCCGCTGTACCTTTGCTGTGGTGCTCTCATGATCGGAAAACGCGCGCAGGGAGGCAAAATAAACCGGACTTTTCATGGAATTTTCTCTCCTGTTGGGAAAATTTATGGCTGGAGAAGTAAAAACCTGCTGATCATCAATAATTAGGACAGAGTACCTCAGGGTGCCTGATACTCCCTTATGAATTAAAAAGAAAAAAAAGATTATGGGTCTATTCGCGCTTGCCAAGCTGGTGATCCAGATAAAACAAATGCCCGGGAACATCCCCCACGATCGTAATCTGGTTCAGGATATCGCTGGCATGCTCTTCTTCCTCGACCTGTTCCTTGACAAACCACTGGAGCATCTCAAACGTGGCATGGTCATTTTCCTTCATGGCAAGGTCGACAAGCCCGTTGATCATCCCGGTCACTTTCTGCTCGTGGGAATACGTATCTTCGAACACTTTTCCGGCAGAGGCCCATTTGTTCTTCGGGGCCTCGATATCTGAAAGGCTGACTTTTCCCCCGCGGGCAACAACGTAGTCATAGATCTTCATGGCATGCATCCGCTCCTCCTTTGCCTGCAGCCGCATCCATTTTGCAAACCCTTTCAGGCTTACCGTCTCGAAATACGATGACATGGAAAGGTACAGATACGCCGAGTAGAGTTCACGGTTTACCTGCCTGCTGAGAGCTGTTTCCAGGGTTTTTGATATCATAGTGTAACCTTCAATGGATCGTTCATTAGTCATCCCTTTAATAATAATTTTGTAATGAGGCAATGGCTATATTTCCATCACGCCGTAAAAAGTCCGGGGAATATTCCCCGGGTTTTATACCCCCGGGAAAATATGCAGGATACTGCATATGCAATGTATCATGTGTGTATCCTGACTCGGGAGCGGCTGAGAGAAAAATTATTTCTGCTCTGGAGAAAACCTTTTTGGGAAAATATTCTCCCCCCTTGCGCCAGCCATGGTCCCGTTGGGGGCGGGAGCGCATGCGATGCCCCGGAATTACCTATATATGATTTTTTACATCCATTATCATGAACAGATAATACGGCGTCATCCAATCTGGGGCGCTCCAGCGGCGGGGCGAAGCCCCTAGTGCGTCACAATAGCGATTGAATGATTTCTCCAGAGCACTTATTTCTTTTTTTTATGCAGGACCGAACTGAATTTTTCCGCGAGCCCGCCCTGATCCTTCGGGCGGAACACGCCCTCGTTCACGTACCGCATGTCCTCAATTGAGAAGAATGCACGGGGGTTGACGGTCCGGACATACTCCGTGATTCGCGGGACATCGGTCCGGTTGACAAGGGAGATAATCATTTTCACATTCCCCCTCGATCCCTGCGCATCAAGGCTTGTTGCGCCGCAGTTCTCCCGTACAAGGAACGAAGAGATCTGATCTTCTGATTCCTCAGTGGTGATAATACGCAGGATTACCATACCGATCGAGATTCGCTCTTCTATTACGAGGCCGACATATGTCCCCGTGGCAAACCCGAGTGCGAATGCCATGAAGTTTGCGATATTGGACAGGTCCTGCATGACCACTTCCATGGCGAGCAGCCAGATCACGATCTCGAAGAACGCAATGATCGGAGCGAGGAACTTAATCCCCCGGGATATGTAGATGACCCGGATCGTCTCCATGCTCACATCGCAGATGCGGGCAAAAAAGATGAGGAGCGGGAGGATCACCCATGCATATAATTCAGGACTGATGATGAAAAACGACATCCTATCGCCTTGTATTCTCGTTAGAGGCTAACCTATCGTGTAAAAAAGAGTTGTCGGTTGTTCCTATATCAACATTTTCTGGAAACCGCTAAAAAAAAGAGAAAATAAGGGGGATATCGGGAATCGCGCGGATGATCCAGCCCGGATTCTTACGCGAACTTTGCCGGATCCGCATCGAACTTCTTCTTGCAGCCCGGGGCGCAGAAATAATATTTTTTCCCTTTGTACTCGCTCGTGAACTTTGCCGTCTTCTCATCCACGGTCATCTTACAAATGGGATCAATAGCCATGCAACACCTCAGGTACTTCCCTTCTTAGCTTCCGGTATATATCTCTTGAGAAGGAGCGAAAGCGAGACAACCGTCACCGAGCTTGCCGCCATTGCAAGCGCTGCAAGTTCGGGACGGAACATGATGCCGAACGACAGGTAGAGGACACCGGCCGCGACCGGGATCAGCGCCGCGTTGTAAGCAAATGCCCAGAAGATGTTGCCCTTGATCCTGCCCATCACCTTCTTCGAGAGCTGGATGGCCGCCACCGCGTCGAGCAGGTCATCCCGGATCAGGACGATATCTCCGCTCTCGATGGCGACATCGGTGCCGCTGCCGAGCGCGATACCCACATCGGCCTGGGCAAGGGCAGGTGCATCGTTGATGCCGTCGCCCACAAATGCAACAACCTTTCCTTTTGCCTGCAGTGCCTTGACTTCCGCCTCCTTGTCCTGCGGCAGCACTTCCGCGATCACGGTATCTATCCCGACCTGTCGGGCAATTGCTTCCGCGGTCCGCCGGTTGTCTCCCGTGATCATGGCGACTCCGATTCCCATCCCGCGGAGCCGTACGATGGCGTCCTTTGTCGTGGGCTTGAGGGTGTCGGCAATGGCAATGATACCGGCCATCTCCCCGCCGGCAGCTACGAGCACGGCGGTCTTTCCCTCCTGTTCGAGAACCGTGATCCGGGCATCAATTTCTGCCGGGATCGTAATGGATTTTTCGATGAGGAACGCCCGGTTGCCGACCAGCACGATCTCATCCAGCAGGGTTGCTGCAACTCCTCTCCCGCCAAACGTATTGAATTTGATAGCTGGTTCAATCGTGACGCCCCGTTCCTGCGCTACCTTCACCACTGCAACGGCAAGCGGGTGCTGCGAGTTCTTCTCAACGCCCGCAGCGAACGCAAGCAGGGTTTCCGGCGGGATCCCGACCGGTATGACATCGGTCACTTCCGGTTTTCCCCGGGTCAGCGTGCCGGTCTTGTCGAAGATGACCGTGGTGACTTTCCCGGCCAATTCCAGTGCCTCCCCGTTCCGGATCAGGATCCCGAGCTCGGCTCCGCGCCCGACGCCTACGGTGACTGCAGTGGGCGTTGCAAGGCCCAGTGCGCAGGGGCAGGCAACAACGAGGATGGAGATGAACGCGGTCAGGGCAAAGAGTGCGGTTGCATGCAAGACAAAATACCAGAGCACGAATGATGTGGCGGCAATAAGCAGGACTGCCGGGATGAAATACGTGACGGCAACGTCCGCGATCCGCTGGACCGGCGGTTTTGATCCCTGCGCATCCTCGACCATCTGGATAATCTGGGCAAGGACCGTCTCCTTCCCGACCTTCTCCGCCCTCATGGTTATCACGCTATTGGTGTTGAGCGTGCCCCCGACGACGTGACTGCCTTTTGTCTTCAGCTGGGGCACCGGTTCGCCGGTGATCATCGCCTCGTTGACATAACTCTCGCCTTCCGTAACAGTCCCGTCGACCGGCACCTTTGCTCCGGGTTTCACGATGACGAGGTCTCCCAAAACGACCTCCTCGACCGCGAGTTCCTGTTCGATCCCATCCCGGGTGACCGTCGCGACCTTCACCCGGAATCCGGCCAGTTTTTTTATTGCATCGGAAGTCCGGCCTTTCGCCCGCCCCTCGAGATATCTCCCGAGCATCAGGAACGCTGCAAGCATGATTGCCGTATCGTAGAACATGAACTCGTGGGTGAGGATGATCCCAAAGGTGCCCATCACACTTGCAACAAACGAGACCCCCGTGCCCATCGCGTACATGACATCCATGGAAAGCATGCGGTGCGAGAGGGAGATCCAGGCAGCCCGGAAAATCGGGTAGGCCACGAACGCAAAGACCGGTGCTGAGATGACGAGCATGATGTAAGCCAGGTCCTGCATTGAGACCGGAAGCGGCACGTACATCGCGAGCATGAGAGGAATGCTCACTGTGAAACCGACCATGAAGCGGATGAACTTGTCGTGCAGGTCAGCGTCACGTACATTCTTCTCGGCCTCCTCGGTCACCTCCCCCGAGACCCCGAGATACTGATAGCCCACGTTCTCGATGGCCTTTTTCATGTCCCCGATGCCGGAGAGCGAGGAGTTGTAGGTCACATACGCTTTCTCGGTGCCGAGGTTGACCATGACCGAAACCACCCCGGGCAATTCCCTGAGGGCCGCTTCGATCGTCGCAACGCAGGTTGCACACATCATGCCGCCGACCTTGATCGTCACCTCCCGGTTCACGACACTATAACCGGCGTCTTTTATGGTCTTCTCCAGATCGGGGAGAGATACTTTTTCCGGGTCATACTCCACGTGTGCGGTATCGGTACCAAAATTCACGGAGACTTTCGAGACATCCTTCATCTTTGACAACGATTCTTCTATAGTGGCTGCACAGGTTGCGCAGGTCATCCCGGTGACTTTCAGTTCGGCTTTCTTCTTCTCTGGCACCGTCATGGTCCATCCTGTTTTCTGTCGTTTCAACCTTTTTTTTTAGGATTAATAACCGTTGTGAATGTACCAGTCGTTTTGCCCCGGGTTTTCAGAAGAGATGGAATAAAGTGCGGATGGTTATCCTATGTTCACGGGAGAATATCGCTGCGGCGTGATAATCCGCTCCGGTATCCTTTGCAGATTCACACCACAGCCAGCATCCTTAAGAGCACCCGCAGATGATCCTGAAGAAGAGATAACCCATGGGCATCTTCCGGTACGACTGTAACTATTCAGCACCTACAAAAGAGCAGCGGAACCGCTACATGCGGGGGGAAAGCGAAGAGCATACCTTCGGGAAAGAAGGGGAGATCCTCCTCGTCATCTACGATGATGCCGCGTACCTCAAGGACGATTCCGACGGGATCCGCATCCTGTTCACAGGTGAGCAGGACAAGCAGAAGGTGCATGATGAGATACGTCGGCTGCTCGAAGAGCATGGACAGAAGGAGCAGCGGCCGGATGAGTTCAGGGCCCGCGGGGAGCGGTAATTCCTGCAGGCACGACCTGTCTGCAGGTACTTTTGTACTCAATCACAATCATTCGTTTTTTACACCGGGACTGGCTATAAATTGTTAAACTGCCCATCTCTTCTGAATTATGTCCCGGCTGCATTTCTTCGCATTGTCAGAAAAGGGACTTCGTGACAACAACGAGGATTGTCACTGCGCTGAAAGGATTGGTGATTATGAGGTACTCGCAGTATCGGACGGGCTCGGCGGGCACGAAGGCGGGGAAGTAGCGAGCGGGATTGCGATTGAGTGCCTGAAGAACGCGGTGAAATTTTATGAGGGGGATATCAGAACAATGCTAAGAAATGCCGTTTTCGATGCTGATGAACAGATTCTCGCGGTACCGGAAAAAGCGTCTGAAAAACGGAGAATGGCAACAACGCTCATCGCCGCGTGCGTGGATGATAACCTCAACTGTACTGTTATGAACATCGGCGACAGCCGTGCACACATCATCTCTGCCGGTGATGTGAAAACAACAAAAGATCATTCTTTTGTAAATCAGCTTCTTGACGCCGGAGAAATTTCCCCGGATGAGGCATGGCAGCACCCGATGTTAATGGTGCTGACTCAGGCACTGGGCGATCCGGATAGTGATATCGAACCCGATTTTTACGAAGTGAATCTGCAGGACACGTTTCTTCTCCTCTCATCAGATGGGTTACATGATTTCGTGACCAAGGAGCGGATCCGGGAGATAGTTCTGGCGAATGGCGAGAACGTGGAGAGGTCGGTCAGGGATCTGGTAAAAAAGGCACTTTCTGCCGGAAGTGACGATAATATCACGGTCGTACTGGCACACGGGGGAACTGAAACGGTTCCTGCAAACGGGAACTGATATGAACGGGGTTAATCTGGAGTAAACCGGCAACGGTGATTACTCATCCGGTCCCGGTGACCGGCTCCCGTGTATTTTTATGAAGATTTTCATATCTGATTTTCCGGAGGAGTATGGGGGCTGAAAAACTGGAGATCGTTTCAAAATTTGTAATATGACGAAACCCTTTTTAATTCTTTAAAAAGGTTTTAATTATTATAATCTGTTGATCGTATATACCGGGGTTTCAGTCAGTGCGATACAGGCAGTGTTCCCCGGCAATACCGGTGACGGTGCTGGCAGATGAGAAAAGGGAGCAGTAAAAAAACAAAAATGGCCCTGCCGGATTCAGATCGGTATCCTGCTTCGGGCAATGATGAGGGTCCAGTTAGCGGTATTGCGGCATTCGGCCGGGATATTACCGGGTTAAAACCGGCGCTGGAAGCGCTGCAGGAGAGCGAATCCATACTGCGCAGTTTCTTTGATTCCTCCGGTGTTATGCGGGGTATCGTGGAAGTGATCGCCAAGGATGACGTACTGCATATCGCCGGTAATGCAGCGACCGCTGCTTTTATCGGCCTGAATCCGGATGATCTGAAAAACAAACGCGGCTCCGAGCTGGACGAACCGCGTGATATCCTGCGGATGTGGATCAGTTACTGTTCCGAGAGCCGGAAGACCAAAAAACCAGTGACATTTGAATACCTGGACAAGCGGGGGGATAACGAGGTCTGGCTTCTTGTCACCATCAATTACCTGGGGAAACAATCTCACGGGTACCCCCGGTTCTCCTATGATGTCCTAGACATCACCGGGCGCAAACGGGCAGAAGAGGCGCTGCACCAGGAACAGGTCAGGACCTCTACTATCCTAGTAGGGATTGCGGATACGTTCTATTCACTGGATGAAAACTGGCGCTTCACCCTCGTGAATCCTGCCGCGGAGAAGGCACCTTTCGGAAAGCCGGCTGAGGAACTGCTCGGTAGGGTCATCTGGGATCTTTACCCGGACCTCGTCGGGACCCGGATCCACCGGCATTACCTCGATGCGGCGGAAAAGTTCACGCACGAGCATTACGAAGCACAGTCACCGCTGAACGGGCGGTGGTACGAGGTCTTCATGCAAGGCCGGAAGGGTGGAGTCGATGTCTACATGCGGGATATCAATGACCGGAAGCGGACAGAAGCGGCGCTTAGGGAGAGCGAGGCCCGGCTCTCCCTTGCACTTCAGGCTTCAGATGCCGGTACGTGGGACTGGGATGTCCTGACCGGGAAGATCGTCTGGTCGCCCCCTCTCTTTTCTCTGTTTGGTATTGATCCCGGCTTGAATGCTTCCTTCGATACATGGACCACGGTTCTGCATCCGGAGGACCGGGCTGTAGCGAGAACCCGGATCGAGGAGGCACTTGCACGGCATGGAGTACTTTACAGCGTGTACCGCATTATCCGTCCTGATCGGGAGGTTCGATGGATCAATGCTAGAGGTCAGGGGGTATATGATCCTTCCGGGCAGCCGGTCCGGATGTACGGGATCTGTATCGATATAACTCGCCAGAGGAACGCAGAGGAGGCGCTCCTCAAAGCCCGCGACGACATGGAGAGCCGCGTAGAGGAACGCACCGCTGAGCTGAAGGAAGCATTAGGAGCCCTTGAGACCGAGCGCCGCCGGTTCTTCGATGTGCTTGAAGCGCTCCCCGTGTATGTGTGCCTGCTCGACGTGGACTACCACATGCCGTTTGCCAACAGGTACTTCCGGGAAACCTTTATGGAACCGGCAGGGCGCCGGTGTCATGAGTTCCTCTTCAATCGCACTGAACCTTGTGAGATCTGTGAGTCCTATACGGTCATGAAGACCCGTGCGCCTCACCACTGGTTCTGGACCGCCCCAAATGGCAGGGACTACGATATTTACGACTATCCCTTCACCGATTCAGAAGGTTCAACCATGATCCTCGAAATGGGCATTGACATCACTGAGCAGAAGAAATCCGAGAAAGCACTCCAGAAAGCGAATGCGTATAACCGGAGCCTGATCGAGGCGAACTTGGACCCGCTGGTCACTATCAGCCCGGATGGGACGATCAGCGATGTTAATGAAGCAACGATCCTGGTGACCGGGTTCTCCCGGGCTGAACTTGTCGGTACCGACTTCTCGGATTATTTCACCGAGCCAGAACAGGCAAGGGCCGGTTACGAGCGCGTGTTTCGCGAAGGGGCCGTGACGGATTATGCGCTCGGGATCCGGCACCGGGACGGGCATGTGACCCCAGTCCTCTATAACGCGACCGTGTACCGGGACACCGCAGGGAATATCATCGGTGTCTTTGCCTCAGCCCGGGACATCACTGAACGAAAAAAGACCGAAGAGATGCTCCGGAAAGCCCACGATCTCCTCGATATCCGGGTAAAAGAGCGGACAGCAGAACTGGTCCAGGCCAATGTCCGTCTCCGGGCCGAGATCGGGGAACGCAGGAAAGCAGAAAATACCCTGCGCGAGACGAGCCAGTACCTGGAAAACCTGATCAATTATGCCAATGCACCGATCATTGTCTGGGACCCGGATTTCAGGATCACCCTCTTCAACCATGCCTTTGAATACCTAACAGACCGGACAGCAGCAGAAGTGATCGGCAATCCCCTCGACATCCTGTTACCCCGGGGTTGTCTGGAAGAAGTGATGGCCCTTATCCGGAAAACCGTAACCGGGGAACGATGGGAGAGTGTAGAAATACCCATCCTCCACAAGAAAGGAGATATCAGGACAGTTCTCTGGAACTCAGCATCGATTTTCGGGGCAGACGGGAAAACCATTATCTCGATCATCGCACAGGGACAGGATATCACTGACCGGAAAAAGATCGAGTCCGAATACCGGCTACGGGCATCTGAATATGCAAAAATGAACGTGGCGCTCAAAGAAGAGATCCGTCAGCGAAAAGAATCCGATGCAACGCTGAAAAATACCCTGTCGCTCCTCAATGCATCCCTTGAATCAACAGCAGATGGTATCTATGTGATCGACCATCAGGGCATGATTACCGGTTATAACAAGAATTTTATGAGCATGTGGCATATTCCCTCCGGGTTGCTGGAATCAGGAAAAAACGAGCTCGTAATGGATCATATTCTACCCCAGCTTAAGGATCCCAAAGGATTTTTAGCCAGCATCAAAGAGCTCCAGTCCCATTCTGGACGTGAAAGCTTTGACATGATCGAATTCAACGACGGAAAAATCTTTGAGCGGTATTCAAAACCGCAGAAAATCGGAGATAGTGTAGTCGGCAGGGTCTGGAGTTACCGGGACATTACCGATCGCAAGCATGCAGAGGAAAAACTTGTAGCCTCCCTGCAGGAAAAGGAAGTGCTACTCCGTGAGATCCACCACCGGGTCAAGAATAACCTCCAGCTGATATCCGGCTTGCTGGATATGACCCGGATGCGTTCCGGTGATGAATCCACCAACGAGATCCTGACCGATATGATGCTCAAAATCCAGACCATGGCACAGATCCATACACGTCTGTATGAGAGCAAGCAATTCGGAAAAGTTAGCCTGACGGGCCAGATCCGGGACCAGATAGCCGGATTATCAAATATTTATTCCCATAAGGGACACGAGATCAGTTGTGAGCTCCATTCCCAGGATGTATTTCTCCCGGTAGACCAGGCCATTCCCTGTGCACTTGTCGTGAATGAGGTCCTTTCAAATGCGTATAAACATGCCTTTAAAGGGCGAAAAAAAGGTACCATTGAGATTTCTGCGGTACAGGAGAATGACCTGATCAAAATTACGATCCGTGATGACGGAATCGGGTTACCAATAGATTTTGATATCAGCCGTTCCAACAGTCTCGGTCTCAAACTGATCAGGACGCTGGTTTCACACCAGTTGAAAGGATCACTTACCCTGAAGAGCCTGAATGGTACTGAAATGAGTATGGAATTTCCTGTAATACCCACGGGGACTTGAAAACATATGTCAAAGATACTTGTTGTTGATGATGAAGCAATTATCACGATGCAGCTGGAAGAACGCCTGAGCGTCATGGGATATACCGTTGCCGGTATGGCTGCCTCCGGTGAAGACGCCGTCAATAAGGCCCGGCATATCCGGCCGGATCTTGTGCTGATGGATATCGTCATGCCGGGAAAGATGAATGGTATTGAGGCAGCAGTGATCATCACGAAGGAACTGGATATTCCGGTTGTTTTTATCACAGCGTATGCTGACGACAGCATCATTGAAAAAGCAAAAAGTGCCCGGCCCTACGGTTATATCGTAAAGCCATTCAATGAACTGGAAATCAAAGCAGCCATTGAAGTGGCCCTGTTCCGAAAAGCATCTGAATTGGAGGAGCAGAAATCAATAAAATCCGCACAGGAAAAAAACAGGGTGGGAATGGATGCCGGCTTCCCGGAACCGGAGGGTCTTGCCTGTCTCGATCT
>Ga0182017_10002980_pt1 | contig 12690 bp, 10 predicted proteins | sample 712E3DmetaG_FD_120492 | JGI IMG/M metagenome (GOLD analysis project Ga0182017, IMG submission 120492) | Permafrost microbial communities from Stordalen Mire, Sweden - 712E3D metaG | ecosystem: Environmental > Terrestrial > Soil > Wetlands > Permafrost | place: Sweden: Stordalen | collected... | reverse complement strand
TTGCTCCGTTCATAGAGTTGCAGAATGCGCCGGCGCACCGGCAACGGTATGGCTCGCATAGGCCCACACTCTGTCAAATAATCTCTCCTTTGTAAAGCTACATTATTTATGGAAACGCTCTAGGGTGCGGGTTTTGTGGTTTTTTCTGGTGCTGCAACCGGCATCTCGCAGCTCTGTTCAGGCGGATAGGAGAGTTATCAGGGATCAGATATCAGCGATCAGGAAGCAGGAATTAAAGATAACGCGGAGGTTCGCAGAGGGAATAGGAACCCAAGACCCAGGCACACACGGAAGCTGTGAAAAAACCTACCTGTCGAGATTTTGCACGATTTGAGGGTGTCAAAAATGTATCCTCTGGCCTCGACAGGGGCTCTGAGTGCCTCTAATGTAGAAAGTTTGGAGAGAGAAAAACTGCAAACTCACGGGTCGAGTTTTTTCACAGCTTCACGCCGTGCCTGGGGCACCCGGCCTGGGCCTAGATTTTGACGGCCGTGAGACCTGGGATTTTTTGAAAGTGACGGAGATTCACGGTCAGCACCGAGAAGCCAAGTGACAACGCCGTCGCGCCGATTAGCAAGTCTCCAAACGGAATTACGACTCCCCCCGAGACTGCTGCTCCCCGTCGATCTTGCCTGCGAGCATCGCGGTCTCTTTGGTGTAGGGATACACAGTAAAGTCCGCAAGTAGTTCGCCAAGGAAGGCTTCACGGCGAAGGCGGACGTGTGGTGATTGCGCTCGATAGATGCCGTGGATGAGCTCTGTCAGGCCGACGGCGGAGAGGGCCGCTTCTTGGTCGCCGGCCACGGCTAAGACTCGTTCGACTAACCGTTGGACGGTTTTGCCGCTGCGTTCCGCGGCGATAACCACGCTGGAGTCGAGGATCAATCCCATGCGGGCGGGTTGAGCGGTTCGGGATGGCTGTTGACGATCTCTTCGAGATCGCGCCCGAAGTCTCCATCAAGCGTCGCGGAAGACGCATGCGTGCGTGCGAGACGAAGTGATTCCGAGAGCAGACGGAGGGAAGGCTCGGCGATGGGGCGAACGACGGCAACGGGCCGCGCGTTGTCTTCGATGACCACCTCGGCGCCTGAGCGAACTCAGGCCATGAGCGAGGCGAAGTCGCTCGCCGCTTCCGCTTCCGAGATGTGGATCACATCCTTGGCCATAGCATGATTATACACCAGGGTTCCGGTGGGTGGGCGGCACGTTGGGCTCGGGAAGAACTATGGATGGCGGGTGGCGCATGATTTGGCTTGGGTTCGGGTTACGCATGGGCAGGATACCACCTTGGAAAATAACTGGGGAGTGATGAAAGGCAGAGAAGTGAGTGACCTTCGATAAGAGCGAAGGCCGCCCAGAGTTGGCTCCGCGCGTTAAGCCTGCGCCACCCGCTTGGATCCCTCTTCTCTGCGAACTCTGTGTCCGGCGTTTACCCCGCTCCGCCCCGAGCATCTCGGGGCGGAGCGGGGCGACCTCTGCGTAATTCTTCGTCTTTCTCTTTCCTCTTCTCCGAAACTTAAAACTGGAAACTTACCACTGAAGACTCCCCACCGGCTCTAGTACCTCACAATAGCTATTGACAGTTGGTAAATAGTGTAGTACGATGCACCGCGAATACTCGGCACAAGCCCGTCCGCGCTGCGCAGATCCCCAGCACAATCACTTGCTGCACCAACAGTGCGCATCAATATCAAAACAAAGGGTTTCTAAGTCAAAACAACGAGTTTCTAAGTCCCCTGTTTTCACATTCTTGCGCACTTTTGCGCGCGTATCCCCTTTGTTTTGCTATTGTTCACAAAAACGGCTGGGGGAGGGGGTTACTCCGTTGCCAACAGTTCCTTCCCGAAGCGGGATGGCTGGCGGGGCGAGACACAAGAGGGCAGGGTCGCCCAGGCCGGTTGAGAAGACGGCGCGAAGAACCGTGTTCAGGTTACGAGGGCGGGGCGCCTAGAGTTGGCTTTGGGCTTATCGCCAGGGCTGAGCGGCCGTCAGGAGCGGGGCGGGTGAGCCAGGTGGAGAAGCCTTCGCGGAACAGGCCGAAAATGGTGCGGCGATTTTGGTAGATGAGTTTCAGCCATGCGGAAGAACCACTCTGCCGGAAGTAGATTCCCCGGAAACACATGCGAGCGATGAAGATGTTGATGCGATAGCCCAGAGGCTGGTCCTTGAGCGAACCGACGGCGTGGGCCATGGCTTCCGGGCTGTAGGAATGGTCCCAGCCATGCTTCACTTCCGCGTGCGCTTCCTCGATGGTCATCTTCAGGGGCGTGTGGGCCATGGCAAACGGTATGAACTCCTGCCAGTGCTTGGGGCGCGTCAATCGCCCGGCGGCGAGCAGCCTTTTGTAAAGCGGGGTGGCGGGTAAAGGCGTGAGCAAGCCAAAGATGGGGAGCCCCGGCGGCCAAGTGCGAATCTCGTTCAGCGTGCGGTCCGCGACTCCAGGCGTGTCGTTGTCCATCCCAAAAATGAAGGAGGTGATGGCATAGACGTTGCGCAGGGCAAGCCTTTCGAGAACGGCGGCGTATTCGTCCGGCTTGTTGAAGCCCTTGTTAACGCCGGCCAGGTTTGCGGGATCAATGGACTCCATGCCGATGAAGATCCATTTGCCCCCTGAGTCGGCGATGAGGTCCACGAGTTCGGTGTCTCGCAGAAGATTGGCGCTGATCTGGGCGACCCAGTGCACCTGGGCGCCGGCGGCGATGATATCGCGCAGGAGCGATTTGGTGCGTTTGATGTTGATGGCGAAATTATCGTCGATGAAGAAGACGGCCATCTGGCCGCGTTCGCTTCTCGCGCGGGCTTTCAGGAGGAGCAGTTCACTCACCACGCTTTCGTTGGTGCGAAAGCGGATGGCATCGCCGAAGAAGCCGGTTACCGTGCAGAACTCGCACCCATAAGGGCAGCCACGTCCCGACTCGATAGGAATGATGCGAAATGTGCCCCAGCCCTCACCGATGCGCTGGAGGGAGCGCTTGGCCATCTTCGGAACCAAGTTGAATTGGGCGAGATCCATTTTGTCCCACGGGATCGAGGGATATTGCTGGAGGGCGGGTTTGCGCTCCTGGCCGAAGTCATCCACAGGGGCGTAGATTTCCTTGAGCGTGCCGCGTGCGGCATCCGCGACGATCTTTGGCCAAGTTTCATCGGCTTCACCGAGAGCCACGGCATCGGCATGGCGCGGGCCGCCGTTGCGGCCGAGGGCTTCGTCAGACTCTTCCGTGACGTGAGGACCGCCCATCACGACGGGTACCCCAACGGCGCGGATGGCGTCGGCCATGCGGTAGGCCTTGGCGATCATGCGAGTCATCGCGCCGATCCCGACGAGTGCGATGTCTTGTTCCTGGACGAATCGGGCGATGCCGGCTTCATCCATGGGTTGCGCGTTGCCGTCAATCAAGACTACTTCGTGGCCCGGGGGCGTGAGCGCCTGGAGGAGAAACATCCAGAGATGTGGCATGAAGTTGCGTGTGACCCCGTTGTCAGGGTTGTAAAGCAAAATCCGCATCGGCTTTTCTCCATTTACAGGGCGCTTCTTCGTTGCCAATCAGAGCGGGCCGCGACCTCAGGGCTAGCGGTCTGGCCTAAAAGATTGGCGTCCCGGCTGTCCGGTCAATATTGAACACTTTTCAAAATTGCCACTTTGGGGGTCGCAGGGCTAATACTGTGACAGAATCCAGGAAAAATTGCAGGGGAAAGACGGGACGGGGACTTTAAGCCGGAGCCATCCGTTAGAGTTCTAAGTTTTCAGTTATAAGTTGTAAGTTTAAGAAGAAGAGAAATCCAGGCGCCGCCCTCCAAGCATGCGGGTGGGGCGCCCTCCTAGTTCAGCCGTTGGGGATGTCGGCTTAGCGTGCCATCTTTGTGGCAGGAAGCGGCGTAAACGATGCTTGGACAGTTCGGCGAACGGGCTTTGCCCCTGCCACCGGGAACCACATCTTCCAGAAATTGAGTTCGTTCGACGTAAACTCGAATGCGACATTTTTCTTGCCATCACGCATAAGCTTCGCGGACACCACCTTGCACTCCGCCTTCAGCCCGGCGTTGGTGTTAATCAGCGTCAGCTTTTGCCCAATCGTTACCTCGGGCTCCAGCACCATCAGCCCGCCGTGCCCGCTGACGGAAAGGGTGCGTGCCTCGACCTTAAACGTCCCGTTGCTCTGCGTCTGGCCGTGTACAATGAGGTCCACACACAACACTACTCGAGCGGTGCGACGGCGTTCGATCCTGCGGAAATGCACTATTCCCATGGCGGTTGGCAGCCCTTGAGTCGGATGATTTGGCCCGAATTTCTAAAACTCCGTGGTCTCCGTTGGTTTCCAATTCGTAACGCGCAGGTACACCGTTGCGAAGAAGATCAGCGATAGTATCGGTGTGACCACTGCTAAGCAATCCTACATCTAGGTTGATGTTAGGCGTTGCACGCTGCCTTGGAAATAGAGGGCCAGTACCGAAAAAACTGCGTAGGCGCTGGTACCTTTGAGCCAGCACCTCTGGCCCTCCCTGGCACGCCAAGGAAGGTCTCATCTGCAGTTTGAACTGACCGGGGAGGGAAAAGCAGTTGTCCGGTTTATGCGCTTGCCAGGCCTTGGGTCCATTAGCTGGTAAACCTTGTCCACAGCGGGTATCTGAACCTGCGCCAGTTTCCGACTGACGAATTATCGCTAAAACCACTCGCTGCGGTAGGCGATCCACCAACTGGCCATGCCAATAGGGACCGTGGCGACGAGGGCCCACCAAAATGGCAGGGCCACGTCGGCGATGAGACCAACGACCGCAAAGGTCATCCAAAAGACTTTGCGCTGCATGGGAATATTGTAGCAGTGAATGGATGGTGTTGAACCGCGCATGAGCCGTGCTTCTTCCACGAACGATACCGAATAAGTCCCCCCAGGGCCGCGAATCCTCCTCCAGACAAAACCCAGCCGGGGCCTCAGCCTGTGACAAACTTGACAGAACCCCAGCGAGAAAACTTCTACAATCGTTCGCTTGGGCGCGCCCACCGAGGGATTATCTGGCGGCACTCGAGGACCTTTGACGGCTTGGAACTCACGCCGGTATTGCCGGATGAGAGGAAACGAGGCAAAAGCGAATAGGGAGAGGCGGAAAGGCTGCGGAAGCGGCATTGGCGGGCGAGGGCGGAGGGTGGTTCACCTGCCGGCGAACGATGTGAAGCAGCGGGTGCAGGCGGGCTGAAGCGTGTGCCGGGTGGACTTGCGGCGGCGGAGCAAGGGAATTATGGTGCAGAGGAAGAGAGGCATTCCATGAACAAGCAAGGATTGGTGTGGTTTTTGGCGGCGATGCTGGGGACGGCGGTGGGGGCGCAGGAGCTGAAACCGGTGATTCTGCCGGCGCCGCAAACGGATGGCGGGCGACCGCTGATGCAGGCGCTGAAAGAGAGGAAGAGCACGCGGGAATTCAGCGGGGAGAAATTGCCGGCGCAGGTGCTGGCGAATTTGTTGTGGGCGGGATTTGGGGTGAATCGTGCGGACGGGAGAAGGACGGCGCCTTCGGCAATGAACTGGCAGGAGATTGAGATCTACGTGGTAACGGCGGACGGGACATATGTGTATGACGCGGCGAAGAACCGGCTGGAGCCTGTGGCGAAGGAAGATTTGCGGGGACTGGCGGGGACGCAGCCGTTCGTGGCGACGGCCCCAGTGAACCTGGTGTATGTGGCGGACTTGACGAAGGTGGGAGGAGATGCGGGTGGGAAGGAACTGTACACGGGTGCGGACACGGGATTCATCGCCCAGAACGTGTACTTGTATTGCGCATCGGAGGGGCTGGCGACGGTGGTGAGGGCATCGGTGGACCGGGAGGCGCTAGGGAAGGCGTTGAAGCTGAAGGCCACGCAGAAGATTATCCTGGCGCAGTCCGTGGGATATCCGAAGAAGTAGGAAAAAAGGTCTAAGTATTCAGTTATAAGTTGTAAGTTTAAAGCGAAGAGGAACGCAAGCCCCACATGCAAACCCGGCGTGTGCACGCTCTACCTCCGCTGAGTCCCGGCTCCAGTCGGTCGGGTTCACGGCAGTCATGCGCAACTGCTATGCCACGCGTGGTCGGGGCCGCTCCGGTCGGAATGACAATTTGGGAGGAAGGCTGAAGGAAGCAAACGCGGGTGTGGGGTGGAGGGGTAGGTCGGGCCGCTCCGGTCGGGGGGCTAGAGATTGAGTCCAGGAGTGTTTGAATTGGCGGCCCGCCTCAGCCCTTCACGTTGCTCTGGGTAAAAAGGACGGGCCGTGCACAAGAAGGACAAAGCGGGTCCGGGGAAAAGCGGCCAAAATGGAGGTTGGCGTTGGGGCAACTGGTGTTGCGGAAAGAGGAGGCGGGTGCCATGCTTTGGGTGACCCCTCCGCGCGGCGCACAGTGCTACCGCACCGTAGGTGCCGCCCTCCCGCCCAGGCGATTGCGGGAGGATTTGTACGGTCGCTACAATCAGAAGGCCAGGATGCTCCTGGAAAGGGCTGAGGTCCGGGCAGTCCTTGTGCGGCTCGCGGGGCGAACTAAGGTGAGACCATGCCAATCACGGAAGACCAACTGCTAGGAACGAAAGAGCTTATTGCGCTGGAAGAGGCGTACGGAGCGCACAACTACCACCCGCTGGACGTGGTGATTGAGCGGGCGGCGGGGGCGTGGGTGTATGACGTGGAAGGGAAACGCTACCTGGACTGCCTGGCGGCGTATTCTGCGGTGAACCAGGGGCATTGCCACCCGCGGATTCTGGAAGCGCTAGTAGAGCAGGCGAAGAAGGTGACGCTGACTTCGCGGGCGTTTCGCAATGCGCAATTGCCGCTGCTGTACAAGGAGCTGCACGACCTGACGGGCATGGAAATGACGCTGCTGATGAATTCGGGTGCGGAGGCCGTGGAAACGGCGGTGAAGGCGGCTCGGAAGTGGGGCTACACGAAGAAGGGAATTGCGGCAGGGCAGGCGGAGATCATCGTCTGCGCGGGGAATTTTCACGGGCGGACCGTGACGGTGGTGAGTTTTTCAAGCGACGAGCAGTACCGCGAGGGATTCGGGCCGTTCACGCCGGGATTCCGGATCATCCCGTTTGGCGATGCGAAAGCGTTGCGCGCGGCGATTACGCCGAACACCTGCGCGTTCCTGGTGGAACCGATTCAGGGCGAGGCGGGGATCGTGATTCCGCCGGATGGGTTTTTGCGCGAGGCGGCGGCGATCTGCCGGGAGAAGCGTGTCCTGCTGATGGTGGATGAGATTCAATCCGGGCTGGGCCGCACGGGGAAATTGTTCGCGTACATGCATGAAGGCATCCGGCCAGATGTGCTGATTATCGGGAAGGCATTGGCCGGAGGGTATTACCCGGTGTCGGCGGTGCTGGCGTCGAAGGAGATTCTGGGCGTATTCGGGCCGGGCGATCACGGAAGCACGTTTGGCGGGAATCCACTGGGGTGCGCGGTGGCGCGGGCGTCGCTGCGAGTGCTGATCGAAGAGAAACTGGTGGAGCGGTCGGCGGAGCTGGGCGCGTATTTCCTGGAGAAATTGCGGACGTTGCGCAGCCCAGTAGTGAAAGAGGTACGCGGGCGGGGGCTGTGGATCGGGATCGAGCTGACGACCGAGGCGAGAAAGTACTGCGAGGCGCTGAAGGAAGAGGGCATCCTGTGCAAGGAAACGCACAGCCATATCATCCGCATCGCGCCGCCGCTGGTGATCCAGCGCGAAGAGATCGATTGGGCGTTTGAGCGCATCCGCAAAGTGCTGGAATAGACGGATTTTTTTCAATGAACAGCTGAATCGGTGGCCGTTTGGGAGAAACGAGTGTTTCCTTGCGGCAAGCGTGTGTACGTGTGTTGCCGATGTGGGGTCCAGCGATGGTTGACCCGCACATAACAAGGCGAAACCCAAGAACCGATCTAAAGATCGGCCACTACAAAGGAGAGGCGGATTAATCGGCGGCGGGGGTGACGGTGGGGAGTTTGGAGGGGGGGCGATCGAAATTGAGGACGCTGGCGACGAACTGGCTGAGCGTGCCGCCGAGATGACCGAGGACGCGCTGCTTGAGCGTGGTGTAGTCCTGCGTGCCGCAGAATAGATCGGAGAAAAGTTGGCGGAATACGGCGTTGCGCTGGAGGAATTGCACCATGCGCGTGGTGACGGCGCAGCCGAGGAACGATCCACGGTAGAAGCGGCGAACGATGCGCGCGGCGAATTCGAGTTCCGCGGAGAAGGAGGCTTTGACGCGCGCGGGATATTTTTCGGGGCAGCCTTCGGCGAGGGACTTGCCAAGGAGTTCGCCAGAGCGCATGGCGTAGAAAAGGCCTTCGCCGGTGAGGGGATCAACCCAGGCGGCGGCGTCCCCTATGAGCGCCCAATTTCTGCCGATGACGCGGCGATCGGAGAAGGTGCGCACCCGGGGCGAAGGCAGGACGTGGCTGTAGAACTTGGCGGATTCGGTGGCGAATTTCTCGGAGGCCGCAAAAGCATGGAGATGCGCGCGAAGTTCGCTGCTGGTGTGCGCGCTCATGCTGCCGCAAATGCCGAGCGAGAGGTGGTCGGAGCGGGGGAAGGACCAGATGTAGCCCTCGAAATCGGGAAGAAACTTGATGATGATTTCCTCGGAGGTTTGCGGCACGAAGTAGCCCTGGGTCATCTCGAGCTCATCGCGCTGCAACGCACGCGTGCCGGGCAGAAACTGGTTGCGGGCGCCGGCGGCCAGGACCAGGAAATCGGCGGCGCGCCACTGGCCATCAATGGAGTAGCGCGGCTTGTCGGAGGTGGTATCCACTTCGTGGACGCGGGAGCCGTGAACCTGGCAACCGGCCTCGCGAGCGCGATCGAGGAGCAGGCCATTCAAGACGGTGCGTGAATAGATGACGATGGGATGCTGGAGGTCGAGCTTGGCGCGGTGATTTTCGGCGCTGATGATTTCGACGTGGTGAATAAGCTTTTTTGGATGCGCATTATCCAGTAGGAATGGATAGCACTGCGTAGCTTTGTAGGTGAGACCTCCCCCGCAGGGCTTCTCCCAGGCGAGGTGTTCATCGAAAATTTGGACGGAATGGCCGGCGCGCGCAAGTTGCTCTCCGCACATCGCGCCGGAAGGGCCACCGCCGACAATGACAATTTCAGACATCCGTTAATTCACACAAGGCGAAGCAAAAAACTTAAGCATCCGTCTCCAGCGCGGGGAGGATAGCAAAAATACCGAGCGGCCGGTAGCTCCTACGACAACGGAAAGAGCACCAGGCAAAAACCTGCAAGGAGTATAGCACCGAACAGGGCGGCGGCTGCCGGAGAGGCGGTCTGGCGACGAACCAATTGAGCACCCAAACGGATGAGGAACAGGACGAGGACGAAATACGGAGCGAGCAGAACCAGCAGGATTTCGCCGCTGTGGAGATAGAAGACGCCGCAGGCCAGGGCAAGCAAGACAATGGCAAGGAGCAATAGGGAAAGAGAAAGGCGGCGGGCCGGGCGGACGTCACAGGCAGGGCCGAGAAGGGCTTCGAGGGCGAAGAAGAAAAGGAAGACGGCGAGAAAGATGACGGGGAATCGCGCCCAGCGGTGGACGGTGAGCCAAGCGTAAGAGAGAGTGAGGTCGAACCAGCCAGTAATGAGGAAATGAAGGAGGAAAGCGGTGAATGCCGCGGAGAGAAGCACGAGCGGCTTGGCGGAGAATTGCGACTGGGCTAGCCGGGGATGGAGCAGGAGCAGGGCGAGCCCCACGAGGAGAAAGAAGCTGGCGAGATAGTTGCCCTGATAGAGGGGCAAGGGACGAAGCGGCATCCAATAGCGAAGAAGAAAAATCACGGCGAGCGAGACGACGGTGAATTCGAGAAAGAGTCGCGGGAGAGAAGGAAGGGATTTGGAGCGTGGCTCTGCGGGAACATCGCTGCCGAATGTTTCGCGGAGAAACGGGCCAGCAAGGAGCACGATGCCGCATAGGCCGAAAAGGCAGCCAAGAACGTTGGCACGGGAAGGAATGACGGCGCCGCTGGGAACGTGGAGAACGCGGGCGGTCCAGTCCTGGATTTTTGCGGCGACGAGGGTGGAGAAAAGCACGCTGACGTGAGAGTTTCCGGGGACCGCGGCGAATTCGACGGTCGGATCCGGGTGCGATGCGGCGAGATCGGCGGCGTTCCCGACCAGGCTCGGGAATTCATACTGGCCGACGAGGATGAGCGTGTTGGGCTGGAGCGGCGGAGGAATGAGGTAGAGAAGGTTTTCAGCGGAGACGCCATGCGCGGTCTGCATGGGCGCCGGGGAAATGGCGATAACGCCCGCGGGGCGAATTTTGGGCGCGATGCGCAAAGCGATGTCGGCGCCCATGGAGTGGCCCACAAGGATGGTGTGGTCCGGAAGAATCAAACCGCGTGCGGCGAGGCCGCGCACAAAGGAACTCGCGCAGGTTTCAGCCTGGTCGGGAGAAAAGGGGCCGTTGGAGCGGCCGTGGCCGGGAAGATCGGGGATGTAGACAGTGAGGCCTTGCGCCGCGAAGGTGCGCGCCAGGTAGGACATGATGATTTTGTTGGCGGCCAAGCCGTGAAAGAGAACGACGGCGCCGCGCTGGGGATCTTCGACGAAGCCGGATTTCTGGACGATGTCCATGGTGAGCGGGCAGGAGCCGGCGTTCACGAGGTAGTGGCGCACGGTAAAGCCGCGCGCGGAATAAAGGGTGAGGGCCGCGCCGAGGAGAATAAGAAGAATACCCGTGGCAGCGAGAAGCCCTTTTTTGTGTTTCATGTCGAGGGCCGCCTCCGGGAGCGAGGGCGCGAAAGAGCGTGATAGACTGGCAATTTGCACAGAGAGCTGCAGCAACGTGGTTGAGCGAGCATGGTGAGCCTTTGCATCCAGCGGTCCTGACACTTGAAGAAATCATTTTGCGGTTTGGCAGGGAGAAACGCAACGGCAAGCGCGTGGTGTTTACGAACGGGTGTTTCGATCTGCTGCACCCGGGGCACATCGAAAGCTTGGAAACGGCGCGCGCGTTGGGCGATGTGCTGATTGTCGGGTTGAACAGCGATGAGGGCGTGAGAAGGCTGAAGGGGCCCGGGAGGCCAGTGATTCCGGCGGAGGAGCGCGCGGAGATTCTGGCGAGCCTGGAATGCGTGGACGCGGTGCTGATTTTTGAGGAACTGACGCCGCAGCGGGTAATCGCGGCGCTGCTGCCGGACGTGCTGGTAAAGGGCGGGGATTGGCCGGGGAATCAGATTGTAGGACGCGAGGAGGTAGAGGCGGCGGGAGGAAAGGTGGTGCGAGGGGAGGTGGTGGAAGGGTATTCGACGTCGGAGATACTGAGGAAGATCCGGGAGTCCGGGAAAGAAGGACGGTAACACAGAGTTCACAGAGGGAGGAACACAGAGGTCACGGAGGAAGACGCCAGACTAAAAACTTGAGAGTTGGAACTTAGAACTGCTTGAGGGCACAGGGTAGGGTGGAAGATCCGGTAAGAGAAAAAAGAAAAATCGCGGAATGATACTACCGGCAGTCAGGGAGCGATTGGAGGGTTTGCTACGCCATGCCTCGATCGAGGGCGTGGTGGCGGAGCTGCGCGCGGGGGGCGGGCTGGCAGGGCTTTCGGGATTGCACGACGTGGCGAAGGCGCTGGTGGCGGCGCACGTGACGCACGAATTGCGGCGGCCGGCGTTTTTTGTCACGGAGAACAACCGCCGCGCGGAGCAGTTGGCGGAGAGCCTGCGTTTTTTCGCGCAAATTTTCCCCGGGTCAACGGGCGGCGTGGCGGTGCTGCCGGCGTTCGATAGCTTGCCGTGGGATCCGCAAGCGCCGCACGCGGATATCCTGGAGCGGCGAGCGACGACGCTGTACCGGCTGGCGAATGGCGAGGTGTCGCTGGTGATTGCGCCGATGGCCGCGGCGCTGTGGAGATATCAGGATCCTTACGTGTACCTGACACTGGCGCGCACGCTGGCGAAAGATTCCGAGGGGGCGCACGAGGAGCTGATCACGCATCTGGCGAGCACGGGTTATGCGCGAACGGAAATGGTGGAATTGCCGGGGCAGTTCGCGGTGCGCGGCGGGATTGTGGACGTGTTTTCGCCGGAAGCGCCGCGGCCGGTGCGCATTGAATTGTTGGGAGACACGGTGGAAAGCGTGCGCGAATTCGATCCGCGAACGCAGCGCTCGATCGCGCCGGTGGTGAAGACGACAATCCTTCCGCTAGCGGAGTGGAGCGTGCCCGCGCCAGGAAGCGAGGAAGCGGAAGCGTGGGAGCCGGGAAGCTGGTTTGGCGGGGACAAAACGCCGGGCGGAAGCACGCTGTTGGAGCTTGCGGAGAGCTCGCTGAAGCCGATTGTGTTTCTGGATGAGCCGGAGAAACTGCACGACGCGGGGAAGAAGTTGCTGGAGGATGCAACGGCGAATTACGAGCGGCACGGGCAGGCGAATGCGCCGACGGTGAACGATTATTTCTGGAGCGAGGAAGAATGGGAGCGCGCGGTTACGAAATGTTCGCGAATTGAGCTGGAGCAACTGAGTCTGGCGGCGAGCGGAGGCAAACGGTTTGAGCTGATCGCGAGGTCCAGCGCGCGGTATCACGGCGACGTGGTGGCATGCCTGGGCGACGTGAAAGCGCAATTAGCGGGCGGCGGAACGGTGATCCTCACGGCGGCGAGCACCGGTGAGCTGGAGCGTTACGCCGACATTTGCCGCGAGTACGAAGTGCCCTACGTGCTGGGAGAAACGGGAGAAGCGGCGGCGGGCTTCACGGCG
>Ga0182017_10002979_pt1 | contig 12690 bp, 9 predicted proteins | sample 712E3DmetaG_FD_120492 | JGI IMG/M metagenome (GOLD analysis project Ga0182017, IMG submission 120492) | Permafrost microbial communities from Stordalen Mire, Sweden - 712E3D metaG | ecosystem: Environmental > Terrestrial > Soil > Wetlands > Permafrost | place: Sweden: Stordalen | collected... | reverse complement strand
TGGCTGAGATTGTCGGTGACGAGCTTCTGGTATGCCTCCACGGCCTGCGGCTTGACAGCATTGCGCCAGAAGATGACTTCGACGTCCGATACCTCGGAGGCAGGATCGGCCTGCCTGGCCAGTTGGGCCAGATAATCCGAGCTGTTCGAGATCGCCTGGGGTCGCAGGTCGCGTTCCGGGGTCGCCCCGAACGATGTGCCGGTCAGTTTGGAGGTCTGCGCAGCCTCAGTCTGGGGCGCCGGCTGCGCTGGGGCCACCGATGCCAGGAACATCAAAACAGCCACCGCCGCGAGAGATCGCAAAGACATCATCAAAACTTCCTTTCGAGGCGGATTGGGGTGGTTGTCGAAGGTTCCAAGATTAATAGTCTATGCATGCAGCGGCATGCTGTCAAAAAGGGGATCCCAATCAGCCTTTGCGACGGGCGCATCTCCCGATTGACGGTGGATCGGGAAGTCTGAAGAGGCTGTCGGTAGACATCTGAGGTCAAGTGACTAGGGAAGGGGACGATTTTTCGTCGGTCGTTTCCGACTGGACCACGGGAATCACCACCGGCTTACGCCGACGTTTTGCTCATGCTCGCGTCGAGGCTGACGTACCCGCCGCCGGCAAGGAACAGCGCCACATAACCGCCGAGGTAAACGAACGCCAACTCCTCGCTGTGCGCGCCGGTCACCGCATTGCCGTGGACGAGCAAGAATGCCACGCTGAGGTTGATGATGAGACCGAGGGCAGCGATCCGCGTGAACAGTCCGATGACCAGCATCGCCGAGCAAAGCGCCTCGGCCAGCACGGAGAGCGCCAGGCTGGCGTGCGAACCGATGCCGAGCGGATCGGGGAACTGGTCGGCCATCTGCGCGTAGCCGGTTAGCTTGCCCCAGCCGTGCTGGATCAGCATCGCAAGACCGAGCCACACGCGGAGCACGAGCAACGCCACGGGGACTTTCGCGCTGGTGGGTAGAAAATCGAGCTGAAGGGATTTGATCATGGCGGGGAGAAATAAGTTGAAAACACGCCGAGCCTACTTGATTTCCGGGCTGATTCGTTAATTGATAAATCTCGTGCCGGCCATTGCGTGGGCCAATGTCCGCCGGCGCGGGCAAACAGCTTCGGCCTGGCAGGCAGACCTGCTTCCTGTAGCAACAAGGCTGCGGCGACACGAGTCCGCTGGCGCTGGAAAGGCGTTGCGGCGAGACAATCCCAGCGAACGGCGCCGGCTCGCAGCGAATATCCTGGGTGCCGCCGGGAATCTATCCGGGGAAGACTGCGCCAGAACAGACTGGCTCCTGGTGAGCGCCTGTTCGCCTTCGCTGGACCCGGGCTCGGTGACGACGAGCACGATAAGGAGAGCGAGGACGATGGTCACCATCAGCAGGTCGCTGATGAATGCCATGTGGCAGGCAACTAAAGCGGCGACAAAGATGAGGAAGATGGCGGCGATCATGAGCGCATTAGCCGCAAGAACGCGGACTGAGATGGTAGGAGTTTTCATGTCAGGCCGCCCGCTTCATGGGTTGAGATTGCGCCGATTCAAAACCGATGACCAGATCGCCACGCCGCGCGAGCCCGGCGGAAAGCGCCGGGCGGGCGGGCCCATGGCCTTCCGTGAGCGCGAAGGCGAACAGCGCGGCCACGGCGAAAGAGGACGACAGCACACCGCCGTCCAGCCGGTAACCGTCGAGCAATGCAATCGCAGTAATGAGCGCGAAGATCGAGAGGAAGCAGAGCAGTGTCTTTAAGGCGATGGAGTGCTTGCCCTGAAAAACACCCCGCCCGGGGAAAAGCTGCAGGACCTGGGAAAACGTTGCGGCATCATGCCGGATAAGGAGAGCTAGAGCCGATTGTTGTGCATGGGCGCGCTGGGAAGGAAACGGGGAAAGCGGGTGCAGGCGGCTGTTTGGGACGAGGACGGAGGAAATGAGAGTATTCATGATGATTCGGCCGGATTGAGTTCGAAGCAGCGGCACGCTGCACAGTTTTGTGATGGGAAGATGCCCAATTATGAAGGCAAAGCAAATTTGGTTTTGCACAAACCAGATTTTTGCTAAAACGACCCCATGGTCCTGGTTGATAAGACGAACTATCCGTGACCGGAGAGGACCGGCGGCGCCATCAGCGATCCGTATGGTTTGGATCAACTTCCGTTTCTCGTCCTCTCGGACCTCCCACCCTGTTTCCCTAAATTGGGCGAACACGCTTCGGGTAGAGCGCGGTTGAGGGTCCATCTCTTGCATGGCCCCCCGATCGGGGCTTGGGGCTGCGGATTCGAGCAAAATCGGGTGCGACGCGACCACGCGCGGGGGGTATCGATTTGGGACGAGCAAGCCTTGAAGGAAATCCCGGAGTCGAACCGTCCCGATGCGACGGACCGACTCGTGCGTGAGTTTCTCCCCGCGCCAACAGAGCGGCAACGGAAGGCGATCGAATCGCGCAGAGCCGCGAAGCGACTGTCGCAATCGGAGGCGGAGCAGCTGAACGCGTCTGGCGGCATGTAGTGGAGGCGGTATCCGAATAGCCATTATGACAAACTCTAGGTCCTTTGCTCCGACCCCGGGCCCGAGTCCGATCACCCAGGTTGTGCCGAGGAACATTGGGCGCGTATCAGCAATGCCACGATTACCGATTGCTGATGGAACGGCGCTCCACCGCGATTTAATGGGCAGACAGCCGCGCGCGCAGCATCAGGAACAGGGTGACGAGGAACAGTATAGCGCCAATGCCGAGCAGCAGGCCCGCGAGAACCGGAGTCGAGTGAAAGCCGAATTTCCATCGGGGCGGCCGAAGCCGTTCGCAATAACCCGTCACCTGGACCCGCGTTGGTGCGCTCAGGTCAGCCTTGAATGCCGCCATGCTCGGATACCGGTCGCCGGGTTTGCGTTGCAGGGCATGCAGGACGATTTCCTCGGCCTGCGGTGAGAGGTCGGGGTTCAGGGTCCGCGGCGCGATCGGATCGCCCGCGGTCCGCTGAAAGGCTGATTCCCACGGATCGTCATGCCGGAATGGAACCGCGCCCGTGAGCAATTCGTAGAGAATCGCGCCCAATCCGTAGACGTCGGTGCGTTCGTCGATGGGGCCGTTTTCCACCTGCTCCGGCGCCATGTATTGGGGCGTGCCGAAGAGCGGAGTCAGCTTGGCCAGAACGCTGCGCTGGCGGAGGGGCGGGGACGCTAGCCCGAAATCCATGACCCGCAGCGTTTGATCAGTGCAGATCATGATGTTCGACGGTTTGAGATCGCGGTGAATGAAACCCTGCGCGTGCATGGAGCCCACGGCGTCGCAAATCAGGCCGACGATCTTTAGCGCATCGGTTTCGGCGAGCGGCCGGGTTTCACGCTCGAGATAGTCAAGGGTGCAGCCCCGCAGAAATTCCGTCACGAGGTACGGACGGCACTTCTCCCTGGCGACCGGATAAAACCGGAGAAGAGACGGATGCGTGAGGCGGATGCCGATTTCCTCCTCATGACGAAAGTGATCGAAGGAGACGGGATCGCTTTCAATTTTCATCAACGGCACCTTGAGGGCGACGTCCCGTCGCTCGTTCAGCAGGTCCTCGGCCCGGTAGATGGTCGCCATGCCACCGCGACAATAGATCTCGCGGACTAGGAACCGGCCGTCCAGGACCTGACTCAGGCGGAGTTGGGGATCGGCCGAGGGTTCGATACTGCCGTAGATTTCAGGGACATCGCGACAACAAGCCACCCCCGCCAGCGGCGGCTCGGCGAAGGCCAGAATCTGGCCGCGCACACCTTCACTTTCGTTGCGGATCAGCAGCACTTTGGGATGGGGTTTCACGGGAGGGCAGGGTGCGCCGAGCGGTCTGGCCGCCAGGCCTCACCTCGGGCAATCGTCAGCTCAGGACCGTTTTGCATCGGACGCATCCAGCGCCAGGTTCAACAAAAGCACGTTGACCCTCGCTTCGCCGAGGAAACCCCATTGCGGCGGCTCTATGAATTTGTCCACGAGCGCCCGCACTTGGGGCTCGCTCATCCCGCGGGCGGCGGCCACGCGGGCAATTTGGAATCGCGCCGCGGCTGGACTGATGTGCGGATCGACACCGCTCGCCGAGGCGAATACCAAGTCGGCCGGCACCGGCGAGTCCGCCGCCAGCTTGTGGGCTTCGCGCAGCGCCTTAGCGTTGTTGCGCACATCGGTCTGCAATTGCGCGCTCGTCGGGCCATGATTGCTGCCGCTGGACGCCGTGAGACCCGACGGGCCGGTGCCGTAACTGGCAGCGGACGGTCGGGGCCAGAAGTAGCGCGGGCCTTGAAACGGTTGGGCCAGGAAGGCGGAACCGACGATCTTGCCGTCGCGCTCCACGAGACTGCCGTTGGCCCGGTCGCGGAAGGCCAGCTGCGCGATCGTGGTGATCGCGAGGGGATAGAGCACACCGGTGATGATCGTCCACACGAGCGTTTGCCGGATCGATTGGGTGATGACTTTGATCATGGCGGGTTCCTTTCCGTGCGGCCCGGTCAGGGCGCGAGGTGAAGCGCGACCAGCAGCAGGTCGATCAGCTTGATGAATACGAACGGTACGAGAATGCCGCCGATGCCGTAGACGAGCATGTTCTTGCGGAGGATCACCTTGGCGCCGAGCGGCTGATACTTCACGCCGCGCAGAGCGAGCGGAATCAGCGCCACGATGATCAGCGCGTTGAAGATTACGGCGCTCAGGATCGCACTCTCCGGGGAATGCAGGAACATGATGTTGTAGGCCTGGAGCGGGCCGAAGCCGCCCTTGTGGGTCGCGTAGAGCGCGCCGAACATCGCCGGCAGAATCGCGAAATACTTGGAGACGTCGTTGGCGATGCTGAAAGTCGTTAGCGCCCCGCGCGTCATGAGGAGCTGTTTCCCGATCTCGACGACCTCAATGAGCTTGGTCGGATTGCTATCGAGATCGACCATGTTGCCCGCTTCACGTGCCGCCTGCGTGCCGGTATTCATGGCGACGCCGACGTCGGCCTGGGCCAGCGACGGCGCGTCATTGGTGCCGTCGCCAATCATCGCGATTAGCTTGCCGCCTTCCTGCTCCTGGCGGATGCGCGCGAGCTTGTCCTCCGGCTTCGCCTGCGCGATGAAGTCATCCACGCCAGCTTCGGCCGCGATCGCGGCGGCGGTGAGCGGGTTGTCGCCCGTGATCATCACGGTGCGAATGCCCATCGTGCGGAGCTGTGCGAAGCGCTCCTTGATCCCGCCCTTGACGATGTCCTTCAGGAGGATGACGCCAAGCACGCGATTATTCTCGGCTACGACGAGCGGGGTGCCGCCCGCGCGCGAAATCTTCTCCACCTCGGCCGCAATTTCCCCGGGATACCTTCCGCCCTGCGCGGTCACCCACTCCTGGACACTTTCGGCGGCGCCCTTGCGGATGCGCCGGCCGTTAAGGTCGACGCCGCTCATGCGCGTTTGCGCCGTGAACGGCACAAAGGTGGCGTGGGGTTCGGCCACCTCGCGGCCCCGCAGCTGGAATTTCTCCTTGGCCAGGGTGAGGATGCTGCGGCCTTCGGGTGTCTCGTCCGCGAGCGAAGCCAGTTGGGCGGCATCGGCGAGGACTTTCAGCTCGACCCTGGGCGCCGGAATGAATTCGGTCGCCATGCGATTGCCCAGGGTGATCGTGCCGGTCTTGTCGAGCAGGAGCACGTCGACGTCGCCGGCGGCCTCCACGGCCCGGCCCGAAGTCGCGAGGACATTGCGCCGCATCAACCGGTCGATGCCGGCGATGCCGATCGCGCTCAACAGGCCGCCGATTGTCGTCGGGATCAGGCAGACGATCAGCGAGAGCAACACCGGCAGGGACGTGAGGACGACCCCGCTTTGGCCCGCCGCCTTTTCGTCATAGACGGCCATGGGCGGCAGCACGAACACGACGACGATGAAAAGGGCCGTCAGGCTGACCAACACGATGTTGAGCGCGATCTCGTTCGGCGTGAGCTGGCGGCGCGCGCCCTCGATCATCGCGATCATCCGGTCGAGGAAGGAACTGCCTTCCTCTGCCGTGACGCGGACGACGATGCGGTCGCTCGTGACCCGGGTCCCGCCGGTGACCGCGCTGCGGTCGCCGCCGCTCTCGCGGATCACGGGCGCGGATTCCCCCGTGATGGCGGACTCGTCGACCGTCGCGATGCCCTCGATCACCTCGCCGTCGGCGGCAATCAGATCGCCGGCGGTGCAAACGAACAGGTCGCCGATCTTGAGGTCGCTGCTGGAGACCGATAATTCATGGCCGTCGACCAGTTTGCGGGCGGTGGTCTTGGTGCGCATCTTGCGCAGCTCGTCGGCATGCGCCTTGCCGCGACCTTCGGCCATCGCCTCGGCGAAATTGGCGAACAGGCAGGTGAACCACAGCCAGAGGCAAATCTGGAGGTTGAAGCCGGAGAAATGGACGAACAGCCAGATCGTTGTCAGGATCGAGCCGAGCCACACCACGAACATGACGAGGTTTTTGATCTCGTCGCGCGGGTGCAGCTTCTTGAACGCGCCAATCACTGCCAGACGGACGAGCGACGAGTAATCGACTTGGAAGGTGGTGGTCATGGTCAGAATCCTCGCGACGGGTTAGAACGTGCGGCCGGCCAGCATGAGCCCGTGCTCGATCAGCGGCCCGAGGCAGAGCGCCGGAAAGAAGGTGAGCGCGGCGACAATGATCATGACGCCGGAGAGCGTGAGGCCGAAGGTCCAGCCGTACACGGGCAGGGTGCCGGCGGAGGGCTCGACGGTCTTCTTCGAGGCCAGCCGCCCGACGATGGCGAGCGCGGCGGCAATCGGGGCGAAGCGGCCGATCATGATCGCGACACCCAGCACCACGTTGTACCAGGGCACGTTGGCGTTGAGTCCGGCGAAGGCGCTGCCGTTGTTGTTGGCGGCCTCGCCAAAGGCATACAGCACTTCGCTCAAACCGTGCGGGCCGGCGTTGTTCATGCTCGCGACGCCGGCGGGCAGAATGACCGAGATGGCCGTGGGGATCAGACACGCGGCGTTGGGCAGCAGCACGCCGATGACCGCCCAGGTCGCCTCCCAGGCGCCGAGCTTCTTGCCGAGATACTCGGGCGTTCGTCCGATCATGAGCCCGGCGATGAACACCGTAATGAGGACGTGGAACAGCATGCAATACACGCCGCAGCCGATCCCGCCGAACATGATTTCGCCGATCAGGATGTTCCACATCGGCATCATGCCGGCCAACGGCATCCAGCTGTCGTGCATCGAATTCACCGACCCGTTGTCGATGGCGGTGCAGGAGACGCCCCACAGTACACTGTTCATCACGCCGAAGCGTTGTTCCTTGCCCTCCATCAGGGGCTGGATGTTGTCGAGCACGGGATTCGGCCGCGTCTCCGCATACCAAGCTACGCTGAACGACAGCAGATAGAGGCCGAGCATCACGGCGAATAGGCACCACGCGTGGCGCTTGTTGCCGATCAACAGGCCAAACATGTAGACCTGCGCCATCGGGACGACGATGATCGCCAGCAATTCGAGGAAGTTCGCGAGTGGCGTCGGATTCTCGAAGGGATGCGCGCTATTGACGCCGTACCAGCCGCCGCCGTTGGTGAAAAGTTGCTTGCAGGACTCAAACGACGCGACGGGCCCGACCGGGATCGGCTGCGTCTCAACCTTCTGGTCCACCATCACGGGTTGATCCACCATCACCGGTTTGCCGTCGGGCCCGACCACGGGCTTTCCCTGCTCGTCGAGCTTGGGCACCGAGGTCGTCACCGGGTTACCCTTGTCGTCGGTCTTGGGCACCTGGGCGGTGAAGGGCTCGAGGAGATTCGCCGTCGGGTAAGCCTTCCAAGTCTGCGGGACGCCCTGCCACGCGAGCGGGATCGCCCACAGCACTGACAACGGAATCACAACGTAGAGCGTGCAGCGGGTGAGATCGACCCAGAAGTTGCCGATAGTCTTGACCGTGGCGCGCGCCAGGGCGCGCCCGACCGCGACCAGGACCGCGAGTCCCAAGGCGCCACTCAAGAACTGGTGCACGGAGAGCCCTAGCGTCTGCGACAGGTAGCTCATCGTCGCCTCGCCGGAATACGACTGCCAGTCGGCGTTGCAGGTGAAGCTCCAAGCGGTGTTGAACGCCAGATGCCACGACAGGTTCACCAGGCCCTGCGGGTTCAGCGGCAGCCACTGCTGGGTCATTAGGATGACCATCAGGGAGACGAAGCCCACGCAGGTCATGGCTACGACCGACCCCAGGTACTTCAGCCACGACATCTCTTCGTCCGGATCGATGCCGGTCAGCCGATAGACGAGTTTCTCGACCGGGAGGAGGAGCGGATGGAGAAAGGTCTTCTCCCCCTTGAAGACTCGGGCCAGGAAGCGGCCGAGCACCGGCGTCAGGACGATGCCCAAGCCGAGGAAGAGCAGGATCTGGAGCAGTTCGGTGAGTTTCATGGCGCAGTTCCGGGCACGGCGCCAATATAGGTGATCCTCCCCACCACAGTTAGTTAAGGCTGGGGCGATTCACATAAAAAGTGTGTTAACGGGAGCAGGCTCTGCGGGTGTCTGCCTGCGAACAGCGGGTTGCAGAGGACTCGCTCCATCTCATTGCGGCGCGGCGCCATGGAAAACGCCCACTGAGGTCCTGATGCGGTCGATCCTGCCCGCGCACGTTTTCGATTTTGAGCAGGTTAGGAACTGTCCAGCAGTCCGGTCATTATGCTGTTGTCTTGACGCCGGTGGAAAACTACGCCCGTTCTGGGCGGAAAAAGCGCGGCCGTGGACCGGGAAGGTCTCGCTCAACACCAATACCAAATTCCAAGGAGGACAGCATGACGATGAAGCCTGGTCTCAGCGGATTTCTTTGGATGGCGGCCGGGACGGCAGTGTTACTCGCGGTCATCCTTTTCGTGCTGCATTTCCGAGAGCAGCGGGATCCCGCCGCACAACTCGCTTTCAAGGCTGCACGTATCGAATTGGTGGAACGGATGCGGCTTTCCGTGGCCTTGGCGTCCGAGGCGGAAAAGAGCGCCGTGATGGCCATCACCGACCAGGACTCGCGGATCTACGCCGACCAGGCCCGGACGGCCGCCGCCGCGGTGGTGCAAGGTTGCCGGGAATTGGAACAACTGCTGGAGCCGGACGGCGCCAAGAACGAGAAAGATCTTCTGATCCAGTTCTCCAATGCCTTTACCGAGTTCCAGCGCATCGACAAAGACCTGTTGGACTTGGCGGTCAAGAATACCAACCTCAAAGCGTACAGTCTGGCGTTTGGCCCGGCTGCCGCGGCGATCAACGAAATGGATGCGGCGCTGGCCCGCGTTGTCGCCTTACGCGCCAGCTCTCCTTCCGCGGACGATCTCAACATCGTCCAACAAGCCGATGGCGCCCGGATCGCAGCGCTACGCCTCCTCACCCTGCTCCCGCCGCACATTGCCGAGGAAAGCGACCAGAAGATGGACGAAATGGAAGCGGTGATGACCCACGAAGGTCAGGCGGTCCACCAGAATCTGGTAGACTTGTCCGCGCTCCCAACCCTCAGCGGCAACCCGGATCTCGCGGCCGCCACGGTGAGCTTTGCCCGATTCGCCGAGCTCAAAAAACAAATACTCAAACTCTCTAGCGAGAACACCAACGTCCGTTCCCTCACCATCTCCTTGAACCAAAAGCGCAAGGTCATGCTGGTCTGCCAGGACGCCTTGGCCGCCCTCGAACAGGCCATCCAAGAGGAGCCGATCGCGGGTCTATCCAACCGCACGCCGATCCGTCCTCGGTAGGCCAAGGTTGATCCGCGGGCGCTCCGCACCCATGAGGCGGCATGGCGCTGGCGGACCCTTGGACCCGCCAATGGGGCGGCGCCGGTCGTCGAGCGCCAATTAACTGTGTAGGAGCGGCAGCGGGCCGCGCCTGATTGGCGTTTAGCCAAAACCTGGCGCCGATGGACACTGACTCAAATGCAAATTACACGTGTCAAACGGGCACTACCGGACGCGCCTAGATGTGCGATTCTGTGGCGTGGCACAGAAGAAACCGCAGAAAGCTCGCGCAAAGAAGAAGCCGAGCATGTCACTCTGCCATCACCGGTCTTCGAAGCCGGCATTCTGCTCCCCGGCCCCACTTCCCACCCCATGATGGTGCGCTTGATGTGCGCATCCGCATTGTCCTCTCCGGTACGGTTGTGATCGTAGGCCGCGTAGGGCTTCTCCGGAGCCAGTTTTTCAAGCCAGCGCTCGAAATCCGCGTGCAGGCCTGACTCATCGTCGTTGATGAACACGCTCGCGGTTGCGTGCATTGCCTTTTTGCCAGCTTCAGACGAAGGCCATATATAGCGGGAAATCAGGCTATTGGGAATCCGTTCACAACTATCCCAGATTGCCGCGCTTTCTCGGTGAGCACGTGCGCAAGCGCCGGCTTGATCTGGGCCTCGGGCAACGTGAAGCCGCGGCTCAAATATCTTCTCCAATTCTGAGCAGTGTTGCCCAATTGACGGAACCAGTCCCGACTCTAGGCTTTTCTGATGCAGCAAGGACATGGGTGCATTCTGACGTCACCGAAGCTCCTTCTGAAAACCTCATGAAACCAATTTCGCGGCGCGATGCACTCAAAACAGCTCTCGTCGGTGCTGTTTCCACGCAAATGCTCGGTGAGTCGGGACCCGCGATAGGCCAATCGCGCGCCAGCCCGGTCGCGGAACCAGCGGTTGGAATTGAAGGCCAACGCCGGGCTGATCTCGGTAATGGGACATACCTCAATCCGATCGTTGCCGGCGACCACCCAGACCCGACCGTGCTAAAGGACGGGGACGACTATTACATGACGTTCTCGTCGTTCTTTTCCTATCCCGGCGTTATCATCTGGCACTCGCGCGATCTGGTAAACTGGGCACCGATCGGACCTGCGCTAACGAAACCCATTGGCACGGTTTGGGCCATGGACCTAGTCAAGCACAAGGGGCGCTACTTCATCTACATTCCGGCAACTCCGGGTGGCCAGCAGTCTATCTTCGTCATCCACGCCGACGATATCCGCGGCCCGTGGAGCGATCCGATTGATCTCAAGGTGTCCGGTTGCATCGATCCGGGCCATGCAGTCGGTGAAGACGGCAAGCGCTATCTGTTTTTTAACGGTGTCCGCAGAATTGCCCTGACCGATGACGGCCTGGCGCCGGTCGGCGCACTGGAACAGGTCTACAGCCCATGGCGCTACCCCGACGACTGGGTTGTCGAAATGTTCGCCCCGGAAGGCCCGAAGATCTTCCGCCGGGAGGATTGGTTCTACCTCGTTGCCGCGGTGGGCGGCACGTCCGGTCCGCCGACAAGTCACATGGTCACGGTCGCCCGCTCGCACTCCATCCATGGCCCCTGGCAGGACTGCCCCCACAACCCGATCGTTCATACCCAAAGCGCGGAAGAACCGTGGTGGTCGCGCGGCCATGCCACGGTGGTCGAGGGGCCGGGCGGAGACTGGTGGATGATCTATCACGGCTACGAAAACGGCTTTCGCACACTTGGCCGGCAACCCCTCCTGGAGCCGATCGAGTGGACTCGGGATGGCTGGTTCCACGCAAAAGGAGGGACGCTGTCGAAGCCCATGGCCAAACCCAGCAAGGGGCTTCCGGGACCGTCAGGCTTTGCGCTATCGGACGATTTCTCGACGAATCGATTCGGTGTGCAATGGAGTTTCTTCAATCCCGGCCCGGACGAGATGAAACGCGCCCGTTACGAGGTCCACGCTTTGGCGATTGATGGCAAGGGCACGACCCTGGCCGACTGTTCTCCGCTCACCTTCCTCGTGGGCGACCGAAGCTACGAGGCAGAGATCACTCTAGACATTGGCCACGACGCCCAAGCGGGAATTTGTTTGTTCTACAGCGAGCGTATGTTCTGCGGCATTGGCTTTAGCAACTCGCAGATGTTCACCTATCACAATGGCCAGGAGCATACCTGGATGCGCCGGGACATGGTAACCCAACAGGTGCGCCTTCGCGTGACCAACCGCGCCAACATCGTGACCTTTTACTACCAAAGGAACGGTGAAGCCTGGGTCAAGCACCCATGGCAAATGGAAGTGTCGGGCTTTCATCACAATGTCTTCGGCAATTTTCTCAGCCTCAAATTTGGCGTCTATTGCCTTGGAGCGGGGCAAGTAAAGCTCCGCGACTTTGTCTATAGGGGCGTGTAACGCTGAGAGCGTCAGGATAAGAAAGAATGACTTCAGACACGCCGGAAGCGCGCCGGCGGGATGCTGCTCCAGCGTCGAAAAGCCGCTGAGAAGCAATACACCGATGCGTAGCCCGCTTGGTGGGCAATTCCCTCCACCTTTTCCGGCGAGGAGCGCAGCATAGTGCCTGCTCGCCTCAATCGCAGGTGAGTGAGGTGGTCCATGGGACTGCGCTGGTAGTCTTCGTGGCATAGGCGCCGCCGGTGTTCCTCGCTCATGCAGGCCAGTCGCGCCAGCTCTGAAACCTTCCGGCCGGGGGGTTGCGTGACTGGTCCGTCCTCGTCGTAGGGACGCGTCCGGGGGACAGACCGCCCCCGGGCGACCGCCAAGGAAGAAGCGGCGTCTCGCCGCTTCAGAATCACCCCTGCCGGCCGCCGCCAGAGCAGGCGATAGGCCGCGAAAAATCTTACTGCCCCACGACCGTGACGGGCACCTGCTCCGAGCCCGTGAGTTGCCGGGCAGCGTCATCCCAAACCAGTTGGGTGACGTGTCCGCCCGTGCGTTCATAGGCGTAGGTCGTGCCATCGTC
>Ga0182017_10002978_pt1 | contig 12695 bp, 13 predicted proteins | sample 712E3DmetaG_FD_120492 | JGI IMG/M metagenome (GOLD analysis project Ga0182017, IMG submission 120492) | Permafrost microbial communities from Stordalen Mire, Sweden - 712E3D metaG | ecosystem: Environmental > Terrestrial > Soil > Wetlands > Permafrost | place: Sweden: Stordalen | collected... | reverse complement strand
CGCGACGTGAACTTTTTTTCTCATCCCCTCGTTCGGAAGGCGAGCGTAGCCCAGCTTTGCTGGGCGGAGCGAGGGGGGACCGGGGGCTTGTGAGCGAGAGCGAACCAAGCCCCCGTAAGATGCCAGGGTTTGGCTAGGCCGAGCGAAGCGAGCGGGGAGGAGGCGGCGGGTGGGGGGCCGAAGGGCGGAGCGAACCCTTCCAGGGTTCCCATCTCAGTGATAAGAAAAGGCCCCGCGATGTCTCGAAACAGTCTGCCCGTTCCACTCCTCTTTCTCCCGTTGCTGGTGGCGCTTCTGGTGAGCCCGGTTTTCCGACATGAGGCACAGGCGGAAGACGCAGGAACACCCCTTTTGCGGCCCGCAGGCTACAAGCCGGAGAAGAAGCTCGTGCGCTCGTGGGATTCCAAGTGCGCGACTTGCCATGGCGAGGACGGCCGCGGCAACACCGAACAAGGCAAGGAGATGGGCATCGACGACATGACCAAGGCAGCCTACTGGAAAGACGTGACGGTGGAACGGGCTCGCAAGTCCGTCCTCGAGGGCCTCAAGCGGAAGCTCAACGGGAAGGAACAAGAAATGAAGCCGTTTGGCGATCGCCTGACGCCGCAGCAGGTTGACGCTCTCAACCTTTACGCCGTGTCGTTCTTCAAGAAGTAGCCCACAAGCCCGCCCGATCCCTGTAGACTCATACAATTAGGAGGCTGCGTCGAAGCAACTATGTCGACCCCTGGGGTAGGAGAGGATATCGAGGACATCTGTACCCGCTGTGGCGACACCTGGCATGTGGTGATGGCCAAGGTGGGCGAACGCGTGGCCAAGGTGGTGTGCAAGCTATGCGGCGGCCAGCACAACTACCGCGGCGACCAGCAGCCGGCCGCGCCTACCAGCGGTGGCTCGGGCAGCGCATGGGGGCGACCTCGGAAACGTCGAATAACGCGGTCGAACCCGATCACGCCAGTCTCCGCGGTGGTCTTTGACCCCAAGAAGCCACCGCGCGCCTATTCGCCCAGGGAAGGTTACTTGCCTGGCGAGCGCGTGACCCACGCGACTTTTGGCATCGGCGTGGTCAGCGGCGCCCCAGGCCCAGGCAAGGTCGAGGTGCATTTCCCCAGCGGGGTGCGCACCCTGGCCTGCGCCAAGGCGGCGTCAACCCTGGAGCGGCCAGTTGCAGCGTTGGACGTTGCCTTGCCCGACCGCCCGCCCGAGCCCAAGCCCAGTTCGGGTAATGGCACCGGCGCGTAGAGCACCACACCCTTCAGCCAGCAGCGCATGGGCCGTGCATCGAAGTTAGCTATTTCACCACAGAGAGCACAGAGCCGGACCGGAAGGGGAGGGGTTGGGCCCTGCGTGGTCCAGATTCCTTCTTCCTTTCCGATCTCTGTGCCCTCTGTGGTGAAAAAGCTAGCCAGCACCGTATTGGATCGCGCTTCGCGAGATCCTGGTTAGAAGAAGGCTGTGAATTTGCCCCAGGCCCCGCCCCTTCATCCAGGTGCCAGCCTGGTGCTGACCGTCGATCGGCTGGACCACGACGGGGCTGGCTTGGCCGAAGTGCCGACCGGTCTAGGCCTTTTTCGCCTGCATGTGACCGGCGCTCTGCCGGGCGAGCACGTGCGCGCCACGGTGACGCATGTGTCGCCGCATATGCTGGCGCAGGGCCGAGACGCGTGGGCCGATCTTGAAGAGATTGTGAGTGCCTCGCCCGAGCGGGTGACTTCGCCCTGCCCGGCCCAAGATCGCTGCGGCGGCTGCCCGCTTGCAAGCTGGGCCTATGCCGCCCAGGTGGAATGGAAACGCCGTCTGGTGGTCGAGGCGATGGCAGCGCAGGAGGAATCGCGTGGGGAGCCCGCCGGCTTTGCCGGCGGCGTACCATCGCGGGAGGGTATGGGAACCCTCCCAGGGTTCCCATGTGAATTGCTCCACGCACCGGTGGCAGCCTGCGTGCCCTCGCCGCACCCATTCGGCTATCGCGCCAACGCCAAATATGTCTTTGGACGCGACCGCGGGGGTAGGCTGGTGCTGGGGGCGTATGCCCCGCGATCACATGAGATCGTGGACATGTCCGGCTGCCCCATCGCCGAACCGGTGCTGGCCGAGGTCGCGGTCGCGCTGCTGACCCTTCTCACCAAACATGCGGTTGCGCCTTTCGATGAAATCCGTCGCACCGGACTTCTGCGCTACCTTGTCTTGCGCGCCAGTGCCGAGGGCAAGGTGCTGGTCGCGTTGGTCACCAGCCGCGAAAGCTGGCCCCAGGCGGAAACCCTCGCAGGCGAGCTCGCCGCCGCCTGCCCGGCTGTGCTGGGCGTGGTCCAGAACATCAACAGCGCGAGCGGAAACGCCCTTTTCGGCCCGCAGGAGCATCTCCTCTTTGGCTCCGCCACCATCGAAGACACCATCGGCCCGGCACGCGTGCGCCTGGGGCCGCGTTCGTTTTCTCAGGCCAATCGCCTCGTGGCGGGCCACGCCTACCACGACATCGTGGCCGCGGCCGCGCGCCTAGGAACCATCGATCGCGTGGTCGACGCCTATGCTGGCGCGGGCGGGATTGCCCTGGCGCTGGCGCCGCTGGCGCGAGAGGTGGTGGCTATCGAAGAGAACCCGGCGGCTTGCGCGACCGCGCTGGCCCTTTTTGCCGAACGCGGGCCGGACGATCCCAGCGCGCGCATTCGCTTCGTGACCGGCGATGTGGCGGAGCATCTCGCAGGCGTGGACAAGGCCGATCTGGTGGTGCTCAATCCGCCGCGCAAGGGGTGTGGCCCGGCCACCATCGCGGCGGTGGCGCAACTGCGCCCGCGCCTGGTGGCCTATCTGAGCTGCAACCCCGCTTCTTTGGCGCGCGACCTGGCAGCCCTGGCGCGTCTGGGCCTGCCCACCGTCGCCATCACTCCGTACGACATGCTGGCTCAGACCCCACATGTTGAGGCACTGGCCCTGGTTGCGAACGGGTAGCCAGGATCAGCATGCCCACCACCAGTATGGCGGCAGCACCATACTGGCCGGGCGTGAAGTCGAAGTAGCGGACATCGACGAAGCGCAAAGAGTCGAGGAAGAGGCGCGCCGTTGCGTAGAGCACGGCCAGCAAGCCCAGGAAGAATCCCGGTGCGCGGGCGCGACGCCGGCCTAGCCAGAGAAAGAGCAGCGCGACCGGCAGGGTGAAGAGCGCTTCATCCAGACCCAGATTGTGGCGGACAACGCCGTCGGTGTAGCGCTGGGCGAGGAAGAAGCTGGTGGCCGAGCCGGGATGGTCGAAGGCGAGGAAGCAACCGGTGCGGCCGAAAACCCATCCCCCGGGAAAAGCGTAGGCAATCAGATCCAAGTAAAGCCACTTCTGCGTCCCCAGGTGTTCGTGGCGCACGAAGAGTGCGGCTCCCACGATCGCGCCCAAGAACCCGCCGAACGAGCTCAAGCCTTCCCAGAAACGCAGCAGGCTCCAGGGATTCACCAGGGTGTCGGCAGGAAAGTAGACCAGCCGATCAACCAGATGCGCACCAGCGAATCCGCCCAGCAGGATCCAGATGGTCAGCCATTCAGCCGTGGCCGGGTCCAGGCCCCAGGCGGCAGCTCCACGCCGAACGAGGTACATCGAGCTCAGGATGGACAGCGCCACCAGCACGCCAAAGGCGTGAATGGTGAGAGGGCCGAGCGAGAGGCTGGGCTGCTCGAAGTAGGGAATCATGGTTTCTTCGCGTGGGGAGCCGGCGAGCTTTGCTCGCCGCGTACCATCGCGGGGGGGTTTGGGGACCCTCCCAGGGTCCCCATTACAACGTAATACCTGCGCGTCCATTCAGCCATGGCGATGCCGGCAGCCACGGTGACCGGGAACGAGTGGTTGATGCCGTACATGGGAATGGCGACGATGTCATCGACCTGGGCGAGAAGCTCCTCGGACACGCCACTGGTTTCGCTGCCAAACACCATCACACATTCCTCGGGCAGCTTGGCCCGCCACAGGTCCACGCGAGCGCGCTCGCGTTCGAAGGCGATGAGCGGCAGCTTGCGCTCGCGTGCCCATGCCACCAGCGCCTGCTCGTCGGGAAGCTTGACCAGATTCTCGTAGCGCTGCATGCCCATGGCCGCGCGCTCGTAGTAGGGCGCGTCTCCCACCAACAAGATTTCCTTGACCAAAAACGAGTGGGCCACTCGGATGATGGCGCCTACATTGAAGGGATTGCGAAAGCGCAAGATTGCGATGCGCAGGGGACGGCGCAAGGTCTCCAGGCTGGCCCTGACCTCGTCGAGCGGAAGTTCAAAACCAGGAACTTTGGCCACGTTGGTGCAAGGCTAGCACCCCAATGTCCGATTCGTGCCGGAGATAGCTACGGCTTGGCGGGAAATTCGCGGCCGCCGGGGCAGGCCGGGTCGCGGCTAGCGGCTGGCGGCTCGAGCCGCGCCACGCGAGTCGATCACGCTACCGCCCACGCTCACGCTGGCCGATCTGCCCGTCTGAGGCGAGCGACTTGGCCTGCATCTTACTGCGGAAGCTGCAGGTTGATGGTCGGGGCGACCTTGGGTGCGCGCATTCTCCCAGGGCCCCAGACAAACGCGGCCGCGACCGCCACCGCCATGGCGGCCAGGATAATGACCCAGAACCACTTCGATCGCGTGACTGGCGCGGCCGGTTGCCGCTTCTGTACCATCAGGCCCAGGGCTGCCTTGGCCAGAATCTCCTTCTGCATCTTGGTGGCGATGGCATCGCCCGGAAAGCGGTCCAGTCGTTCGCGATAGCAACGCCCAGCCGCGGGCAGCAGGTTCGCTTGCAGACAGTACTTTGCGAATTCTTCGTGGCGTCGCAAGTCCTGCCAGTTGGCTTCCACCTGCTGCCAATGTACCTGGCCGGCAGGGTTCAGTTGCACGCGACGGTCAGCCAGGCTGGGGCTCCACAGCGCAAACCGCAACCCGCAACGCGGGCAGGCTGAGGCGCCCTGGTCGCGCTTGCGCCCGCACTTGGGACAAATTGTCCGATCCTCGCTGCCGATGTCGCTCATGGAGGGTTCTGCTGGATCGCCGGGTTCGGCCCGCCACCCGTGGCGCCCAGGCTGGCACGCAGCGGGACGGGCATGAATATTATGGCGAAGGTCACGAAGACCAGCCAGAAAAGGCCCGCACGGCTGGCCGGCAAGGGTCGATCGTCGACCGGGGGATGGTCGATGCCGCCCGACAGCCGCCGCAACAGCGCGAGCAGGACGAACCACATGAGCCAGGGCATCCCGGCCGCAGTCGCGATGTTGACGGCGGAGACCGACAAGCCCCCGCCTAGCCGGGCCAGCTCGGCCGCAGCGTCCTGGTAGACCGCGACACCAACCCCGAGCGCGAAGACTGGCAAGAGATTCTGCAGGATGCGCGAAGCCCGGCCGTAGCGATTGCCAAAATAGGCGATGGCCACATGGCCACCATCGAGCTGGCCCACGGGCAAAAGGTTGAGCATGGTGACCAGCAGCCCGGCCCACCCGGCCATGGCGGTTGGGTGCAACATCACGTCGCGTCCGCCGCCCGGCAACCAGGCGCCATGGATAATGCGCTTGAGCACGGCATACAGGATGGAATTGCCCTCCTGAACCCCCACCCCCACCAGGGGCTGCACCGGCGAGATGGAAAGACCGTAGATGAGAACCGGGATGGCCACCAACAGCCCGGCCAGAGGCCCGGCTGCACCGATGTCGATGAGCTTGCGCCGGTCGGAAGTCCGCGACTGCAAGATCACCGCGCCCATGGTCCCGAAGAGCCCGACGCCCGGAGGCAGCGGCACGAAGTACGGCAACGAAGCCGGCACGTGGTGGCGGCGAGCGGCCAGGTAGTGCCCCATCTCGTGGCAGAGCAGGATCGCCATCAGCGGCACCGAGAACGAAAGCCCATCCTGCAGTGGGAACATGCTGGCATAGCCATGACGTTCCAGCGCGCCTTGCATGGTGGTGGTCAGCAGGGTCGCCAAGAAAAGCGCAAGGTTAAGCAATGGCATCCTATTCCTCTCGCTGCCGCATCGTCGTCAGCATGTCCCGAAAGGCGCGCTGGCGGGGATAGGTTTCGTCGCCGAGCATGTCCCCCAACTTGCTCAGCACCGCACGCGCTTCGTCGCTGCACCCGCTGGGTACTTCGACCTGTACGCGCACATGGGCGTCGCCGCGGCTGCCACCGGGTGCCGGCAGCCCCTTGCCGCGAACGCGAAACACGCTGTCCGGCTGGGTGCCGGCCGGGATCTTCATGCGCACGCGTGCGTCGAGAAGCGGCACCTCAATCTCGGTACCCAAGGCCGCCTCGTCCATGCGCACCGGCACCTCGACCTCCAGCAGATCGCCCTGCTGGCGATAGAACGGATGCGGCCGCGGCCTCACCATCACGTGCAGATCGCCTGCCGGCCCGCCACGCCGGCCGGGCGAGCCTTCGCCCGCGACCCGTTGGGTACTGCCCGCCTGCGACCCGGGCGGCACGCGCACCACGTATTCGCGCTCGCTCTCGCACAGGCCGGTGCCCGAGCAAGCCTTGCAGCGCACGCGCGGGATCTGCCCCGAGCCCGCGCAAGCCAGGCAGTCACGCCGGGCGGAAAAGAAGCCCGCCTTGTGCCGTGTCCATCCCTGTCCCGCGCAACGCGCGCAGGGCTGCAGACCAGTTGCCCCGCCTTGGGCACCGGTGCCGCCACAGGCCCGGCAGTCCTCGTTGCGCAAGAAGCGAATCGTCTTCTGACACCCGAGCGCCGCCTCATCGAAATCCAACTCCAAGGTGTAGCGCAGGTCTTGCCCGGCGGCCCGTTTGCGGCCGAGTCCAAACAGGTCACCGAAGATGGCATCGAAGTACTCCGTGACCTTGGCCAGATCGGCGCTGTCCCCGAACGGCAGGTCGCCGGAGATGTCCCCCAGGCGATCGTAGCGGGCCCGCTTGTCTTCATCGCCCAACACCGCGTAGGCCTGCGAGACTTCCTTGAAACGCTCCTCGGCCGCGCGATCGCCCGGGTTGCGGTCGGGGTGAAACTGCAAAGCCAGCTTGCGGTAGGCGGCCTTGATCTCGGCCGCGGGAGCGTCGCGCGCCAGGCCGAGCGTCTTGTAGTAGTCGTGGGCCACGGCGGGCTACGACGAATCCGCAGGCGAGGACTCCGGCTCGGGAGTGCTCCCGCCCTGCAGCGCCATGAACAACATGTGGGCCTCGGTTTCCAGCTTGGAAACCGCCTCACGCCCGCGAACCACGTCCCCCGCGAACATCTCAATCGTGCGCTTGCACTCGTCGAGAGCCGCCTGCAGTCGCGCCCTGGCGTCCGGGTCCAGCTTGTCGCCGAATTCCTGCAAGGTGCGCTCGGTGCCGTAGATGAGCGTGTCGGCGCTGTTGCACAGGTCGGCCCACTCCTTCTTGGACTGGTCCACCTGGCGACTGGTCTCAGACTGGGAAACGAAGGCATTGATCTCGGCCTCGGAAAGGCCCGAGGTAGGCTGCACCAGAACCGTCTGGGTCTTGCCGGTTCCCAGGTCCTTGGCCGAGACGCTGACCATGCCGTTGGAATCGATGTCGAAGGACACCTCGATCTGCGGCGCGCCACGTGGCGCTGGCGGGATGCCGGTCAGTTGAAAGTGCGCCAAGCTCTTGTTGTCCTCAGCCATCTCCCGCTCGCCCTGCAGCACGTGCACGTTGACGTAGGGCTGGTTGTCCACCGCGGTGGAGAAGACCCGTCCACGGCGCACCGGAATGGTGGTGTTGCGCGGGATGATGCGGGTGAACACGCTGCCCGCGGTTTCCACGCCCAGGGAAAGCGGGGTCACGTCGAGCAGCAAAACGTCCTGCTGCTCGCCCGAGAGCACCGCACCCTGCAGCGCCGCGCCTACCGCCACCGCCTCGTCGGGGTTCACCGCGCGCGACGGCTTCTTGCCGAAGAAGCTCGACACCAGTTCGTGCACGCGCGGCATGCGCGTCTGCCCGCCCACCAGGATCACCTCGTCGACGTCCCTCACCGTCCAGCCCGCGTCCTTGAGCACCTGTTGTATGGGCGGGATGGTCCGGGCCAGCAAATCCTCGCACAGGGTCTCCAACTTGCTGCGGGTGAGCGAGGTGATGAGATGTTTGGGTCCGTCAGCGCCCGCGGCAATGAAGGGCAGGTTCACCTCGGTCTCCAAGCTGGTGGACAGCTCGTGCTTGGCCCGCTCGGCCGCCTCACGCAGGCGTTGCAGGGCCATCCGCTCGCCGCGCAAGTCGATGCCCGTCTCTGCCCGGAAGCCGTCGGCCAGCAACCCTACGATGCGCGCATCGATGTCTTCGCCGCCCAGGAAGCCATCGCCGCTCGACGCCTTGACCTGGTACACGCCCTCGTGCAGATGCAGCAGCGAGATATCGAAGGTGCCGCCGCCCAGATCGTAGACCGCGAGCTTGGCGTCAGACACCAAGCTCAGGCGACCAAAGGCCAGCGCGGCGGCGGTAGGCTCGTTGATGATGCGCTTGACGTTCAGCCCGGCGATGCGTCCCGCGTCCTTGGTGGCCTGGCGCTGGCTGTCGCCGAAGTAGGCAGGCACCGTGATGACCGCGTCGGTGACCGACTCGCCCAGGTACTCCTCGGCGGTCTTCCTCATCTTGTCCAGAACGAAGGCCGAGATCTGTGCCGGCGGGTAATCCTTGCCCTTGACCCGCACCCACGCGTCACCGTTGGACGCCGCTGCCACCTCATAGGTGGAAGACTGGGCGTGACGTTCGACCTCTGCATCGGCGCGCTTGCGCCCCATCAGGCGTTTGACCGCGGAGACCGTGCACTCGGCGTTGGTGACCGCCTGGCGCTTCGCAATCTGGCCGACCAAAGGCTCACCCTCGCCCAGCAGCGCGACCACCGAGGGCGTGGTGCGCGAGCCTTCGCTGTTCGGGATGACCAGGGGCTCCAGCCCCTCCAACACCGCCACGCAGGAGTTAGTCGTCCCCAGATCAATTCCAATGATGCGGCTCACGAGGGCTTGTCTCCCTTGCTGGGCTGCTCGTCATCGCCAGTCAAGTCGATGTCCACGCCACCCGCCGACGACTGGGCTGTCTGCGCGTCGCTCCCATCCGATTTCCCGGCCGCGGATTTCGGGGCGGGCGGCGCCACCGCGACCACCACGACGGCCGGCCGCAGCAGCCTCTCACCCACCCGATAGCCCTTTTGTAGTTCGCGCAGTACCGTGCCGGGTGTTGCCTCGGCGCTGGGTGACTGCGAAATCGCATCGTGCACGCGCGGGTCAAAAGGTTGGCCTTGGGCATCGACCGCGGTCACCGAATAGCGATCGAGCTTCGACTTGAAAAGACGCAAGACCAGCTCGACGCCATTCTGCACTGACTTGATGTCCTGCTCGCCGCCTTCCTTCCACGAGCCGATGGCGCGCTCCAAGTTGTCCGCAATCTCCAGGAAGTCGCGCAGAACCGCCTCGCGCGCCCTAGTTTCATGCTCGGCTATGTCCTTGCGTGTGCGCTTCTTGAAGTTGTCAAACTCGGCGGCAATACGCAGCATCCGGTCCTTGCACTCGGCCTTTTCGATTTCTAGCGCGGCCACCCTTTCAACTGGGCTGGGCGTCACCGGAGCCGGCTCTGCGGCAGGCGCTGGGCTCTGCGGCACAGGGCCGTCGGCCGCAGGCGATGTGGGCTCAGGGCCGGGATTGTCTTCAGAGTCGTGATTCTCGATCATGGTGAACAACTTCGCGGCCCAAGCGCAGCCGCGCTCTCCTTTCAGGGTCTGGGAAGGACCTCGGTGATCACGTCGGCAGTGAAGTCTACCAGAGGGATGACCTTGGAATAGCTCATTCGCGACGGACCAATCACCCCGATGGTTCCGAGCGGCCGGTCCTCGCCACCGTAGCTCGCGGCCACCACCGAGACTTCGGTCAGGTCGGCCAGGTTGGCCTCGGCGCCGATGAACACACAGATGCCGGGCGCATTCAGCGTGCGCTCCAACAGCTTGACGATCTGGTCCTTCTCTTCCAGCGTGCGCAGGACGCGGCGAGCCCTTTCCAGGTCGGCCGCTGCAGTCAGCAAGTTCGACTGCCCGTCGAGCAGAATGTCACTCCCCGGCTCGGCCGCCGGGGTCGCGGCCATGGCCAGCTTGAGCGCCTGCGCCAGCACGGGATCGCTGGCCGAACCCTCGCGTTCCTTCTCGATCTCGCGCACCAGCCGCGCGCGCATCTGGTCCAGGGTCAAGCCCGACACCAAGCCGTTGAGGTAGTTGTTGATGCGGTCGAGATCGCTGGGCGAAAGGGAAAAATCGATGGGGATGAGCTTGTTCTGGATCTGGCCGCTCTGCGAGGCGATGACCGCCAGCAGTTGGTCGCCGCGCAAGCGCACGAACTCGAGGTGTGAAACCGCGTCCGACTCGGGGCGCGGCGCCTGGACGACCACCGCCAGATGGGAGAGATCGCGCAGGACGCGCGCCACCCTTTGCATGATGTCTTGCGGGTCCGCGCTCGGCCCCAGCCGCTCACGGATCTCCTCCTGCTCGGGCACGGACAAGCTGCGCACGCGCAGAAGCGTGTCCACATAGTAGCGCAGACCGCGATCAGTGGGGATGCGGCCGGCCGAGGTGTGCAGGTGGTGCAGCATGCCCAGATCTTCCAGTTCACCCATCACCGTGCGCACCGTGGCAGGGGAAGCGGCCAGCCGGTAGCGGTGCGCGACCGTCTCGGACCCGACTGCCTCGCCAGTTTCGAGGTATTCGGACACAACGGCGTGCAGAACCTTCTTGGCACGTGCGCCAATGTCGCTCACGATCACTATCTAACTCGAAAATCAGGCGGCGGCCAAGAACGCGCGGGCCGTCGAGATTCGTTACCGCGCCCTTGCGTCGATCCGGTATTCTGGAAAGAATACCTGACCAGGCACTGGCCGAGCGACGCGGGTCCATCTACGAACTACTCTCCACGCTCGCCGTGGTGGAGATCGACCGGACCATACTGGATCGGGCTGCGCAGCCTCTTCCCACCACTCTCGGAACCCTGGATGCCATTCACCTCGCCACCGCGCAGCTTTGGCGCGAAACCACCCGCGCAGCCCTGACCATGGCCACCCACGACACGACCCTGGCCACCGCCGCCCGCGCGCTGGGCATGGCGACGGTGGGCGTGTAGTTAGCCTTTTCACCACAGAGAGCACAGAGAACACAGAGGGTTCGGACCGGACAGGCGCCCACACCCTTTCTTCCCTCCGATCCGGCTCTGTGGCCTCTGTGCCCTCTGTGGTGAAATAGCAGCTTCGATCCACGGCCCAATGCAATGCCGGTTGGCTTCTATGTTCCAAGCCAAAGGCGGCTGGAGACCTCGTCGGCAAACAGGAAGCCGGTGGGGGTCAGGCGCAAACGATCGGGCGCGACCGACAGCCAGCCCGCGTCCACGCACTTCTGCGCGGCGGCGGCGCGTTCGGCAAACGCCAGCGGGTCGCGGCCGTAGCGGCGCGCGTGCGCCGTGCGATCCACGCCGTCGGATGTGCGCAATCCGAGCCACAAGCCTTCGTTCTCCAAGTTCTCGGCCGTGCGACGCTCGACCTTGGCGGGCAGCGGGTTCCCTTTCCCGGCCGCGGCCCTGCGCAGATAGGTTTCGAGCGCGCGTGGGTTGGAAAAGCGCCAGCCGCTACCGTCGGCAAGCGGCCGGAACGACGACGCGGATGCGCCCACGCCCAGGTAGGCGCCGCCGGTCCAGTACAGCGTGTTGTGAACCGCACGCCGACCGGCACGCGCATAGGACGAAATCTCATAATTCTCAAAGCCTGCGGCCTGCAGCACCTCGTGCCCCGTCACGTACATCGCAGCCACGCTTTCCTCGTCGGGCCGCTGCAACTTACCCGCTCGCTCGAGCGCCCCAAACGGCGTGCCGCGCTCGATGGTCAGCGCGTAGGCGGTGATGTGCTCAGGCGAGAGCGCGACCAGCGCATCAAGCGAATGGCGCCAGTCATCCACGGTCTGGCCGGGAAGGCCGAACATCAAGTCTGCGCACAGGTTGTCAATCCCCGCGGCGCGCACGGCGTGGACCGCCGCCGCAATCGCGGCCAGGTTGTGCTGCCGGCCGATCGCAGCCAGCAAATGATCCTGAAATGCCTGCATGCCCAGCGACACCCGGTTCACCCCGGCCGCGCGCAGGCCCGCGGCAGACTGCGCGGTCACCTCGCCCGGGTTGGTCTCCACGGTGATTTCCAAGGGCCCGGTCGCGTCGAAGAGCCGGCGGGCGGCATCGATCACACGTCCGATGGCCTGGGGCTGCCACAGGCCGGGCGTGCCGCCGCCAAAATAGATCGACTGCAAGTCCGGCGCGCCCTCGCCGCGGAACCAGCCGGAGCGCGCCGAGAGTTCTGCCAGGATCGCAGCCGCGTACTCGTCATGCGGAATCGGCTCGCGCACCGCCGTGGCGAAGTCGCAATAGGGACAGCGCGCGCGGCAGAAGGGGACGTGGACGTAAACGCCCAGCGGGCGGGCGCTATCCAGAATGCCGGTTCCTGGATCCGCCGGGGTCATCCCCACTCCCGCGATCGCCGCAGAAGGTCGTGGTCGTAGACGCGACGGGCGCGCGCCTTCATCACGGAATGGCTTCCTTCATCGTAGTCCCCCTTTATTGAGGATATATCATTGTAGACATCCTTGGGGATCTGCAGCCAAGGCCGGCTACCCGCCGTCTGGCAAAGGAAGCTCACCATGTCGAACAACAATAGTGGACCATGGGCCCTGTCGCGAGGGCTCAGGATCTCCCTGATTCTCACCTTGGGTGCTTGTTCCGGAAGTGATGCTG
>Ga0182017_10002977_pt1 | contig 12696 bp, 11 predicted proteins | sample 712E3DmetaG_FD_120492 | JGI IMG/M metagenome (GOLD analysis project Ga0182017, IMG submission 120492) | Permafrost microbial communities from Stordalen Mire, Sweden - 712E3D metaG | ecosystem: Environmental > Terrestrial > Soil > Wetlands > Permafrost | place: Sweden: Stordalen | collected... | reverse complement strand
GCTGCGAAGAGCTTCAATTCTCCCACTTAAATAGATGTATTAGTCACCAGCCTTCATTTTAACCTGCATAAATTAAATGTAAAAGGAAAATTGTTATTTTTGCGCTGACAAAGGGTTGTTAGCCTTCAAATGCAATCCCTCGCAAACGTCTGATTTATATTTCATTGCTGACTTTCTCCCAAATCATTTTCTGAGTTATGTACCTTTTAAAGCGTTTTCAGGGGTGTTTTTCAGGGTATTTTATGGTCATAAAAAGGTACATTTTTTAAGCCGCTATGAATCAGTATATTGGAAGCCAAAAAATTTCTGGAAATTTTTCTCATTCTGCTTGTCGGAGACCCCATTTTTCTAACTCAGAATATAAAATTTTATAATTTTTTATAGTCGGACATTTTTCCTTCTGGTGGAAAATATTCAGGATTTTGGTTCGACTATATTCTTGCCCCACCCCTGTTGCCTGCAAGTACCTGTGGGCGGGGGGGAGGGTCTGGGAGGATACCCACCCCCCCGATATCCCGTACATTCACGCATTTGCAATGTTCAGTATTTATTAATAACAAATATCGTATTAATGAAAGCACAAGACCTGTTTGATTATGACTCTGCAATTCTGGGTTTAAACAACGTATATTACACTATCGGGGAAGATAGTTTCTTCGTAAATTTCAACTGCCTTCTCTGTGCCAAGAAAGTTGTAACGGTTGGCAAAACATATGTCCTGTTTGAATATTCATCGGGGAAATGCGTTAGAGTGACGGACGTCAGACTACTCGATGTTTATTATCATGAAAATGTCGTACACTTGATTGTACAAGCCATAATATCCCAACAAGTTTTTACAGTTAACCTGCATGTCGATGAGGCTGAAGTCCATTGCACATCTTTGGTTGTGGATTTAGATTATTTTGTAGACATGTTGGACATGAAGGCTATAAAGCAATACTGTGGGAAATGTAAAGCAGCCGAGAAGCACCATCCTAAGGTTTAATTCTGTAGTACTGATTCACCCAAACTATGAAGCCATACAAATTAACTAATGTTAGGGTATCATGGGTCAATGTGAAACTATCTGCATTCCATGAATCATTGCCATATTTTAGAATTCCAGCCTCTGTCCCAGATTCATGAGCATGAAAAACACTGGAAATTTTCAGGGTGTCATTTTGATAAACATAAAAGAGTGAATCAGACGTGAAGATAAGGTTGTGTGAAGAATGAGTGGAGGCTGGTGTCTTACAGTCTGTCCCTGCTAATCCGCATGTACTAATCCAAGACCATTCGCCTATTAAATCTGATGATTTTTCAGAAGAATTATCCTTTTTACATCCACAAACGGATAGAAGAATTACCACAATGAATATTATCTTTTTCATGATGATTAACTTGTAGTTAAGATTTATCTTGATTCAATCGTCCCAATTATTTCAGTGACTGTATCTATTTCTGATGCTGGAAATTTAACTTGCATGGCTTGCTTAAATATGCCATTATCAACCCAGTATAATCGGCTATTCCAGTACAGTTTACTACCTGAATTGCTATTAATCGTGTAATACAATATGCCAATTGTTTCTCCATTTTGACAAAACCTTTGCATTTTATCCAACGTAATGAGATTGTTAGAATTATCCTTAACTTTTATACTCAGGGGTATGGTGGCTTGTAATGTGTCCCCAAAATCATTACAAAATAATTCGTTACAGTATCCATACTCAAGTATAATAGTGGTATCATTTGAGAATTTAGAAAAAGTGTTACCTTCAAAACCAGCCATTCCTAAACCTTTAAATCCTGATGGCACTTGAATTGTGTAATTCGTTTTGAAACTAATTGTCATCCAACCATCTATCGTTGACATATTGTTACACACAGTATTCTCAATAACATTATCTTTCTTACAACTGACACTGAATGCAATAATAATAAGAAGAGAAAAAATCCTTTTCATAATGCTGGTATAGGTTCGTTCAGGATTAATACTACAAAAACCATGCTAATAATTATGTAAACCCAAGGTAGTTGATTAAAGAATACCCACGCACGTTTCTATCCTAAATAAACGGACGTTTATTTACCCCAGCCTGAACAGGGGAGGTTAGTGCCAAAAACAAAGGGTCTTTCGACCCCTTAATTGTTTACCCAATATTGTTTATCAATATAATCCTGAATCGGCTTGTGAATACCACTTTGTGACGCTGCTTCCTGTTTCTCTCTCGCATGTCTTAATATGTAACCAGACTTCCTTCTGGACTTCTTGTCCTTTGACCCTGCGGGACGTCCTAAAGTAATGCCGTCAACCTCTTTCTTTCGCCTGAGAGCGAGGCGGGTGCGGTCAGATATCAGAGACCTTTCAAATTCCGCAAAAATGGCGAGAATCTGGAAGTGCAGTCGCCCAGTAGCACTCGAAAAGTCAAGACTATCGCTTACCGAGATAAATGCAATATTTTTGTCGGTCAACTCTTTTATTTCCAATATTAATTCAGTGCTACTACGTGCCCACCTGTCGATTTTATACACGACACATCCAAAATATTCTCCATTACGCAACTTTTGTAACAAAGTTTGTTTCACGGGACGGGTACGCCTTGAAGATTCGACTTCTTCAAAGACATCGTATTCATAACTATGTTGATTGGCATACTCGATTAACCGCATCTTTTGATTTTCTACTGTCTGGTCTAAAGTTGATACCCGTAGGTACAAGGCTACTTTCTTCATATTTTTAATTTGATTAAATGGTTACATTTTCAGTTTGGACAATACGGGTGATACCTTTCATGCAGTTCACCCAGCAGACTATCATCCTCATAGTTTTTCGGAATCTGATAATAATACGTTCTATGAGGTCTGCCATCTTCCATTTCAGTGATTAATAAAAAAGTATTATTTGGAAGGTTCAGTTTATGATGGAATATCGTTAACTCATTGCAATGTCGATTGTATCTTCTTGGTCTCATGGAGCAAATATACAATTAATATTGTACATAATAAACGTTGTAGTGAAAATGTTGTACAATCCGTTATGTTTTTTATACCTTTGAATTAAAATAATGCGTTATGGCGAAGAAAGTAAGTTCAGGAACATCTGTAGACCAACAGATGAAAACAATCGGTGAGAAGGTCAGAGAATTGCGAAAAAAGACAAATGCCAATTACGAAGCATGGTCATACCTAAACGGAATCAACAAAGTAAGCCTGAACAGAGTTGAACGGGGCGAAAACGTCACCATGAGAATGCTTCTGGAAATTTTATCTAAACTGGGTGTGTCACCACAGGATTTTTTCAACGGCATCCGATAATCCGTATCGACTTTCCTTATTCCCGCATATTTTTTGTTATTTTATGAACGATGCTCCACATGCATTGTATTTGAAGGGTGGGTTTTACATGTTAAAAGATGAGAAGTGCGTATTGGACTAAGGTAAGCAGATATCTGCGTACCTTAACGTAGATAAGCAAATTAAGAGACCGATGTGGAAATTGCAATTATTCTTAATATGAAAGAAGAATGTGTGTGAGGGCACTACATTTGCGACATTTCCCCCGATAATTTGTAAGAATTACCGTTAATTGTGCCAGTCTCTGTTGTTTCTCTCTCATATATGAGAACTTATAAACCCTTTTATTGTACAAAATGGTGCAGTTTATGTGAGTTTTGGGGCATCATGAACCACATTCTTTTGGGTACTGGAAGTATTTATTTTAAATACCAAAGTATGAAGAGGAAACCGATACCCGACCAGCAGAGAAAACGCAACGATGAAATCAGGATGTTTGTGAAAAATTATCGAATCAACGATGGAATTACGCAAAGAGAATTCGGTGAAATGGCTGAGATACATACCAACACCTTACAAAACTTGGAGGCTGGGAAGAATATAACATTGTTTACCTTACTGTCTTGCATTGATGCAATGGGCATGACTCTTTCTGAGTTTTTTGAAGGACTTGAGTAATGTACTATGCATTATCGTCAATCAACTTGCTAATTAACCTGTTTGTATCAACCTGAAATTGCGGTATTGGGTAGTTTGATTGCAGGTTGGCAATGTCTTCTTCCAGTGCCAGTTTTACTTCCAAAGAAAGACCATCTAATTCCAACAACTTCCAGAGGGTATCCTCATTTACATGTTCAAAATAGTCTCTGTGCTTATGTTCGGGTAGTTCAATATCCTGCAATATTTCCTGTTCCCAAACTTCTTCATCATCTTCTTCATCTGTTGTATAAAACAACTCATCAAAATCATCCAATGAATCTACATAATCAGTGGTATAAACCAATTGGTTCATGATTTCGTCAGTATTAAATTCCTCATATTCCATCCTGTAGATAAAATCGAAGGATTTAAATACATCAGTAATAATCTTGTCGACTTCCTGCTTCTTGTTTATCGGAAAAACAAGGGAATCATGACGTGTGAAACAGTTTATGCCCGATTGTTTCGCCTTTTGCCAGATATGGTCGATAAAGAGGACTGCTTCAACCCGTTGCAACCCGATGGCAAACTGGTTGTACCCGAACTTGTCTTTAAAATCGTTAATAATGCTAATTATGGTCGGGTAAATCTGTCGGAACTGTCGCACGAGTTCATTCTCAGGCTTTGGTTTTGAAAAAACAGTGCGAAACGCAATGCTTTTACCATGCTGCCGCAGAGGAAGACCCAACTGAACTTTAAGGATACCATAGAAATCATGGAGAAGTGTATCGACCAAGAATCCGTAAACATCGTTGGTTATAAACTCGTTTTCCGAAGGACTTGTTGTGTTAAGACCTTCATCTGGAAGTTCATCTTTATGTCTGTCAAAGATTGTTACAAGACCCGATACAAAGGTTTTTGCTTGCTTCTTCTTGAACAGGGCAACAAGTTCTTCCCCTGAGTGGTTCAGATAGTAGTTTATAAGGTTAGCAAACAGGGTGAATTGGCTACATTTTAAGTCGGCTTGCAGGATGTATTGTCCATTGATACGGATAAACGGTAAAAGAGCCGATGGTAAGGACGACAACTTACTGTATACCCGCAGGGTATTTTTGTTCCTGCTAAAATTAAAATTCTCAGGCAGGAAACTTTTAACCTGCCATTTGTAATGAACCGATAAATTATGATTAGCAATCTGAGTAAACTGTTCGGCATTGGCAATAATGAATTTGTCTTTGTAGTATAATAACTCTTTCCCCTGTTCTTTTGCAATTTTTTGTGCAGACTCAACACTCATATGACTCACACTGAAACTATCACCATGATAAATCCGAACAAGTACTGGAAGTGTTTTTGGAACACCATTGAGATAATCATTGTTGATGTAACCGTTCACTACCTTTGATATGTTAGTTGCAATCCATGCCAGTGCCTGTCCCTTCTGCATCCTAACCAAATCAGATTTAATGCCAAGTTTGGTGATAGGAATATTCCCTGTTGCTTTTGCATTAATTGCATCTGCTGTTTGGCTCTGCGTTTTAGCACCAGCATATTTTACCAAGGTGAAATCATCTTTAAGAAATTCAGGATTGATGCGGTAACCCATAACACGGGATTCATCACCATAATCTGAAACAAATTGTACCCACTCACGTTGTATCACTTGTTCCTTGACGAGTCGGTCAATATACTTGGGATAATTTGACCCCACTACCGTTCTCCAATACTCACGAGAAAGAGGCGAGTAATCATAACATGATGCTTCATCATACATCTGATGAAAATACACCAAGCCAACAACTGTCAGATAATTATTTTTAGTTCTGTATTCTCTGTCTGATTCGGTTATTTTCTTAATAACATCAGCAACCTTCCTTGGAAGATATTCAAAATTAAACCTTGATTTACTCATAGCCTTTCAATCAATAATCAACAAACAAATTAAGATACCCACGTTTGTAGCCAATACTCATCAATTTTACGACCAATACACACCATAACAATTTGTTATACAGTAGTTTAAACTTAAATTATACTACTTCAGTATGATTTTAAGAATCTGAGATTTGGTCACACAGAAGGTAATTTTGGTCTGGCAGACATGATATTTGACAATAATATATAACATATTGTATGTATGAATGTTATTGATGTTATGTAAAGTAACGCTTCACAGTGTTTTATCCCGTTATCCCATTAATGAATGTCTCAACGAACCCAATAATCTTGCTCAGTATTCTGTCGCCTGTCTTTTTGCGTTGTAAAAGTGTTGGTTTTTCTTCATTGAGAAGTTCGAGTATTTCGTCACGCATTGGTTCTTGCTCGGAATACAGAAAGCGTTCTATCAATGCCTGGGTTCTTTCTGCTGAGAGTTTCTCATCAGTGACGAGTCGCAGGAAGGCATTCTCCTGCTCCACAGTCCAGAATTTTTCGAACTCCTGCGGGATGTCATCGGTGTCGAGAATTATCGGCATGTTCTCCTTGATAAACTTCTCTATCAGTTCCTTTTTACTTCTCAGTTGTGTTTCGGTATTCAACAGGTTGAAAATTTCCTTTTCAATCTGTTCAGCATCTTTTTTCAGATTTGCTTTAAGTTTAATCAACAGGTGGATGATATACGTCACGTTGATTTCGTCTCGGTGAATAAGTTCCAGTTCGAAGTCCACGTCATCCAGAATCGAGACCTTCTCTTTGGAATGGTCACTCTTTACTTTATCGTAAAGGTCAAGGTATTTGCTCTTATAATCTTCGAATTGCTGCTCGGTCATCGACAAATCTGACCATTTGAAGTCGGAAAATGATGTCAGGACGTTCTTCACCCGCATAAGGTCTCGGAATGCTTTTATAAACTCAAGTTCATCGTCTTCTGTCTGAAGATTATTCACACTGTCAACCGTAGGCGTGATTTTAAGCAGTACTGTGAATCCATCATTGAATGATTTTACATACTCATCATACGGCTTCATTATGATTTCTTCGATAGCCTCTTTGTTGCTGAAAAGTGTTATTGCCTCATCGGTGGCATCCTTCAGGTTGCGGAATACTACTATATTTCCCTGCGATTTAAGTTCATTCAGGATTCGGTTCGTTCTGGAGTATGCCTGAATCAAACCGTGATAACGCAAGTTCTTATCAACGTACAAGGTGTTAAGTGACGGACTGTCGAACCCAGTCAGGTACATATTCACCACCAACAGAATGTCAATCTTTCGCTCACGTACTTTCTTGCTTATATCATTGTAATAATTGTAGAAACTGTGGTTATCCTTTGAAGTAAAGGCTGTCCCGAACATCTGGTTATAATGACAAATGTATTCATCAAGTTTCTCACGAGTGTGAGAATTGTTTGAATATTGCACTTCAGGTTCGGCTGCAAAAAGTATCTCTTCAGGAATTAAACCGTTTGCATCTGCATCATTTTCATTGGCTATGAAACTGAATATGGTTGCAATCTTCAGATTGTGCTTCCCACTCATTTTCTTACGCTGAAACAGTTCGTAATACTTAATGAGTGAAGGAATACTACTAACACAAAACAATGCCGTAAACTCTTTATTATGAGTCTTAGTGTTGTGATAGGCAAGGACATAATCAACTATTTTTTCCAGCCTTGAATCAGATTCCATCAGTTCTTCGATATCGATATCTTCAACCTGAATATCAATCTCTTTGGCACTGTCTTTATTTTTATACTTGCCGACATATTCCACTGAGAATTTCAGAACATTTTCGTCACGTATGGCATCCGTAATCACGTATTTGTGCAGACACTCACCGAACAGTTCTTTGGTTGTTTTTGTACCCAGTTCATTCTTAACAGCATTCTCTGCAAAGATGGGAGTACCTGTGAATCCAAACATCTGTATTTTCCTGAAGAAAGTTATGATGCGCTGATGAGTCTCACCGAACTGGCTGCGGTGGCATTCATCGAAAATAAAAACAATCCGTTCATCACGAAGTGCTTCCATGCGTTCCTGAAAATGCTTCTTACTGATTGCGGTGTTAAGTTTCTGAATGGTGGTAACAATCAATTTTGTATCATCGGTGAACTGTCTGACCAGTTGGGTCGTATTGTCAGTCCCGTCTACACTCCCTTTGCTGAAACTATTGAACTCCTTTGTAGTCTGATAATCCAAGTCTTTACGGTCAACCACAAATACCACTTTCTTAATTTTAGGTAAATAAGTGAGTATCTGACTTGCTTTAAATGATGTCAGAGTCTTTCCCGAACCTGTAGTGTGCCACACATACCCATTCTTATGACTGTGCATAACCCTGTCAACGAGTGCCTCAACCGCATAATATTGGTATGGACGAAGCACCATTAAACACTTTGAAGTTTCGTTCAGCACGATGTATTTGCATATTATCTTCGAAATCTGACATTTTTCCAAAAAACCTGATGCAAAACCGTTAAGTATGTTAGTAAGTCGCTGGTTCTCCTTATCTGTCCAGTAAAATGTTTGTTTAAACGACTGGTAGCGATTATTGGCATAATACTTTGTATTAACACCGTTGCTGATAACAAATATCTGGATGTACTGAAATAAGCCTGAATTTCCAACGAAAGAGTGACGTTGGTATCTGTTCACCTGATTAAATGCCTCTTTGAGTTCCAAACCTCTGCGTTTTAGTTCAATCTGAACCAATGGCAGACCGTTCATTAGAAGTGTTACATCGTACCTGTTTTTATATTTACCTTCTATAGCAATCTGATGAGTAACCTGATATTCGTTCTGACACCAGTGTTCAGTGTTAATGAACTCAAAATACAGATTATCCCCGTTATCTTTAACAATATGCTGTTTTTCCCGTAATGTCTTTGCTTTCTCGAAAACAGAACCCTTACTGAGTATATTCAGCACCTTTTCAAATTCTTTGCCAGAGAACACGATATTGTTGTGTTTCTCCAACTGTGACTTGAGATTACTGACAAGTTCGTCTTCATTACGGATTTGCACTAAAGCATAACCCAATTCATGCAGTTTTGCAATAAGTTGTTCTTCCAGAATCTGTTCAGGTTGCTTCGGCATAATTACACAAACATTTGTTGCAATAATCCTTTCTTCCACATCTTCGCCTTTTCTATCTGCACTTGGGTACAATTGATTTTTTCATCAATAGCAGACAAAAAATTGGCAATTTTGGTTTGTTCAGCAAGGCAAGGGATAATCAATTCTATATCGCAAAGCCGTGTACTTGATATACTTGTAATTTTTGACCCTTGGGCAATTTTCATTATTTGTTTGCGAACATCCATTGATTTCATTAAATAACCACCAAACCCAAAAGCAATTTTTGATATATCTGGTCTTGCTAATATCGTATGCAAACCCGCAAGAATTTTCTCATTATTTAGATTAACAAGTTCAATGCTCTTCCCTACATCTGCAAGGTCTTCCGATGCATCTGCAAATACTATATCGCTGGTCTTGCAGTAATTATCAGAACTAATCCCTTTTAGGGAAATATCAGGATTAATAAATGGAACATCCTCTTTTGTTATGTCAAAAAGAGTTCGAAACTTAGTGTGGATATCCCCGTAATGAATATTTTTTATATCTCCATAATCATAGTTCAGGTTATCCCTTGATAATGAATTTGTAACTCTAAAGGTATAAAGTTTACCAAACTTACTTTTCTCCCACTTCAGAAACTCTTGCCCGTTATCGTCCTTGAACCTGATTTGTTGCGAGAATATTTTCTGCATAACTCCCTTTTTGTATTGTTCCAACAAGTTTTTCTTTTGTTTGAGTTGGGATATTTTCTTGTTAATAGCGGTGAAAAATGATGCGACTTTTTGTTGTTCGTAGAGAGAAGGGAAGAATGCTTTACAGTTACCAATTTCACCCAAATTAATCTTTATTGGGAAGGCAACATGTATAGTTCTATTCCAAAGTTCTTTTTTAAAAGTTTCTGTACTAATGTATTGACTAAAAAATTCTGAATTGTATTTATCAGACTGCTTAATTAAAGCCAGACTAACGTAAAATGATGCTCTTACATCCCAATCAACATATCTTGGTGTTCCAATATCACCAATTCTTGTCATTAATATATCGCCTTTTTCAATGACAACCCTTCTACGTTCACTCTCATATACCTCTTCAGTCACGAATTTTGTATTGGTGAAATCATTTGCAGTAACTTGTTCAACACTGTAGAAAGGTATCCCATTCTTCACATAGTTGGGTGTCTGGTGCGTTCCATCATAAATTTCAGTTACATCACCTAATCGTTTTAGTTTCCACTCTGCCTCAAACTCAGGAAAACGCAATTGCGGTATATTCTTATGCTTTTCCATGTATTAAAAAGGAGTTGGGATGTATAATTCGTTACAGAAGCCAGTAATATTTTCATCGGTGGTATTCATTTCGGTTTCCAGTGCTTTCAGTTCACTGGCAACGACTGTAATATCAACAGGCTCTTCTTCTTTGAATGTATCAACATACCTCGGAATGTTCAGATTATAATCATTCTCCCGAACCTTATCCATACTGGCAACATAACTGTATTTCTCTATTGTGATACGTTTGGCAAATGTGTCAACAATTCTGTCAACATCTTCATCACGCAAATAGTTCTGAGTTTTTATCTTTTCAAAGTGCTGGCTGGCATCAATGAACAAAATATTCTCAGGTTGTTCACGACATTTTTTGAAAACCAAAATGCATGTGGGAATACTTGTACCGTAAAATATATTAGCAGGAAGTCCTATGACTGCGTCCAGATAGTTCTTTTCTTCAATTAAGTACTTTCTAATTTGTCCTTCGGCTGCTCCCCTAAATAGAACCCCATGTGGCATTACAACAGCCATAACACCATTCTCTGCCAAATTATATAGCATGTGTTGAATAAAAGCAAAATCAGCCTTCGATGATGGTGCAAGTCTCCCGTACTCGCTAAACCTATCGTCAGATGTAAACAACGGATTAGCACTCCATTGTGCAGAAAATGGTGGATTTGCCACTACTGCCTCAGCATCCAGTTTACTATGCTGCGGATGTTCAAGAGTATCTTCAAGCCGTATATCAAATTTTGTGTAATGTACCCCGTGAAGTATCATATTCATTCGGCATAGGTTGTACGTGGTTCTATTTAATTCCTGACCGTAGAACTTCAGTACATCACATTCCTTCCCCAATCTCAATATGAGCGACCCCGAACCACAGGTGGGGTCATATGCTGATTTTATTCTTGTTTTGCCCAACGTAACGACTCTCGCCAGAATTTTTGATACCTGTTGGGGACTATAAAATTCCCCAGACTTTTTACCTGCACCACTTGCAAATTGTGCAATCAGGTATTCATATGCGTCACCCAGAATATCAACTTTGGAATCTTTCAATTGGAAGTCAATCTTGTCAAGGTGCGAGAGTACTTTGGCAATAACTGTGTTTCTTTGTTCTGCGGTTTTGCCAAGTTTTGTGCTGTTCAAATCCATATCTTCGAACAGATGGTCGAAGTCTTCTTCACTATCAGTACCCATAGTACTGTTTTGGATATTTATAAGAATTTTCTGTACATCTGCTATGATGAAATTGCTTTCTTCTTTACCGTTACCGTTACCACGTTTAGCAACTTGTGTGAAAAGTTCTGATGGCAGGAGAAAATATCCAAGTTTTTCCAACGATTCTTCCCTGATTGCGTCCAGATACTCAATTCCTTTGTTGGTGCTTTCAGAGATATCCAGATAATTCATCTTGTCTCTCTTCAGGATATCATTGGCATATATTTCCATTTTCTCAGAGAGATACTTATAAAAGATGAAGCCTAATATGTAGTCACGGAACTCATCCGCATCCATTTTACCACGCAGTGTGTTGGCAATATTCCAAAGTTGTTGGTTGAGTTGTCGTTTCTGGTCTTCGCTCATAGGGTGTCTTCGTATCTTATATTATTGATATTATGTATGTTGTATTGTATTTGTTATTTTTATTTCAATTTACTAAGATAGTAAAGCGTTAAAGGATAGTACTATAATCTACCCATCATTTTAGCCTTTTCATCGGTCAGAACAGCGACATAATACTGTATTGCTGTTAAACTGTGCTTAGTCATAATTGCTATCTGCTCAAGAGAATAATCCCCAGTTGCAAATAACAAAGTTATTGCGGCTTTACGAGCAAGTTTTGTGGTGAAGAGGTTATAAAGTTTTTCTGTTGTTATTCCCTGAGTATCTGCATTTGCTCTACTATCTAATTGCACGATATCACGGTTGAATTCAAGTTTCACCGCCAGTTCCCGCAGTGCAGTATTATAATCGATATCTGTTCGGAATTTCAGGGAATCTATATTAAAGTTTATTTTTTCAAGAATTGGCAGGAGTTCTGAATGTAGCGGAGAATCAATCATTTTCTTCGTTTTCTTTGTTGTTATGAAACAATAATACCTGTCATTTACCAGCATAAAAGAATCCTTTGTAATCAGGTTCAATTCAGAAACACGTAATCCACCAAGAAGGGTCTGTAACGTAAAAAGAGTTGCGGCACGTCTTAATTTTTTCTCTAATTTGTTATCATTAACAGCAGTACGCACTTTTTGCAGTTCCGCAGCAGTTATGCTGAACACATTCTGTTTCTCATTATTGATAAATTTTATGTGTGCATTTCTCCTATTACCCTTCACTAACTTAAACTGTAGTGCCGTATCATCAATAGTATAATCAAGGTCTTTCAGTGCTTTCAGGTATATTCGCACTTCCTTAGTCATGTTATCAATGGTTTTAACTGAATAGGTTTTTTCTTCTCCTGCTTTGTTACGTTTTCTTGGTTGGTC
>Ga0182017_10002976_pt1 | contig 12697 bp, 15 predicted proteins | sample 712E3DmetaG_FD_120492 | JGI IMG/M metagenome (GOLD analysis project Ga0182017, IMG submission 120492) | Permafrost microbial communities from Stordalen Mire, Sweden - 712E3D metaG | ecosystem: Environmental > Terrestrial > Soil > Wetlands > Permafrost | place: Sweden: Stordalen | collected... | reverse complement strand
TAGAACTTAACCGCACGATCAAAATCCTCTGTGGGAATGTCGAACCAGGTTATTGCGTCTTTCATAATAATAGTAGTAGGACTTGTAACGCTTTAAATGTTTCTAAATTTTGAAAGAAGTTGGTAGAGGTACAATTATTCTGCAGAGACCGTCAGAGATCGAGGGTCATTAAATGCAAGGATGTTGATTATGTGACTGTCAAGAAAGAGATCCTGGATATCTAAAGATGACGCGAGAGGCTTGGCCCGTTGAGATAGCAGAGACTTGAACTTGACTTCAATTTGGGAATGAGGATCGTCGAAGAGCTGAGAAAAGAGGGTAAATTGAAGGCGGTTAATGGAAACGATAAGTGAGAGGTACGCCCATTCACGGGCCTAAGATATATGCGGAGGCCCGATGGTTGGTGAACGGCAATTGATCAGATACATCAAATCTTTACAGTGCTTGTTTCAAAATATTCATATACTTCATTACTATTTCCGTATCGTCCAGGATTTTTTTGTCATAAACAGAAATATTATGTTTATAATATACATTAGCTTTAGATGCCTGATCTATCGGGAGATTATTCAGTCTATAAATTTCTCTGCTATGAATAAGTTCGTTCATATTAAATATGCCATATGAAATATTTAAAAAACTATCAAGTCTTTTGTTACCCAATTTCCTGGGCTCAAATCTTTTGGGTATGTTCAACAATACCAAATTCATGCAATCTCTACGAAGAGGTGTTAAATAGCTAGTTGAGGATATACCTTCACGAATCTCTTTTTCTAAATTTTCATTATTTATGTTTAATATGCCTGCATTTGTTCCCAATTCTAGTGCAATACTTGTTAATAGATATTCCTCCATTTCTTTCGAATCTCGATTATGTTTATAATAATCCCACGAAGCATTTAATAACCAACCAATAAAAACACTAACGAGCACTCGTATCCATTCGGGAGTACTTCCGCTCAGATATTGGCTGAAGCTTTGAGCCATTGATGAATTATTAGAGACGACATTAACGGATAGAAAAATCATATCAACAATCATTTTCGACCACCACAACATTAGGGGAAGACAATGCGTTCAGTCTCCTTTCTCTTTACACTCATAATCCTCTCTAATCGCCTTAGCCATCTCTTCGTCCGCCTCCACGATCAGGGCTCCCACGTAATCGCAGTTCTTGCAGTGGTAGATCTTGCCAGTATAGCCTCCCACCTCGTAATAGAGATCTGAGCTTCCGCAAACAGGGCAGACCTCCACGGTCTTTTCATGCTTCATGATTAAATATATCGAGTTGTTCAGAGTTCAAATTTTGCACCCTAGAATAGCTTCATCAGTTCCTCAGCTATTATCCGGTACCCGGCCTCGTTTGGATGATCCAGCCCCGGAATGATCAAAGAATTCAGAGGCGTTCCAGTCTTAACTCGATCCATCCAGGCACCATATACGTCCACGAAACCAACATCCACTTCCTTCGCTACGTGCTCGATAGCCTGATAGTAATCCAGGACCAACCTGTCGTAAGGCGGCGTCTCCAGAGGCTGCGATGAGAGAAGCAGTATCTCGGACGCAGGGCCTGAACGGATGCGCCTTATCATCTCAACCAGGTTGGCCTCGAACTCCTCGACCCCCAGGCCATAGACACAGTCGTTGATCCCGAAGTTAATGGTGACGAGATCAGGCTCGTAGGAGAGGACAGCCCAGTCCAGCCGGGCCAGGCCGTCCATGGTTGTGTCCCCTGAGATTCCGGAGTTGATCAGCTCTATCCTGACTCCCGGATACTTCTGCACCAGCATCTCCTTCCAAAAAGTTGGGAATCCCCGCCGGACAGCGTACCCGGCGGTGATGGAGTCGCCAAATGCCACGACGGTCACATCGCAGCCATTCCGGAGGTCAGTTAGAGTCTTTTCAGTGAACCTCTTCATCTCTTCCATGCTGCAAAATTCTTCAGCAAACTATTGGAGCTTTGCTCTTATTGACGGCACTGATGGCCTCTTTCATATCCCTGACCAGTTGCTCCAAGCGATTGATCTCGCCTTTGGCGATCAGGTCAACGCAGACCGACCCTACAATGGCAGCATCCGCCCCAGCTCTGATTACCTCTGCTGCTTGAGCAGGCGTCGAAATGCCAAAACCAACCGCCTTGGGAACGTTCCCGGGCACCCTTGCTATCAGGCTCTTGGTATCCTGGAGCACATCTTTCCTAGCTCCAGTGACACCTGTTCTCGCCACCAGATAGACGAACCCCGAGGTCTGGTCCAGGATCATCCTCGTGCGATCATGAGGCGTGTTGGGCGCAATGAGGAAGATCAGGTCCACCCCGTGGTCGATGCATGCCTCCCGGAGAGGACCGGCCTCCTCTGGCGGAAGGTCGGGCACGATGAGGCCGGAAATACCGCTCTTTGCACAATCGCTTGCGAACTTGTCCAGGCCTCGGGCGTATATCATGTTGTAGTAGCCCATGAATACCTTGGGAATGTCAATATCCATGGCCGCAACAGTCTCAAAGTAGGCGTCTGTGTTCATACCTGCGGCTATTGCCCTCTGGGCCGCTGCCTGGATGGTGGGGCCATCGGCTATTGGATCTGAGTGGGGTAGGCCCAGCTCTATTATGTCCGCACCGGCTTCTGCAATCCTTCTTGCCAGGTCCACTGTAGCTTCAGGGCTGGGGTCTCCTGCACAGATATAGACGATCAATAGAGGTTTATGCAGAAAAGCTTCAGAGATTCTCATATTTCATCACCGTTTCTAGATCCTTGTCGCCTCTGCCTGAGATGTTTATTATCGCCAGGTCTCCCAGTGCCTCGGGCTCCCCAAGGGCGTACCCAACGGCATGTGCAGATTCCAGCGCTGGTATTATGCCCTCCAGCTCGGAGAGCAGCCTGAAACCCGTTACGGCCGTTTTATCGTCAGCCATCCTTGGCTTGACGCGCCCCGTCTCAGCCAGATAGGCCAACTGCGGCCCAACCCCAGGGTAGTCCAGGCCCGCAGCGACGGAATAAGATTCCAGGATCTGTCCATAGGGATCCTGCAGGATCTTGGTAAGAGCGCCGTGAAGGACACCGTCGTCCCCGCAGCCCAGGGATGCCCCGTTGTCAGCTGTCTTGTCCGTCTTTCCCAAGCCTCTCCCTCCAGCCTCAACGGCGATCAGATCTACAGAGCGGTCATCCAGGAATGGAGCATAGATCCCCATGGCATTCGACCCGCCGCCCACACAGGCCACTATTGAGTCTGGCAGCCTGCCTTCGGCCTGCATGATCTGCTCCCTGGCCTCCTTTCCTATCACGCTCTGGAAGTCCCGGACCATGCTCGGGAATGGATGAGGCCCGGCTGCCGTGCCCAAAAGGTAGTGAGTGCTCTCGAAGCTGGACGCCCAGTCCCTCATGGCCTCGTTTATGGCATCCTTGAGGGTTCTGGATCCGGACTTAACTGGTATGACCTCCGCCCCCATCAGCTCCATGCGGTAGACGTTCATCTTCTGCCGTTCGATGTCCACCTCCCCCATGTACACCTGGGTTTCGAACCCTAAGTTAGCTCCCACAATCGCTGTGGCCACACCGTGCTGTCCTGCACCAGTCTCGGCTATCAGCCTGGTCTTGCCCATGCGCTTTGCCACCAGGGCCTGGCCTAAGGTGTTGTTTAGCTTGTGAGCACCGCCGTGGACCAGGTCCTCGCGCTTCAGGTAGACTTTTCGGCCCAACTTCTCGCTAAGATTTCTGGCGTAGTACATGGGCGTAGCCCTTCCTGCAAAGTTCTTCAGCATGTCCTCCAGCTCGGTCGTAAACCCAACATCTCTGCTCAACCGCTTGTAAGCCTCTGCCAGCTCGGTCAGTGGCTGGATGAGAGTCTCGGGCACAAATCGCCCGCCATATCTCCCGAACTTCACCATCTTGGGAATCTGATCAGCAACCTGACATCTCAAAGGATCACCGGCCTGATGTATAGTTTAGTACTATGATGTATAAAAAAGTACATTGTATTTAAGCCTTATCCTCCTGCCTCCTGCCTCCGGTCTAAAGATCACCGGGAAGCTCTCCGGTAAGGCTCTCAATCCTCTGCTCAGCGCTCTCAAGCCTTGCGCTGCACAACCTGACCAAGCGTATGCCGCGCTCAAACAGAACCAGGCTCTCTTCGAGCGAGAGCTTTCCGTCCTCCAGCCGGGCGACAATCTGCTCCAGATCCTCCAGTGCTTCTTCCAAATTCAGATCGTCCTTCGAAATAACACCACACACCCTAAATCTTCAACTTCTTTACTTTTGCATCTTTTCCAATACCTTGCACTTCAGCTTTCCATCTGCCAGGATCAGCTCTACGACATTCCCAGGTGCGACATCCTCAGCACTGAGGATCAGTCGTCCATCTGGGGATCGAGCGATGGAATATCCGCGGGACAGAGTGGCCAATGGGCTAACCGAATCTAGCCCGCTCTCCGCAAGAGCAAGTTTGTTCTTCAGAATATCCAACCTGGTCCTTTGGGCTGATTCCAGGTGCTCGGCCAGGTCGTCCAGACGCTGCCGGTGCTCGGCGAGCTGGGCGTACATTCTCCGGGCTGAGAGGCTCCGCTGAAGGTATTCCAGACGTTCTTGTTTGCGCTCTAGACTGGACCACAGTGACCTGACCATCCTGGATTCGACGAGGTCGAGATGACTTTTCAGCTCCGCGACATCGGGAACTGCCATCTCCGCAGCCGCTGTCGGAGTTGGTGCCCTTACATCGGCTACGAAATCCGCTATTGTGATGTCGGTCTCGTGGCCTATAGCCGAGATAACCGGAGAGTCACATTCGAAGATGGCCCTGGCTACAATTTCGTGATTGAAACCCCACAGATCCTCAGCCGATCCACCTCCCCGGCAGACTATGACAACATCAGCCCTGCCTTGGAGCGACTTTACGGCCAACGATATGCTTTCAGGTGCTCCGTCGCCCTGGACCTGAGCCGGTGACAGTATAATCCTGGCTGGATAGGAGCCTATGATGCTGAGCACATCCCTGAGAGCTGCTCCATCCGGAGATGTCACTATGCCGATTCTGGACGGGTACCTGGGCAGGGACCTCTTGCGCTCAGCATCGAAAAGGCCCTCTGCCGCAAGCTTCTGCTTGAGCCTCTCCAGCTCCTGGTGCCGGAATCCCAGACCGGAGTCGAGCCTGATTCCTCGAACTACAAGTTGCACCTGTCCTCTTGGACGGTAAACCTCCACGTCTCCGAAGACCTGGACGTTCTGGCCGTCCTTCAGCTCGAAGCCAAGACGCACCCCGTAGTTCCGAAATAGGGCGCATGAGAGCTGAGAATCCTTATCCTTGAGGGTGAAGTACCTGTGGCCTGAGCGGTGGTTCACTACATTGGACAGCTCTCCCCGAGCCCACAGGTCGTGCAACCGGAGGTCCGAATCCAGGCGCTCTTTTATCCTTTCGGTCAGCTCTGAGACTGTGAATATCTGGGTCAAGGTATTTCTTTTTAGGCGTGTAGCATATTTAACATCTCTTAAGGCAGGCCGAAAGTGGATGCTAATTGTCTGAGATCTTATCTGTCTAGTTTCCTTGACCAGACTAGCAGGTTTGCGGTTATAGCAGAGCGGGATGATAGACGGATCGATTGTTCTTGGCAAAATCGGCCGACTCTAAGGAGCTGCTAGTCCCGGGCAGTAGCCTGCAAATCTTCGCTCGGGCTCCCAGAAGAACCCGGCTCGACCTTTTCGGCGTATGTCTGAAGGGCCAAGGTCGTCACCATCGGTGCGAGGATTCCCAATGCCTTGAACCAGAGGCTTTCAGACCTCCGCTAGGCTTCGAAATCGTGACGAAAAGGAATACACGATAAATCAATTAAACTTTTTTGGTCTCTAATCAAGATAACTTTATATGGCATTATTTTCCTCTTCGGTTGTGGTGTTGTCGTGCACATAATGGAGGGGTTCCTGCCTCATCCCTGGTGGGAGATCTGGTTTGGGCTTTCACTACCAGTGGTGGCGTATGGAGTTCACGTCATGAGCAAGCTTGTCAAAGCCCGTCGGGAGACTCTGCCATTGCTGGCCGTATCAGGGGCCTTTATCTTCGTCCTCTCCTCGCTCAAGCTCCCTTCTGTAAGCGGAAGCTGCTCGCATCCCACCGGCACCGGCTTAGGGTCAATCCTGTTCGGCCCTGGAATTACTTCGGTGATAACGATTGTAGTTCTTGTCTACCAGGCGCTCTTCCTAGCTCATGGCGGCTTGACTACTCTAGGTGCAAACGTCTTCTCAATGGGCATAGCCGGCCCCCTGGCAGGCTACGTCGTCTACAAGGGAGCCATGAAGGCCGGCCTGAATCTTTATTTTGCTGTATTCATGGCCGCAGCCCTTGCAGACCTAGCCACTTATGTTGTCACTTCCCTTCAGCTAGCTCTGGCCTTTCCGGCGGCTACTGGCGTCCTAACGTCTTTTAAGGCTTTCATGGCCATCTTCGCTGTTACTCAGATCCCCTTGGCCATTGTGGAAGGAGCCGTAACCTCCTTAATGTTCAAATACATCCTCCACTCCCGGTCTGATGTCCTAGTGAGGCTGAACGTCGTGTCCCTGAAAGCGGTACAGAAACTCCGAGAGGTTTCAGCGTGAATAGACTCAACCTCATGATCGTTCTTGGTCTATTGTTTGGGTCTATTGCCTTCATTGCCTCTGCCAGCGTTCAGGGTTTAACCGGTAGCGACGATCAAGCTGGGGGCGTGATATCAGGCTTGACCGGAGGGTCCTATCATCCCTGGCTGGATTCGCTCTGGCATCCCAACTCTGAAGAGGAGCGCCTTCTATTCAGCTTACAAGCAGGAATTGGTGGCTTGCTCCTGGGCTACTTCTTTGATTCCGTAAAAAGAAAGAAGGCTACTAGAGAGTGAGATAGAGACGTCCCATGCACGATCTTCTTGACGATTATGCTCAGACCAACGCCTTGAGGGATGTCAGTCCAAGACTCAAGCTCGTGCTGGGCCTGGGCTCTATTCTTCTATGCGTCTTTTCTCCGTCCCCGGTGGCACCATTGATCGCTGCATTGACCATGAGCGCGATAACCGTCTTCCTCGCCAAAATTCCGGTTCGGCTTTACCGCAAGCTGCTTATAGTGCCCCTGACATTCGTCCTATTCAGCTCTTTGGCCATTCTCTTCGTCACCGGCTCAGGTGAGCCTATAATCGCCTTTCAGGCCTTCGGTCTAGGGCTGGGGATAGGACGAGATAGCGCAAACATCGCTCTGCTCATGCTGTCGAGAACCTTAGGGGGCACCAGCTCGCTCTTCTTTATAGCTCTCACAACACCCATGATCGAGATCTTCTCCATACTTAAGTCCCTAAGGCTGCCGGATGTTCTATTGGAGCTTTCGATGTTGATCTACAGGTACATCTTCGTCCTGATGGACCAGGCTATGATGATCAACAGCGCTCAGACCATGAGGCTGGGCCACGCCAGTCTCAGGGGCTCTTTCAACTCCTTTTCCATGCTCTCCGGTGTACTCTTCCTTCGAGCCTGGGAGCAGGGGGAGCGCTTGATGGTGGCCATGGACTCCCGTTGCTATGATGGGAGACTGGACGTATTCGAAAGGCGAACGCCAATTATGCTACATGGCACACTGGCCGTGATCGGCTATTTGGCCGCAGTTGCAGCCATCGCCTTTTTAACAAGGGATCTAAGGCTAATATGAGGTTTTCATGGCCAGCATCCTAGAAGCAAGGAATGTTCGATACTCCTACTCGGATGGTCCGGAGGCTCTGCGAGGATTGAGCACGACCGTAGAAGAAGGCAAAAAGATCGCTCTGGTTGGCCCCAACGGAGCAGGAAAATCCACTCTCATGCTGATGTTCAATGGCATTCTTCGCCCTACATCCGGGGAGGTGTACTTCAATGGCCAGCCTATGAAGTACGATTCTCCTTCTTTGAGGAACGTAAGGCGAAAGGTGGGTTTAGTGTTCCAGAACCCAGATGATCAGCTCTTCGCCCCCACGGTCTACCAGGATGTAGCTTTCGGCCCGGTCAACCTGGGATATCCCAAGGACAAGACAGAGCGGAACGTGAGCTACGCCTTGAGCTACGTCGGCCTATCCGGCTTCGAGAGCCGACCGCCTCACCATCTGAGCGGCGGTGAGAAGAAGCGGGTGGCAATAGCCGGTGTCCTCGCCATGGAGCCTGATGTGATGATCCTGGACGAGCCCACATCCAACCTTGACCCGGCAGGCTCAGAGGAGATCATGGAGATGCTGGACGAGCTGAACAGCAGCGGGAAGACAATGATCATCTCCACCCATGACGTTGAGCTGGCATACCGCTGGGCAGACCTGGTCCTGCTCATGGAAGACGGCAAACTCCTTCACTACGGTCCGCCGTCAGCGGTCTTTGCCGATCACGGGTTAGTGAGCAAGGCTCGCATGAAGCTGCCCGCTGTGATGGAGATCTACCAGGAGCTAAAGGGAAGAGGGGTTTTGGATGGAGACCGACCGCCAAGGAACATCCTTGAGCTTACCAACATGCTGGAGACAAGGGCTAAGGTAGGCTGTCCAAAAGTCAGTCCAGGCAAGATCTATCTGTACAACGCAGACCGCGCCGACCTTAAGGAGATACGATCTTTTCTGGATTCAGGGTCCGCCAAATATGTTGGCGCCATGGGGACCAGTGCCAAGATGACGGCGGAGAGAGAGAAGATCCGTTTGGACTTCACCTTCGGGGTCATAGACAAATCCATTCTCAAGGCAACGACCGGCCAAAGCTCGCTGATAATGACCTCTGGAGGCATGGTCGAACACGCTATGCGTCGGATAGAGGCCTACTGCGATGAATGGGGGGCGAAGATTCAGGTATCTGTCCTCAATGCATCTGTTCCCAATGATCCTGAAAAATAATTGGCTTGATAATTAGGCAGTCTCTATTGAGCCAGCCTTAAATCGGATATTGCATTCATATTATATTAGTCATTCATTCATGTATTATAAGCCAGTATTGACCATAAGAATGGAGCGGGTAGGGGAGTGGGGGTTAGTAAAAAAGATGAGTGTACCCGCTCGAATCTCCAAACCCTTTTGTTCGTATAAATACTTTTCCGGATAGGTTTTATAATTAACGATCAATTATTAATGATCGGCCCTGAGCATCGATATTTTGGCAGCGTAAGCGCCAGCCACGAAGCCTGCGTCTATGTTTACAACGGTCAGTACAGAGCAGGATTGCAGCATGGACATCAGCGCTGCAATGCCATTGCCGCCCACTCCATAGCCTGTTGAGACGGGCAGGCCTATCACAGGAGCGTCCAGGATGCCGGCCACCACTGCAGGAAGTGTTCCCTCCCTGCCGGCAGCGACTACCATTGCATCAACGTCAATCATCTTCTCCAGACAGGGAAAGAGCCTGTGAATCCCGGCCACGCCGACATCGTACTCTGAGACGACCTGGCAGCCCATCTCCTGGGCAACAACCTTGGCCTCCTCTGCAACGGGAATATCCGCTGTGCCAGCGGCCAGTATGCCCACCTTGCCTCGTCCCTGCTTCTTCTTCCCGGCCCTCAATACAACCGTCCTGGCTCTCGGGTTGTGGTCCAGAACGCTCCCAGGTGGAAGCTTTGTCTCCTTCAGGACCTGGAGCTGCTCAGGGGAGACTCTGGTTATTATGACGCTGCCAGCCTCCTCCAAGTGGGCCAGGGCGATCTCGGCCAGATCGTCCTTGTCTTTGCCTTCGGCTAGGATTGCTTCAGGCACTCCGATCCGGTTCGCCCTCTGTGTGTCCAGCTTGGCCATGTCTCCTAAGGCACGACAGGATAGAAGCCTGATCTGGCCCAGGGCTTCGTCCAGTGAGATTTCGCCTCTCGCGTGCTGCTCCAGAAGGTCTCTCAGGCTATCATTCACGCCAGGAGATTGGCGGGCGAAGAATAAAGGGTTTGTCATTCGGGATTCTACAATACTAGACGAATCGTTATAGAGTTTGGTGATGAGTTAGATAAGCAGTTTAGAAACGAAGTGAACAGGCGGTTAGGGATGAAGAAAGGTAATATCAAAATTGCTATCGAAAAGCGGCAAAGGATTGGGTAGGGAAAAGCGTCTGAATTTCATTTCTTTACCCTTTCGCCGTGCTTATCGCTTCGATAGTCGAATATCGGGGTGATTATATTAGGATTCTCCGCCCATAATTTTGTGATATTCTGGTTGGTTCTGTTGCATATGGGGTTGGTAGAAATTAGTGTTGCATCTAGGTTGGTAGTAGCATCCAACTTCCCAAATGTGTGTTACTGGAATAGTAAGTACAGTAAAAGGATTATTACTAAGTTATTTCTTGGAAAGAGCTTATATCTTCGGGATCTTATTCCATGCTCATGCCTATCATACCGCCACGACTGCTTAAGATATATTGGGTTATTTATGTCGTGGTGGTTTTTTTGTTGACAACATGGGTAGGGGATCTAGTCAAGACTGTGACCCATCCATACACCCTTCAATTGTTGAATGCAACAGGTAATGGCGTCCCCGCTTTAATTGCAACTGCTTGGAACTGGCTCAATTTTATTCCTATTGTCCTAACCCTTATCATCGTGGGCCTCACAGCAGCGTGGCGAGTCAAACTAGAGCAAGATAAAACAAAAAAGACTGAGAAAGAATTAAAGGAAATTCGAAGCAACGCGGATGCTGAGATCCAGAAGATATTCAACGATACAAGCAATAGAATTGAGCGAGTAAAAGAGAGTGTGGACAAAAGAGCGAAAGAATCACTGGACGAAGCTAATGAGAAAATAGAGGAGATCCAAAACAATGCATTCGAGAGGATACACAAGGCAGAGCAAGAAATTGAGTTAAATAAAGCCGACTTCTATGAATCCCTCCAAGTGAATAAAGATTTTACTGATAGAATGGTTAGCGAAGCCGAAATTAAGGCGAAGTATGATTGTGATAAAAGAGTAGCGCAATGGGTTTCAGATTGCCAATATCTTCTTGACCTGAATCAGCGGCTAGAACCCATTCGAAAACTGTCAAACATGTCAGGAGCAACTGGTTCTGCAATATATAAAATGGATATGATTTTGGAACATGAGACTTCAGAAGACACAAGGATTAAGGAGATACTGGATCGGCTTCAGAAAGCCAAAAATAATTAATTTTTATGTTTTATGCTTGCATCTAGAAGTCTTTCCCATTTATTCTCTTCGCTGATTCCAACTCCTGCTGCTTCTGCTGGCGTTTTGCCTTTAAGTCCCTGATGTGGCCTGATGAAGTTGTAATAGATCTGGTTCATGGGTAGGATGGGCGTGTCATCTACCTTTATTCCTCTCATGACCTTCTCTCTTTCCCTAATCGAGCCATGCATCCTCTCAAGGACGTTGTTTAGGCTTTCCTGAAGTCCCACATCAGCGACGTGCTTGCAAGACTGGTGATGATCGTAGAACTCGCTATTGAAAGCCTTCTTGTAAGAAGCCAGCCCATCTGTAACCATGAGCATGGGCTTCTTGCCACCAACTTCCTTGGATTTCCTGAAAGCCTTCTTAGCGTCCTGGATTTCGCGAGTCTTAGTTATGACGCTAACAAGCTGAAATCTGGTTCTCTCATCCATGACGTTCCAAAGCCATCGCCACTCACCACCAATTTTCATTTTCATCTCGTCAGTATGCCAGATGTTGCCTAGATCAGGCTCAAGCGAAGCTACATAGGCTTCAATGACGTCGGTATACTTCGAAATCCAGCGGTGAATCGTAGAATGATCTATCCTCAAGCCATAGAATTGCTTAAGGTGGTCTGAGATCTTCCTGAGAGACACGCCTTTAAAGTACAAATCGAGAGTTGTAGCCACTATGCGCGGGTCGTAGCACATGCCTTCAAATCCCTGGTTCAATACGAATTTCCTCGCGCATAACTTACACATGAAATTCTGGCGGCCATTCTTCTTACCATACTTGATTATATCTGAAGAACCACAGAACTTACAAGTAATACCATTATCTAGAGACGGTGCGAATACTGATACCTTCTTATGATCTTCTTCTAGCTTCCTAGAGAGCTTTTGCCACAAAGTAACGGCGTGGATGTGCTTACAAGTTACATGCCTAAACTGATAATCTGGACAAGTGCATCTCCAGGAGTTAGCATAGCAGGTTACTATATAATTTAAATCTTTGCTTTGGGATGGAATTTCGAAACTATTATGAGTCAATTGCTTAGGCTCAATGCCCTTCTCGATTATCTGAGCCCCACGAAGGACGCGTTTGCTGTATTCTTGATTGAATTCCTCATTATAAGGCATAAATAGCTATATTATAGCCATCATTATTTATAGTTTGCTATGACGTTTCATCATAATATGACTATAAAATATACAAATACAGGCGTAAAGTATTTATTATATGGTTGTTTTCTACATTTTATAAATGCAAGCGAGCATGAAGGTAGAGGTGAGAGCATATCAAGTTATAGAAAAGGTTGTAAAAGCAAGCGGAAGCTCTGGTAGAGTTTATGTGCCGCCTGAATGGATCGGAAAACGGGTTAAAATATTGCTTCTGGAACCTCTTGATACAGAGTCATGATTCTTATCCGAAAAGTTTATCGATCGAATTTGCATAGGACAAATACCTATGATGCCTATGCTCTCGGATCAAGAAATTATGGATATGATTATGGAGGAGAAAATTTTGCCCATAGATTATAGAGGATTTCGAATATCGCTGCGTTAGCAATCTCTAGAATAAACTACGTTTTTATTTTCGATTTAGACTCTCATCGCTT
>Ga0182017_10002975_pt1 | contig 12699 bp, 10 predicted proteins | sample 712E3DmetaG_FD_120492 | JGI IMG/M metagenome (GOLD analysis project Ga0182017, IMG submission 120492) | Permafrost microbial communities from Stordalen Mire, Sweden - 712E3D metaG | ecosystem: Environmental > Terrestrial > Soil > Wetlands > Permafrost | place: Sweden: Stordalen | collected... | reverse complement strand
GCATGACTCCGAAGTGCACCCAGACGAGCTGATCGCCAAGCACCATCAGCGCCACCATGAAGCACAGCCCGAGCCTGGTGAGGATCCTCTTGTCCTCGGGCGCATATTCGTGCAGACAACAAAACAAGGCGACGTAGACCGGCGCGATCAGGAATTCGTTCAGCTGGATGCAGGAGAATGCGAGCAGGCTGATGGGGCTGGCACCGTCGACGAAGGCTGCCAGGTTCGTCCACACCGGTGGGGGGCGCATGGCCATCAGGATCGCCGAGGCCAGGTAGCCCAGGCTGAAGAGCAGCGCCAGCACGGATGACCAGTAGCCGATCTTGATGACTGTCTGTTTCATGGACTTTTCCACAAGGGCAGGCGTCGAGCCAACATTCCCTAGACAACCGACTGGCCGTTCAGGTTCCAGGTTCTTGCGCCGGCGCTGGCCCTGCTTGATTCGATCCTCGCCATCCTCTGGCGACTGACCCATCCCTGACACCGCCTGGGCTCGGGCCCCTAGGCCGACGGCCCCCCGCCACCGTCCCTGTCACCGCCACCGTCCCCGTCACCGTCCCTGTCACCGCCATCGCCTCTGTCACCGCACCCGCCCCTGCCACCGTTACGGCTACCCACACCTACTCCGACAGTGCTACCTTGTTGCCCATGATCATAGCTGGCGACATTGGCGGAACCAAGACTGTCCTCGCGCTCTTCGAGCCGGCGGGCGAGGACGTGCGCTGTGTGCGCGAGGCCACCTTCCCCAGCCTCGAATACCATTCGCTCGAAGCGGTGGTGGACGAGTTTCTCTCGGCCGGCGCGCGGCCCACGCTGACCGGCGCTTGCTTTGGCGTGGCCGGGCCGGTCGACGGCGGGCGAGCCAGGTTGACCAATCTGCCTTGGCTGCTCGACGAGGAGCTTCTGGCCAAGGGTCTGCACGCGCCGCGCGTGCGCTTGCTCAATGACTTGGAAGCGGCTGCCTTCGGCATGTTGTTCCTGCCGTCGAGCCAATTTGAAGTCCTGCAGGCTGGCAAGGCCGGCGCCCGCGGCGACATCGCGGTCATCGCGCCCGGCACTGGGCTGGGTGAGGCCCTGCTCCACTTCGACGGAAAACAGTACCACGCCATACCGTCGGAAGGCGGGCACGCCGACTTCGCCCCGCGCACCGACGATGAGATCGTTCTTCTGCGCCACTTGCGCTCGGCCCTGGGCGGCCATGTCAGCTACGAGCGCATCCTCTCCGGCGCTGGCATCGGCAACCTCTATCGCAGCCTGCGCAATGAAGCCACCACCCGCGAGCCCCCTTGGCTGGCCGAACAGCTTGCCAGCGGCGACCCCAATGCGGCGATTTCGGCAGCCGCCCTGGCCAACCGCGATCCGGTGTGCGTGCAGGCCCTGCGCATGTTTTGTGCGGTGCTGGGTGCCGAGGCCGGCAACCTGGCACTCAAGGGGCTGACCACGGGCGGCGTGATCATCGGTGGCGGCATCGCCCCGAAGATCTTGCCTGCGCTCAAGGACGGGGCCTTCCTGGCTGCACTGGCCGACAAGGGGCGGTTCTCGGACTGGGCGAAGAACTTGCCGGTGCGAGTGGCGCTCGATCCGCGGGCGCCGCTCATCGGCGCCAGTCGCTTCCTGGTCAGCAGCGCCATCCACCCGGGCGCAAGGGCGTAACTCCGCGCTGGCTGCAGGAGATCGTGGCCGCGACGGGCGCGTGCGAAGCGCGCGGGGGCTGGTGGGGTGGGCTGTCCGTCCCGAAGCCCCCGAAGGGGGTGGCCACGGCTTGACTAGAGTTAAACTTGAACTTAAACTTCAAGTCATGCCGGCTGCCAAGACAGTGTCGATGCTTGACCTGCGGGTCCGGGCCAAGCAGATCGTGGGACAGGTACGCGCCGGCGAAGCCCTGGTACTCACGTATCGCGGGCATCCGGCGCTGCGACTGGAACCGATCCGCCCCGCGACGGTAGAGGCAGACGATCCCTTCTACCGGCTGGCCGAGCTTTCAAGACGGCGAGGGGCATGTCTGACCAACCGCCAGATCGACGACATCGTCTATGGCCTCTGAAACCTTCGTCGACACGAGCGGCTTCTACGCATTGCTCGCGGAGCGGGACGAGATGCATGAACGTGCCGCTCGAATTCTACGGCATGCGGAGCACCGACGTGGGACGTTCGTAACGACCGACTACGTGCTCGATGAGACGGCGACGTTGCTAGTGGCCCGCGGTTTCGGGCATCTGGTGGATGACTTCTTTCAGTCCACCTTGCGCTCGAAGGCGTGCGTCGTCGAATGGACGAGTCCCGAAATGTTTGCCCGGGCCGCAGCCTACATGGCCAAGCACATCGATCAGGGATGGTCGTTCACAGAGTGTGTGAGTTTTCAGGCCATGAGGGCCCGTCGATTGCGGGAGGCGCTCACCAAGGACGAGCATTTCGAGAAGGCCGGGTTCAAAGCGCTCCTTCGGGGTGGTTGATGAGTCTGGCACCTTCGCGTTGCCTCGCGCTTCGGCCGGGGTAGGCTTGCTGTCATGAAGACAGCCATCATCAAGAAGGTTGTGGCGCGCGAGATCCTTGATTCGCGCGGCAATCCCACGGTTGAATGCGAGGTGCACTTGGAATCCGGTCTGTGCGGCATGGCGGCGGTGCCTTCGGGCGCTTCCACCGGCGAGCACGAAGCGCTGGAATTGCGCGATGGCGATCCCAGACGCTATCTGAAAAAGGGCGTGCTCAAGGCGGTGGCCAACGTCACCAAAATGCTGGCCCCCCAGGTGGTGGGTCGCGACGCCTTTGATCAGGCTGGCCTGGACGAGGCCATGATCAAAGCTGATGGCACGCCCAACAAGGGCAAGGCCGGCGCCAATGCCATCCTGGGCGTGTCCATGGCCGCTGCGCGTGCTGCCGCAGCCGAGGCGGGCCTGCCCCTCTACCGCTACCTGGGCGGCCCCAACGCGCGCGTCTTGCCGGTGCCTCTCATGAACATCGTGAATGGCGGCGCGCACGCGGACAACTCGCTCGATTTTCAGGAATTCATGATCGTGCCGCAAGGTGCGCCGACATTCCGCGAGGCGCTGCGCGCCGGAGCCGAGGTTTTCCACACGCTGAAGACGCTGCTGCACGATCGCAAGGCCTCCACCGGCGTGGGCGACGAGGGCGGCTTCGCCCCTGACCTGCCCGGCGCCTCGACTGCTTTGGAGGTGATCAGCGACGCCATCACCAAGGCCGGTTACCAGCCGGGCAAAGACGTGGCTCTGGCGCTGGACGTGGCGGCCAGTGAGCTATTCGACGCCAAAACCCAAAGCTATACCTTGGAAGGCGAGAACAAGGACCTGGATGCCATGGGAATGGTGGCCTTCTATCGCAAGCTGTGTGCCGATTTCCCCATCGTGTCCATCGAGGACGGCATGGCCGAGGACGACTGGGACGGCTGGGTGATGCTGACCAAGGAGTTGGGCGGCGGTTTGCAACTGGTGGGCGACGACCTATTCGTCACCAACGTGGAGCGCATCAAGACCGGCATCGCCAGGGGCGCCAGCAACAGCGTGCTTATCAAGGTGAACCAGATCGGCTCGCTGACCGAGACGCTGGATGCCGTCGAGCTGGCCCAGCGTACCGGCTGGACCACGGTCATCTCGCACCGCTCGGGCGAAACCGAAGACGCGTTCATCGCCGATCTTGCCGTGGCCACTGGCTCGGGCCAGATCAAGACCGGGTCGCTGGCGCGCTCGGAGCGCGTGTGCAAGTACAACCGGCTGCTGCGCATCGAGGAGGAGTTGGGCGGCGCGGCGACATATCCGGGGGCCCAGACATTCAAGGCCAAGCGGTAGAACCGCGCTCACGGTAGATGAATCCGGCTGCCGGCCGTGTGGCATCCGTTGCAGTCTGCGGAAGTCGGGGTGGTCGGCATGGTCTGGTCGGCGTTGGGGCACATGCTCACCGTCGGGGGACTGAGGGTGACCGCCGAGCTTGTGTAGAACGTACCGCCCTTGTCGGTGACCATGGTGGTGTTGCCAATCTTGACTGTGGCGCCGGCTACCGCCGTGCCTCCAGCGGCTGTGCTGTAGACGGTTCCGGCCGCGTAGATTCTGGGTGAGTCGCCTCCGGCGCCGTGGCAGTTGATGCAGATCTTCCCGGCATAGTGTTTCGCGGCTATGATCTTGGTAGCGACCGGAGTGCAGTTTGTGTTGCCCCCGCCGGTGTCTGGGGGCGAGGCGTCAGGCCGACTGGTCGAACCGCCGGCGCTAGTCGAGCCACCGGCGTTGGTCGAGCCACCGGAGCGGGTCGAGCTGGCGACGCCGCCGGAGTTGGTGGCGCCACCGGAGCTGGTCGAGCCGCCTGGGCTGGTCGAGCCACCGGCGCTAGCCGAGCCACCGGAGCGGGTCGAGCTGCCCGAGTTGGTAGCGCCGCCCGAGCTGGCTGCACCACCGGAATTGGCAGCGCCGCCCGAGCTGGTCGAGCCGCCGGGGCTAGTGGCGCCACCGGAGTTGGTGCCGCCACTGGAGTGGATCGAGCCAGCGGAGCTGGTTGCACCGCCGGGGCTGGTTGTGCCGCCGGGGCTGGTGGCGCCACCGGACTTGGTGTCGCCGCCGGAGCTGGCCGAGCCGGCGGAATTGGACGAGTCACTGAAGATGGTGGCGCCGCCGGAGCGGATTTGGCCACTGGAACCAGCCGAGCTCGCAGAGCCGCCGTTGCCCGCAGCAACTGTCGCGCCCCCCGAGCCAGCAGAGCCGCCTGAACCACTCTTGCCGCCGAAAATAGTGGGGCCAAAATCACTCTGGGAAGGATCCCCCACACACCCGTAGCACAGCAGCGCAAGCAGCAGACCCAGGCCCGAATTGCAAAGGATTGGCTTCATTGAGGAAACTCCCTGTGTCGAGACGCGAGGAAACCAAAGCTAGCCGTTGCTGTTGCGTCAGTATGTACCTTGGGGACGCCAATGGCAGGCAGACATTCGTGCATTGGAAATTCCGCTACTCACCCTTGCCGTGGCGCGCATTCACACCGCTTTGTACATGAACCCGTAGGCGATGTGCACGCCAGCCAGGGCGAACATGATGATGGTCAGTGCGATGTGAACCCAATTCCAGTGGCGCAGCATCTTCTTGGCGCTTTCCAGGTAACAGCGAGTGCGTTGCTGCGCGGCCCGGTCGGACAGGAATTGCAGGACCTGTCGACGGGCCTTGCGATCGGGAATGTCGCCCAGGCCAGCGACGCGCAGCCAAAGCAGCACGGCGAAATCGCGTAGCTCGTGCCATAGCATGACCACGAGCAGCCCGTGCGACTTGGTCCCGCCCTCGTGCTCGGGGGTCAGAATGCGTATGGCGCGCGAGGGTCTGCGGCGGCCGACCATCGAGGCGACACTGCGCGACAGCGATTCCATCTCGAAATTCGCCAGGCCGATGCCCGAGTGGACCTTGCCGTAGAGGTAGCGGCCGATGGCTCCCGATGCGACGACAATCCACATCGAGATGCAGGACAGTCCCACCCAACGGTCGAGCTTGAACGCGGCATGATACGTGACGAGCGTGGCGCCGATGAACCCCACCCACAGGTGGACAGTTAGCCAGGTGGATTGGGCGCCCAGGTTCTTCAGCAGGCCTAGCCGGGTATGCAGCGGGTACAGAAAGGTCAGCAGCATGAACGACGTGCCGATGTACCCAAGCCAGTGGCCGAATCCCTTGCCCGAGCTGTACGCGATCGGTTCGGCGCTTCCCAGCCACGGCAGAATGGCGGCCAGCAGGCTGTGCTCGGGCAAAGTCCGGCGCAAGAAGCACTCGAGGCCGATGGCCGCCAGGGCGAGAAACAAGAGGGTGGCCACCACCGTGCCGGCAGTGCGGTGGGTTTGCCGGGCACGATGCTCGGCGACGCCTTCGAGAAATGCGACACCCGAGAAGGTTCGGCCGCTCTCGTTGGATCCGGGCCTTGATTCTGTGAACAGCTCCCGGGGCGAAAGTTCCAGCAAGGCGCCAGTCGGGCAGGCGCGGAAACAGGCCCGATCGGCGAAGCCCGCGCAGTGATCGCACTTGACCGCCCGCTGGCGGTTCCGGCCCGCATCGGTGTAGCGCTCCGTCAAGATGGCGCCGTGAGGACACTGGCGTATGCAAGCGCCGCATCCCGTGCAGTGTCCGCTGATGCGAATCTCACCGTGCTCGTCGAGAGCCAGGGCTTCGACTTTGCAGGACACCAAGCACGGCTTGTCCACGCACTGCCGACAGACCTGCTGGATGGCCAGACGTCCGAGGCGCAGGCCGGCCCGCACTCCGCGAGCGGACCCATGGCGTTTAGCACATGCCTCTCGGCACTTGTTGCAGTCGAGGCAGCGATCGAGCTGGCTCACCCGCACCAGCGAGCTGGATGCAAACCCATGGCGGAGGAAGAAGTCTTGCACCAGACGCCGCGTGGGTTCCTGCTGGCTGAGAAAGTAGTTTCGCGAAGCTGCGATCTGTTGTCTGAGCCGCGTGGACCAGGCCGTGTGCCGGGCCATGAGTGCCGCCAGGGCTGGGCGGCTGGTGGCCAGCAAAGTGGCCGAGGTGGAGGCCATGCAGTCGAGCACCGACTCTCCCACGCCGGGCGGGCAATCGAGAAAACCGTCGGAGAAGAGCTCGCCCGGTGCGAAGAAACCAATGTGTTCAAACGAGCGATCGTCGCGCGAGCGCGCGGGGACAGTCCTGCCCTCTCGGTCGAGCGCGATGGCGACGACGCCTGAGAGCACGAAACAGTAGTTTTCGCCCTGGCTCCGTTCCAACGAAGACAGGCGCTGCCGCTGGTTGAGATGGCGCACCTGGCTTCCGCGCAAGAGTTGATCGAGCGCTGAGCTCGGCAGGTCAGAGAAAACCGCCAAAGAGCGAAGCGCATCGACTGTGACCGCGTGGCTTGCTTCTTGTGCCATGGTCCGTGTCTCCTAGTGTGACATAGTCTATCTCTCCTATCGGGGAGGAGCTTGGTGACACACCAGGCAATCGGCACGCCGGTGACAGACGTAGCAGTTGTCGTTGGCAAAACTGCCCGCCGCAAACCCGTGCACCTTGCCCCAGGCGCCACGGTGGTTGAGCGGCGCCGTGGTTCGGTGGCACTGAATGCACATTCCAGGCTGGTGACACACGCGGCAAGGCTCGGGATCGAAGGCCGATGCTGGTCCGTGCCCGCGCAACCGCCACAGCGCTGTATGGCTCTTGGGCGGATGGGAGCGATGGCAGCTGGTGCAAACCGGCGAGGCGTGGCAGCGGGAGCACGCACGTCCTTCGGCTCCGGCCTCGTCCTCGTCCCAGGGCAGATTGGCGTGCGAGCGCAGCCAGATTTGATCGTGGTCGCGCGGTTTGATTCGGCCGCCTGCGAGGAGGCCGCGGAAATCGGCCGTGGTGTGACAATCGTCGCACTTGAGCCCGGATGAACCCCGGTGCGGATCCGCGTGGCAGTCCGCGCAGGTCTTCCCCATGAGCGGAAACCGGCGATCCAGCGGCGGAGCCGTTTCTTTCTTGGTCCAGCCCACAGCCGGCGGTGCATCGGGCCGCGGCCGATGGCAGAAGGAGCAGGCCAGATCGCGATGGGCGCCGTCGCGCACGAAATGGGTCATCTGGTCGTGGTTGAACTTGGGCGCTCCCTTCTCCGGCCGGTGACACTTGCCACAGTCCCGGCCCAGCTGGCCGCGATGCGGATCCGTCTTCTCGTGGCAGTTCACGCAGGTGACGTCGCCCAGTTTGTAGCGACCGTTGACGTGGCACCCTTCGCACTTGGCGGTCTTGTGCAGGCCTTCCAGCGGGAATCGCTTGCTGTGCTTCCAGACCAGGCGCAGGTCTTTGAAATGCTGGGTGGGCGCGTGACACTTGGAACAGTCGTTGCCGAGCTGTCCGTTGTGTTTGTCCTTGTCCTTGTGACAGTCGACACAGGCAAGCTTGTTGGTGCGGTAGATCTCGTTCTGGTGACAGTTGGCGCACTTGCTGCGCACCTTGGGCTCGGCGTGGAAGCCGATGAGCGGGAAGCGCGTATCCTTGTTGTGGGTGAAGGCCCGCGTGCGCGTGCCGCCCTCCACGTGGCAACCAGAGCATGGCTTGTCTGCGAACTGCCCCTTGTGCACGCCCCGGTGCTGGTGACAGGTCACGCAGCCGCCTTGGCTGTACGTCAGCTGCGTGCCCTTGCCGTGGCATTTCTTACAGTCCAGCGTCTGGTGCTTGCCCAGAAGGGCAAAGCCGAAGCGACGGTGGTCGACTTTGGCCTCTTTCCAGGGACGCCCGGTGAAGTGGCAGGATGTACACTTGGCGGTGTCGGCGGTCACTGGATGGAAGGGACGGTGGCAGTCGGCACACTTGCGCGGCGGGGTGCGGCCCGCCATCTGGGCATTGGGGTGGCACTTGGTGCAAGGCTGTTCCAGGTGCTTACCGTCAAAGGCAGTTCCCGAATACCGGGCGTGCGGCTCAAGCCAGGCGGAAAGCAGCATGCCCTTCAGCACGTGACCCACGGGATGGCAGGTGTCGCACTTCTGTGCCAGCTGGGCCTCGCTGAACCCGTGAACGCTCTTGTGGCAGCTGCGGCAATCCTTGGAAAGGCCGAGATAGGTGATACGACCCGACTTCATGCGCCGGGTGTGGCAGGAGGCGCAGGCGAGCTTGGCGTGGTCGTTGAGGAGCGAGAACCCCGTCTGAGTGTGGTTGAAGGTCTCGTGTCCGCCTGCGTGTTTCCAGTCGATGATGTTGAACTCTCGCCCCTTGTGCTGAGGATGGCAGTGTAGGCACGTCCCGGTGAAGGTTGCGTGCAGACCGCGCCGTTTGGCCAGCTCATCTCTGAGGGGCTTATGGCAGTCGAGGCACTTGGCGTCTGTGACGCCGTGATTGGCCTCGTGGCACTTGGGACAGCCCTCCGAGTTGTCATTGGCAGCGTGACTCTCGTTGAGCGGCCCGGGCGCCACCCGGAAGAAAGACTGCTGCGCAACCACCAGGGGAATGGCAATCAGGCTCGCCAGCAGCCAGCAGGCAAGGCCAATGAAGCGCGTTCTTCTGGTGGACTGGGGTCTCATTTCCTACGTCGCGCCTTTGCTTTTGTCTTGGCCTTCTTGCCCCGGCTGGGCTTCTTGACCTGCTGCTTAGGCGTGGCCTGTGACTCGGATACGGCCGGCGGATTGTCGGCCGGGCGATGCTCGGGCTCGGCCAGTCGGGCGACTCGCGCGTCGGCCAGCTCGGAATGTCGCGGCCAGGTCTCGAACGCCGTCAGGTCGCGCGCCAGCCCCATGGCCTTGGCCTCGACCAGCCAGTCGAACGCATCAAGCACGAAGGGCGCTTGGCCATTCACCGCCGCAATCGCCTGGCCGAGACTGCGCCGGCCCGCGATGGGATCGCCGGCGCGCACCTGGGCTTGGGCTAGAGCGAGATTCTGATGATAGAGCGCGACCGCCGGGGTTGGGTGCGCCGACGCAGCCGCCGGGGCGATATCAGGCTTGGCAACCCGTGCGCCGGCGAACTGTTCCGAGGCCAAACCGGTCCACGCCGACTCGGGCGCGACGAGCACGAGTCGGCCGACCAGCTTGCTGACCGCTTCCGCTTTGCCTTGGCGAGCCTCGAACCAGGCTTGTTCGTAGCGGTGGGCGAGCCACAGGGGCCCGAGCTCGAAGCCTCGATCCCAAGCCTGCCGAGCCGCCTTCACGTCGCCCTGGTATTCGAGGGCGGTGGCCAGCAGATAGTGGAACTCGGGATCTTGATCGAAAGCCGGGCGCATCGACTCCAGTAGAGCCAAGCGCGCGGCCCGCTCTTGCCGTGACGCCACGGCCAGGCTGGCCAGGATTCGCTGCCCGGATGCGGGCGCGGTCGCCACCGATGACAGATAGGGCCTGATGCGGGCGAGGCGTTCGGGGTCAGCATCCTGGTACCGGTACAGAGCCGCCTCGGCGCGGATCATGAGGTCGAGGTGAGCATCGTGCGGGTCGAGAGGGGCATTCGCGCCACGCAGAAGCGTGAGGAATTGCGCGGCCCGATCCAGTTCACCCTCTTTGAGAAAGCTCGCCAGATTGCGCGCGACATGCTCACGGTCTTCGACCGTGCGGCGCGAAAGGCCGGCGCGCACAATCCAGCCAGCTGCAGCTCCCACGCAGAGGACAAGAGTCAGCAGGGCGAGTCGCCGGAAGGGAGCACCATGCCGTCGGGTCGTGCGGGTCGCGCCCAGATACTGTCCCGGATCGAGCCAGGGCCCGAACACGCTTTCGCCGAACAAGCTGGCCAGTTGGCGGTCGAAACCCGAATCCCCGCGGTCGGCCGCGACCGTAGGTTGGTGAGCACTGCCTGCTCGACCCGCATCCGGCCCGAAGGGAAGGGACGGGCGGCCACTGCCATTCATGGGCGGCAGCGGGGGAGGTTTCTGCGTGGTCACCATGGATTGCTCCCATGACAGCCGTTGGCGGTGTCGGTGTCCGCGCAGGTCCTGGTCACCGGATCCCAGCTGCCTACCGCCATGCTGACGTCGACTTCACCGTCGACGTGAAGGTCTCGGTGGGTGATGGTCAAGTCGGCAGAAGTCACCCGGGTGTGGCAGGTGTCGCAGGTGTATGCGGTATGCAACGGGTGCGAACCGCCCAGATCCGCCGGCAAGACGCCGTGGCACGAATTGCACTTGATTTGCGAGCCGTCGACTTTAGTCCAAAGCGGAGTCGCTGGTTTGAACGTGCCGGGCAGGGTGGCGCCATGACAGTAGGTGTTGGTGCAGGTTTCCTTGGTTCGGTTCCAGGCCGGAGTCGCCCCTCCAGTCTGCGCCAGCGGGCCGAGGAATTGCGTCACCGTCCCACGCGCCAGTGAATCCGGATGGTCGTCACCGTTCATCAAGGTGGGCACCGGGTGGCATTCTGTACAGGCGACTGGGGCGGAAATTGTTCCCCCTGTCATGTGGGACTGGTGGGCGCCCACGCCGATGTCGCTCGTGCTGGTCGATCCGTTGAGCGCCAGCGGGGGAGCCGCATTGTCCTTGTTGCCATGGCACGAGGAACAGTCCAGCTTGCCCGGGAGACCGTCGCCAAGTGGGCTGCGCTGGCAGCCCAGTCCGCCAAATACCAGGATTCCGGCCAGTGGCAGGAGTGGGCGGAGGCGGCTCCTCACAGATCCTCCCGAATCGAGAAGAACGCCGATTGAATGTACCGGTCGACGATCTCCAAGGTGTAGCGTGCGCGCAGCTCCAGCCAGGGCAGGGCGCGAACCCCGGCGCTTGCGTACACGGTGCGGGCGTTCTGCAGCTCTTCTACATCGCGGTAGTAGTTGACCTTCCAGCGCTGATAGTAGGTGCCGGCTTCGACCTTGATTCTGCGGACGGAGTAGCCGGCCGATCCCCCGAGCGCCAGAAACGAGTCCCTGCTCACTGACCAGGGCACGTAGTTCCACTCCAGGATTCCCGTGGCGAAGAGACCCTTGACCGCCAGGTCGTTGAGTTCGCTCTGAAAGTAGATGCCGCCGAAATTGCGGTTGAATGGGCCCTCGGTCCCACGCAGAAGCTGGCGCACGCGCCACCCCGCGCGCAGGCCGAGCGTGGTGAGCTGGCCGAGCGCGGTTTCCTTCCAGACTTCGACTCGGGCGCGCAGGTTGGGCAGGCTGGGGCCGAGCAGTGAGTAGAACGGGTTTTCGTTCTCGCTGATCTCGCCCAGGGTTCGCAGCTGCGCGCTCGCCTGAGCGTCGATCCCTGCGGCGAGCGACGGAAAGGCGAGGCGCAAGGCGCCCCCGGCGTGGGATGCGCTGCGGTCGAGGCCGCGCACGAAGAGTTTGCCCCAGCTTTCTTGGAAGCGCGTCGACAGGGTCAGACCATAGGAATGGGCATATACCCAGACCCTTTGCGGTACGTCCCGGGAAATGACGGTGTCGTGCTCGAAGCGCGAGTCGGCTTCGAGCCGAATGTGTTCGCTCGGCCGATAGACCGCGCCTGCACACGTCACCCAGTTCTCGAACAGTCCCGGCTGGGTCTCGAAGAAGTGCACCGTCCGTCCCGCGTAGCCAAACAGCGAGAGCTGGCGTTCCCACAGGCGCAGGCCGAGCGATCCTCCGTCGAATGTGATGGGCAAGCCATGCTCGCTTACTTGCCGGCCGAGGCGTAGGTATTCCAGCGGAAAGCTGTGCCGCCATTCGGCCGAAAGGGCGTAGACCACGAAGAGGGGCTGGCGGTAGTCAGAAAACTCGCCGAACAGGTCGGTCTGGCCGGGCTGGCCGGTCGGCACATGGCCGTCCATGTCCCACCACAGCGCAGCCGAGATCTGGCCTTGCAGCCGATCGCGAAAGCCCCTGCCTTGCCCATCGAGAGTCAGCCGCAGATCGTGGTCGGTTCTCGGGTTGACGGCGACTGGCACCCCCAGCACCCCGGACGTGTCGGCTGACCCAGACGGGGCCTCTCGCACGCGATACTCCTGCACCAGCGACAGCTCGCCCGACCACGCGGGCGCGGGCTCGACCGGTAGCTGCACCGTCGCATCACCGGATGCCGGTAGGGCGAGGGTCGCGAAAAGGGTGAACGGCCAAAACAGCAAAGGATGACTCGGACAGAGGAATCAGTTCGCGCCTGCGATCCTAGTCAGCTCGCTGCGACCGAGATCGCGAGCAGCGGCAGGTCCATGGCCGAAACGGCCTGTTCGCGCAGCAGCAAGGCGTGGTGGCGCATACAAAACAACTTCGGCCTGGCGTGCAGAAGCTAAGATCGTTAGGTGAGCCGATCCCGTTTCCCCTCCGGCAGGAGGATGCGGCCGAGGGTTCCCCCGCTCGCGTGCCAGCT
>Ga0182017_10002974_pt1 | contig 12701 bp, 11 predicted proteins | sample 712E3DmetaG_FD_120492 | JGI IMG/M metagenome (GOLD analysis project Ga0182017, IMG submission 120492) | Permafrost microbial communities from Stordalen Mire, Sweden - 712E3D metaG | ecosystem: Environmental > Terrestrial > Soil > Wetlands > Permafrost | place: Sweden: Stordalen | collected... | reverse complement strand
TCAGCCATGGTGGCCTCCCTTCCCCGTGCCGCCGTTTTGCTCGTGTGGCCGGGCAATGCGAGCAATCTGGTCGATGGTGTCCGGTGACCAGGCAGCTTCCATGTTCCCGGCGGGCCACAAGACTTCACGGATGGCTGCCAGCTCGGGGCTCACCGTCGGTGATGCGGTTTCTGGAATGGCTATGCCATAGATCATCGCCCATGCGGCTTCGAGCAACAGCATGGCCACGCGGTTACGTGGCAGCTCGGTGGTCAAGGTGATTTGGTTGATCTCGCTGAGCAGCCTGCGTGCTACTGGGTCGTTGGCCATTCGCTCTGCCAGGCAATCTTGGCGGGCAGCAAGAAGGCCATGCTCGAACCCGGCATCGAAGAACAGGTTCTCGCGTGTGGACTGGTACAGCCCGCGTGTGTCCGCATAGGCAATGAACGCCTTCGGATCTCGGACCGACTGGCGCAGCTCCTCGGACAGCTTGGACAGCCTACGCTTGAACCGGATGATCACGGGCAGGTCGTTGATGACTACGTCAGCCGGGTGTTCTTTGCCGTCGATGCGTGTTTGCTCGTAGTGGTCCGGGAACGGGCTACTTGTTCCTCGACTTGATCTTGTTGAAGACATAGGGATTCCCTTTCTCGCGGGATGGGCACCATCGAGGCACATGTGTCCCCCAAGAACGGGGTGGCCAGCGACGGGACAGGGCCACCCGCGTAAGGTCTTCCCTGCTAGGTTCTTATAGCCGCGAATGGGGGTGGATTTGCAGACCAAGGAGCCATCTGGGAAGCCAGCGCAGGATGAATTCCGCCAGTAGGCTTGCGACCGTCTCCGATGGTGGCCGGGGTCACTGCCAGGCGCAGCGCAAAGCAAGAATTCCTCGCAAAATGCGAAGAACCTGCAATGGTCGCTGCAACGCCAGAGAGGAGAATGCCCGTGCTTGGGAACCCATTTCTTAGAACCCTTCGTGATCTAGAGAACACGTTGACCGCCAGCCACATAGCGGTCTTTCCGGTCTGGTGCTGGGCGCACCCTCACAGCGAGGACGAATTGCAGGAGAAGCTCTCTCCGCAAGCTGACGACTTCAGCTATATCCCAGCACGAGACGTCGATGGGACGGTCCGAATCGTCATCCACAGAGGACGCGTGGAGGGAAGGGGCGGCCCAATAGCCTACACCCGTAAAAAGCTGACCACTGACGATGTCATCGATTCGGGCGAGCCGCTCAGAGGCACAATCGAGGCCCTCGAAGGCCGAAGCTTCCTACTAGTGCAGTCCCCGGAGAGTGGTCAACCGGACGGTATTGGCGGCATCATCACCCGCGCCGATTTCCAGAAGACGCCAGTGCGTCTCTTGCTCTTTGCGAGCCTCATCGAAATCGAGACACGCCTCCGACGGGGACTGACCGAAACGAAGTGGGTAGTGCGTGCCGATTGCGCGTCGGATCGGTCAGACGCAGAGAACAAAAAGAAGCGCTACAAGGGTGACACGCTGGACGCGCTTGAGAACTACCTTGGCATTGGTGGACTTCTTCGCGTCGCACGCCGGGTAGGCCAGAACCCCCTTCCCAAGCTGAACGATGCAGAATTCACGCGACACGTACAGCACATCAAGAAGGCTCGGGACCAAGTGTGCCACGGTCTGGATGTGCGCGGAAACCACGGTTCACCTACCACCGCCGGTCTGAGCGAAGCATTCCACACAATCGAAAAAACCATGGAGGCTGTGTTGCGCCTCGGTGGGCGCTGACACTGACCCGGACGTACCACTCGGTCGAACACCCGCACACGCAGGCGTTCGTTTGAGTCCAGCTGCCTCCTATTCCTTCGGTTTCGCTTGCAGTGCCGAGATGAGTGCGCAAACGGCGGATTTGTCGGGCTGGGCGAGGACATCGACCTCGCCTTGGGTGGCCAGCTTCACGGCCTCACATGCTGCCCCCGCCCTTTGGAGCATGGGGATGCAGACCGTCTGGGCGTGGTTGACGAAAGTCGCAAGATCGTCGGGGCAGGTTGGCAACTTGTACCCGGTGGATGAGCTTGTCAGCAGAAGCCCTTGATCTCGAAGTGGGGCGATTACGTTCATGCGGAACCAGGCCTCGCCCTTGTCGCCAAGCCCGCGTCCACGGAGATTGTCGAGGAGAGCGCCGGTGGACACATTGCGCGTCTCCTCGCCGAAGCGCCTCTCAAACACCAGGCGTTCCAGAACCGCCACCTGGCAGCGGACAGTCTCGTCTTGGTCATCCTCGTTTCCTACGATGAAGTCTTCAGCCTGCTGCAACGAATACTCCGCGATGCGATCATCGATGGTGCTGCTCAGCTCCGATTTTCCGCCGGTCACGCGGAAACGCGGAGGCGATTCGTCGATGAGCAGTGCCTTGTCGCTCACGATTCGCAAGAGCTCCTCTGGCGCTGAAAGCAGCATTTTGGGGTCGTAGCAGCGGGCGAGAAGACCGCACAGGAGGTCGGCGAGTTGGACCAGGACGTCCTCCTTGCCGTCGAGGAACTCGAAGGTGCCTCGGTCGAACAGGGTTGGCCGGTGGTTCCTCTCGATGTACTTGGCGAAGCCCTGCTTGAACTCGTCGGTGCCGTATCTGTCCGCCCTGATGCGCAGGGCGGGATAGGCTCTCATGAGCTTCCGGTACAAGCGCCCGCAAAGATTCTTGTAGAACGATTGCTTCCACTGGAGCCCGCTATCCCTGTCGATGAGGCGTTTGTCCGCTACGAACCCGGCGAATTTGAACGGGATAGGCGCAAGCGACGACAAAACCGAAACCCAGCGGCTTCGGTTGTGGCGTAGATTCCTCGATTTCAACTCGCCGGTCTGGAAGTAGTTGCGGCGGACGACATCCAACGCAGCTCGGACATCGACAAGCGCTGTGGCGTCGAGGATGACTGCGCTGACAATGAAGAAATTGCTGACGCCCTTGACTTGCGTGTCGAGGTTGGGATTTCCGTATTCGTCGATGAACGCCCAGGTTTCCAACTCCATCCCGAACCTCCTTCGTGAATCAGGCCACCTTTGTCAGTACGACCACCTCGACCAGTTTGGCGGGCGGATGGATGGCAACTTCGTGGACATCGCAGCGGTTCATGTGAAAAGGTCGGATACCCGTTTGGCCGAGAGCAGCTTGGCGAGGCTGGTGTAGCGGGGGCCTTGCATGGAACCGGTGGTGGCGTCGGCGAAGGGTATGGGTTGGGGAAGGGGCGTGGCTGGGCCGGAGAAGATCAGCTTGTACTTGCCTTCGTCCCCGTAAGGTTCGATGCGGTCCACCTTGGCGTAGTAGGTGATTGCGGAGATGGGGTTCGACTGGTAGGCGGCGATGTGTTTGATCTTGGGCAGCATCCCGCCGCCGATGCGGATGGCGTACCAGCAGCGTTGGCCGAGAAAAACCTCGTCGAATCCGTCTTGCTGGGCTGGCACGATGACGGTGTCCCGGACGTCGTCACGGTTCTCGATGGGCGCTGGGGTCGCCGAATCGCCGGGGCTGACGACCGCCGTTGGTTTCTCGAAGACACGGACCCCGAGGAGCGGAAGGATGCGCAGCATCTCTCGCAGGAATCCCATCGTGTCTGCGCGTTCGGATTCGGACAGACCGGGCTCCTTGGGTTGGTTCCCGTTGTCCAGATGGCAGCGCCCAGCCTTGTTCGCTCGGTCGATGAGCGCGTGTTCGAGCCAGGTGATGTGCGCTCGGTTCAGGGCGTTGCCGCTGGAAACGAAGGCATAGCCCCAGTCCCAGAAATCCTTCTTGCTGTCGTGGTTTTCGATGCGTGCGCCGATTTCCTCGCCTTGGCCGATATAGACGGTTGGCAACTCGTCGTTGGTGCCCTCGGCTGCGCCGGTCAAGACATAGACGCCGCTGCGCTTGAACTCAGAGCGTCCGCTCAATCCTGACCAGCCCGAGCGTGGAAACGCGATTCCGACGCCGGTCCAGTTCATCAGCTCGATGATTTTGGCCCCTTCGGGATCGCCGTCTGGAACAAAGATGCGGATGGTGTAGGGCTCGCTCATGGTGCTCCTTCTTGCGAATCAGGCCACCATCTCCTGGACCACGGCCTCGACCAGTTTGGCGGCACGGTCTTCGGAGCGGCGGAGGGCGGTTTCGATGGCGTCAAAGAGTTCCATCAGCTGCTCGACCTTTTCGACGAACGCATCAAATATCGAGGCCAGGAAGGGTAGCAACGATCTTTTGGGTTTCCAGACTCACGGTGATCACACGCTGGAACAGCTCCAGCGGGTACTTGGGATTCTTCATGGTCTCCGTTGCCCAATCGTTGGCATCATTGACGATGCCGCTCTTCTCATCCTTCCACACGGACTGCTGATCTACTACCCAGTCGAGCGCGGGTCTGCCATTGACCACATACTGATAGGCCTCTACTGGGATGCCCTTGAGCGTAATGTGCTCGTTGTAAATCAGGACAGTCCTATCGCATGCCGTTCTTCCATCCACCTTTGCCCTGCCGTAACGCATCTTCTCCACTCGGTAGGCACTCGCAGGGAGGCTCTTCTTTGCCTCCACGGTAACGGGGAATGGCTCCACGGTCTCATAGTCGACGTGCAACGCCGCGAGCTTTCGGCCCGCTTTGCTGAAAGCCCAGAAATCCACCGCCCTCTTCACGCCTGGAATGCGCGGCAGCTCCTTGCCGAGGTTGTCAGCGTATCGAGTGCGATAGTCGGGCGAGTGCAGCAAGCCATATACGTAGTAGAAGATGTCTTCCTTGGAGATCCCTTCACCGGGATAGGCGGCACGAAAATGCGCCAGCCCTTCATCGCTGATTCCGTCTCTCCGACTGCGGGTGCCGCCCTTCCCCTTCCTCACGAACAGGTCGAGGTCATCGTCATCATCAGCATCGTCATAGAGGTATAGAGGGAAGTATTGCGCACCAACCATATCGGCAGCGTGCAGGCATGGTAGAGTGTCTGAAATCAGCACGGAAAAGCTGGACCGATCACTCGGTGCCGATGTGCCAATTACAAGATTCTCAGCCAATGCGTCTGGAAAAATGCGAGGCATCTGGCCAACCCGATGATTGAACATTCCGTCGTAGTACAACCATTGTTTGGCGAACGGTCGATAAAGACTGGGTAGCAACTTGCCTTCATCAAAAACTCCCCTCTTGAACGCAACAAGATCGGGAAGAAGACTGCTCGACCAGCTAATCTTAGTTGGGTCCGTGCCAATGTGAGACTTCACAATAGTCTCTCGTGCCTTCCTGTCCAGACCTCTAGCAGACTTGGCAAAATGCTCCACCTCGCCATTGTAGTAGTCGACCATTCGTTGCATGTTTGAAGCCACAGCAATTCGAGAATAGTTGTAGCACCATGCATCTCGATTCGTTCCAATTCCCAATGAGTAGTTGGCGAACAGCCTGTCCCCATCGCTCTTCTTGTCCCCCATCACGATAAAGGCGTCGAAACTGTTGTCGCGCTGCTTGAGCCAGTCGCCATGGGTATCTGGAGTGATTGGCTGCCAGGCATTAGCGGCGGCGATGCCGGCCACGCTGTGGAACCTGGTGATTTCCTGAAGTTTCTCTTCCCGAGTGAGGTAGTCCCCGATGTCGTGAAAAAAGATCCGTCCGCGACTCTTCGAAGCCGGGTTCTTTACTAGAAAGGTGATGGCGATAGCAGCCGCGCTTGCTAGGCCGAAAATCTGACCTCCCTCTCGCTTTGCGCGTTCACCAGAAGTCTTTTGTCCCCGCAATCCACGAAGATGAAACACATAGATACTTGAGAACTCATCCACAAGGGACTTTCGTAACCCGTCTGAAGATCTCGCGTCCAGGAATCCGGCGTTAGTCACAAAACCCACGATGCCGCACCCGCCAATCCGATCCGAGGCCCAACGGATGGCGCGGATGTAGCTGTCATAGAGATTCTTAACAGAGGCCATCTTTGACCTTGCCGCGTACGTGCTAGCAATGCCTTGGTCCAGGTGAGGGTAGGACACGTTCTGGTTGTTATCGTTGGCATTATCCTGCCCCGCCGAGTATGGAGGGTTTCCAAGAATGACCCGAATGTCCAGCTTCTTCTGGCGGGTTCGCCTGGCGCTGTTATCGACCAGGATACGGCTGATGAGGTCTTCCTTTTCGTAGAGCTGGAAAGTGTCGGTCAGACAGATACCCTCAAAGGGCACGTACTCACCACCGGCAATATTGTGGTACACCGCCTCGATGTTGATGGCCGCGATGTAGTAGGCCAGTAAGACAATCTCATTGGCGTGGATTTCCTTGCGGTACTTCTGCGCCAGCTCCTCGGGCTTGATCAGTCCACTTTGCAACAAACGCGTAATGAACGTGCCCGTGCCGGTGAATGGGTCAATGATGTGCACACCCTTGCTGCCCAGGGTCTGGCCGAACTCGGTCGTCAGCAGATGGTCAACGCTGTGAATGATAAAGTCCACCACTTCCACAGGCGTGTAGACGATGCCTAAGCGCTCGGACATCTTGGGGAAGGCGTTCCGGAAGAACTTGTCATAGAGTTCCGCCACGATCTTTTGCTTGCCCTCAGCATTGTCGATGCCCTTGGCACGTTCCCGTACGCTCTCGTAGAAAGCCTCAAGCGTATCGGCTTCTTTGTCGAGTCGATGCTTTTGCAAAACCCCGAGCACACCCTGCATGGCCTGCGAGATGGGATTTTGGCTGGCAAATGCGTAATCAGAAAACAGGGAGTCGAAGACCGGTTTGGTGATTAGGTGCTGCGCCAGCATCTCGATGATTTCACTATCGGAAATGCTGTCGTTCAGGTCGTCTCGAAGTTCTGCGGCGAAGTCAAAGAAGGCTTTGCGCTCCTTGGTATTGGCTGTGTCTTCGACAACAGCGGTGATGCGGTCGATATGAGTGTGGGCAATCTTGGCGATGTCGTTGGCCCAGTCTTCCCAGTGGTGCCGATTGCCACACTTCTGCACGACCTTGGCGTAGATCGCCCGTTCGATTTCACCGATTTCAAACGGCAGCTCGTGCTGAACGTTTTGCGGAGCAGCGGCTTGTGGCTGTCCAATCGTGTTACCGCCCCGACCGGCTTGGCCTTCCGTGACCCCGGTGGTCTTCTTCCGCTTGACTGGAATCTTGTCGGTGATCGAAATGACCTCCATCTTCTCAAGCATCTTGCGATTGAGGTCCAAGTCCATCTTGTTGACCATGGCGTCGAAGCGGTCGTCGTGCGAACGGAGTGCCTGTAGCACCTGCCACACGACCGCGTAGGTCTTGTTGTCGTTCAATGCCTCGTGAGGTTCCACGCCGGCTGGAATCACCACAGGCAAGATCACGTAGCCACGCCTTTTGTCCGGTGCAATCCGCATCACTCGACCGACGGACTGCACCACGTCTACCTGGGAGTTTCGCGGGGTCAAGAACAGCACGGCGTCCAGCGCCGGAACGTCCACACCTTCGGACAGGCAACGCACGTTGCTCAATATCCGGCAGGTTCTGTCCGGGATATTGGCTTTCAGCCAGGTGAGCTTCTCTTCCCTCTGGCTTGCATTCATGGTCCCGTCGACATGCCGAGCTTCGCAACGCAGACGGGAAGCGGGTTCGGTCTCTTCGTGTTCCTGGTAAGCGTCAACTACTGCCTGGAACATGGAGGCGATGTTCTTGGAGCTCACCCTGTGGGCCTTTGCATTGTTGCTGGGCTCAATCACCTGACAAAATGCCACGGCTCGCTGCATGGGACGTGTATCGCCCATGAGGTCTTTTAGGCCCTGCTTGGAAAGAGCCTTCCAGCAGCCCACGATACGAGCGGCGTCATCCACCTTGAGCTGGTTGTTGTCGTCCGCGAGCAGTTGCTGCAGGCGGCGGCTCACGTGGGACTCCTCCACGGAGAGCACGACCACCTTGTAGTCCACAAGGAGCTGCATCTTCACCGCGTTGGAGAAGGTGAGCACGTAGAGCAACTCGCCATAGAGTGCCGGATCGTCCATGGAGCACAGAGCCACGTTGTCCCGCTCGGCAGTGGCTTTGGCGCTGTCGGCATAGATACGCGGAGTGGCGGTCATATACAGGCGCTTCTTCGCGTGGATGTAGTCCGCGTCGTGAACCCGAACAAAGGCGCTCTCTTCTTCGCTCTCGAAAATTGCTCCGGTGGTCCGGTGGGCTTCGTCGCAGATGATGAGGTCGAAGTCAGGGAGGCCGTGCTTTTTCTGTGCCCTGCTGATGACGTCGATGGAGTGGTAAGTGGAAAACACCACGCTCATGTGGGCCCTGTCGTGGCGCTTCTCCATTTCGGTTGCCAGCGATCTGGCGTCCGTGGTGGCCGGATATCGCAACTCGTGGTTGAGCACAGGCACCAGGTCGTCATTGGAGGGACGCTTCTTCCCCACGTCGGAGTCCGAGCACACGGCGAAGCTGTGCAAGGGAATATCGCTTTCCTGCGTCCACTCAGTGAGGGTCTGAGACAGAAGGGACAGGCTTGGTACGAGAAAGAGCACCTGGCCATCCTTGCCTGCCAATGCCTCGGCTATCTTGAGGGCTGCTAGCGTTTTGCCGGTGCCGCAGGCCATGATGAGCTTTCCCCGGTCGGCAGTTCCCAGCCCCGATCTCACGGCCTTGAGGGCGCTTTCTTGATGAGGTCGAAGGGTCTTTTTCGCCTTGAGTACCACCGGCTTCTTCGGCTGGTAGCGGCTCCAGTCAATCTGACTCGCCTCTAGGTCATGCAGGTCGATCTTCGTCACCGGCGGCTGCTGGTCCCGGAGGGCCTCCTCTGCGTGGGGGCTCCAGGAACTTGTGGTGCTCACGATAATGCGGTGGCTGAAGCACTTCTTGCCCGAGGCGGTGAAGAAGCTGTCGATGTCCGCTTTCTGCAGGTGGTAATCTTCAGCGTAGAGCTTGCACTGGACCGCGTGGAATTCTCCGGTGCGGGTGCGGGCAACCAGGTCGATGCCGACATCCTGAGCATTGTGCCCTTCAGCCTTCGCCCAGTCAGCGTACATCCAGACTTCGCTGTACAGGTCGGCGTAGCTGGGCTCGTGCTTCAGATAGCACTGAATGAGCTGCTCGAAGTAGGTGCCCTTTTCCCGCTCGGAGTGGGAGAGAGAGCGGTACTGGTCAAGAAGCGTTTGTAGTTGGGTCATGGCGAGTCCTGAACTTCGGGGTGGGCACCTGGGTAGTCACCATTGCCCGCAACGAGCCTGGCTGAGGCCGAAGACGACGTGCTGTTCCGCGGCGTCCATGTTGCTGCGCGACTTGTCGGTGGTCAGCCACGGCTTGGCCTCGAATCCGAGGGTGGCTCCCGACTGCTTGGTATCCGTGGCGGCTTCGTTCGTCACCTGGGTCTTGGCCGCTGACCTGGGAACGCGCTCGCTACGTTTCGCCACGGTTCGTCCCCAGGTTTCGGTGCATGCACAAGTCCATCGCGGCGCATGATATCACCTGGGACAGAAGTTGTGGTCCGTTCGGCGGACAGGGCACACAGACGGACCACGGCGGGCGTGGAACGGGCTGCGGATGACACCATCAGGTCAGGAACGACAGGGGTCCTAGGGTCTGTAGGCTAGAGCTTATCGGTGTCGACGTAACACGTGCAGGTTACCGTCTCTAGCCCACCCGTCACCTTGAATGTCAGGATGAGGTTCTTTCTGCTCAGGATCTCTTTCTTGCCGCGAAGACACAAGGGGTATAGCTCAGGACGGGCTTGGTGTTTCTCTCCGATGGCTATCACCGTCGGAGTTGTTTCACAGCCAAGCCCGTCGTTCAGGTCAAGCGGGATTTCCGGCAGCATCGCCTCTGCAGTCGACAACCGCTCACGCAATCGGCGCTCTTCTGCACTCAGTTCCTCGACGGTGTGCGCTGCGGCAACCGTGGCTGTCTTGTCAGCACCGGTACCGTCGTGAAGCTTGGCCAACCTTGCTTGTGCCTCTGCGATGCGCTTTGCATAGTCTGCTACTGCGATCTCCAACATGGAGATCTCGTGCGCGACTAGCCTCTGTTCGCCGAGTGCCCAGTCCTTGAGCTTCTCGTCGGCGGTAACAGCCTCCAAGAATCTCAGAATCGTCTGCCGGTCCTTGGGCGGGTACTTGGGATCCACGGCACGGTCAAGAAACTGGAGACGAAGGGCGTAGTCTTCTTTTCGCTGGGCGAGCTCTAGCTCAGCTTTCTTGTTCTCCCGGGCAATTTCGATCTCGCGGGATTTGGCAAAGGCACCATGGATAGCCGCTGTCGCCGGGGCCGCTGCACTGGCAATCAGTGTCACGAAGCCAAATCCCCACCTCCACCAGCGCGGATCTACAGCCGGCGGACCGACGTGAGAAGGTCCAAGGGAAGCGGTTGGACCTGGGGGTCCGGAAGAATCGGGCTGTGAAGATGACTCGCTCATGGTTTCCCATTCAGCATCCGTTGCTCTCCCCTGAGCTTCGCCGCCTAAGTATATGTCCGCCACCCCGAACAGTGAACAGGTCATCTTCAGGTGCCCGCCTATGGCCGGTCAAGGCAGGTAGCGGTCCTTCAGTTCGTCAACCCAGCCCCCCAGCAGCTTCCGCTTCCAGTGCCGAGACGAACGATTCGAGGGTCCAAGTAGCAAACGTCGAGGAGTCGGCAAGGCACGCCTGGTACTTCTGGATCGCCGCCACTGCATGGGAATTCTCTGATGGGTAGAGCACCACGAACGTGCCCTCCTTCCAGCCGTCCGCCAGCAGCATGCTCCCGGCCAGCATGTGGTCCAGCCAAATGTGATTGATGGGCGAATTCTTGAACGCTGGTCCTGATGCAAACTATCATGCTGCAATCATGCCGACGGTTAAGACGACCAAGCGTTCCACCAAGCCCGCCCCGTTTGCCTCTCCGCCAGACCTTCCTCGACGCGCCATCAGCATCCGGCAGCCATTCGCAGAGATGATTCTGCGGGGCAAGAAGAAGATTGAAGTCCGTTCATTCCGTACGAAGGTGCGTGGCCGTGTGTGCCTCTACGCCAGCTTCACTCGGGGTGCAGATGACTCGAAGTGTAGGCGGTCCGTTGGCTGTTCGTGGGAGGAACTCAGCAGGGGTGCGTTGGTTGGGATCATCGAGATAACCGACTGTCGAGAGTTGCAAGCCACGGACGGTCGGGCTGCGGGGTTCCCAATCTACGACCCGGATGGGTTGTTCGCGTGGCTGGTCAAGCCGCTCAAGCGATTCGCCAAACCAATCCAGCCGAAGGCCCACGCGCAGCCGAGCTTCTTCTTCCCGTTCGGCTGAGACTTGGGCTACGCCTTCTTCATCCCCAGCGCGAGCTTCACGGCCTCGGCCACGCCCTTCTCCGCTGCGGTCTGTTTCACCTTCGCCCGGTCCGCGCCTGTGAGTGATTTCAAGGCACCCAAGTACTGCCCTTGAAGTTTCCGCGCCCGCTTGACCTTCGGCGTGACCTTCTTCACCTTCTTTGCCGTCGCTGGCTTGGCTCCTGTTGCCTGGGTGACCTTGCCCTCGCGTCGCGCATCCCGGTACTTCTTGATCTTGGACTTGGCCACGTTCTTGTGGTCCTTGCAGACCATTCCGAAGATTGGTGCTGCCACGTTCTTGCAGCCGGGCACTGGACAAAGCTGCCTTGGTGGCTTCTTCCTTTCCGCCGTCCTTTTCACCGCCACAGGTGCCACATGCGCGACAGCCTGCTTGGGTGGCCTGCCAGGCCCGCGCTTCTGCGGAACGCCAAAGGCACCAGCTAGGGCGGCCTGGATTCGTTGAGCTACGGCTGCTTCCACGGTGGCCACGAGCTGCTGGGTGAAGGTTTCGATCTGAGCGGTGATGTTCGGGTCGGTATTGGACATTTGTTCTCCTGGGTGTTCTGCTTCCGGCGCTATCGTATTCAAGTCGTCAGAGAGGGGCTCCGGCTTCGTAGGGGTCGCGGTAAAGCCGATCTTGCGGTCATCGGAGGACGTTTGGCGCAGAACTCTGACCGTGCCATGGGTGCGCTTCCCCGGTCGCCAGATGAACCAAGCGTAGGCACTATAGTCGGTCTTGCCTGCATTGACGAACGACACGCGGTTTGGAAGCACGTACACGTCGGACGGATGCCCATAATGGAAGTTGGCGCGATCTTCTGTTTCGAGGAAGGCAAGTCGTAGCAACATCACGACGCAATCGGCGTTTTTCAGGCCCTCCTCGACAAACTTCATCGCCAGGGAGAATGGCGGGTTCGTGAAAATGACGTTGTAGTGCTTCTTCCGTGACGCCGACTCGGACAGGAAATCGTCGATGACCACCCGCTTTTGACTACCCACCGCCTTGGCCAGCCTCTGCCTGTACTTGCCTTGAATCTCGACGGCATCCCATTTGATGCCTTTCCGCATGGAGTTGACGCTGCGGATGATGCGTCCTTTTCCGCCAGCGGGCTCCAGCCACCTTCCACCGGGCAGGTCGAGGTCATCAACTTCAAGGAGCCGATGCACACACCATGATGGAGTCGGGTAATCATCGTAGTCAGCACGCTTGCTGGTCTTCTTGACAGCCTTCGGTTTGCTCGACTCGCTCCCGTCAGCGTTGGGCTTGGGCATCGGTTCTCCTGGGGCTATTTTCCCCGGCCCATCGTATGGGGAATGCCCGAGATGGGCAACCAGATCGAGATGGCGGGGAATGATGTAGTCCCCGGTCACGCCCGTGCCACCCTATCACCGGGCCGGTCCCCTTGAGCGCATTTTCAGACCTCCACGACGAGCCGGTCCAGGAACTCGCGATTGGGCTCCTCGCCCATGTATCCGAACGGATTGCACAGCACCGTGGTCTCTCCGATCTGAATGCGCATGGAGGCGTGTG